>Ga0209075_1002613_pt1 | contig 15730 bp, 14 predicted proteins | sample Stecom2011_FD_187523 | JGI IMG/M metagenome (GOLD analysis project Ga0209075, IMG submission 187523) | Agricultural soil microbial communities from Utah to study Nitrogen management - Steer compost 2011 (SPAdes) (version 2) | ecosystem: Environmental > Terrestrial > Soil > Agricultural land...
ATCATTAAGATTATAGTTGATTAGTTTTTCCTTATTAATAATCGCGTTAGGAATCACTATCATTTTATTTTCTGCATTTCGTAAAACTGTATGTCTAAGTGTGATATCTACCACAGTTCCTACCATTGAATCTGATAGTTTTATAACATCTCCTATCTTAAAGGGTTTGAATGAAATTATAAAAACTCCACCAACAAGGTTAGACAATGCTTCTTGTGAAGCAACCCCTGCAATCAACGCTATAATTCCTGCTCCACCAAGTGCTGTTTGAGCTATTCCTTTAAAAGCTGGAAATGCCATCAAAACAAACATAAACCCAACTATATATACAAGCACTACAACTATATAGCGAAGAAATTTGAAGACAGTAGGGTCTTCCATGGTCTCTATTTTGTGTTCTATCTTTTTTCTAAACCATATATTTATAAAAGAAGCTACAACAATAGTAATAACGGCCACTAACCCCATATAAAGAAGAAAGCGGAAATTAGAGTGAAGTTTTTCATAAACCTCAACAAAAAACAGGGAACTAATGGTCATTATAGCCAAGACCAACCAAATGGTATTGACAATACGCTTTAAGATTTTCCAAGAAGTGTAGTCACTAAGTTTTTCCTGATTCCTTTTGATTATTACTTTATAAGCATAGTTTGTAAAAAACCTCAGTATAAATAAAGCCCCAACCACTAAAAGCGCATAGAGCAATTCTGATTTATATGTTTCAAAAAATTCTATCATAAAAATAATTTTTCATCTACCTTGGAACAGGTCTTATGTCTTTCTTTTTCTCTCGAATTAAATAAATTCCCCACAAGATAAGTAATCCACCTATTACATACCATAAACTAAAGCGCTCACCGTCTAATAGACCCCAAACTACTGCAATTAATGGCAGTAAATAAGTAACTGTACTAGCAAATACTGGAGAGGTGTTTTGAATCAGTTTGTAATAAAGCATGATAGCAATTGCAGTGCCTAAGACAGTTAATATACTTAAATATCCTAATGATTCTAGAGCTTCTGCAGAAGTGTCAAAATTGGTGAAAAATCCGCTTGAAATCAATATTAATATCGAAGGAATTAGCCACACTGTAAAGACTGCACTTGAAAGATCTTTTGATTGAACATGATTGAGTCTTTCCTTAATTATCAATGCTGCCATAGCGTATAATGCTGTAGCTAAAACAATGAGCAAAGCGTAGCCAAAGTTAGATTCTTCGGTAGATGCTTCTGAAAAATACATTATTAACGCTGCACCAATAAACCCAATAATTGCTCCAAACATTTGTAGAGGCTTACTTTTTATTCCGAAGATTAGGAAAGCGAAAACTAAGACGAAAATAGGCACTAACGAATCTAGAATTCCCGCAAGTGAGCTACTTACACGTGTTTGTGCAATTGGAAATAAGAACATAGGAACGAAATTTCCAAAAAAACCAACTAGAGCCACCCAAAACACGGTCTTTTTATCCATCCTTTTGAGAGCTGGCAAACCAAAGTAACAGAGAAGCAACCCAGATATGCCCACTCTAAATGCTCCTATCTGGTAGGGTGTAAAAGCTAAAAGCGACTTTTTTATTAAAATAAAAGAGCTTCCCCAAGTTAGCGCAATAATGATTAATAAAAACCAACGGTTTTCAACTATTTTTTCCATAAGAAGCACAATATTTTGGGGTATATTCAGCTAATTTAAACCCGTGTACAAATTTATACTTTTATTCTGGCAGTTATGCTTTTGAAAATAAATGAATCAGCATAAAGCAAACACATGAAACAAGTTTAGCATAAGAAGTTGATAAAAAAATTATCTTTGTTAATTCAACTAAATAACATCATACTATGAAAACCCTTCGATTTTTATTACTTACAGTATTTATTACAACTTTGGTAGCTTGTTCTAAAGATGATGACAACACTCCTCCTTCTAGCAGTATTGTTGGAAGCTGGACTCTCGAAAGTGGCGGCATTGAATCAACCACTATAACAATGGAAGGCTTAGATTTTCCAATTCAAGTTTCTGGAAGCTTTATAAATATTTCCGACACAAACAGAATCACCTTCAAAGAAGATAATACATTTACTTCTGTTACTGGCAATATTATTTTGCGCATGGAAATGGTTGTTTTTGGAATGCCTCAAACTCAGGATGTTGAAATCAACGACTTCTTAGGAGAAGGAACCTGGGAAATTGCTAACGACAAATTGATTATTAACAACGATAATGGAACTACTATTCCTTATCAGATAGTTAGTTTTACTGAAACAGATTTAGTTCTAAAAGCAAACACAAGCGATATTGACTCAGGCACGGGTGCTGGTGTTCCAGGTGGTCTGGATATTGAAGTTATCATGAACCTGAAAAGAGTGTAGGCTAAAACTAAATTTAACAAATAGAAAAACCGCTTCAAAACTGAAGCGGTTTTTTTGTTGGAATTAAACAGCTGCAACAATCAAAGCTGAATCATTTTCTAAGACCGTTCAAAAGTCTTATTTTTAAGAGAAATAATTAAAAAGTTGAAAATGATAAAATCAAAACTTCCACAAGTTTCTGAATCTATTTTTTCTGTAATGGGAAAAATGGCTGTGGACTATAATGCAATTAATCTATCACAAGGATTTCCAAACTTTCCTAGCGATCCTGCTTTAATTGCCTTGGTAGAGAAAGCAATGACAGATGGTTTCAACCAGTATGCACCTATGCCTGGGGATTTAGAGTTGCGAAAAGAAATTTCAAGCAAAACAGAAAAACTACATAACTTCCGCTATAATCCCGAAACAGAAATCACTCTAACTGCTGGAGCTACACAAGCAATTTTCACTATTCTTTCAGCTACTATTAAAAGTGAAGATGAAGTAATAATCTTTACTCCGGCCTATGATTGCTACGCACCTACAGTCAAGCTTTTTGAAGGTAAAGTAGTGCCTGTACAACTTTATCCACCTCACTTTCAAGTAAATTGGCAAGAAGTAGAAAACAGCATCACGGATAAAACTAAGATGATTATCATCAACAGTCCTCACAACCCTACGGGAATGCTTTTTTCTAAAGAAGATATGTTAGAATTGCAAAAATTAGTTTTAAAACACAACCTATTGCTGTTGAGTGATGAGGTTTATGAACACATTATTTTTGATGGTGAACAACATGAAAGTGCAGCTAGATATCCTGAATTAGCTGCTCGAAGTTTTATAACAGCATCTTTTGGTAAAACATTTCATAACACAGGTTGGAAAATGGGCTATTGTGTAGCACCCGAAAACCTGATGAATGAGTTTAGAAAAGTTCATCAATTTGTGGTTTTTTGTATAAATCACCCCATGCAAAAAGCACTTGCCACATATTTGAAGGATGAAGATAACTACAGGCATCTACCCGACTTTTATCAACAAAAACGTGATTTATTTCTGAATTTGATGAAGGGCTCGAAATTTAAAATGATTCCTGCCAAAGGAACATATTTCCAAATTTTGGACTACTCAGAAATATCTAACGAAAGCGACATAGATTTTTCAAAAAAACTTTTGACCAAGCACGGAGTTGCTACCATTCCTACTTCTGTGTTTAATGTGGGAGGTGAAGATTTTAAACAAATTAGAATCTGCTTTGCCAAAACCGATGAAACATTAGCTAACGCTGCAGAAATTCTAAAGAAAATTTCGAAAGAGAACTTTTAAAAATTAAAATACAATAAAAATATTTTGCTTTGAAAGAAGATTTAAAAGTAACCATTATACAAACCGATTTGCATTGGGAGGAAGCAGATAAAAACCACGTTCTATTCTCTCAAAAAATAAGTGAAATCGAGGAGCAGACAGATTTAATAATCCTGCCAGAAATGTTTCCTACTGGATTTTCGATGAATGCTAAAAACTTAGCCGAAGACAACGAAGGTCCAAGTTTGAAGTGGATGCAATCGGAAGCCAAAAAACACAATACAGCAATAACAGGAAGTGTTATAATTAAAGAATCTGGAAAGTATTTTAACCGACTATTCTTTGTTTTCCCTGATGGATCCTACCAATCTTATGATAAACGACACACTTTTACTTTAGCCAAAGAAAATGAAGTTTATACTGGAGGACAAAAACGACTAACTGTGCTTTATAAAGGTTGGAAAATATGTCCTTTAATTTGTTACGACCTTCGTTTTCCTGTTTGGGCAAGAAATGATGCAGACTACGACGCCTTAATCTATGTGGCGAGTTGGCCAAAAATTAGAATATTGGCTTGGGACACGCTATTACGAGCTCGAGCCATCGAAAATATGGCCTATTGTATTGGTGTTAACCGTACCGGCGTTGATGGAAATAACCACGAATATGTTGGACATTCAGCAGTTTATGACGTTTTAGGAGAAATAATTTCTGAAAAAGAATTTGAAACTAATTTTACTCAAACATTAACCCTTTCAAAAGAACACATACAATCAAATAGAAAGAGATTTCACTTCTTATACGATCGAGATCAATTTCAAATTATGACGTAGAAATAGACTTCTTTTAAAAAACTAAAACAGCAATTTAAAAGCCATTTATTTCAACTTAAATATTTCATTTAAACTCCAATTGGCCCGAACGTCAATCATAGAAGGATAGTAAATTACTTTTTCAGGCTCTATGCGTTTAAGATAATTTCCTGTATCCCATTTCCCGTTTTTATTGTCGTCGTAAATGATGCGCAAGTAATATTTATTTGGCATAATCTCATCGAAATTTACGGGCCTGTTAGTAGTTAAATAATCCTCTGCTATTACTTTATAGTTTTCGTTAACTAGCTGAACAATAACAGGGAAACGATTTATATTCTCTACATTCAACAGCATAGATCCATAGTCTGAATTAGAACGAGTTCTAACATTGAATCTCATAGAATCATTTTCCTTTCCGTAAAAATCTGTCAAAGCACCTGGCAAAAGGATTACTCGATAATTTCCATTTTCGGCTTTTGGAAAATATACTTCAGCTTGATTAAACTTTCTATTTAGCCTAATTTCAGCATCTACAAATGTTGAATCTAAGGCCATAACCTCAACTTTTTCTGAATTGGCCAACACCAAAGGAGTTTTAGCTCCAACCTTCAAGGTATCTTTCAATTTCACTGTGCCAGAGCTCAATAAAGACAATGTTAGAGAATCGCGATAAAGTTCTCTAAGGCGTACTTTTGCCGTATCGATTCGGTTCCCTTTTGCTACTTCAAATAATAAAGTGTCGGTTTCTATCGACGGTTTAAACCAATAATGAATACTGTCTTTTATTTGATCTTTGTATGAAATCGATTCAAAATCTTTAGGAGCTTCCGAAAGCAGTCGAATGTTTAGGCTATCGACCTCTCCTTCATAACCGAACACAATATGATCTTTCCCAATATAATTTGGACGTGCAAGTTTATACTCAGGAGTTTCTTTAAAAAGTGTTAGACTATAGGTAGAATCTGAAGGGATAGAAACAGTAGAAGTTATAAACCCAATTTTATCATCTTTTGGCTGAAACGTATAGGTGTTATTCTTTTCCTTTACGGCTAGAAGTTTATATTCTCCTTCTTTCAAGTTGGTGAATTCAAAAATTCCTGTGCTATCTTTAGTTACGGTTATATACATTGGTTTTTCTGAATAAACCAAGGAATCTGTATAGGCTTCATTCATTTCGTAAAGCATCACCGTTGTTGGAAATTCTGCTGTAACTAACTCAGCATCTCTAACGCGACCAGATAGCTTTAAACTATCTATATAGTCTCCAGTTGAAAACACGTATTTAAAGTATTCTAAAACATTTCCTTCGTTATTGTCTACAATACTATTTCCGAAGTTAAAAACATAGGTTGTATTAGGTTTTAAAGTATCTACAAGTTTTATTTTCAGCGTTTTAGAAGTGCTTAAAGGAGTTATAATTGGCGCATATTTCATTGGAGGCGAAATAATGAGCTCTTTTCCAATATCTTTCAACTTTATGTATTCATCAAAACGAATTTCAATTTCATCACCTGTAAAAAGAGTATTATAGTTTTCGGGATTACTCCTTAAGATAACCGGTGGAATTGTATCTCGAGGGCCACCAGAGGGCGTACCTTTCTTGGCGCAATCTGTAAAAGACAGAAGAAAGAGCAGTAAAATGGGTATATAGAGAAGGCGGTGTTTCAAATTGAAAGATAATTAGTCGTTTCACCAGGATCTGCTGGCTGTTTTTCGAAATTTCAAAAATAAACAATAACCCTTAACTAATGAGAATTTGTTTTAAGTAGTTGCGATGGTGGCAACACTAATTTTCACATTTTCTCCTTTCAATAGTTGTAATGCACAGTATTCTAGAGTTGCACCCGTAGTTACAATATCATCTACTAATAACAGGTGAAGATTTTTCACTTCATCTATGTTTTGAACTGTAAAAACCTCTTCAGCTTCAAATCGAAGAATTCTAGTTTTAAAAACCTGAGAGCTTGTTTTAGACACTTTTATTAAAATGTCATCTCGATATGGAACGTTAAGTGCTTTTGCTATTTCAATTCCAAATCCTTCTACTTGGTTATACCCTCTTTTTCTTAATTTTTGTTTGTGTAAAGGAACAGGAATAACCATTTCGATATCTTGATAGGCTGGAATTTCAGCAAGTTCGGCACCAAGCCATTTTCCAAAAAAGTTGCTTATATCTTTATGGCCTCGATATTTTAAGTCGTGCATAAGCTCTTGGGTTAGTCCTCTTTTCTGAAAATAAATTAAAGACGTTGCATTAACCAATGGAAAGCGACCATAAAACTTATCTTTCAAAATTTGATTTTCGATTTTATGGAGCTGAGTTAGAGGAATTTGATGACGACAATCAACACATAAGACATCCTCATTACTAGAAATAAGTCCTTTACAGCCTCCGCAAACCTTAGGAAATAGTATATTTAACATCTTTAAGTGTATTTTACCATTTTATAAACACTTGTTAATACAATACGTACTTACTTTTACAAGCTAAATTTACACAACATGAGTACTGATAATGAAAATAACAGCGGTAAATTTAAAATACTCGTAGGTGTTTTATCTATACTCCTGATTGCGTTAGCGGTTTATACGGTAACGTTGTTTAATGATAACAAATCTAAGATTTCTACTCTTGAAACCCAAAAAGCCGATATAGAAGAAGAACTTGAAGGTTTAATAGCTAACTACGACAAGGTTATAAAAGAAAATGAGCTCAAAGACAAGGACTTACTAGAGGCTAGAGATCGTATTTCTGTTCTTTTAGACTCCGTTAAAGATGCTAAAGCTAACTTAGGACTCATTGAGCGTTACAAAATTGAAATCGATCGATTAAAAAGAGAGCGTTCACTTATGTTTAAAAGAGCAGATAGTTTAATTGCTGTAAATCAACGATTAATGCAACAGCGTGATAGTACAACTCTAGAGCTTGAAAACACTAGAATATTAGCAGATTCAGTAAGTCAAGAGAATATGGCAATGAGCGAAACTCTAAAAAGAGCTTCGATAGTGAGAGCAACTGGTTTACGTGGAGAAGCTGTAATTATTAGAAGAAATGGAAAAGTTGTAGACACCAAACGATCTAGTCGTGCCGATAAAATTAGAGCTTGTTTCACTCTTGCTGCTAATGATATTGCAACAAAAGGAGATAGAACACTTTATATACAAGTCATTAATCCTAAGAATAACATTTTAGGAGAAAAGGCCTTAGAACAGTTTGAAGAAAAGGATCTTTATTATAGCGCAACAACAAATGTTTTTTATGAAAATGAAGAATTAGACGTTTGTATTTTAGTATCTGCTGCTGAAGAAGACCTTATTAAGGGTAGTTACGTCATCAATCTTTTCGATGCAGGAAAGCAAATTGGCACTACCACTATGGAATTACGTTAACTCCCCTAATTCATATTCAGATTTCCCCTCAATCTTTTAATCCTTGGTAAAGTCTTATTAACACAGATTTCTCTGAGGATTTTTAGTTTGTAATCAAAAGTTTTTAGTTTGAATGGACATACGGCTCTTTTTTGCTATTTTTGCGCACTATGATAAACAATGACGATCATTTTAGAAAAGTGGTCTCCCATGCGCGGGAGTACGGTTATATTTTTGCTTCAAGCGAAATATATGATGGGCTAAGCGCAGTATATGACTATGCCCACAATGGTGTTGAACTTAAAAAAAATATCCGCGAATATTGGTGGAGAAGCATGGTGCACATGCACCAAAATATAGTCGGGATTGACTCTTCTATCCTGATGCATCCAACTACTTGGAAAGCTTCTGGTCACGTTGATGCTTTCAACGACCCATTGATAGACAACAAAGACTCTAAGAGAAGATATCGCGCCGATGTTTTAATAGAGGAGCACGCCGAAAAAATCTATAAAAAAGCTCAGAAAGAAATTGAAAAAGCTAAAAAACGCTTTGGAGATGATTTTGATGAAGAGCAATTTGTATCTACAAATCCACGTGTTGTTAGATACATGGAAGAGCGCCAAGCTATTCTACAACGCATGGCTTCCTCTCTTGAAAAAGAAGACTTAGCCGATGTAAAAGCTCTTATAGAAGAGTTAGGCATTGCAGATCCCGACACTGGTTCTAAAAACTGGACAGACGTACGCCAATTCAACCTAATGTTTGGTACAAAATTGGGTGCTTCATCAGAGTCGGCTATGGATTTATATTTGCGTCCTGAAACGGCACAAGGAATTTTTGTAAACTTCCTAAATATCCAAAAAAGTGGAAGAATGAGAATTCCATTTGGAATTGCACAAACAGGAAAAGCTTTCCGTAATGAGATTGTTGCAAGACAGTTTATTTTCAGAATGCGTGAATTTGAGCAAATGGAAATGCAGTTTTTCGTACCACCAGGCGAAGAATTAAAATGGTATGAACACTGGAAAGAAGAAAGACTAAAGTGGCACCTTTCATTAGGAATGGGAGAAGAAAACTACCGTTTCCACGACCATGAAAAACTTGCTCACTATGCAAACGCAGCAGCCGATATCGAATTCAATTATCCTTTCGGATTTAAAGAGTTAGAAGGAATTCACTCAAGAACCGATTTCGACCTTAAAGCTCATGAAGAATTCTCTGGAAAGAAACTACAATACTTCGATCCTGAACTAAAAAAGAGTTATGTTCCTTATGTTGTTGAAACCTCTATTGGTCTTGACAGAATGTTCTTGGCTGTATTGTCAAATTCACTTCAAGAAGAGACTTTAGAAGATGGAAGCACTCGAACCGTAATGAAAATTCCAGCTATTTTAGCCCCTGTGAAAGCAGCAGTATTCCCATTAGTTAAAAAAGATGGACTACCTGAAATAGCTCAAAAGATAATAGATGATCTAAAGTGGGATTTCAACGTAATCTATGATGAAAAAGACGCCGTAGGAAGACGCTACAGACGTCAAGATGCTGCAGGAACACCTTATTGTATTACTGTAGACCATCAAACTTTAGAAGACGACACGGTCACTATTAGATATCGTGATAGTATGGATCAAGAACGACTTAAAATTTCTGAATTAACTGAAAAATTAAAGAAAAACCTTTCATATAAAGAATGGCTTTCAAGATAATTTTAAGTGATTAATTATATTTCAATAAGAGGGGTTTATTTTTAATCCCTCTTTTTTTGTCCTTAATAATTAATACAGTTTTAACCCTTGATTTTCCTTTCATAGATACTAAATATTTAATTTTGAAGAAACTCACATTATTTACGATTAGAAGGGGTCATTTGTAATTTTGTGATTTAATCAAAAAAATACATTGACTAGTTCTAATTGGCTATTACATAAAAACACACAAATGAAATACGATCAAATTTCCAACAAACTCTTTATAAAAAACCGCAAGAACTTTATGGCTCAAATGAAGCCTAAAAGCCTAGCTGTTTTCAACAGTAACGATATCTATCCTATTAGTGCCGACAGCACAATGCCATTTGAGCAGGCTCGCGATATTTTTTATCTAAGCGGAGTAGATCAAGAAGAAAGTATTTTAGTGCTTTTTCCTGATGCACCAAACAAGGATCACCGAGAAATGCTTTTTGTTCGAGAGACTAACGAGCATATTGCAGTATGGGAGGGCGAGAAACTAACAAAAGAGAAAGCCTTTGAAGTAACTGGAATTAAATCTGTTTTTTGGCTTAAAGAGTTTGATAAAATTTTCTTTGAAGTAATGACTCAAGCAGATTGTATTTACTTCAACACAAACGAACACTACCGACAAAGTGTTGAAACAGAAACTAGAGAAGATCGATTTATCAAAAAAACAAAGGCACAATTTCCAGCACACAAATGGGATAGAAGTAATCCTATTTTACAAAGACTACGCTCTGTAAAAGACCAAATAGAAATTGACCTAATTCAAAACGCATGTAACATCACTGAAAAAGGGTTTAGAAGAATTTTAGGTTTTGTAAAGCCAGGTGTTTGGGAATATGAAATTGAAGCAGAATTCATGCATGAATTCCTTAGAAATCGCTCTAAAGGATTTGCGTATACACCTATTGTAGCAAGTGGGAACAATGCCAATGTGCTGCACTACATTCAGAACAATCAACAATGTAAAGACGGTGATCTTTTATTGCTTGACGTTGGAGCTGAATATGCAAACTATGCAAGCGACATGAGTAGAACCATTCCAGTGAGTGGAAAATTCACAAAAAGACAAAAAGAGGTTTATAACGCTGTACTTGGTGTGAAAAAAGAAGCAACCAAAATGCTTGTTCCAGGAACATTATGGAAAGAATATCACGTTGAAGTTGGAAAACTTATGACCAAAGCTCTTTTAGATTTAAAACTATTGAATAAAGCCGACGTGAAAAATGAAAATCCTGATTGGCCTGCTTATAAAAAATATTTCATGCACGGAACAAGTCACCACATGGGCTTAGACACTCATGATTATGGAGTTCTTTGGGAACCCATGACAGAAAACATGGTCTTTACCGTTGAACCTGGAATTTATATTCCTGAAGAAGGTTTCGGTATTAGATTAGAAGACGACGTTGTAATCCAAAAAAGTGGAGAACCATTTAACTTGATGCGCAACATCCCTCTTGAAGCTGAAGAAATTGAGGATTTGATGAATAAATAATTCTTTTAGAAGAATAATTAACAAGGCCTCATAGATATAGATTTATGAGGTCTTTTATTTTATAAATTATGTTTTTAGATTTTGAACACACTCAGATTTACTATCAAACTCATGGTGAAGGACCTGCAGTATTTCTACTGCATGGATTTTTAGAAAGTTCGGAAATGTGGGATCCAATTATTCCCGAAATTTCAAAAAAACACACTGTCGTAACACTAGATTTTCCTGGAATGGGGAAAAGTGGAGTTATCGATAAAACCCATACCATGGAAAAAATGGCTGAAGTTGTAAACGCATTAATCAATCATCTTCAATTTGAAAATGCTACATTAGTTGGTCATTCTATGGGTGGATATGTCATTTTAGCCTTCGCAGAATTATTCCCAAATAAATTAAACAAAATCGTGCTATTAAATTCATCTTCGGTAGCTGATTCTGAGGAAAAGAAAAGCATTCGAGATAGAGCTATAGACATAGTTGCTATTAATCCTCGAGCTTTTATAAGTATGGCTATTGGAAATTTGGTTATGGAAAGTTCTCACGAAAAATTTCAAACCGAAATCAACAATTTAAAAGAGCTTGCCTATAAATTTCCTGTAGAAGGGATAAAAGCAGCACTAAGAGGAATGCGCGACAGAAAAGACAGAACTGAAGTGCTAACTAATTTTTCTGGTCTTAAATACTCGCTTCTATCTAAAGACGACCCCCTAATTCCTGTTGAAGAAAATCTCAAACTTGCACAAAAAGCAGGAGTGGAAACCACAATAGTTTCCGGAGGACATATGAGTTTAATAGAAAATAAATCGAGTGTAGAAGAATTTCTTCAGTTAGTACTGTAAAACTCCTAATCTCTCTTTTCGAAAGAATTCCATCCTCTTGCTATAAGAGGAATCTTAGTATTCGCACGAGTTATTAAATGTACTCCCTCCTCTTCTTTGGTCATATGACCAATCACTGTTAGGTGTGGATTTCCTTTAATTTTAGGATAATCTTCCATTTTGATTGTAAAGAGAAGTTCATAATCTTCTCCTCCACTCAAAGCAATTGTTGTGCTGTCGAGTTCAAATTCTTCACAAACGGTGATTACTTGAGGATCTAATGGAATCTTTTCTTCATATAAATTACATCCCACCTTAGAGTTTTTACACAAATGAAGTATTTCTGACGAAAGGCCATCGCTAATATCAATCATCGATGTTGGCTTCACTTCCAATTCTCTCAGAAGGCCTGACATATCATTTCTAGCCTCTGGTTTCAGCTGTCTACCCACCAAATAGGAATAAGGTTCTAAATCAGGCTGAGATCTTGGGTTTACTAAAAACACCTGTTTTTCTCTTTCCAACACTTGAAGTCCCATATAGGCAGCTCCTAAATCTCCAGTAACCACAAGTAAATCCTGTTCTTTAGCACCATCTCTATAAACAGCCTCACCTTTTGATACAGTTCCTAAAGCAGTTATACTAATTATTAAACCTGTAGTAGAAGAAGTTGTATCGCCACCAACAACGTCAACGTTATAAACTTCAGCTGCAGCGGTAATTCCGGCATATAATTCTTCTAGTGCTTCAATTGGAAATCTATTTGAAACCGCAATCGAAACCGTAATTTGAGTTGCTTCAGCATTCATTGCATAAACATCTGACAGATTCACCACTACGGCTTTATATCCTAGATGTTTTAAAGGCATATAACTAAGGTCAAAATGCACATTCTCCAACAGCATATCTGTTGTAATCACTAGTTCTTTTTTAGAATTACTAGCAATTACAGCCGCATCATCGCCAATACTCTTTACTGTAGATTTTTGCTTAATTTTAAAATTCTTAGTGAGGTGGTCTATCAACCCAAACTCTCCTAAATTTTCGATATCACTTTTAGCGTTGTCTTTATTCTCAAACATTGAAAAATGTACTTACGGATTCGATGCAAAAATACATCTTCTTATATAAATTAGGCTTCCTTAGCTCTATCGAATAAAGAAATATCTTTGAAGAAAATCAATTTCGGTCATTTTAGTCGTTAATAACTGCTTTTATTCATTTAAGTGATTAGAAAAGGAATAGAAATCAACACAATACAGCGATTCAATAAATCTTCAACTACAATTGTTAAAGCCTATGGTTCGATAGTCTTAAAGTCTCACATCTGTATGGTTAAAAGTACTATTTAGTGTATATTTGCCCTCTAATTTAGAATTAATCTATATTATGATCAAGGTAAGTGAAAGTGCAAAGACCCGTATTGCGCATTTAATGGCAGATGACGGGTTTAATATTGCCAACGACTTTGTTCGTGTAGGCGTTAAAAGCGGTGGATGTTCTGGCTTGAGTTACGAGCTTAAATTTGATAGTCAGCTAAACGAAAGCGACAAGCTATTTGAAGCTGATGGCGTAAAAATAGTGGTGGACAAAAAAAGCTTTTTGTACTTAGTAGGAACTACACTTGAATATAGTGGAGGCCTGAATGGAAAAGGGTTTGTTTTTCAAAATCCTAATGCCAATCGCACCTGTGGTTGTGGAGAATCTTTTTCATTGTAACAAAAATTTATCTCTACCCACCTTAATTTTTCATCTATAAAAGGCTTGCCTGTTCAGATGAACCATAAATTTTAAATCTTCAAGATCACAATCTTGGGCATTGAATTAAACGAATTATGAAATACACAGAAGACGATTTAAAGAAAGAATTAGAAACCAAGGAATACGAGTATGGTTTCTTCACCGACATAGAGTCTGACACCTTCCCAATTGGGCTTAACGAAGACGTTATTCGTGCTATATCAGCTAAAAAGGAAGAACCAGAATGGATGACTGAATGGCGATTAGAAGCATATCGTTATTGGTTAACTATGGAAGAGCCAGATTGGGCAAACGTAAATTACGAAAAACCTGATTTTCAAGCAATTTCATACTATTCTGCCCCAAACACAAAGCCTAAATACAACAGCTTAGACGAAGTAGATCCAGAACTTTTAGATACTTTTAGAAGATTAGGGATTTCTTTAGATGAGCAGAAAAAATTGGCAGGTGTGGCAGTAGACATCGTTATGGACTCTGTTTCTGTAGCTACTACTTTTCAAAGTAAATTAGCAGAAAAAGGAATTATTTTCTGTCCTATTTCTGAGGCTGTTAAAAAGTATCCAGATTTAGTTAAGAAATATATTGGTACGGTTGTTCCACAAAGAGACAACTTTTACGCTGCATTAAACAGTGCTGTTTTTAGTGATGGATCCTTCTGTTATATTCCAAAAGGCGTTAAATGCCCAATGGAACTTTCTACTTACTTCCGTATAAACCAAGGAGGAACTGGTCAGTTTGAAAGAACACTATTAATTGCCGACGAAGATAGTTACGTTAGTTATTTAGAAGGCTGTACTGCACCAATGCGTGATGAAAACCAATTACACGCAGCTGTTGTTGAGCTAATTGCTCTAGATGGTGCAGAAATTAAATATTCTACTGTTCAAAACTGGTATCCTGGAAATAAAGAAGGAAAAGGTGGTGTATATAACTTCGTTACAAAGCGAGGAATATGCGAAAAGAACGCGAAAATATCTTGGACTCAAGTTGAAACAGGAAGTGCTGTAACATGGAAGTATCCAAGCTGTATTCTTAAAGGCGACAACTCTGTTGGAGAGTTCTATTCAGTTGCAGTTACCAATAACTTCCAACAAGCCGATACTGGAACAAAAATGATCCATATTGGAAAAAACACCAAGAGTACTATTATTTCAAAAGGTATTTCGGCTGGTAATTCACAAAACAGTTATCGTGGTTTGGTGAAAATTATGCCAAATGCTGAAAATGCTCGAAACTTCTCAGAATGTGATTCATTGTTAATGGGTAATAAATGTGGTGCACATACCTTCCCATATATAGAAGTTAAAAACAAATCGGCACAAGTTGAGCATGAAGCTACAACAAGTAAAATTGGAGAAGACCAAATTTTCTACTGTAACCAAAGAGGTATTAGTATGGAAAAGGCGATTGCTCTAATTGTAAATGGTTTTAGTAAAGAAGTATTAAACAAGCTTCCAATGGAATTTGCTATCGAGGCTCAAAAGCTCCTCGAAATCAGCTTAGAAGGAAGTGTTGGATAAACTGAAGATGCTATTTAAACTCTATAAATCTATGCAACAAAGCTCTATTCGTTATATAAAGAACCTCTCAATGTTTTTGTTGGTTACTCTTTTCTTGTTTTCATGTAAGAATGTAGAAGAAAAGAAGCAAGAGCTCGACATCCCCGTTGTTGAAGAAGTAGCTTTAGAAACAGAGAGTGAAATATCAGGAGTTTTACACGGAGAATATATATACACTCCAGAAGCTGCTGTTTTTACGGGAAAAACTTTTATTTACGGAGTTGAGTTAAACGACTTAGCAAGAGAACTCGCTACACGCGTAGATGCAGTTAAAAAAGACGATTACGACATAGTTCCAGTCTCTATTCAAGGAAAAATCACTAAAAAACCTGAAGGAACAGAGGGATGGGACGAAATAATAACAATAACCCAAATAATTAGCGTCAGCGATACACCAATTGAAGCCGACGTAAAAATATAAAAATCAAACTTTAGTCATGTTAAAAATCAAAAATCTACACGCAGGCCTTGAAGGGATGGATATTCTAAAAGGTATCAACCTAAACGTAAACCCAGGTGA
>Ga0209075_1002614_pt1 | contig 15728 bp, 10 predicted proteins | sample Stecom2011_FD_187523 | JGI IMG/M metagenome (GOLD analysis project Ga0209075, IMG submission 187523) | Agricultural soil microbial communities from Utah to study Nitrogen management - Steer compost 2011 (SPAdes) (version 2) | ecosystem: Environmental > Terrestrial > Soil > Agricultural land...
ACCTTAAAGTACAGGGTGGTCGCCGAGCCCGAAGGCTTGGTGACTTGCAGCTTATAGCAGTTCTGGCCATCAATGATTTCGGTACCCAGCAGTTCCAGCTCATAGCCTTCGCTGAGGTAGTTGAGTTCCGGAAACAGGGCGCTGCTTTCCTTCATCTCGGCCAACATAGGGCCCTCCAGTTCCTGCTCGCCCATGGGCGAAACCACCTTGCCACGTTGGCCGTCGTAGACCTGCTTCGAGAGAACCTGACCGTTCATGCCCATTTCTACCAAAATTTGGTTTTTATTGGTCTGCACAGTAAGCATAGACAGCGCCATGCCCTGCACGGTAGCAGTTCCGGTCTGCCGCCAGTCCTGTATCCCGTCGAGGGCTTCCTGTCCGCCCAGGGCCTCGGCATAAGCCGCAATTACGTCGGCCGCACTTACTCCCGAAACCGCTTGCAGTCCCTTAACTTCCTCTCCGTAGTAGTCGTAACGCCGAACTTTACCATCGGCAGCAAAAGGCGCCAGGGTCTCTGAAATTTTGTCGGCTTCGCCCACCGCAACAATGATGCATTGTTCGGGACGCAGATACTTTTTGGCCATTTCCTGTACATCTTCTGCCGTTACCGCCGCCAACTTCTGCAGGTAGGTCTGGTAGTAATCGGCCGGCAAATTGTAACGGGCAATGTTGAGGGCGAAGCGGGCCACGGTTTGCGGATCTTCCAGCGAGCGCGAAAAGCTGCCCGTCATCATATTCTTAATCAGTTCCAGATCTTCGTCACTCACCCGCTCGTTTTGCATGCGGCGCATTTCGTAAAGGATTTCGTGCACAGCGCTGTCGCTCACCGAGGTACGTACCTGAGCAGAGGCGTTGAAGTTGCCGATGCGCTCATCGGTACTCAGACTCGAATAAGCCCCATAGGTAAAGGCTTTGTCCTCGCGCAAATTTTGAAACAGACGGGCATTGAAAGAGCCGCCGCCCAAAATCTGATTCATCACCGAGGCCTTGATGGCGTCTGGGTGACCGGGCGTCAGGTCCACCGTGTGGGTCACCTGCAGGGTCGACTGGTTGGCGCCGTCGCGGTTGGCTACGGCCACTACCGGACCCTCATAGCCTGGCCAGCTCTGATTTTCGTAGCGGGGCACCTCGGCTTTCTCCCATTTGCCGAAGTACTTTTTGGCTTGTTTTTTGGCCTCTTTAAGGGTGATGTCGCCCACTATAATCAAATAGCCTTTGTTGGGACGAAAATAAGTCTGGTGGTACTGTTTCAGGTGGTCGGTGGTGATCCTGGCCAGACTGGCTTCGGAGGTCACGGCCCCGTAGGGGTCCGTTGACCCGTAGCGCAATACCGAGGCAATGTTGCCGGCAATGGCCGAAGGTTCGTTTTTATTGGCCTGGATGGCGGTCTCCATCTGCTTGACGATCTTGTCCAGCTCCTCCTGCGGAAAAACCGGATTCAGCAGTACGTCCGACATCAGCTCCAGCAGGGTGCTGTTGTGGCGGGTGAGACTGCGCGCATAAATGCCCTTAGAATTCGGCGAGAGGGTGGCCCCGATGAAATCTACAGCCTCATCAATTTCGGCCTTGCTGCGGCTGGTGGTTCCTGCACGCATCAAATCGCCCACCAGTTCCACATAGCCCGTGGCTTCGCCTTCGGGAACGGCACCGGTGTTGAGGGTGAGACTGTAGCTGACCATCGGCAATTTGTGGTCTTCCACCACAAAAACCTGCAGGCCGTTTTTCAAAGTAAACTGCTGCGATTCTCCAATATTGATCTGGGGAGCAGGTCCCGCCGCCGGCGGGGTGCTGCGATCGAGCTGGGCCCATAAGCCGGTGCTCAGGAGGCCCATATAAAGCAAAGTGATTATTTTCTTCATGATGTATGTTTTTCGTCGGCCGAAAAGTTCGACCCTTATTTGGGTTTAGTTCTGCTTAGGCAGGTAGTACAATACCACCCGGTTTTCGGGCACAAAGTAGGTTTGGGCCACCCTTTGAATGTCTTCACGCGTAACCGCCATGTAGCGGTCCAGTTCGCGGTTCACCAAAGCGGCATCTCCAAAATAGGTGTAAAAAGTCGCCAGATTGTGGGCCCTTTCTGCAATTTGCTGGTTGCCGCTCACCACCTGGTTTTCGAACTGGTTGCGCAATTTCTGAAATTCTCTGTCGGGAATCAGGCTGCTGCGTACCTTCTCGATTTCTGCATTCATGGCGTTTTCCAAATCCTGGGGATCTACGCCCATGTTGCTGAAAGCCAGGGTGAAGTTGACCGTAGGCTCGTTAAAGGGCAGGGGGAAGGAGCCCACCTGCAGGGCCAGCTGCTGCTCATCTACCAACTCTTTGTGCAAGCGTGAGCTTTGTCCCCCCGACAGCAAAGCTCCCAACATTTCAATGGCATAGTAATCGTCGCTGCCCATGGCCGGCATGCGGTAAGCCTGCAGCACCAGCGGCACCTGAATGTTGTCGAAAATGGTATCGCGCACCTCACCACCCAGGGGCGGTTCAACTACTGAGGGCCGGTAAATTTCCCCTTCGTTGGCGGGAATGTCGCCGTAGTATTTTTCTACCAGACGGCGTGCCTGCTCTTCGTTGATGTCGCCGGCTACGACCAATACCGCATTGTTGGGCACATAAAAACTGTTGTAGAAGGCTTCAAATTCCTCGTCGCGCGCCGCCCTGATGTGGTCCGGGTCGCCAATGGTCACCCAGCGGTAAGGATGCTCGCGGTAGGCCCGCTTCATGGTTTCAATTAAAATGGTGCCGTAGGGACGGTTGTCGTAGCTCTGCTTTTTCTCTTCGATCACCACCTGCTTTTGCGTGGCTATGCCCAGTGAATCGACTGTGGCATGTAACATGCGCTCCGACTCCAGCCACAGGCCCAGTTCCAACTGGTTGGAGGGCAGGGTTTGGTAGTAGTAGGTGCGGTCCGATGAGGTATTGGCGTTGAGCGTACCGCCGGCCCTTTCCACAAATTTGGCGTACTGGCCACGTGGAATGTTTTTGGTCCCCTCAAACATCAGGTGTTCAAAAAAGTGGGCAAAACCCGTACGGTGGGGCTGTTCGTGCTTAGAGCCCACATTGTACATCACCGCCACCGTTACGATGGGGGTGCTGTTGTCGCGGTGTAAAATAACGTGCAGACCGTTGTCGAGTTTAAATTCTGTAAAATCGACCTGGCCCGATGCGGCCTTCAGCGGAGCCACACTTAAGAGTCCCGCTGCTGCAGCAATAAATACTTGCTTCAAGTGCATCATGATTTATAGATTAGTAATAAAGAATGGGGATTTAAGTCAAAAATCAGTCCAAAGCTACGAAACGGCTGAGAGAATGTAAACTGTGAGCGATTGAACTTTTGTACAGACAGGGCCAATCGGAGCATTTTGTCCGCAAACGAACAGGTGGGTGTTCGTTTGCGGACAGATCCGCCTGCTCCGGCACAGATTTTGTCGCTGTGCGGTAATTGTGCAAATATTTTTACTTTTGTGCCAGAAGCCAATTAATACTAAGCAGCCCAATAATGAAAGCAAAACATTGGATGGGTGTGTTGTTGTTCGGAAGTTTTTTGTGGGCATCCTGCTCGCAGAACGAGATTTGCCTTTCGAACCAGCATGCTTTGCAGAGCGGATTTTATTCGGCCCTTGCCCTTGAGGACAAGGATACCTTACTCACAGAGGCCCGTATTTACGGTATTCTGCCCGAAAGGGATCCCCTCTACGACAACGAAACGGTGGGCAAGCTGTTTTTGCCCCTGTCTTTTCAGAAAGACACCACCGCCTTTGTGCTCTATTCCGGTGAATTTATGAAGGACACGCTGTGGTTTCGGCACAGCAGTGAGCTGAAATACATTTCGCGGGATTGTGGATTTACCTTTAACTTTGAACTGGATAGTGTGTGGTTTACCCGCGTGTTTATCGATTCGGTAGCCATTGAAAATCCCGGGGTTAATTACGGTGAAAACTTTGAGAATGTTAAGATCTATATTTATTAGTCTCCTGTTGCTCTGGGGCAGCAGTCTCCCCGCCCAGCTGGTGCAGGAGCCGGTCAGCCGCCCCCAGGGCTTTACTCTGGGCGTCAATCTGGCAGGGCCGCTCAACAAGCTGCTCGATGGCGACCGGACCGGCATTTCCTTTCTTACGCGCATGCACCTGACGGAGGACTGGTTTTTTATAGGAGAAGCCGGTTTTGAGAATGTAAGCTTTACCAAAGAGGCTTACGACTACGAATCGAACGGCACCTTTCTGCGTTTGGGCCTGGCCCGGGACATGCTGCCCGAAAAGGAGGCCGGCAGTATGGACAACATTCTTATGGGTTTGCAGTACGGCTATGCCCTGCAGGAGCAAACAGCCGGGCGTTTCAGTGTATTCAACGGCTATTGGGACGATTACCACAGTCGCGTAGGCGCCAACACCCTCAACACCCACTGGGCCGAGCTGTCGGTGGGTCCCCGTGCCGAAGTCTTCCATAATTTTTACCTGAGCTGGCAACTCAATCTGCGCGTGGTGCTCGTCAGCAGCAACAGCAGCACCCTGGAACCCTACATTGTTCCCGGTTACGGTATTGGCGACAATAAAGTGAACCTGGGCTTCGCCTACACCCTCGAGTATTTTATTCCCTGGAAAAAGTAGCGGCCTGGGGCTGCAACAGCAGACGCTCCACGGTATCGACCACCCCGTTGTGGTTGTTGTCCCTGTTGGTAATGAAGCGGGCCCTTTCACGGATGATCGGGTGCGCATTTTTCATCGCGAAGCTGTATTCTGCTGCCTCAATCATCTCCAGGTCGTTCAGAAAATCACCAAAGACCATGGTTTGTTCGCTGCCGATGCCCAGTTTCTCCTGGGCCCTGCGTACGGCATTGCCCTTGTTGGCATCCAGGTTGGTAACATCCAGCCAGTGCTCACCCGACACCGTTACCTTGTAGCGGTCGCCAAAGTGCTGCAGCTTTTGGGCACTGTTGTTCTCAGCGCCCAGTTTATCGTAGAGGGCCAGTTTCAGCACCTCATCCTGCACCTCATCGAGGCGATCGACCACCTCCAGGCGGTGATAGTACTTACCGGCTTCCTCCACCAGTAAGGGATCCTTTTGTTCCATATAGGCCGAGCGGCGGCCGCACAGCACCAGTTCCACACCCGGTATTTGGCGGGCCGTTTGCAGCAATTCGTGCAAGCTGCCGGTCTCCAGACTGTTCACATACAAGTCCTCCCCCCGGTAACGCACCAGGGTGCCGTTTTCCGCAATAAAAAGGGTGTCGGCTGCAATGCGCTCAAAATCCTTTTCGATGGTATGAATCTGTCGCCCGCTGGCCACCGAAAACAAAACGCCCTTTTGTAAAAGTTGCTGATGGGTGGGCCAGAACGACGGATCAATCTCCTTTAAATCGTTCAGCAAGGTGCCGTCCAGGTCGGTCACCACCAGTTTGATATCCATAAGTTTTTTATTTAGTCGATGAAACGCCGTACGATGTTTCCGTAGGCATCGATGCGCCGGTCGCGCAGGAAGGGCCAGATGCGGCGTACCGCCTCAGAACGCTGCAGGTCGATATCGACCAGCAGCAAGTCCTCCCCCTCATTGCCCGCTTCGGCCAGCATTTCCCCCTGGGGACCTGCCACAAAGCTGTTTCCCCAAAAGCTGATGCCGCCCGTTACGCCCGAAGGATCGGGTTCGTAACCCACGCGGTTGACCGAGACGACGGGCAGACCGTTGGCTACGGCATGGCCCCGCTGACTCAAAATCCAGGCGTTCTTCTGCCGTTCCTTTTCGTCCGGCGCATCGCTGCTCTCCCAGCCAATGGCCGTGGGATAAATCAGCAGGTCGGCCCCCCGCAGCGCCATCAAACGCGCCGCCTCCGGGTACCACTGGTCCCAGCACACCAAAACCCCCAGGCGCCCCACCGACGTATCGATCGGCTCAAAGCCCAGGTCGCCCGGCGTAAAGTAAAATTTCTCGTAATAGGCCGGATCGTCGGGAATGTGCATTTTTCGGTACTTGCCGGCCAGGCTGCCGTCGCGCTCAAACACCACCGCCGTATTGTGGTACAAACCCGGCGCCCTGCGCTCAAAGAGGGAGGTCACCAGCACAATGCCCAGCTCGCCAGCCAGCGCACCAAAGCGTTCGGTAGAGGGCCCCGGAATCGGCTCCGCCAGATCGAACACCCCGGTGTCTTCGGTCTGACAAAAATACAGACTGTTGTGCAGCTCCTGCAACACCACCAGCTGTGCGCCTTCGGCCGCCGCCTTGCGGATGTTGGCCTCCAGCTTAGCCGTGTTGGCCTCGAGGTCGGCCCCATTGCTTTGTTGAATCAGTGCGGTACGGATTTTTTGCATTTTCCCTAAAATTTAAGTGGTCTCAGCCAGAATTACAAAGTTAACGAAAGTCCCTGTTGCAAAAACGCAACAAAAGGAAATATAGCTTAAAATAAAGCACTGTTTTTCAGTGTATAAAGGGGCTGCGGTAGGACTAATCCCTTCGCAAATCGGGGTGCATGTAACCGCGGGGCAGCTGCATGGTCACGCAGTGCAGCGAGCCGTGCTGTTTGATCAGGGGCAGACAATCGACCCCTACCACTTCGCGCCCCGGAAAGGCCTGGGCCAGTTGTTCCAGGGCCTGGGCATCCCGCTCGCTCCGGTAGGTGGGCACCAGCACCGCCCCGTTTACAATCAAAAAGTTGGCGTAAGTAGCGGGCAGTCGCTCCCCGTCCACCACCACCTCCCGGGCCATGGGCAGGGGCAGGAGGCGGTAGGGTTCCCCCTCGGGCGTACGGAAGGAGCGCAATTCCTTTTCCATCGCCTGCAGGGCCTCGAAATGCACATCGCCCTCGTCCTCACACTTTACATAGGCTATGGTGTCCCTGCTGCAAAAACGCGCCAGGGTATCGATGTGACTGTCGGTATCGTCGCCCGCCAAAAAGCCGTGGTTCACCCACAGCACCCTTTTTAGGCCCAGCACCTCCTTCAAAAAGACTTCAATCTCGTCGCGGTTCCACTGCCCGTTGCGGTTGGGCGAGAGCAGACACTCCGAGGTCGTCAGCAGGGTGCCCTCCCCGTCGCTTTCGAGGGCCCCGCCCTCCAATACAAAGTTCAAGAGGTTGTAGTAGCTCGTCGCTTTGTCGAACACCCCCTTGTCGAACAGCGTCCGGTTGATGAGATTGTCCTTATCGGCCGCAAACTTCAGTCCCCAGCCATTGAACTTAAAATCCAAAAAAGCCTTTTGTCCGTTCTCCTCCAGCGCAAGAGGCCCAAAGTCCCTCGCCCAGGTATCGTTGGTCGGCACCACCAGCTGAAACAGGTGCCGCGCCGCTTCTTGGCCCACCGCCTTAAGCACCCGTTTTTCCAGTCCCCCGGCCGTCGCCTCATCGGGCACCAAAAGGAGTACCGACTCGTAGCGCAGGAGGGTGGTAACAATGCCGAAAAAGCAGTCCTGCACCTCTTCCAGCATATAGGCCCAGTCGCTTTGCGCGTGGGGCCAGGCCAGCAGCACCCCGTCCTGGGGCTCCCACTCGGCCAAAAAACGCTTGTGTTCCATGGCTAATTATTCGTTGATGTTGGCCTGCAGGTAGTCCTTCACTTCCAGGAAGGCCGCTTCCATGCGCAGCATATTGTCTATCAAAAAGAAAAACATCTCGGGCCACAGCTCCTCATTCATGATGTCGCCCGGCGTTTCCACGTAGGTCCGGCAGACCAGTTCGCCCGTTGGTTTTTCATAGGCAAAATCCCAGGTCAGGGGTCCCCCGAAAGTCTCCTCAAACACCCCCTTGGCCGCCTGCAGCTTTTCGAAGAGTTGCAAGCGGCGCTCTTCACTGCTGTGGTTGATTTCCAGTGCCACCCTGGCCTTTTCCCGGTCCACATCAAAGCGCAGGTCCAGCCCCTTGATGCCCGTATTCTCAAAAATCCAGAACTTCTTTCGCCCTTTTTGTCCCGGCAGTCGCCGCGTCCGGTTGTTCAGGCGCTGCCAAAATTCCAGACGCAACTGCTTGGCCTCCTCCTTGTTAAACATAGTGGTCTCCCTCTTTTTAAAAACTGTACCTCATCGATAACAACATCCGGTGATTGCTAAAGTTCAGCACATCAACCGGCAGACCGTGATCGTCGTATCCCTGTCCCCATCCGGCCCGGGCATACATGTACTCGGCACCCGCAAACAGGCGCGGGGTGAAGTGGTATTTGACGCGGGGTGCCAGGGTGAAGACCTGACTGATGCCGGCATCGAAGGAGAGAGCCTGAACCACCTCTACGGGCTTCGAGGCACCCAGGGCCTGCATGTAGCCCACAAAAATGCCCGGATCCCAGCGCTCCATTCTGCGGTCGGCGTCCAGCCACAGCGTGGCGGTAGCCAGGGGCAGATAGTCCGGATCGTCCACACTCGAAGAGCTGCGACGGCCCACCCCTCCGGGAATCACCATCTCGCTGATGTTTTGTCCGTATAAGGCCCCTGCCCTAAAAGTGGCGACTTGCAGGCGATAGCGAAAGGTCGCCTGGGCGTGCCAGCCCTTGAGTAAGGGCTGGGTGCCTGCCGGGTCGTAGGCCTCAGGCAAAGCCAGTTGCTTGTAGCCTGCGGTGAAGGAAGCCCAGGCGGGGCCGTCCCCGCCGCTTTTGACTTGCAGTACCACTTCGGGGCGACCGGCATCCTCGCTGCCTGAGGCAAAGCCGGTGGTCCGGAAGTTGTTTTGTTCGAGCAGAGTCAGCGACAGCTCGGTCTGTCCGCCCGCCTGCCAGGCCACCCGTACCTGGGGGTTGCGACTTAAGGGGTGCATGGGCAGTCCCGCACAGGTATTCACCATTTGCGGAAAGTTCTCCGGAATAAAGAAAGGGTGCCAGGTCTGACCCACCGTCACATCCCAGTCGCCCCGGCCCAGCTTAATGTAAGCATGGCGCAGACGAAAATCCGCATCGTTGCCCCGATCGTCGCCCAGAAAGTCGGCCTCCAACACCCCGGAAACACGCAAACCTTCCCACTCCGGTCCTTTCAAATGCAGGCCAAAGCGTGAGTGGGCCGCGTCCAAATCGAAGCGTCCCCGGTCGTTCAAATCCTCCCCGGTGATGTCGTGCTGTCGCTCCGGCAAGGGATAGAGGTAGATGTGGTGATTGCGTGCCTGTTTGCTGGCGCGGGTATTGTAAACCCCGTCCACGGCCACAAAGCCGTGCAGTTCTACCTGCACCTTGTTGTCGTTCTGTGCCCCAAGGCCCAGCCAGCAGCCCGTCAGCAACAGGCCCGTTAAAAGTCTTTTCATGTTTTTGGTTTGTAGATGTAGCGGCACAAAAAAACGAAATATTTGCCAATGCGTCAAATGAAGGTTGCCGCTGCGCTCAAAGCATTTGAGACTGCCCGGTGAAACGCCGGAGCGTTCCGCCATTTCGGTCTGAGACATTTTTAACTGTCGCCGCAGGGCCTTGTGTTTCAGAGCCAGTTTTTGCGCCATTTCTACAGGAGTGGGGTCCAGACTGTACATTACAAATAGTTAATATGTTATTCAAAAGCAGCGCTTTTCGATGAAAACAGCTAAAATAAGTGTCGTTTTAATGAGCCGAAGCTCAATGTGTAAGCCGACCCTGCATTTTGTGATTTGGGTCAAACGGTATATATTTACCTGATTAGAAAACCGAACCTAAAGCTGCACGGATGAAGCAAGTGGTAAAAGTACTCTCGGCCCCCTGGATGATGGGCGCCCTCCTGGTTATTCTGGCCGCCGCCATGGCCATGGCCACCTTTGTCGAAAACGACTACGGCACACCCGCTGCCCGTCATCTGGTTTACAGCGCCTGGTGGTTCGAAGGCATCTTCCTGCTTTTGGCCATCAACATGCTCGGCAATATTTTCAATTTTCAGATGTGGCAGCGACGTAAGCTGCCCGTTTTGTTGTTTCACCTGTCGTTTTTTCTGATTTTGCTGGGCGCCGCCCTCACCCGCTATGTGGGTTACGAGGGACTCATGCACATCAGAGAGGGGGAGAGCGAGCAGCAAATGCTTTCCTACGATCCGCACCTGACCCTCGAGTGGCAAAGCGCCGATGCGCACATCCAGCAGTCGAAGCCCGCCCTTTTGTCGCCCGCCACCCCCCATGCCTACAAGGGCAGCATAAGCACGCCCTCCGGAAAAATCAAAGTCCGCAGTCTCGCCTTTATACCCAATTCCGGTCACGCCCACGAAGGCAGCACCCAGCCCCACGCTGTTGTGCTGGAAGTCCGCCACCAGGGCGAGCGCGATACCCTCATGGTTTACGGCCGCAGCGGTCAGATTGGAGCGCCCCTCAACATTGAATTTCCCAAGGGCAGCCTGCAGCTGCGCTACGGCGCCCTGCCCATCGATTTGCCCTTTAGTGTTCGACTTAAGGAATTTATTCTGGAGCGCTATCCCGGTTCGGAGAGTCCCTCCGGCTACCGCAGCGAAGTGCAGCTCACCGACCACGCTACGGGGACGGAAAGCGAGCATTCCATTTTTATGAACAATATTTTGAATCACCGCGGCTACCGGCTTTACCAAAGCTCTTACGACACCGACGAGCGTGGCACCATCTTGTCGGTGAACCGCGACGGCGCAGGCACTCTGGTGACCTACATCGGCTATTTTTTGATGAGTCTGGGTATGTTTTGGGCCCTCTTTGCCCCGGGCACCCGTTTCCGCATTCTGCTCCATCAGGTGGATCGCATTCACCGCCAGCGGCGCAAGCTGGTCGGTCTGGTCTTGCTGCTGTTTTTGCCGCTGGGCGCCCTCGCCCAACGGCCGGTCGACTTGCCGCCGGCTCCCGATGCGGAGTTGGCCGCGGAGTTTGGCTCCCTCTGGGTGCTCGACAGGGGCGGCCGCATTAAGCCGCTGAACTCCCTGCATCAGGAAATCGCCCTCAAGCTGGTGAAGCACCACAGCTTTAGGGGGCGGACCGCCGATCAGCTGATTTTGGGCTTCTTTAGCCATCCGGCCGAATGGCAGCGTACGCCCCTCATTACTGTGAAGGAGCCCGAATTGCGTCGTTTGTTGCAGTTGAGCGGACCCAAAGCGGCCTTTGCCGACTTTTTTGATGCCCACCGTCACTACCGCATTCAGCCCCTGGTGGAAGCGGCCTACCGCAAAAATCCTTCGGAGCGCAACAAGCTCGACCAGGAAGCGATTAAGGTGGATGAGCAGGTGAATGTGTTTTACCTCACCCAGGCCGGTGAGCTGCACCAGATTTTTCCTACTTCGGCCGATCGGCAACAACCCTGGTACACCCCCGTGGCACGGCCCACTACGCTGTCGCCCAGCGACAGTGCCTTTGTGACTTCGGTACTCAGCAACTTTATTCAGCAAGTGCGCAACAACGACAGGGCGGGTGCCCTGGCGCTGCTCGATGAGGTGCGGACTTATCAGGAAAGTCACGCCGCCGAACTGCTGCCCGGTGAGCGCCGTCTCCGGATGGAGCTGCTCTACAACCGTCTCAGCATCTTTTTGTGGCTCAGTACGGTGCTGTTCGGACTCGGAGCGTTTTTGTTGCTCCTGCAATTCGTCACCCTGCTGAAGCCCCGTTGGCAATTCAAGACCGTGATGCGCATAGGTTTTGTGCTGATTCTGCTTGGCTTTTTGTATTACAGCTTCGGCATGGGCCTGCGCTGGTATCTGGCCGGTCGCGCCCCCTGGAGCAACGGCTACGAAACCATGGTCTTTGTCGGATGGACCATCCTCTTTGCCGCCTTCGTGTTTGTCCGCAAGTCGCCCCTCATCCTGCCCATTTCGGCGCTGTTTGCGGGACTGGTGCTTATGATTGCCCACCTCAGCTGGATGAATCCCCAGATCACCAATCTGGTGCCCGTTTTGCAGTCGTACTGGCTCACCCTGCACGTCAGCATCATTACTGCGGGCTACGGCTTTTTGGCCCTGGGGGCCCTGCTCGGCTTCCTGAGTCTCCTCATCGTGATTGTCCGCACGCCCCTTAATTATGCGCGACTGCAACTCAGCATTCAAGAGCTCACCGCCATCAATGAGCTGTCGCTGACCGCCGGTCTTTACCTGATGACCATCGGCTCCTTTTTGGGCGGCGTATGGGCCAACGAGTCCTGGGGCCGCTACTGGGGCTGGGACCCCAAAGAAACCTGGTCGCTCATCACCATCATTGTTTACGCCTTTGTGTTGCACATGCGCTTTATTCCCGGTATGCGGGGACAGCTGGCCTTCAACAGTGCCGCCATGGTCAGCATTGCCTCGGTCATCATGACCTACCTGGGGGTCAACTACTACCTGGCCGGTATGCACAGTTATGCAGGAGGCGATCCGGTACCCATTCCCGCCTTTGTGTATTATACCGCAGCGGTATTTGTGCTGCTGATTGCCGCGGCCCGCTACAACGAAAGCCGACTGCGCACTAAAGTTAATCCTCTGAGCAAGGACAAGGACTTTTAGATTATAACTTTAGGCAAATTTTTCGTAATATTGCATCCGTTTTGGAGTGAAGCGAACGTCAATTGAGAAGTTTCTGAGCGCAGAAACCTGGTTTGCTGAGCATCAATAGCGAAGGGGCGCACGGTACAGCCCCTTTTTAGTGCAGTTAAAGTTTAGGATCCTTATATAAACATTTGAACATGCCAAAACGGAACGACATCCACAAAATTTTGATCATTGGTTCGGGCCCCATCGTCATTGGGCAGGCCTGCGAATTCGATTACTCAGGCACCCAGGCCTGTAAGGCCCTGCGTGCCTTAGGCTACGAGATCGTGCTGGTCAACAGCAATCCCGCCACCATCATGACCGACCCCGAAATGGCCGATTTTACCTACATCGAGCCCTTGAATGAGTATGCCCTTACCGAGATCATTAAAAAGGAAAGGCCCGATGCCCTGCTGCCCAACCTGGGGGGACAAACGGCGCTGAACCTGTCGCTCGACCTGGCCAACAAAGGCATCCTCGAAAAATACAATGTGGAAGTCATCGGGGTGAACCTCAAAGCCATTGAAAAAGGGGAGGACCGCACCGCTTTTAAGAACTCGATGGAAGAGCTGGGCATTGAAATGGCCCGCAGTAAGGCGGTGACCAGCATCGAAGCCGCCGAAGAAATTGCCGAAGAGCTTGGCTATCCCGTGGTGATTCGTCCCGCCTATACCATGGGCGGAACCGGGGGCGGCCTCGTTTACAATGTGGAAGAGCTGCGCGTGATTGCCTCGCGGGGTATTGCCGCCAGTATGATTGGCCAGATTCTGGTAGAAGAGTCGGTCCTCGGCTGGGAAGAGCTGGAGCTGGAAGTGGTACGTGACCAAAACGGCAAAATGATTACCGTTTGCTTCATCGAGAATGTGGATCCTGTGGGCGTGCATACCGGCGACTCTTTTTGCACGGCACCCATGCTCACCATTGCCGAAGATGTTCAACAGAAATTGCAGGAGCTCTCGTACCGCATCGTGGAGAGTGTCGGCGTAATCGGCGGCACCAACGTACAATGGGCACACGACCCCAAGACCGGTCGCATCGTTGTCATCGAAATTAATCCCCGTACCTCGCGCTCCTCGGCCCTGGCCTCCAAGGCCACCGGCTTCCCCATCGCCCTGATCTCCGCCATGCTGGCATGCGGACTCACCCTCGATGAACTGCCTTACTGGAAGGATGGCAGTCTCGATAAGTACGTGCCTGCGGGCGACTACGTGGTGGTGAAGTTTGCCAAGTGGGCCTTTGAGAAATTCGACGGACTCAAGGACAAGCTGGGCACGCAGATGCATGCCGTGGGTGAGGTGATGAGCATCGGCAAAAATTACAAGGAAGCCCTGCAAAAGGCCATCCGTTCCCTGGAAACCGGTCGCTACGGACTGGGCTTTGCCAAGGACTACAACAGTCTGAGTCTCGACCAGCTGATGGGCCTACTGGCTTACCCCACCAGTGAGCGTCAGTTTGTAATGTACGAAGCCCTGCGCAAGGGCGCCACCGTGGCGCAGTTGCACGAGAAGACCGCCATCAAGGCCTGGTTCATCGAGCAGATGCAGGAACTCGTTCAGCTCGAAGAAGAAATACTGAAATACCGCGGCAAGGAACTGCCCGAAGCCCTTTTTGTTCAGGCCAAGAAAGACGGTTTTGCCGACAAGTACCTCGCCAAGTTGCTGGAGCTGCCCGAAGACCAAATCCGCGCCCGACGCAAGCAAGTGGGCATGGAAGAAGCCTGGGAGCCGGTACCGGTCAGCGGGGTAGAAGATGCCGCCTACTACTACAGTACCTACAACGCCCCCGACCAGGTGGCGGTTGATCAGCAAAAGAAAATCATGGTGCTGGGTGGGGGACCCAACCGCATTGGTCAGGGTATCGAATTCGACTATTGCTGCGTTCACGCCGCCTTCAGCATCCGCGATGCCGGCTACGAAAGCATCATGGTCAACTGCAACCCCGAAACTGTATCGACCGACTACGACACCTCCGGTCGCCTCTACTTTGAGCCCCTTACCGTAGAAGACGTACTCAGCATTTACGAGAAAGAAAAGCCCGACGGCGTTATTTGTCAGTTTGGGGGACAAACCCCGCTGAACATCGCCGCCGAACTCGAAGCCAACGGCGTAAAAATCATCGGAACCAGTCCCCATACCATCGACCTGGCCGAGGACCGCGACCAGTTTCGTGAAATCATGGAAAAGCTGCAGATTCCGCAGCCCGCCAGTGGTATGGCCAGCACCGAAGACGAGGCCCTGGCCATCGCAGCCCGCATCGGCTATCCGCTGATGGTGCGCCCCTCCTACGTGTTGGGCGGACGCGGGATGCGCATAGTGCAGGACGAGGCCATGCTGCGCCAGTACGTAAAAGCTGCCGCTGCAGAAGTCTCGCCCGACCGGCCCCTGCTCATCGACAAGTTTTTGGAAGACGCCATTGAAGCCGAAGCCGACGCCATTTGCGACGGCAAAGACGCCTTTGTGCCCGCCGTCATGCAGCACATCGAGTACGCCGGCATTCACTCAGGCGACTCCGCCTGTGTGATTCCTCCCGTAGCCATCACCGACGCGCAAATTGCCACCATAGAAGAATATACCCGTCGCATTGCCGTAGAGATGAAGGTGGTGGGACTCATGAACATTCAGTACGCCATTTACAAGGGCGAGGTCTTTATTCTGGAAGCCAACCCCCGCGCCTCGCGCACCGTGCCTTTGGTCTCCAAAATCTGCAACATCCCCATGGCCAAAATCGCCACCCAGCTCATGCTTGGTAAAAAGCTCAGCGATTTCGACCTGAAGAAGCCTACTTTCAGCCACTTTGGTGTGAAAGAAGCCGTGTTCCCCTTCAACATGTTCCCCGATGTAGATCCCGTACTCGGACCCGAGATGCGCTCTACCGGTGAAGTGCTGGGACTGGCCGACTCATTTGGTCTTGCCTTTTTCAAGTCGCAGGAAGCCACCAAGTTGAAGCTGCCCGTTGAAGGCAAGGTGCTGATTACCGTAGCCGACAACGACAAAGATCAGATGATCGAAGTGGCCCGCGACCTGGTTGGCATGGGCTTTGGCGTGGTTGCCACCAAAGGTACCGCCGCCTTCCTGCAAAGTAAGGGCATCCAAGCCGAGGAAGTGCTGAAAGTACATGAAGGTCGCCCCAACATCGTTGACCTGCTTAAAAACGGCGAAATCAACCTCGTAATGAATACCCCTGCCGGTAAGCAAAGCGAGTTCGACGACTCCTACATCCGTAAGAACGCCATTAAAAACAATGTGCTCTACATTACCACCACCGCCGCTGCCAAAGCCGCCACGGCCGGTATCAAAGAGCGCCTGCACGGCAACTACCAGGTAAAATCCCTGCAAGACTACCACAAAGGCATTGTAAAATAGCGT
>Ga0209075_1002615_pt1 | contig 15726 bp, 16 predicted proteins | sample Stecom2011_FD_187523 | JGI IMG/M metagenome (GOLD analysis project Ga0209075, IMG submission 187523) | Agricultural soil microbial communities from Utah to study Nitrogen management - Steer compost 2011 (SPAdes) (version 2) | ecosystem: Environmental > Terrestrial > Soil > Agricultural land...
CCGCTAATTGATAAACGATTAATATGATGGCTGATGCAGATATTAGTGTCGCCAATAAAAGTAATATTTTTAATGTGTAACCAATTACTTTTTTAGACGAAAAACTTGGTTTTCGATTTACCTTTTGCATACAACACCTCGAGTAAAAAACTTTTTAAAACTAATCAATCAAATCAGACCATTTAGTAAATGTACCATCGTAGATTTTTACCAATTGTTCTGCACTTATGTTACTTAGTGGATTTGTTGGGTGCACAACAGCTACAACTGCATCCCAATTTAATCTACCGTTTTGTGCATTACCAAATAGATCTTTTTCACCTTGGTTAAAATCTCTAGATGCAAAGCCCACATGTAAACTGTTTGCAGCATCTTTTTCTGAACCCCATGTACGTTTGACTGCATCACCAGATCCAGTATGTTCATGAACTGCATTGAAGTTTCCGGCAAGCGGTGAAAACGCAGCAGTTAATGCTTTAGATACAGCTTCTACAGATGTAGATCCACCAAATCTAATTGTAAGTTCACTATTATCTTTAGTAGTCACTGGGTGATCTGCTTTAATATCATCCCATGTTTTATCTGTTGCACGTATTTCTAAAATACCACCTTGACTTTGAATTGCAGCTTTTCCTTCTTGCGTTTGACTAAATGCAACAAATGCACGTACTAAAGCTTCAATATCATCAGCTGGTTCCTCTGTAGAATCTTCATATCTTGTCACAAACATAAATGGACGTTTTAGATCATATGTATTGTTATTGACATTTGCAACTGATCCGGCAACACCATTAAACATTAAAGGTTTTACAGTATCATTTAATGAAGATAGCGATACATAACCGATACCTAAAGTATCACCTGCAACACCAGAACGCATTGTACCATTGCCATCTACTTCGACAAAACCTGTCACTAATTTTTCATTTGAACTGACTGCATCTTTAAATCCAATACCGCTAAAGAATGCATCTCTGGTTCCAGAAGTTGTATCTCTTGTATAAACCTTGATTGCAGCACTTGTATCAAATCCATCAGTATTTCCATTACTTTCATTATTGCCACAAGCAACTAAAATCATACTTAATAGTAAAACTGATAATACAGATAATATTTTTTTCATGATAACTCCTTTTGTTTTCATTCTACTGGTATTATAAACTTTTAAAAAAATTTAAATAACCAATAGATGTAAGGAGTATGTAAAGATTGTGTAAACTTATTTTGATAGACGTCGACTCATAAGTTTTGTTGCAATAGCCAAACAAATAACACCTAATAAGATACTACCAATCATAACAATAACTAAAGGCACATCAAAACCTAATACCCCTAATTCATTATAGCCATATAACATTTTAAATTCAGCCATAGTCGCATGGTATTGTTCTGCACTTTCAAATTTACTTATATCAATTAGGCCAAATGCTTGTGGTAGAACAATTCTTTTTAAGGCAATGTTCATATGGGTAAATGGTAATAAGCTTGCAACTTTGCTCATAAAATCTGGCAGAATAAAAAGTGGCATATAAATACCAGAACCAAAACCTACAATAGTACCAAATACTCCAGCCACAGCACCAAAAGCGTTGACAGATTTTATCAATGAGGTGATGAGCACCATAATTGCTGTCGATACAAAGGCGATCAAAATAATAAGCAATGCACTATATATAAATGACATCATGTTTAAATAGATACCTGTGGATAACCCTACAATTAAAAATGCTGCTACTAACATCAATAAAGATATGATAAATGTAATCATAAATGATGCTATATAATAAGCTAATATAATTTTATACCTTTTAACAGGTGTTACTAAAAAACCATCAATTTGTCGATACTCAAAGTCACTGATCATAATACCTAAATTACCTAAAGGAATTGAAACACTATTAATAACAACCAAACCTGGAATTAATTGTGCATACACTAAAAATGTAATTTGTGACTCTGTTAAAATGTTTTCCATGCTACCAGGTCTCATATTATTGCCTAAAAATAATAAATATAGCATGAGTAATATGATGACTGATAAAAATGAGAAAAATACTGCTGTCTTATCTCTTAAATATGTTTTTATATTTCTTTGAACTAACGATATCATGCTATACATTTTGTTCACCTATCACATTAACAAAAACATCATCCAATGTACCCTTAATCACTTCAAATGATTCAATGTTATCTTTCATATCACTAATAATATTTAAAACATCTTCTGTATTTTTAATTTCAATATAATATTGATCGGCAACAAGCTCATAATCACGATCTTGTTTTAACAAATAATTAATAAGTAATTCTTTATTTTTAGGTACAACTTTAAAATAATCTTTAGAATATTTATTTTTAAGTTGAGACGGTGAGCCGTGTACTACAATTTTTCCTTTATGAATGATGACAATATGATCAGCATTGGCAGCTTCTTCCATATAATGTGTTGTTAAAAATACCGTAATACCATCTTGTTTTCTTAAGTCATGAATCACACGCCATATTAATTGGCGTGTTTCTGGATCTAGCCCCGTTGTTGGTTCATCCAGTATTAATAGTTCCGGATTAGAAAATAGTGCACGTGCAATTTCGACTCTTCTTTTTTGTCCACCAGATAGTGTTTTATATTTTTGGTTTTCAATTTCATGTAGGTTTAGCTTCAGTGCAAGTTCATCATATCTTTGAGCTACTTTTGATTTATTTTCTAAATAAAGTGCACCACGGTTATATAGGTTTTCTTTCACAGTTAATGCATCATCTAAGACATTTTCTTGAAATACGACACCAATATGATTTCTAATATAATCTTCATTGATATTTCCATTTAACTTAACAAGACCTTTATCTTTGTTAAGTAATGTAATAATCATCCGTATGGTGGTGGACTTACCCGCACCATTTTGGCCTAAAAACGCATAGAGTTCGCCACGTTTAACATAAAATGAAATGTCATTGACTGCAACAAGCTCTCCAAACTGCTTATATAAGTTTTCTACTTCTAGTATTTTTTCCATGCATTGGTTTCCTTTCTTAATATAGTTTATGAATCATTTTAGGATGTACGTATACTTCGATTTGTTTTGATAAGACTTGAACATTGATATCACCTTTAGGGCCAGCTTCACCATCAACATTCCAAATAGCATCATCATCTAAACGAATTGTTATATCATCTGTATGTATGTGGATATCATTGTGGAAATGCCTACCTTTAAAAATATAAAACCAAATTAACTTCATCCATGAGAATATATGATTCCTAGTAAATATTCTAACATCAATTTTTCCATCATTAAACTTTGGTGACTTACTAAATTTACTAATGTTAAATCCACCCACTCTAGATCCTGCTGCAATGAAGATAAGAAATGCTTTTCTCTTTATATGTAATTTAGATGTTTTTACATCTATTTTTAGATCATATTTTTTTAATAAATCTTTACGCGCATTGAATATATAACCAAATGACCCCATCTTTCTTAGATGACTTCGATCGATGTTATAGCTAATGTTTGTAAACTTACCCGCTGCGGCTGCGTATATAAAATACTCATCATTTAAACGATAAACATCACTTAACCGATAATGTTTCGTTTTTAGTAAAGCTAAATTAAAATCGATATCTTTACCTAAGCCCAACATATTAGCAAAATCATTGGTGGTACCAAATGGTAAGACCAACAACCTAGGTCTTTTATTTATATCTACCGCCATCATACCGTTAATCACAGCATGTATCGTACCATCGCCACCGGCAATGACTAACACATCGTAGTTTGGTGCAAGCTTGGTTACATCATCAATTAAATTATCTTTTAATCTCGTATCATATATATCATAGATATAGTCGTTTGTCTTAAAAAATTGTTTGATTTTACTCAAACTTTGCACAAACTTACCACGACCACTTGATAAATTATATATTAGTAAAATTTTCATGCACATTTCCCTCTATGTTTTTATTTTATCATTTTAAGTCTCTTATGTGATAAGATTAATGCGTGAGGTAGATAAAAATGAAAACATTACAAACACTCAGTACCGATCCATACTTTAATTTAGCATGGGAGGAATATATTTTTAAACATATTCATCAAGATGAAGATATCTTCTTGTTGTGGCAAAACACACCATCTATTATTATTGGTAGAAACCAAAATGTTTTTGAAGAAGTCAATTTAGACTATATTGTTTCTAATCATATCCCACTGATTCGTAGAAATTCAGGTGGTGGTACCGTCTATCATGATTTAGGTAATTTAAATTTTACATTCATGACCAAATCTAAAGGGACCATCAATAATTATAAACTCATGACTGAAAAAATAAGGACTGCATTAAATAAACTCAATATTCCAATTGAATTTAAAGATAAATCAGATATGATCATTCATAGTTATAAAATTAGTGGCAATGCCCAATATGTCTTTAAAGATAAACTGCTACATCACGGTACCCTACTATTTAATGCTGATTTAAATCATTTAAATCAAGCATTAAAAGAAAAACAACATGATATTGAAAGTATTGGTGTAAAATCTAACCGTTCTTTAGTCGCTAATCTAAGCGATTATACGAACTTATCCATCGATGAAATTAAACAATATCTTTTAGATGAAATCGTTGAAAAAGACCAAGTGATAGAACTTTCAACAAAAGATATTAAAAAAATAGAAGCACTCAAAAATGAGCGCTATCTAACTTATAATTGGAATTATGGTCAATCACCAAAATCACTTATTCAAAAATCACTGGGTGATTATCAAATTAAAGTTTCTGTTCGTTATGGTTATATTGAAGAAGCACTCATAGTGCACCAACAAAGCTTAGCATTAAACTTATCATCTAGCTTGGTTGGCGAAAGGCTTTTCCCGACAGACTTAAGTTTTTTAAAGAAAAAAGCACCTGAAGTTTATCAAATGCTTTTTACATAAATTATTAAGATAAATCCCCAAGTGCCGGTACAACAACTTTTTCAAACTGTCCAATAATTGGTCCTAATAGGAATGCAGAAACGAGTGTAAACCAGCCGATTTGAATAAAGTCTTTAGCAATTGTTGCTAGTATGATGGCTAGGGCAATCATTACAATTTCAATTAATACTTTAGCAATCCATGTTTTATTAATAAATTGCTTTATATGAATTAAAAACACTTCAGACGGTGCCATTGGCATCGTTTTATTTGTAATAATAATGGATAAACTAAATCCTAAAAGGATTAATCCGAAAAATGCCATGATTACATTAAACCAAAGTTCGTGATTTATAGCACTGTAACTACTTAGTACGGTTAAAAACCAAATATCCATTAATGATCCAAAACCAAGTACAATAATAAATGACCAAAATACGTATGCTTTTTTAATAACAATAAAGTTTAATAATATCCATATAGAACCAAATAAAATGGATGCTCTACCAATAGTCATAAAATCATGTGGTATTAATTGTGATATATAATAACTAATGGCATCGTAAGGGAATGCACCTTGTTGAGATTTTACGATGAGTGATACAGCAAATGTCATAATTGAAAATCCTATGACATGCACAATAATTTTTTTAAATAACTTCATATAATATGTTTTCCTGCCTTCTTTAGATAACTACCAAATTATTTGTCAACATTCTATTATACTAAAAAAATAGTAAATACCAACACAAAAATAAAACATGGCACATTGCCCACAATATAGGCGTGCCATGTTTATTTATATCTTTTATGAAGAGCAAGCGATATTAAATGTGGATTGCTTTATCAATCGCACCGTGTGCTGCTTCTTTAGTTAATTCAGATAATGTAGGATGTGGATGAATTGCATGTGCAATTTCATAAGCTGTTGCTTCTGATGCCATTGCTACTGCATATTCTGAAATTAATTCAGTTGCATTGTATGCATAAATATGTGCACCAACAACTTCTAAGTATTTGTTATCAACAATAAGTTTAACAAATCCTTCTCTTTCACCATCTGCTACAGCTTTACCGATTGCTGCAATAGGCACTTTAGAAACTTTGTAGTCAATGCCTCTTTCTTTTGCTTCTTTTTCGGTTAAACCGATTGCTGCAATTTCTGGGAAACCATAGATTGCAGAAGGAATTTGATCATAATTCATTGGTAATGGATTTTTACCTAAAATGTGTTGAACTGCAGTAATACCTTCGTGTTCAGCAACGTGAGCTAACATGAATTTACCGTTAACGTCTCCAATAGCGTAAATGCCTGGGACATTTGTTTGTAGGAATTCATTGGTTTTAATGTTTGCTCTATCCATTTCTAACCCTAAGTGTTCTAAACCTTTAGAGTTTGCACGAGTACCTACAGCCATTAAGATTAAATCACCTTTAATGGTTGTTTCTTTACCATCTAATAAGTAAGTGACGTCATGATCTTTAACTGATTTAACTTCTGCTTTCGTTAAAATTTCAATGCCATCACGTTTTAATGTCTTAGCATAAGCTGTGCGGACATCATCATCCATAGTTGGTAAGATGCCATCCATCATTTCAATGATTGTTACTTTTGAACCAAATGAATTAAAGATTGTTGCAAACTCAACACCAATGACACCACCACCTACAATAACAATAGATTTTGGATAATCAGTGACTGTTAAAAGTTCACGGCTTGTTACAACAATACCTTTTTCATACGCTTCTTTAACACCAGGAATTGGTGGCACAACAGCAGATGAACCGGTTGCGATGATAACATTTTTTGTTTTTAGTGATTCGCCATTAACTACAACTTCATTCGCAGATTTTACTTCACCAAATCCGTTGAAAACATCAACGCCATTTTTCTTTAATAAGAATCCGATACCGTTTGTTAATTGCTTAACAACGCCATCTTTTCTTTTTACTATTTTAGACCAGTCAAATGATGCACCTGTTGTAGTAACACCAAAGTCGCTTGACTTTGTTACGGTGTTAAATACTTTAGCTGATTTTAAATAAGTCTTAGTTGGAATACAACCGTGGTTTAAACAAATACCACCAACAACTTCTTTTTCAACCAGTGCAACACTTGCGCCATATTGTGCTGCTTTAATCGCAGCAACATATCCACCTGGACCCCCACCAACTACAACGATATCATAAGTTTTTGACATATGGAGCTCCTTTCTTAACTCAACATTAATAATGTTGGGTTACCTAATAATTCTTTAATTCTCATTAAGAATCTTCCACCATCTGCACCATCAATAATTCTGTGGTCAACAGCTAATGATAATGGTAGTGTATGTGCAATTTTAATTTCATCACCAACAACCCAAGGTTTCTTATCAATCTTACCAATACCTAAAATTGCAAGTTCTGGGTAGTTAATAACCGGTGTACCAAATGCAATACCTGCAGAACCGAAGTTTGTAATTGTAAATGTTCCGCCTGTTTGTTGATCTAAAGTAATCTTACGTGCAATTGTATCGTCTGCTAAAGTACGAATTTGTGTTGCAAGTTCAAAGACACTTAGTCTATCTGCATTTTTAATGTTTGGAACAATTAATCCATCTGGTGTATCAACTGCCATACCTAAGTTGACAAATTTCTTCATATATACTTCATCTGTATCATGGTTAAATGATGCATTGAAGATTGGAAATTCTTTTAATGCTACTAATACTGCTTTAGAAATTAAAGCCATATAAGTGAGTTTAATACCTTTTTGTTCAGCAACTACTTTAGCTTCATTTCTAAACTTAACTAATGCATCAACATTAATTTCATCCATTAGTACTGTTTCAGGAATAATAGATTTAGAACGCGTCATTGCGTTAGACACAGCTTTTCTTAAGCGTGTAATCTTAACAACTTCAACATCGCCATCTGGTTTACCTGCAGCAGCAAATGCTGGTGCTGGTGTATCTGCTTGAGGTACAGCTGCTTTTGCTGGTTGTGCTGCTTTAGCTGGAGCTTTAGCATTTTCAACGTCAGCTTTCATCACGCGACCTTGTTCGCCTGTACCTTTAATAGTTGCAATATCAATACCTGAGTCAGCTGCAAGTTTACGTGCAACTGGTGATGCTAATACTTTACCTGTTGTTTGAACAACTTGAATTTCTTCTGAGCCACCAATAATGTCATCAGATACTTCGATCTCTCCAACAACACCAGCGCCTTTTTTAGGTTCTGCAGCTGGTTGTGTAGTAGCTGGTGCAGAATCTAATGTTGCCCCATCTTGTCCAATTAAGACAACAGTTTCACCAACATGAATGACTTCACCTTCAGCCTTACCTAATTTTAAGATTTGGCCTTCAACTGGTGATGGTAATTCAGCATTCACTTTATCTGTTTCAACGATGACTAGTGTGTCACCTTCTTTTACATTGTCGCCAACTTTAAATTTCCATTCTAAGATAGTACCTTCATGGATACCTTCTCCGATGTCAGCAAATTTAAAGTCATATACTTCACCTTGAGATGAAGTTGCTTGTGGTGCAGGTGCAGGTGTAGGAACTGCTTGAGCTTGTGCAGGTGCACTTGCTGCTGCAGGTGTGCCTGATCCATCATCAATTGTAACAATAACTTGTCCAACATGTATCTCTTCACCTTCTTGAGCACCGATGGATACAATTGTTCCATCAACTGGTGATGGTAATTCAGCGTTCACTTTATCTGTTTCAACAATGACTAAAGTTTCGCCTTCTTTTACTTTGTCACCAACTTTAAACTTCCATTCTAAGACGGTACCTTCATGGATACCTTCGCCGATATCGGCAAATTTAAATTCATACATATGTTGTACCTCCTTATGGTCTTGCTTTAGCTAATTTTCTAATGTAAGCCGCAATCTTTTCAGGTTGTGGGAAGTGATAATGTTCACCTCTAGCTAAAGGTACAGTGATGTCAAATCCTGTAAAACGTACTGGTGCAGCTTCTAAATGGAAGAATGCTTTTTCATTGACTAATGAAATAAGTTCAGCACCTGGTCCATAAGATTTAACTGCTTCATGAACAACCATAAATTTACCAGTTTTCTTAACTGAGTTTAAAATGGTTTCTTCATCAATTGGAGAAATAGTTCTTAAGTCGATAATTTCAACAGAAATACCTTCTGCTTCAACAAGTTTAACTGCTTTTTCTACTTCACGAACAATTGAACCCCATGCTACAACAGTCATGTCAGAACCTTGTTTAACAACTTTTGCTTTACCAATTGGAATTTCATACATTTCTGCCGGAACTTCTTGTTTACCTGCTCTATAAATTCTTTTTGGTTCTAAAAATACTACAGGGTCTGGATCATTAATTGCAGCAAGTAGTAAACCTTTTGCATCATATGGTGTAGAAGGTGTAACTACTTTTAAGCCTGGAATAGAGCCAAATAATACTTCAAGCGCTTCAGAGTGGTGTTCTAATGCACGAATACCACCACCGTGTGGTAAACGTAATACCATTGGCACTGTAAATTGTCCACGGCTACGGTTACGCATACGCGCAGCATGTGTTACTAAGTCTGTATAACCTGGGAAGATAAAACCATCAAATTGAATTTCTGCAACTGGTTTTAATCCATTAATTGCCATACCCACAGCAGAACCTACAATTGCAGATTCAGCAATCGGTGTGTCAAATACTCTAGTTTCACCGTATTTCTTTTGAAGTCCTGCAGTGACACGGAAAACGCCACCCTCAAAACCAGCATCTTCACCAAATACTACGATAGACTCATCTTTTTCCATCGCTTGGTCTAACGCTTGATTAATTGCTTCTAATAGTGTGATGATTGCCATATTACTTTACTCCTTCCAAATACTTTTTGTGTTCTTCGTATTGTTCTTTAAGTTGAGGAGTCATTTCTGCATATGTGTGTTCAAAGATTTCGATGAGTTCTACGTTTGCACCATAACTTTCAACTTTCTTGAATGTATCATTAATTTCTTCTAATACTTCTTCTTCTAATTTTTTGTCTTCTTTTTCTGACCAATAGCCTTTATCAATGAGATATTTTTTAAATCTATCGATCGGATCTTTTTTAGCCCATTCATTTTCTTCTTCTTTAGTTCTATAAATAGATGGGTCATCTGATGTCGTATGAGGTCCCATACGATATGTAATTGCTTCAATTAAAGTTGGACCTTCGCCGTTTCTTGCGCGGTCTAAAGCTTCTTTTGTTGCAACATACATAGCTAACATGTCGTTACCATCAACTTGAATAAATGGAATACCGAATGCAGCACCTTTTTGAGCTAGGGTTTCTGAGTTAGAAGCTTTTCTAACTGGTGTAGAAATTGCCCATTGGTTATTTTGAATCACTGCAACAACAGGTGCTTTAAAGGATGCAGCATAGTTTAGTCCTTCATAGAACTCTCCGTGTGCTGTACCACCGTCACCAATTGTAAATACAGTAACTTCATCTGTTTTTCTAATCTTTGATGCCATTGCTAAACCAGCAGCAATGTTTGATTGAGAACCAATAATAATATTTGTAGGTAAAATCTTAACACCTTCAGGTTTAATAGATCCTCTTTCGTTACCATACCAATATAGGAAAATGTTTTCTAGTTTATCACCGCGATATAATAAAGTATTTAACTCTCTATACATTGGTGAATTCCAATCTTGTGGTTCCATTGCAGCAGCCATACCAATTTGTGCCGCCTCTTGCCCCATGTTTGGAGCATATGTTAGCATACGACCTTGTCTTTGGTATTGTAATGCTTTAATATCTGCATTACGACCTAAAACAGCAGTCTTATACATTTTTAACAATGTTTCTTTCGGTAATTTAGGTTCCATTTTTTCGTTGACTATCTTACCGTGTTGATCAAGTATCTGAAATTGCTTAACTTTCGAAGCATCATATTTCTTTGCGATCATAAACTTCCTCCTAATTAAATAGTTTATTACTACATAGATTATATAATAAAAAAGCCGATTTATAGTAAAAAAGGCTTTTTAAAACTTACGGTGTTAACCAAATGTGGTTATTTTGCACACATTTTGGCATTTATACAACATTTGAGCATATCATTTTTCATCTGGAACAACAATTTTATCTAAAATGGTTTTGATATTTAAAAATTCTCCGATTGCTCCCCAAACAAATGCATTTCTTAAATCATTACTTGCTAATTCAAACCCTTCTAAATCAATATGATAACCATATTTTCTAACAAATAAATCCATAAAGACTATAAGAGTTCTTGTATTACCTTCTCGTAATGGGTGTATGACCCAAATGTCTACAATGAACTTACATAAATGATCAATAAACTCATTTTTTGAAACAAATTTCCATGGATAACCTTGATATTTATTGTCAATTTGAACCAATTCTTCTTCGATTGTTTTACAGTCTGCAAACTCAACTAACCCATCACCTAAGATGAATTCTGAAGTTGTCATATTAACAGTTCTAATTTCTCCAGCCCATGGAAAAACATTCTCAAAAAGCAATTTATGTAGCTTTAGAAAGTCAAATGAACTTTCTATTTTTGGTGGATTTTTGAGTATTTTTAGCATTGCAAGGCCAAATTGATTAGCAGTGTAGGTTTTTAACAGTGCTTTGTCACGTATTCCCATGACATTGACATGAGTGTTGGTACCTTCATAAAAATATGGATCGTTCATCGTATTTTCCTACTTAATGCAAACACTGCTGTATCTAAGTCAATTAAGTCTTTTGCATACAGCTTTAAGATGTTATTGGCATAATCACTTGGAATACCTCCACCAAAAGCATTATAAGCAACTGCCTTTTCTAATTCTTTGTATGCTTTTTCATATTGTGGCAACTTAACATCAAAAGGAATACCTTCTTCAAGTACTACTTGCCTTAAAAATATGTTGACTGCATCAGAGATTCTTAAGTTAAAGTTTTTTAATATCTCTTCTGCTTTTGTTTTTGTCTCTTCATCGATACGAACGTTAATATATTCATTCTTTTTCATATAATCACCAACTATATTGTAACACATATGTTTTACAAATTCCATAGAAAAATGACCTAAAATTAAAATTTAAAAATATAAATAAAATAACGCACCTATTAGATGAAATTTAGGTGCGTTATATGCTATTTTAATTTTTGTTTATGTAAGATTAATATCAATTCTCTTAAAGATTTAGCTGCTACAGCATTCGATGCCCCACTTGGATCTAGGTAAGGAGATAGTTCAACAATATCTGCTCCGACTATGTGATTTAACTTTTCAAATTGATCAAAAGCCCACAATAGATCCTTATATTGCATACCACCCGGTTCTGGTGTTCCTGTACCAGGAAATACAGATGGATCTAATACATCCAAATCGATTGTAATATAAACTGGTTTATCTTTGATTTTTTCAACGACTTTATCTAAACCAGTAAAATCGAACTTTTGTTGGTGGATATGCCTTTTAGCCCATTCAAATTCATGCTTATCTCCACTTCGAATACCAAACTGAAATATCTTATGGTCTCCTAAGAATTTATGAGCTTGTCTCATAAATGTTGCATGTGATAATGCTCTACCAAAAAAACTTTCCCTTAAATCTGTATGTGCATCCAAATGTATAACATGCAAATCATCATATGCTTCATGCAGTGCCTTTATTACTGGATATGAAATTAAGTGCTCACCACCAATGACCATCGGTAATTTATTGTCTTTAACAACTTGTTTTGTTGCTTGATATACAATATCTAATGCATCTTCAACTGCGCCAATTGGTAAATCCAAATCACCTGTATCTACGGTTTTAAAATCTTTTAAGTCCGCATCTCTATAAGGCGAATACCACTCAACACCTATAGAATCTACTCGAATAGCATTGCCAGCAAATCTTGTACCCGGTCTAAATGATGTAGTTGCATCCATTGGTACTGAAAAAATAACTACATCTGCTTCATCATAATCAGCTGTACAAGATTGAAATGATAAATCTACTTTTTTTAACTTCATAAATCTCCCTCATATTTAAACCATATATCTTTATCAACGACTTTAATCGTGTCGTCTTCAGTATCTGATAAAATGGTTGAACCTTGTTTTGTATAAAAATCTAGATCATCCAATATTTCTTGATTAATTATCTCTCCCGGTATAACAAGTGGTATACCAGGTGGATAGACCATAATGTTTTCTGCAGCAACCTCATTTAATGCTTCTTCAATTTTTACATATTTTTTCGGTGCATGGTAAGCTTCACGTGGTCTTGTATATGAATCTGGATATGTAAAACGGATTTTATGTGCAATTTTTACATCCTTTTTAAATGCTGTTAAACCTTGAAGCGCTTCAACAAAACGATCTAAATCTTGTTGGGTTGTTCCTATAGATAATACAGCTAATATTAAATGTGTTTCTGCTAACTCCATTTGAATATTAAATTTTTCTCTTAATATATTGTATGCTTCAAAACCTGTAATACCTAAATCAGAAACTTTAACCATAATTTTAGTTTCATCATAGTTAAACCCTTTATTCGCTTGAATATAGTCTTTGGTAATTGCTTTTAAGTCTGGAATTTCATTGATACGATCCCTTGTTTCTTTAGCCATTTGAATCACTTTATCTAATGCAGTTTTACCATGGATTGCAATATGGCTTCGTGCAGTATCAAGTGAGGCCATAAATAACCCTGATGGCGACGTTGATTGTAAAATATTTAATGTAGATTGCACACGGCTTGGTTCAATACGATTTCCTTGGATAAGTAAAATGGATGACTGTGTCAATGAGCCAACTGTTTTATGTATACTACCTGCCGCCATATCAGCACCAGCTGCCATCGCACTTACTGGTAGATTATCATTAAATCCAAAATGAGCCCCATGTGCCTCGTCACATAATACTAACATACCATGTGCATGTGCTATTTTAACAATTTCTTCTAAATCAGAAGTTACACCAAAATAAGTCGGATTAATAACAAATACGGCTTTTGCATCAGGATGCTCCATAATTGTTTCTTTTAACTCTTCAATATTAATACCATTAGCAATACCTAAATCTTGATCCATATAAGGTTTCATAAAAATAGGTCTTGCACCAGATAAAATAAGTCCATTAATCGCAGATTTATGGACATTTCTAGGTATAATGATTTTTTCTTTAGCACGGACTGCAGTCATAATCATTGCCATAATACCTTGGGAGGTGCCATTCATTAAAAAATATGCATGGTCTGCACCAAAAGCATCAGCTGCTAGCATTTGAGCCTCTTTAATAACGCCTTTGGGTTTAGATAAATTATCTAATCCTTTAGGTGCATTTGCATCCAATGAAAACAAATTTGGTCCGATAAACCGTCTAAACGGGTTGTCGATTGCACCAAGTTTATGTCCTGGTACATCAAGTGATACGATATGTGATTGTCCATAGTTTTTTAGTTGATCATAAAAAGGGGTTTTACTTTGATCTAATTTTGCCACTGATGCACACTCCTTTATAATTTTTTTTATAATTAATCATACCACATTTACAAATATATGAATATAAAATACAGTATATTTTTTTATGATTTATCGTATAATATACATACCGGTGGTGCCTATGAAAAGAAAACAACTTATTATCTTTAGTGTCGTTATTATTTTTAGTATTTTAATATTAATTTTATCCATTTTATCGCTCGTATTTGATGAATATTTAGCTGCCAGAATTGATGTCATTGGTATCCGTATTGCAGCTATTATTATCGCGTTTGCTTCATTTGGTTCAAGTACGTTATTTAGCTTGTTAATTCTTCATCATAATACAACTGTCAGTCAAATCAATGATGATTTAAATAAGCGCGCTGAATTATTTAGAGAACTACAGTTTACTTCAAGCAATTACTCAATTATAGAGTTTATGGATCGTATGCTCATTTACAATGAATCAGAGCGTTACGTTGAACGCTATGTTTTAAAAAAAGATTATGTCTTTCATATGGTTGAACAAGGTATCGATATTGATGATGTGACAAACAACTTTGATAGTTACGCTTTTTTCAGTTTTAAAGTACCTTATAAGGTCGTTGAGGGTAAACTTATCTCTAAAATTTCTTTTAAACAAATATATTTTGAAAGAGACCAAAAAAGATTTTTCTTTGTACCACCTAAAACTCATACATATAGTCGTGCATTTTTACTTTACAATGAACAAACAAAACGTAACAATATCATCATTAACTTAATTGTAAGAAAAGATAGTTCATTTTTTATACCCGAAGAAATCAATATCTTTTCTAAAATTAAAATGGATTTGACGATTGTTAGTTTACTAGGAGTCGGTATTCACGGCATGAGTGAACTTTACTTTACAAACCCAGTTAAAATCGAAGGTGACCTAACCAACACATATAAAATCAACTCTTCAAATTTCATATTAAAGGGTAAGCCGTTTCTCATTCAAGATCAAAATGATTAATTATAAAAAGCAGGTGTGTTTCATATATTAAAATATTTACCTGCTTTTTATATAAGATATATAAAATAGATGGTGTAATTGATATACTTATCAAATAGGTGGTGGTAGTACACCATCTTTTTTATAGGCAGCAAATAAGACTTTAAATAAAAGTAGACCTACCTTATAATAAAAGTTAGTCATAACTACAATAATAAGGAGGTCTACATGTATGATAATATCATAAAAGTATATAACTTAGAATCTATGAATAACAAAATTAAAACAATCATTAAGATCTCAAACGGCATCAGATACTTTTACAGATTTAGAAATAAGGTACTATATTCAATCAATAGCGATATACCTATAATCAATAAGTAAATATATGTAGTTATGGCAAAA
>Ga0209075_1002616_pt1 | contig 15726 bp, 13 predicted proteins | sample Stecom2011_FD_187523 | JGI IMG/M metagenome (GOLD analysis project Ga0209075, IMG submission 187523) | Agricultural soil microbial communities from Utah to study Nitrogen management - Steer compost 2011 (SPAdes) (version 2) | ecosystem: Environmental > Terrestrial > Soil > Agricultural land...
AAAATATTTAAAAAATATTCATGTTAAAAATACTTCTCAAAAACATTTTCTCTTTGCGTACCTTTGCAAAAAATTTAATATGAGCAAACAAGATAAAAGAGATAAAGGAAAAGCTTCAGGTCGTGGAAGTAACACACCGCGAAAAGGAAGTAGTGCAAGAGGAAGTGCTCCATCAAAATCTGATTCATCCCAAAAGAAATTTAATCGAAATCCTGATGCAAAGGGAAAACCTATGCTAAAATTTGATAAACAAGGTAAAGAAATTGGCATTCGAGGTAAATCTCCAAAGCCACAACAGCCTAGTAATCCTAGAAAGGGAATTCGTTTAAATAAATATATAGCAAATAGTGGCGTGTGTTCACGTCGTGAAGCCGATACTTTTATTGCAACCGGATTGGTTTCTGTTAACGGTAAAATCGTTAATGAAATGGGGTATATGGTACAAACATCAGACGAAGTTCGTTTTGATGGAAGACGATTAAACCCTGAGCCTAATACGTATGTGTTATTGAATAAGCCAAAGGGCTTTGCAACAACCGAAAGCAATGCTAAAGGTATGACTGTTATGGACTTGGTGGCAAATGCAACTACAGCAAAAATTCGGCCTTTTGGTAGATTAGGGCGAAATGCTACTGGACTTCTTTTGTTTACAAATGACGATGAGTTTGTGCAGAAATTTAGCAAAAAAGGTATCGCAAGGTTGTTCCATATAGAACTCGATAAAAATCTTAAAATGGAGCATCTAAAGAAGATTAAAGAAGGACTAACCATCGACGGCAAAGAAATATCTGTCGAAGAAATAAGCTATGTTGACAATGCACCTAAAAGTGAAGTGGGATTAAAAATTAGGCATACAGGAAATAGCGTGATAAGAAATATTTTTAGTCACTTAGGGTATGACGTTATGAAGGTAGATTGCGTAACACTAGGGCCTTTGACTAAGAAAGACCTTCCAAGAGGTCGCTATAGAATTTTGACAGATAAAGAGCTGAGCCTCTTTAGTATGTTGTAGATTAGTGAAATGTTTTATTTCATTGGTTGTAAATTAAAATATTTTATACACATTTGTATACTCCTAAAATGGTAGTGAACCTTGCTTATAAATTTAATTTATAAAATTTGAAAGCTAAATGCATATAACTGCTATGGTCATAACATCTAACTTCTTTCTGAAGAGAAAAGGTGTAACTCTCACTATTTAACTCTCGCCCATTCACAATTGAAATTCAAGTTAATATTTTGTTATACTTTATCCTTTTCGAGGGATTGTCAGCGAGTATCTCTAATTTTCTTTGATTAATAAACTTTAAAGAATGAATACTAAATATATTGATTTAATAAATCAAACTTATTACTTCCCTCAGGAAGAGTTCCAACTAGGTGAAAACGGACTTGAATTCCACGGAATTGATCTTATGGGCTTAGTTGAGAAATATGGAGCTCCTTTGAAGTTTACTTACTTGCCTAAGATTTCTGAGAATATAAATCTAGCCAAGAAGTGGTTTGCCGAAGGAATAAAAAAGAACAACTATAAAGGAACATATAACTATTGCTACTGTACCAAAAGTTCACATTTCAAACATGTGCTTGATGAAGCGATGAAAAACGACATCCATATCGAAACCTCTTCGGCTTTTGATATCGATATTGTTGAAAGTTTAAAGGCTTCTGGAAAAATCACAGACAAAACTTATGTGATTTGTAACGGGTTTAAACGTGAACGTTATATTGAAAATATAGCTAGACTTATCAATGATGGTCATGAAAACTGTATTCCAATTATAGATAACTATGAGGAAATTGACCTGTTAACAGATAGTATTAATGATCACTTTCAAGTTGGAATTAGAATTGCTTCGGAAGAGGAGCCGAAATTCGAGTTCTATACTTCGCGATTAGGAATTGGATATAAAAACATAATTCCTTTTTACGAAGATCAAATTAAAAACAATGACAAAGTGGATCTCAAGATGCTCCATTTTTTCATTAACACGGGAATTCGAGATACAGCCTACTATTGGAACGAATTGGTGAAATGTTTAAAAGTATATGTGCGTCTTAAAAAGATTTGTCCATCACTAGATAGCTTGAATATTGGAGGAGGTTTCCCAATAAAAAACTCTCTACACTTCGAGTATGATTATCAGTACATGGTTGATGAAATTATAAACCAGATAAACATTACGTGTGCAGAAGCCGATGTTCCTGTGCCACATATTTTCACTGAGTTTGGAAGTTTCACAGTTGGAGAGAGTGGTGGAGCTATCTATGAAGTTTTATACCAAAAACAGCAAAACGACCGTGAAAAATGGAATATGATAAATTCATCTTTTATTACGACCTTGCCAGATACATGGGCAATTAGTAAGAAATTTATCATGCTTTCAATCAACAGATGGAACGACGAATATGAAAGAGTTTTGTTGGGAGGATTAACGTGTGATAGTGATGACTATTACAACAGTGAGCAAAACATGGCAGCTATTTATTTGCCGAAGTTTAAAAGAGAAAAACCTCTGTATATTGGCTTCTTTAATACTGGAGCATATCAAGAAACTATCGGTGGATATGGTGGTTTGCAACACTGTTTAATTCCAACTCCAAAGCATATTTTGATAGACCGCGATGAAGATGGAAATATAACCACCGAGCTATTTGCAGAACAACAAACTAGCGAACAATTATTGCAGATTTTAGGTTACAAATAAATTTTCCAAATTGTGAAATCGAACATAAATCCTAATGTTTATTAATAAATGAAAACCACAACTTATGCAGGAATTCCGCAAAAATATGCGGTCCTGGAAACCTCGAAGATTGTATTGATCCCAGTTCCTTATGATGGAACTAGCACATGGCAAAAAGGTGCAGACAAAGGTCCTGAGGCCTTTTTAGACGCTTCAGAAAACATGGAGCTTTATGACATTGAAACCCAAACCGAAGTTTATAAACAGGGGGTTTATCTAGCTGATGCAATTACCGAAAATTCATCGCCAGAAGCAATGGTAGATGCAGTGCATAAAACCACTAAGGAATACATCAAGAGGAATAAGTTTGTAACTCTTTTTGGAGGAGAACACAGTATTTCTATAGGTTCGATTAGAGCATTTAGCGAGTGTTTCGATAATCTTACTGTGCTTCACATCGACGCTCATGCCGATTTAAGAAAAGAGTATGAAGGTAGCAAGTGCAACCACGCATGTGCAGTTTATGAAGCAAGCCAAACAACCAACCTTGTTCAAGTTGGAATCAGAAGTATGGATGTTTCTGAAACTACAATTATGGACGAAGAGAAAGTGTTTTTCGCTCATGATATGGTAAAAGATGAATACTGGGTAGATAAAGTAATCGAAGCTCTAGGAGATAATGTGTTTATCACTTTTGATTTAGACGCCTTAGACCCATCAATTCTTCCTTCAACTGGAACTCCAGAGCCAGGAGGATTGCTATGGTATGAAACTTTAGATTTCCTAAAGCAGGTTTTTGAAGAGAAAAATGTTGTGGGCTTTGATATAGTTGAACTATGCCCGAATGAACATGATGGTGCTTCTGACTTTTTAGCTGCTAAACTTTACTATAAAATGTTGAGCTATAAGTTTGCCGATACAGACGAAGAAGACGAATACGATAATAATTTTAATGAAATCAATCCCCGTTCTATAGGGAGTAAATTTAATACAGAAGAAGATGAGTACTAATAAAGGGGCTATAACCCAGTTTATCGAAAAATATTTTTTACACTTTAACGCAGCGACTTTAGTTGATGCAGCAAAGGCTTATGAAGCTCAGCTTCAAAATGGATCTAAAATGTTGGTGTCCCTTGCAGGAGCAATGAGTACTGCAGAATTAGGTAAGATTTTTGCTGAAATGATTCGCCAAGATAAAGTTCAAATCATTTCTTGTACAGGAGCAAATCTAGAAGAAGATATTATGAACTTGGTTGCTCACAGCCACTATAAACGAATTCCTCACTACCGCGATTTGACTCCTCAAGATGAGTGGGACTTGATGCAAAAAGGGATGAATCGAGTAACAGATACTTGTATTCCAGAAGAAGAAGCTTTTAGAAGAATTCAAGAACATATCATCAAAATATGGAAAGATGCCGAAGCTAAAGGAGAAAGATATCTTCCACACGAATATATGTATAAGCTTTTGCTTAGCGGTGTAATGGAAGAGCACTACGAAATAGATCTTAAAGACTCTTGGATGTATGCTGCAGCAGAAAAAAACCTTCCTATTGTTTGCCCTGGATGGGAAGACAGTACAATGGGAAATATTTTTGCTAGCTATGTTATGAAAGGTGAATTGAAAGCTTCTACTATGAAAAGTGGAATTGAGTATATGACCTTCCTTGCAGATTGGTACACTGAAAACTCCAAAAATGGAATTGGATTTTTCCAAATAGGAGGAGGAATTTCTGGTGACTTCCCAATTTGTGTGGTGCCTATGCTATATCAAGATTTAGAACGAACAGACACTCCTTTCTGGAGTTATTTCTGCCAAATCAGCGACTCAACAACTAGTTTTGGAAGCTATTCTGGAGCCGTTCCTAATGAGAAAATTACTTGGGGTAAATTGGATATAGACACACCTAAATTCATCATCGAAAGCGATGCAACCATAGTAGCACCTCTAATTTTCGCCTACGTGCTAGAAATGTAATTGACTTATGAAACGAGTTTTCATGAGTTCAAATAGTATAAATAACTTTTAAGAAATTGCCTTTGGCTGCGGTCAAAGGCGATTTCAATTTTTACTCAAAATTTACTTTTGATATTCATTTTTAAATAAAACGCTAAAGACCTTCTTATTCCTATGGACTCAAAAAAGATCGACAATATAGAGCTGAAATTCCTTACTCTCAAGGACTATGAAGAACTCAAAAAAGCAACCATCCAGTCTTATGGTGGAATGCCAAATAGTTATTGGAAACTAGAAGAAATAGGAAATCTAATAGATATTTTTCCAGAAGGTCAAGTAGTAATCATGGCAGATGGAGAGATAGCAGGTTGTGCTCTTTCTATTATTGTTGATTTCGATGAGTTAGGGGAGAAGCACACTTATATGGATGTTGCTGGCGATCCAGAATTTAAAATCCATGACCCTGAAGGAGATGTTCTTTATGGAATAGACGTTTTTATTCGTCCTGATTTTAGAGGTCTAAGACTAGGCCGTCGTTTATATGATTATCGAAAAGAATTATGTGAAAACCTAGAGTTGAAAAGCATTGTCTTTGGAGGAAGGATGCCAAACTACCACCTTCATAAAGATAAATTTTCCCCAAAACAATATATAGACAGAGTTCGAAGAAGACAAATAGACGATCCTGTTCTAAACTTCCAAATGTCTAACGACTTCCATCCCGTTAGAGTGCTTAAAGGATATTTAGAAGGCGATAAAGCTTCTGGAGAGTTTGCAGTTTTGATGGAGTGGGATAATATTTATTATACCAAACCTCTAAAAAAACCAAAACCACAACAAGTAAAAAGTATAGTCCGATTAGGTTTAATTCAGTGGCAAATGCGAAACTATGCCGGAATGGAAGACCTAATGCAGCAAGCCGAATACTTTATTGATAGTGTTGCAGGATATCACTGCGATTTTGTGCTTTTCCCAGAGTTCTTTAATGCTCCGCTTATGGCTGAGTATAATCACATGTCAGAGCCAGATGCTATTCGCGAATTAGCAACACACACTAAGGAGGTTAAGGAGCGTATGTCTCAACTTTCAATTTCATATAATATTAATATCATTACAGGAAGCATGCCTGAAGTGGTAAAAGGAAAACTATATAACGTTGGTTATTTATGTAGAAGAGATGGAAGTGTCGAGCGATTTGAAAAACTTCATGTAACACCAGACGAAGAGCGAGTGTGGGGAATGGTCAATGGAAATACACTAAAAACTTTCGATACTGATTGTGGGAAAATAGGAATTCTCATTTGCTACGACGTTGAATTTCCTGAGCTCTCTAGGCTTCTAGTTGATGATGATGGAATGGACATACTTTTTGTTCCTTTCCTAACAGATACTCAAAATGGATATTCACGTGTTAGATTGTGTGCACAAGCTAGAGCCGTAGAAAACGAATGTTACGTGGCTATAGCTGGAAGTGTGGGTAACCTTCCAAAAGTGCATAATATGGACATACAGTACGCTCAGAGTGCTGTATTCACTCCTTGTGACTTCGCCTTCCCAAGTAATGGAATTAAAGCTGAAGCAACACCAAACACCGAAATGATATTGGTTGCTGATGTCGATATTGATTTACTTCGTGAGCTTCATACTTTTGGAGCAGTTAGAAACTTAAAAGATAGAAGGAAAGATTTCTACAAAATAGAACGAGTGAAAAAGTAAATACATAGTTTCTGTTGTAGTCAAGATAATTACTTTTTCTTTATTCGTAAATCAAAGACGAAATCCTTTATTTCAACTAGTTTGAAACTCAATTTAGCTACTTGAAGATTTATTAAATAATTAAATTCTTCAGGAATTATAATGGACGGAATTTTTAAGATAGGCTTGTTGCTCTTTAAAAATTGTGTCCCATAATCCTTAGTTGATTTTGGTGCAGGAGTTTCTCTCCAGTTTCCTGGTAAATCCTCTTGTTTAAATGAAAAAACTTGGCTTTCATCTATTTCAAAAACACATAAACTAAGGGCACGAGGGATAAAGTCTATGTTTATATTAACAGCATACTCTAAAACAGACAAAGCGCGACTTTCGGCAGTATAGATACAAGCGGAATCAATATGATTCCATCTTCCCCCATAGAGTTTTGCTCCTGTACCGCTTAAATCTTCGGCATATTTTGTTTTTGTTATTCTATAAACTTTCATAATTATGAAAATACGCCGTGAGCAATACGGCCAATTAGGTTTCGAACTTCTTCACGGCCAAATTGATTGTCCATAAGCTCAAAAGGTTTTGATCCTGCAAGGGCTTGATTTGAAGAAAACATCCATTGATTGAAATTGTCTTTGTCTTCAAATACCTCGTAGCCGAATGAATAGATTTCAGCCACAGCAATAATTCGCTCGCTAATATGATCGCTAAACTTTTGATCGCCTTTCTTATTGATAAGCGTGGAGCGCGTTACGGATAATGCTTGTGCTAAAGCATCGTAGTCGAGAGAAGTTTCTTCTTTGAGTTTGGTTAAATAGGTTTTGGTAACCCCATCCCGAACTATCTGCATTTTCTGAAAGGAAGTCATATCAACTAAGGGAATAGCTAGGTTTCCATCGTAAAAATATGTAGGGGCCTCATTGACGTAGTTTGTCTTATCGGGGGTTTTATATTGCTTTTCCATAACAGTATTAATTTACATTAAACTAAGTATAAATTTATACTTTTTTATTCGGTTTTCCAACTTTTTAACTATTTCTTTTTCAGATAATTATATGAAAACATTAGAGTGAAATTAAAATATAGAAAATTCTTTTTAGCCAAGAATATGGAGTGCTTAAAACATTTTCAATATGTAAAACCTTGTTGTTATGCTACTCCTTGAGGTTTGAAAACTCCAAACCGCATTTAAGTAATCTAGCTTAATTATTGAGTTATTTAGAAACAAATCTTATGTCTATTATCGATTTTTGAATCTTAGTAGGTAAGGATTGATATTAAAAAAAGTAATTTTAGATTATTTTTTTCGCTCAGCAGTTTAGCAGTTTTTCTTCTCCAACATGCTTTTTGAAACGAGTAAATTCCCATGCAGCAACTGCAATAACTGTAAAATATTCTAAAGCTACCAACCATAAGTTTTCATCAAATCCTTCTTTTCCATACGCTGAATAACTTAGGATAACCACAAAACTCCATACAACAGGAAATTTATAATTGGTAAAAACCGAAAGGATAAGTGGAGTAGCAATATACCACGGATGTACGGTTGTAGATATTAGAAAGTAAAAAGATACTGCGAGTAGCATTGATGTAATTAACTGTTGAGGTGTGCTATTCTTTTTAAGGAATGAAAGACCTAGAATAAAAAGCACAACTATCATTGGCAGTATTTTTCCAACAGTTCCAATAATATTCCAACCTACAACTTGAAATCCAATCCATCGAATTATGTAATAAACGCTCGCGTTAAACTCAAAGTTTTGAAACCAAAGTCCGATGGTAGCTGCGAAGTTTTGAATGAACTCTAAGGAGAGAAAAGGGAGAAAAGTAAGGACTACTGTTATTATTATAATTGAGTAAAACTTGGATAGTTTTTCTATAGAAACCCCAAAGGATTTCAAAACCTTTGGGGTTTGATTGTTAACTGAAAAGTATTTCAAAAACAATGGCAAAAACAATAACGGCAGCAATTTCACCGAAACAGAAAGACCGATTAAAACCGCCGCCCAAAACCATTTTCTCTTGAATAGTAAATACAATGCCCACACAAAAAAGAAAAGCATCACTCCTTCAAAATGTAGATTTCCTGTAAGTTCAATAATGATAAAAGGGTTCAAGAAATACCAGAAAATATTTTTCACAGGAAGGTTTAATTGCTCTAATACTTTTTTTCCGAAGTAGAGAATACCTACATCTGCCAAAATAATCACCATTCGAAGAACAATAACGGACCCTAAAATACTTTTCCCAGCAAACAGCCCAGCAATAGCAAAGAACATCTGATTGACTGGAGGGTAATTACTGAAGTGACTTGCATTAAGCGCACCCATTCCTTCAATTAACTCCTGTGATTGTGCTATTGTTACGGCAAACGCAGATGATGTGGCGGGTGTAAATAAATACGGACTAAACCCTTGAATTAACAATCTGCCATCCCATAAAAAGCGATAAAAGTCCTGCGAAAGATTCGGAATCGCGTTAATAAAAACTAATCGAAAAATAATTCCAATACTCGCTAAAACCCAAAAATTCTTTGGATGTCGTGAGAGATACTTTTCTATGAATAGATAAGAAGTGAAAAACAGCGCAGAATAAAGACAAATGAGCTTTACGAACTCACTGCGCTCTAAATTATACGCAAAACCTAAGTAAAGTACAATCGACACTAAAGCAACGAGAATTGGATTTTTATAAGTTTTAATGAAATTCAAGTTTTTTGTAAGTCGATTTATGGTTCAAACTAATTTTCACTTTTAGGATATCCAAATGTAACTATATGTTTAAAATTAAAATGGTTTTAATTTTTTGGCCATAGATGAGATTGCATTTCTCATTTTGTAAAATATATAAAAATGAAAAAAACCTCACAGATCTTTGAGACCTGTGAGGTTTACTAATTTACTTTGTACTGAATACTAGGTGCTGATTTTTACATCATTCCCGGCATTCCACCACCCATGCCTCCTGGCATTCCGCCTCCAGCATTCTCGTCTTTAATTTCAATTAAAGCACACTCGGTAGTAAGAATCATTCCAGCAACAGAAGCAGCATTTTCAAGTGCTACACGTGTCACTTTTTTAGGATCGATGATTCCAGCTTTTAACATGTCCACATATTGGTCAGACTTAGCGTCGTAACCGAAGTTTTTCTTTCCTTCCAATACTTTGTTGATTACAACAGATCCTTCACCACCTGCGTTTTCAACAATAGTGCGAAGTGGAGCTTCAATTGCACGAGCAATAATGTTCACTCCAGTTGTTTCATCTAAGCTATCAGTCGAAATTTTCTTTAAGATGTCAATAGCACGAACTAAAGCAACTCCACCTCCAGCAACAATTCCTTCTTCTACTGCTGCACGGGTTGCGTGAAGTGCGTCGTCTACGCGGTCTTTCTTTTCTTTCATTTCTACTTCAGAAGCTGCACCAACATAAAGAACAGCAACTCCACCAGCTAGTTTAGCTAAGCGCTCCTGTAACTTTTCCTTATCGTAGTCACTTGTTGTAGACTCGATTTGTGCTTTAATCTGGTTTACACGACCTTCAATGTTTTTCTTGTCGCCTGAACCGTTCACGATAGTAGTGTTGTCCTTGTCTATTGTAACAGTTTCAGCAGAACCAAGCATGTCGATTGTAGCGTTTTCTAAAGTGAATCCACGCTCTTCAGCAATAACAGTTCCTCCTGTCAAAATAGCGATATCCTCTAACATTGCTTTTCTTCTATCACCAAATCCTGGAGCTTTAACAGCAGCAATCTTTAATGAACCACGAAGTTTATTTACTACCAAGGTAGCTAAAGCTTCTCCGTCAACATCTTCAGCAATGATTAAAAGAGATTTTCCTTGTTGTGCCACTGGCTCAAGTACAGGAAGTAAATCTTTCATTGAAGAAATCTTTTTATCATAAAGCAAAATCATTGGGTTTTCCAATTCAGTTTGCATTTTTTCGGTATCTGTTACGAAGTATGGAGAAAGATATCCACGGTCAAACTGCATTCCTTCAACTACGTCAACGTAAGTTTCAGTTCCTTTTGCTTCTTCAACAGTAATAACACCTTCGTTTCCAACTTTATCAAAAGCTTTAGCAATTAAGTCGCCTATTTGCTCATCATTGTTAGATGAAATAGCCGCTACTTGCTTGATCATTTCAGAAGAGTTACCAACTTTTGTTGTTTGTTTTTCAAGGTTTGCAACAATAGCTCCTACAGCTTTGTCGATTCCTCTTTTTAACGCCATTGGGTTTGCCCCTGCTGCAACGTTTTTAAGTCCTTCTTTAACAATAGCTTGTGCTAATACAGTAGCGGTAGTAGTACCATCTCCTGCTAAATCATTGGTTTTGGAAGCAACTTCCTTAACCATCTGAGCACCCATGTTTTCTAGCTCGTCTTCAAGCTCAATTTCTTTTGCAACTGAAACACCATCCTTAGTAACTTGAGGTCCACCAAAAGATTTTCCAATAATTACATTTCGACCTCTTGGGCCTAAGGTTACTTTCACTGCATTTGCTAATGCATCAACACCACGCTTAATACCGTCGCGTGCTTCGATGTCATATTTTATTTCTTTTGCCATTTGTTTTAAAATTTTAAGTTAAACTCCTGATAGAATCAAGAGACTGTTTGATTAATATTTTGAATTAAAAAATCCGTTTGAATTCTCTTTAAATAGAAAATAAACGGCTTTAATTTAAATGATTGCTAAAATATCGTCTTCACGCATTATTAAGTAATCCTTACCATCAAACTTAAGTTCGCTGCCAGAGTACTTTCCGTAAAGGACAGTGTCTCCAACCTTAACGGTCATCTTGTGGTCTTCTTTACCTTTTCCTACAGCAACTACTTTTCCTTGTTGTGGTTTTTCTTTAGCAGAATCTGGAATGTAAATCCCTGAAGCAGTTTTGGTTTCAGCTTCTTGTGGCTCTACCAAAACGCGGTCTGAAAGCGGTTGAATTTTTAATGCCATTTTTATATTGTTTTTTATCTGCTTTTCGCAGATGGGTTAAACTTTTAAACTGTAGGTAGCTAATAGGCAGAAACTATGCCACTGCACTTTCCTGACAGATTCTTGTAGTAAAAATGTCAGCTTGTCAGAAATTCAAAGTATTTAGCGGTTTTTTAAATTATAGTTAGGATGTATTTCTCTCTAAATCTTCTATAATTGAACTTTTTAAATCAGAATAATCAAGGAGTTAATAGGCATAAAAAAACACCGACCTATTTAATGAATAGATCGGTGTTTCTGAAATATTGTCAAGAGTGATTTACTCTGGAGTATCTGTAGTTGGTTGTGTGGTTTCAGTAGTTGGAACCGCAGGAAGTGCATTTTGATCAAACGTTTTTGATTGAATTGATCGTCCTCCCATGATAAAAACATTCGAAAAAAGAATTAAAGCTAACATAATAGTAGCTAGTGTCCATGTACTTTTATCTAAAAAGTCGCTGGTTTTTTGAACACCACCAATTTGTGCGCCACCGCCACCTCCAAACGAAGATGAAAGTCCACCACCTTTTGGGTTTTGAACCATTATAACTACGACCAATAAAAAGGCCACTATCATTATTAAAACTAGAAATATTGTAAACGTACTCATTGTGCTTCTGGATTAATCAGTTTTTCTATTGCCCGAATTTGGTCTGCAAAGAAACCACTTTTTTCGGGATTTTTCAAAATTAATATTTTATATGCTTGAATTGCCTTTTTATAATTCTTTTGTTGAAGATAAACCTTGGCTAAAGTTTCGGTCATCAGTGAATCAGGTGCTTGTGTATAGGAAGCGACCAAATTTTTAGTTTCATTGCTAATTCTTGCTTTCTGTGATTGATCTCCAGAATTAGCTTCGGGTATTATTTTAGGACGTTCTTGAATAAACTTGTCTATAAGTTCAAACTTACGATCCTTTTCATCCTTCTGTGGTTCTTCTGTTGTAGACTCTTTTTTAGAGCGCTCAATTGGCTTTGCTTTTGTCAGTTTTAACCATTCTGAAAAAGAATAGGTGTCATTTTTTGTGAACTCCAGAGGGCTGTCCGTATCTAATTCTGGTTTTGTACCTTTTTCCTCTTTAGATTTTGGCTCTTCATCCTCAACAAGATTAGTGATAGAAGCAACTTTCCTTTCAAATAGATCGGGGTTTAATATGGCTTCTGCTTTCTTTTTTTCTTTATCAAACTTCTCGTTTTCTTCAATGCTTACTTCTTCAGAAATATCTTCAGAAAAAACTTCGATATCTAAAACAGAAGTGTCGTGTTGTAATATGGATTTTGAAATTTCATTTTGAATGAATTTTTCTGAAGTAATATATTCAAAAAGAATATCTCGATCTGTGGTGTGAGCAGCTGTAAGTTTTAATGCGTCATTATACCTATAACTCTCCTGATTTTTTAAACCTTTTAACTGAAGTGCTCGGGCACTCTGGAAATAAGGATATTTCTGTAATAGATGGTCTAATTCAGTAACATCTCCAGAAGTTATTTTCTGAGGGTTGGCAAGAAGATATGTAAAGTGTTCTATATTCAATTTTAGAAATTCAGTAATGTTACCAATTGGCTAATGATTTATTAAATATATCTTGAGTTAGTCGTTCAAAAATTATTTCGACAGCACTTTCAAGCTTTGAGCCAGTTAATTGTGTTGTTCCTGGATAATCATAGTAGAAACTAAAGTTTTGCTCAAAATCTTTTAGTGGTTCTTTAGTGTTGTAAAATCGAACGTTAATTGTAATTGTAAGACGGTTTTGTGCAGCTCTACTGTCTGAAGTTGCTGTAATTGGGGCAATGTAATACTGTGTTATTTCACCTTCATACACCAAGTCGCCGTTGTTGTTTACTAAGTCTAAATTGGTTTGATTTAATAGTAAATCTTGAAGTTTTTGCGTAAAATTTCTAGCTATTCCTGGCTCTACAATTGGCGCATTATTCTGAAAGTAATTTACCTGAACAGTTTTGGTGGTGTTATAGTTTATATCGGCTCCAGTAAAAGAATATGCACCACACCCTTGAAGCGTAACTACTAAAACTAATGAACATAAAATACTGAAAAATTTTGACATACTAATTTTCAAATGATGGATTTATAATTAGACTTACTACAAGTTATATTGTTTAATTTTTCTGTATAAAGTTCTTTCAGAAATTCCTAGTTCCTCAGCAGCGTCCTTGCGTTTGCCGTTATATTTTTCAAGAGACTTTTTAATTAACTCCAATTCTTTTTGCTGAAGCGAAAGGTTTTCTTCTTCCTCTATTTCTTCAGCATATTCATATTTATCTATGTGTTTTTCTGGAGTGTGCTCTGGAATACTGAAAACTTGTACTTCAGAACTTTCTTCAGCTTCGTTTGCTTCAATAATATCTGCTAGTTCTTTGTCTACATTGTGATCTTCTGAATAGATTTTATTTATTAGTGAGGATTGTTCTTCCTTCACTTTTGAAGCGCTGCCTGTTTTCATCAACTCTAAAGTGAGTTTCTTCAGGTCGTTGACATCACGCTTCATATCAAAAAGGATTTTATATAAAATCTCCCTCTCACTACTAAAGTCGCTTTCAGACTTTTTAGAGCTGATAATTGCAGGTAGATTACTCCCCATGTCTGGAAGATAGTGCTTCAGCGTGTTGTATGATATTTCACGAGTTTGTTCTAAAACTGAAATTTGCTCTGCAACGTTTCTTAGCTGTCTAATGTTTCCAGCCCATCGATATTTAAGAAGCAAGTCTATGGCCTGCTCATCTAGACGAATTGTTGGCATTTTATATTTTTGAGCAAAGTCTGCAGCAAATTTTCTAAAGAGCAAATGAATATCTTCCTGTCTCTCTCGAAGTGGAGGTAGGTTTATATCCACAGTGCTTAGTCTATAATATAAATCCTCTCGGAACCTTCCTTTTTCAATTGCTTCATTCATTTTCACGTTTGTCGCAGCGACAATTCTTACGTCGGTTTTTTGAGTTTTTGACGACCCAACTTTTAGAAATTCTCCGTTTTCCAACACACGAAGTAGTCGCACTTGTGTAGGTAATGGAAGTTCACCAACTTCATCTAGAAAAATTGTGCCGCCATCTGCTACTTCAAAGTATCCGCTACGGGTTGCAGTTGCACCTGTAAAAGCTCCTTTTTCGTGACCGAAAAGCTCGCTGTCTATGGTTCCTTCAGGAATTGCTCCACAGTTTACAGCTATGTACTTTCCGTGCTTTCTATGGGAAAGTGAGTGAATTATTTTTGGAATACTTTCTTTACCAACGCCACTTTCACCAGTAACTAAAACTGAAATGTCTGTTGGAGCCACTTGAATAGCTTTTTCTACAGCACGATTAAGCTTAGGGTCATTTCCTATAATTCCAAATCGTTGTTTTATTGCTTGTATATTTTCCATAATAACTTCCTGCTAAGGTGGGGAATCTTATGTCTTTAAACTTAATAATATTCTAACAAGTGACTGTCAAGGCTTTCATTTGCATTGACAGATATTTTTTTGTGAATTTTTTAATTTTTAGCTGAGTATTTTGTTCATCAGGCATTAAGATCTCATCATTGTTTGAACACGATAAAAACAATATGCCTACTGTAAAAAGAAGGGAAAAGTTTTCCGTAATTTATATGGTTTGTAAAATTGATTCAATTCAGCCTAAGTTAAAAAATACCTATAAAATATCGTGTAACCTAATGATTTTCAGAGTAACCCACTGCTTCTCCTATTAGAGTGGCAGTTGTACAATCAATGATTTTTACGTCAACAAAATCACCTGGTTTGTAATTTTCTTTTGGGAAAACAACAACGGTGTTTTGAGGTGTTCTTCCGCTCCATTCTAAGTCACTTTTTTTAGACTCACGTTCTATGAGGACTTCTACAGTTTTGCCAACCATTTTTTTGGTGTGGAATGCACTATGTTCACGCTGAAGGTCTACAATTTCTACTAACCTTCTTTTCTTAACTTCTTCTGGAACGTCATCTTCTAGTTTTCTTGCAGCAAGGGTTCCAGGTCTTTCAGAGTACATAAACATAAAACCAAAATCGTACTTCACATACTCCATCAAACTTAAAGTTTGTTGGTGATCTTCTTCTGTTTCGGTGGGAAAACCTACTATCATATCATGAGAGATTCCGCAATCAGGAATAAGTTCGCGAACTTTATCAATTAAAGCAAAATACTCCTCGCGAGTGTGTTGACGATTCATTTCTTTTAAAATTCGGTCGCTACCACTTTGTACTGGCAAGTGAATGGAGTTGCAGATATTGTCATACTTTGCCATAACATGCAATACGTCCTCGGTCATATCTTGAGGATTGCTTGTGGAAAAACGAATACGCATTTTTGGTTGCGCTAGGGTTACTAGTTCTAATAGTTGTGCGAAATTTGTAGCTGTTGCTTTTTGCATTTCAGTGGCGTTTTTGAAGT
>Ga0209075_1002619_pt1 | contig 15719 bp, 14 predicted proteins | sample Stecom2011_FD_187523 | JGI IMG/M metagenome (GOLD analysis project Ga0209075, IMG submission 187523) | Agricultural soil microbial communities from Utah to study Nitrogen management - Steer compost 2011 (SPAdes) (version 2) | ecosystem: Environmental > Terrestrial > Soil > Agricultural land...
AAAATCTCTTGGGCTGTAATTTCAATATCGCTTGCAGCGCCTCTCACTCCACCACTGGGTTGGTGAATCATCACGCGAGCGTGTGGCTGAATTAACCTTCTTCCTTTTTCACCTCCAGAAAGCAACAGACTTCCCATAGACGCCGCTAATCCTGTGCATATTGTAGCTACAGGACTTTCAATTTCACGCATGGTGTCGTATATCGAAAAACCAGCGGTTACATAACCTCCAGGACTATTGATATAGAACTTGATCTCCTCCTTGCTTATGGCGTCGAGATACATCAATCGATCTATGACGTGGTGTGCACTTTTATCGTTTACCATTCCCCATAAAAACACCTTGCGCTCTTCGAGAAGTTTATTGTCTATTAAATCCTGTACTTTATTTACTTTACTCATCGTATGAAAAAAATTGTCTGGTTATGTTACCCATGTGAAAAGCTAGGAGAAAAAATGAAAACCAACTCATTTTCCCAAGCTTCTAAAGGTCGGTATATTATTTTCTATTAGGTATAAAAATAACAAAAGGCTTGGACTTGAGCCAAACCTTTTGTTAAATTGTATGAATGTTTAAACTACAGAAGAGAATCAATCGCTTCTTCATAAACGCTTTTAGCCGCAACACCAACTTGACGTCCTACCAATTCTCCATTTTGGAAAACCAAAACAGTTGGAATGTTTCTAACGCCGTATTTAGCTGCAAATTCTTGGTTAGCGTCTACATCCACTTTACCAACAACAGCTTTTCCTTCGTAATCTTTGCTTAATTCTTCAATGATTGGACCTACCATGCGGCAAGGACCACACCATGCTGCCCAAAAGTCAACCAATACAGGTTTGTCACTCTTCAATACTGTTTCTTCAAATGTTGCGTCTGTGATTTCTAATGCCATAATATCTTTTTTAATGATTTATTTACTTTTTTTGCACTACAAAATTAGTCAATTTTTTCTCGATTCGGCACTCTCTTTATATATGAAAAAAATATAGCACTATAAACATTACCAATAGCTTACTGTGCAATCAATTTAACTTGTAGCGCACCTGTTCTTTTTCTAACGCTTGAATTAGCTCTTTGGATATTGCTACTTTAAACTTTCTACTCGACATAGATATTTTTGTCTTTCCTTTTCCCTTGCCGTTTTCGTCATAAACTTTCATCACCAGTCGTTTGTCTCCTTTATTGGATTCCATGAGCGCTACGAGTTTGTCAATCTGATCGTCGGTTAAGTCGCCTATTGGAAGACTGAGCGTAAGCTTCTTGGATTGTTTATCCATAATATCGTGCAAAAGCTGAATGCTTAGGAAGTTAATCCGCGGGGTTCCTTTTTGCCCAGTCTCTCGATTCGCCCACCCTTCTTTGACATGGATTCGCATATAGATAAATGAGTTTGGCAGAAGCAAATGCCTAAATTTCAAGTACTCTTCTCCAAATATGGCGAATTCAAAGCTGTCGTCGTAATCTTCAACGACAAACTTAGCGAATCCTTTTCCTTGCCTTGTTTCCAAATGTTTAACATCGGCAACGATTCCGCCAAGAAGCAGTTCTCTATTGACCAAACTCTCCAAATGATGTAAATGGGCCATCCGACTGTTGGTGAAGTGTTTCATTTCCAATTTAAAGTCGTCTAACGGATGCCCGGAAATATAGAGTCCTGTTACCTCTCGCTCTTGACGCAGTTTTTTCATGGTGCCCCACTCTTCACAAGGCGGCACTTCGGGTTCGGGTATTTGCACTTCGCTTGCCTCACCAAACAGGCTCACCTGAGCAGAATTTTGGGTTTCCTGAAAACGAGCCGCGTAGCGGATTACTTTTTCTAAGAACGTAACGCCATCATTGTCGGTGTGGAAATATTGAGCGCGATGCGCACCAAAACCATCAAACCCTCCTGCCAAGGCTAAGTTCTCGAAAGCTCTTTTGTTTGCTGCACGCAAATCAATGCGTTTGGCAAAATCGAACACCGATCGATAGCTGCCATCTTTTCTGTTTTCAACGATGGTTTCTACTGCCCCGTGTCCTACTCCTTTTACAGCACCCATCCCAAATCGAATGGCGCCATCCTCGTTTACGGTAAACTTATAGAATGATTCGTTGACGTCGGGTCCTAGAATCGAGAGCCCCATACGGCGACACTCTTCCATAAAAAAGCTCACCCCTTTTATATCGTTCATATTATTCGACAGCACCGCCGCCATATACTCTGCCGGATAATGCGCTTTTAAATAGGCCGTTTGATAGGCAATCCACGCATAGCAGGTGGAGTGCGATTTGTTAAATGCATAGCTCGCAAAAGCTTCCCAGTCTTTCCAAATCTTTTCGAGTTTTTCTTTATCATGACCGCGTTCAGCAGCTTGCTCAAGAAACTGAGGTTTCATTTCGTCCAGAACATCTTTCTGTTTCTTACCCATGGCTTTTCGCAAGACATCGGCCTCACCTTTAGTAAATCCTGCTAGTTTTTGCGAAAGAAGCATCACCTGCTCTTGATAGACCGTAATTCCATAGGTTTCCTCCAGATACTCTTCCATGGCAGGAAGGTCGTATTCAATCTCTTCTTCACCGTGTTTTCTTCGAACGAAACTCGGAATATACTCCATCGGCCCTGGACGATACAACGCGTTCATCGCAATTAAATCTGCAAAAACCGTAGGCTTCAAATCCTTCATGTGCTTCTGCATTCCAGGCGATTCATATTGGAAAATACCAACGGTATCTCCTCTTTGGAAAAGCTCGTAGGTTTTCTCATCATCCAATGGAAAATGATCGGGTTCTAACTCGATGTTATGGCGCAATCGTATGATTTCGACAGCGTCCTTAATTTGGGTTAAGGTCTTCAACCCCAAGAAATCCATCTTCAACAATCCAGCACTTTCCACAACTGAGTTGTCGAATTGGGTGACGTATAAATCGGAATCCTTTGCCGTTGCTACTGGCACGAAGTTGGTAATATCGCTAGGGGTAATGATGACACCACAGGCGTGAATTCCGGTATTTCGAACAGACCCTTCTAAAACGCGCGCTTGGTTAATGGTCTGGGCCTCTAAATCTTCGCCAGTCGACAAGTTCAAGAGTTCTTGAACCTTAGGAATTTCATCACCTCTAAATTTCTTGCGAAGCTCCATATTGTCCATCTTGAAAATTTTATTCAATTTGGTCATGTTCGGTATCAGCTTCGATATTCTATCGGCATCGCTTAAAGGTAAATCTAACACCCGCGCAGTATCGCGAATTGACGATTTGGCGGCCATGGTTCCGTAGGTGATAATCTGAGCCACTTGATTGCTTCCGTATTTATCGATTACATAATCCATGACTTTACTTCGGCCTTCATCGTCAAAATCAATATCAATATCTGGCATACTGACACGGTCTGGATTTAGAAAGCGCTCAAACAGCAGTTTGTATCTAATCGGACACACATTCGTAATTCCGAGGCAATACGCCACGGCACTACCTGCAGCCGATCCACGACCTGGCCCCACCGAAACTCCCATCTCTCGGGCAGCGGCGATAAAGTCTTGAACAATCAGGAAATATCCTGGATATCCGGTATTTTCGATAACATCCAACTCAAAATCTAACCGCTCCTTTATTTCTCGAACCCGTTCGGAGACCCCTTCCGGAATTTCAGTATCTGTTAAAACTTCAAACGACACCTCAACAAGTTCTGGATAACGTCTTCTGGCACCTTCGTAGGTCAGGTGTCTCAAGTAAGCATTCTCTCCTCGCTTTCCTCCATCTCTGTCATCTTCTTCGCTGATAAACGCCTCAGGAATATCGAATTTTGGCAGTAACACTTCACGTGCCAAGGTGAACACCTCGATTTTAGAAACTACTTCTTCAATATTTAAAATAGCTTCGGGAAGATCTTTAAACAGCACCTTCATTTCGTCCTGACTCTTGAAGTAGTATTCGTCATTCGGCAATCCGTATCGATAGCCGCGACCACGACCTATTGGAGTAGCTTGTTTTTCACCGTCTTTTACACACAGCAAAATATCGTGTGCGTTGGAATCTTCTTTATTGATATAATAGGTGTTGTTGCAGGCAACCATTTTAACGTTGTTCCGCCTTGCCATTTCAATCAACACTTCATTGACACGATTTTCATCTTCCTGTCCATGGCGCAAAATCTCGACATACAAATCATCGCCAAAAGTTTCTTTCCACCACAACAGTGCTTCCTCGGCCTGGCTTTCTCCAACATTCAAAATCTTACCGGGCACCTCTCCATTCAACCCACCCGTAAGCACAATGATATCATCTTTATATTGCTCAATGATTTTCTTGTCGATTCGCGGCACGTAATAGAATCCGTCGGTATAGGCGATTGAGGCCATTTTCGCCATGTTGTGATAGCCTTTTTTGTTTTTTGCCAAGAACACAACCTGATAGCCATTATCTTTAAAATTCTTGTTTAGATGGTCTTCACACACAAAAAACTCACACCCGACAATTCCTTTTATCGGTTGTTTTTCTCCTTCAGGATCTAGCGATTTATTGTACTTGTCTACCGCTTGGACAAAGTGGAAAGCGCCCATCATATTTCCTAAGTCTGTCAGGGCAACCGCAGGCATATTATCAGTTGCTGTAGCATTCACTAAATCGAACACGCTCGAAGTGGACTGCAGGATAGAAAACTGCGAATGGTTGTGGAGGTGCGAAAAAGAAGCATCCTCCAGAATAGCAATATTGTCTTTTAGTTCTTCGGAAGAAATTTCGTCGGTTTTGGATTCCGCTTGAAGTTCTTTCCTGATTTTTTCAGACGCCTTCTGAAGATTGATGTGTTTTAAACCAATGAATTCGATGGGCTGTGGATTGGCTTTCGAAAATTTCTCAAAATAATCAGGCTGAACATCGAGTTCTTCTGCCGTATATACGTTGCGTCTAACTAATTCTAAAAAACATCTCGTTGTCGCTTCTACGTCGGCAGTTGCGTTGTGTGCTTCTCCAAAAGCTTCTCCAAACAAAAATTCGTGAAGCTCCGTAAGTGTAGGCAATTTAAACCGTCCCCCTCTTCCACCTGGAATTTGACAGAGTTGGGCTGTAGTTTCAGTACAGGTATCCAAGACAGGAAAATCGGGCAATGGATTTTCTATGCCCAGCCGATACAATTCCGATCCCATAATATTGATGTCGAAATCGACGTTTTGACCCACAATAAACTTTGCTTTTTTTAGCGCTTCTAAAAACCGTTCCACTACCACGGCGAGTTCCTCACCTTCTTTGGCTGCCAAATCGGTAGAAATTCCGTGAATTTTTTCTGCATCGAACGGAATATTGAAGCCTTCGGGTTTTACGAGGTAATCCTGATGTTCGATCAACGCACCGGTTTCATCGTGCAATTGCCAAGCAATCTGGATACATCGCGGCCAATTGTCGGTATCGCTAACAGGGGCTTTAAAATTTCTTGGAAGACCAGTGGTCTCGGTATCAAAAATCAAGTACATAGGAAAAAAATCAAGTAAATTGGAGTCAAACAAAGTCGAGAAAACGACTTTACTTTTATATCATCTCAGATTTCGTAAAAATATAAAATCCCCTTCCCATTTGGAAGTAAAAACACGAGGAGTTGTTCACAAAAAATTTTATTAAATCACCTTCTTTAGATTATTCAAAGAAGGATTTATCACTTTATTCAAGCGTAGCAATACCACGCGACAGGCATTGAAAATCAATGAAGTTACGGTCAATTGTCTAGGAAAAATTGAGTTGGTTTTACATATTTTCACTTCATTGCAATAAATTCGTTTAATCACTTGAATTTCAAAAGGAAAAAACAGTATCTTTGCCGTCCGCTAAAAACATAGCGTTTATTTATAATTATAACCGGGGTCGGGTACCCCAAAAATTAATTTACTTATGTCAGTAAAACTCAGACTACAAAGACGAGGAAAGAAAGGTAAACCTTATTTCTGGATCATCGCGGCAGACAGCCGTTCGAAACGTGATGGTAGATTTATCGAAAAAATCGGTCATTACAATCCTACTACTACACCTGCAGACATCGGATTGGATGTGGATAGTGCTGTAAGATGGCTTCAAAACGGAGCACAACCAACAGACACAGTTCGTGCAATTCTTTCCTATAAAGGTGCTTTGTTGAAAAATCACCTTGCTGGTGGCGTGCGTAAAGGTGCACTTACCGAAGAGCAAGCTGAAGAAAAATTCAACGAGTGGCTGGAAAACAAAAGAGGCGCTATCGATCGTCAGAAAGAAAGTGTTGCTGAAGCCAAAGAAAGAGAAAAAGCTGAAAAGCTTGCTGCTGAAAAAGCTGTAAATGAAAAGCGTGCTGCAGAAGCTGCAGCGGCTGAAGCTGAAGAAGAAGCCACTGAAGAGGAGGCTTCTGAAGAAGCTGTAAGCGAAGCTACAGAAACTCCTGAAGGAGAAGCTACAGAAGGCGAAGAGAAAGAAGCTTAATTGAAAAAACGATGCGGAAAGAGGATTGCTTCTATCTCGGTAAAATCGTTAAAAAATATAGCTTTAATGGGGATGTTCTCGTAAAATTAGATACGGACGAACCCGAAATGTATGAAGAAATGGAATCGGTTCTTGTTGACAAGCGCAACAAGCTGATTCCATTTTTTATTGAAGAAAGTCAACTTCACAAAAGCGAATTACTCCGCGTCCGATTTGAAGATGTAGACACTGAAGAAGACGCCGATGTACTTATCGGCTCCAGCCTATATCTTCCATTGGATTTACTACCCGAACTCACAGGGAATCAGTTTTATTTCCACGAAATTATCGGCTTTTCTGCCGTCGATGAATCCTTTGGTGAGATTGGAAAAATAACCGGTGTTAACGACTCCACACCACAAGCTCTCTTCGAAATCGACCGAGAAGGCACGGAAATCTTAATTCCAATGGCCGACGATTTCATTCAAAAGGTGGACAGAGAGCAAAAGACCATTTTCCTAAATGTACCTGAGGGATTGATCGATATCTTTCTGTAAGATCGACTCTAAAACTTTCGCTTCGAAGAAATTCTCCGAAGTAAGCTATTCTCAAATGGCGTGAATTATCGGTATCTTCGCACTAGCTACCTTAAAATTTTTTTGTTCCGATGGAAGAGTTTACGCGACTGAAATATCTCGACAAATACCTTAGATCTCTTATCGAAAACAACCTGTGGATTCAGGTGCTTATCGCTCTTTTCCTGGGAATTATTACAGGAATAGTTTTAGGTCCCGAAACAGGATGGATTCCACAGACCACGAGTGCACAAATAGGAAACTGGCTGGCACTACCAGGAAATATTTTCCTTCGTTTGGTACAAATGATTATGATTCCATTGATATTCTCATCCATAATATTGGGAATAGTAAGCCATTCGGGCGAACAACTCAAAAAAATGGGAATCCGCGTGGGCGGCTATTTTGTTGCAACAACAACAGTGTCCATCACATTGGGAATCGTGTTGGCGCTATTTTTTAAACCCGGACAGTATATTTTCGACAAAGGTGCTTTTGAACTGCCCGATTCGAGCACAGATTTGTCTGAAGCCGTCAGTCCTTTCACCGACATCCCATCTGCCCTCCTCGAGCTCATTCCGGCCAATCCGCTACAAGCCATGTTGAGCGGCGAAATGTTGAGTATTGTCGTTTTCACGATTTTAATAGGCGTTGCGATTACCCAACTTTCAAAAGAAACCAACACCATTATTATGGACATTTTATACGCAACACAAGAGTTGTGTATGATTGTGGTAAAATGGGCGATGCTGCTTGTACCCGTTGCCGTATTTGGATTGATTGCCCAACTGACATTAAGTGTTGGTGTGGAAAGCCTCACAGGAATTGGAATGTATGTGGTGGTGGTACTCATCGGGTTACTATTGCTCCTAATATTCTATTTGGCATTGGTATTTTTCATTGGGAAACGAAATCCATTCTCTTTTTTAAAACACATTCGAGAAGCGCAATTATTGGCGTTTTCCACAACAAGTTCTGCTGCAGTGATGCCGATTTCTATGAAAACTGCCGAAGAAGATCTAGACGTCGATCCGTCGGTAAGCAACTTCCTCATTCCGATTGGCGCAACAATCAATATGGATGGAACAGCAATTTATCAGTGCATTTCAAGTTTGTTTATTGCCCAGGCTTATGGCATCGATTTAGACATCGCTTCGATTTTAATTCTCATGGTGACCATTGTCGGGGCCTCTATCGGAACTCCATCTATTCCCGGTGGCGGGGTTGTAGTTTTGGCATCGGTATTAATGAGTGTGGGCATCCCAACGGAAGGAATATTTATCATTATCGGTGTTGAGCGAATTTTAGGTATGTTCCGAACCGCCATAAACGTCACAGGCGATCTTACTGCTTGCGTTGTCTTTGACCAATGGAAAAAGTATTCGGACAGAAACATAACGGTCGATGAAATCGAATTACATCCAGAACAACCAAACATCACTGCATCATAACATATCCTCACTTGAACATATTTTTGAATGAACAAAGCGTTTCAATTTAAACAATTCGCAGTAGCACAAGATCGCTGTGCAATGAAAATCGGTACCGATAGTATTTTATTCGGGGCTTGGGTTTCTTTGGAAACAGATCCGCCTTCGGTATTGGATATCGGTGCAGGCACAGGAATTATTGCGCTGGCACTGGCACAACGAAGTAACGCCGAATTAATCGATGCCATAGAAATTGATGTCGATGCATATGAACAGTGTGTCGCTAACTTCGAAAACTCCCCTTGGGGCGATCGACTTTTTTGCTACCACGCTGCATTAGATGAATTTGTCGCAGAAATTGATGACCAATACGACCTTATCGTTTCTAATCCGCCTTACTACGCGCCCCCTTTATCGTCGGAAACCTCACAAGATAATCAAGGAAATATTTCAGATTCGCGAAAGTTAGCGCGGTTTTACGATGCGCTCCCTTTTCAGGAGTTGATCGAAAGCGCTTCTAAGCTATTGGATAAGGAAGGAGTTTTTGCTGTGATTATCCCAAGAAAAGAGGAAGAAGATTTTATCGCTATGGCTTCGGAGTTCGATTTATTTCCGAAGCGAATTTGTCGCGTACGCGGAAACGAATCGGCAGCAGAAAAAAGAAGCATGCTGGAATTTTCATTTAAAGAAACTCCTACAAATATCGAAAACCTTACCATAGAAATTTCCCGACACCATTACACCGAAGCATATATTCAATTGGTAAAGGATTTTTATTTGAAGATGTAAAGCTCTCCGCTAAAATGTGGATTCTGAAGGCTCGATCTCATTTAAAAAGAACTCAAGTGATGGAGCTATAATAAAAGCCTAATTCTCAATGATAGACACCCAAATTCATCGAAAATAATAGGACTTTCGCCTTTGTATTAGTATTTTTGGGACTTTCCTATCGACACCTTTTTATAGATGGGTTAAATCAAAAAATTGAAATAATCTAAACGAACGTATATACAGATGAAACCAGACCTTTTCGAAGCTCCAGACTATTATAATCTTGACGATTTACTTTCCGATGAGCACAAGTTAGTGCGCGAAGCCGCCCGTGAATGGGTAAAACGCGATGTATCGCCAATTATAGAGGACTACGCTCAAAGAGCAGAATTTCCAGAACAAATTATCGGTGGACTTGCCGAAATTGGTGCTTTTGGACCTTATATTCCAGAGGAATATGGCGGGGCAGGTTTAGACCAGATTTCCTACGGTTTAATCATGCAGGAAATAGAACGTGGCGATAGTGGCGTTCGGAGCACAGCTTCTGTACAATCATCTTTAGTGATGTATCCCATTTGGAAATACGGAACAGAAGAGCAACGAAAAAAATATCTGCCAAAACTCGCAACGGGTGAGTGGATGGGTTGTTTTGGTCTTACCGAGCCCGATCACGGAAGCGATCCAGGGTCGATGGTGACCAACTTTAAAGATATGGGCGATCACTACTTGCTAAACGGAGCAAAAATGTGGATTAGCAATGCCACGTTTGCACAAGTTGCTGTAGTGTGGGCCAAGAATGAGGAAGGAAGAATTCACGGATTAATTGTGGAGCGTGGTATGGAAGGTTTTTCTACACCAGAAACCCACAACAAATGGTCGTTAAGAGCATCTGCAACAGGTGAGCTTATTTTCGACAATGTGAAAGTGCCAAAAGAAAATCTTTTACCAAACAAATCAGGATTGGGCGCACCACTGGGCTGCTTGGATTCTGCACGATACGGAATTGCTTGGGGCGCTATTGGAGCTGCCATGGATTGTTATGACACGGCACTCCGCTATTCAAAAGAAAGAACGCAATTTGGCAAACCTATCGGTCAGTTTCAACTACAGCAAAAGAAATTGGCGGAGATGATTACCGAAATCACAAAAGCGCAATTGTTGGCTTGGCGCCTGGGCGTGCTTAAGAATGAAGACAGAGCTACCTCAGCGCAAATCTCTATGGCCAAGCGAAACAACGTCGATATGGCTATCAGAATTGCACGTGAAGCAAGACAAATGCTAGGCGGTATGGGAATTACAGGCGAGTACAGCATTATGCGTCACTCGATGAACTTAGAAAGTGTCATCACGTATGAAGGCACACACGATATCCACTTGTTGATTACTGGATTGGACATTACTGGATTTAACGCATTTAAATAATCGCGCGCACATTAAATAAAACAACCCCACAGGTTCTTGAAATCTGTGGGGTTTTTATTTGAATCAAAATGATTTTAAAAATTCTTTATGCGAATTATTCCGGAGCCAATGCTACTTTTAGACCATCCAGATCTTCGGTGATAAAAATCTGACAGCTCAATCGGCTGTTGTCTTGCACGTGAAAAGCTTCTAACAGCATCAAATCCTCATCGGCCGACATTTCAGGCAACTCGTGCTCGCTTAAAACATAACACTGGCAGGAGGCACACATCGCCATACCACCACAAGTTCCAATAGTTCCTTCAGGCGCCAATTCATAAGAACGAATGAGCTCCATAATATTCATATTCATGTCTGTAGGAGCATCGAGTTCGTGGTTGATACCGTCGCGGTCTACAATAGAAATTTTTATATCGTTCATAGGAGTTTAATAAGAAGCCTGAAAGCAAATTAATTTTTGCAAAAATAACAAATATCCTTGCTTCCCAACCGAAGAATTGGATAAGACTCTCGTTTTGCGAACATCGTTAATTAGTCGATTGTCTTGACCACCGCTTTTGGTGCTTCCTTCTTGCTGCCATCAAATCCGTGAACCCCACCAACTGTTGTATATTTCAACACATAGCGTTTGTTTGGGAAGATTCGTTGGTACGCACTTTGACACATCATGGTTGCCTCGTGGAATCCACAGAGAATCAATTTCAACTTCCCAGGATAGGTGTTGATGTCGCCAATGGCGTAGATTCCCGGAATATTGGTTTGATAATCCAATGTGTTGTCAACTTTAATCGCGTTTTTCTCAATCTCTAAGCCCCAGTCTGCAATCGGTCCGAGTTTTGGCAACAGTCCGAACAAGGGTATAAAGTGATCGCATTCGCGATGGAAGACATCATTACCTCTTTTAACGATTACTTCTTCGAGGTGGTCTTTCCCCACCAAACCAACAACTTCGGCTGGCGTGATCAACTCTATTTTTCCTTGATTCTTTAGCTCCTGCACTTTTTCTACACTGTCTAAAGCTCCTCGGAATTCGTTTCGTCTATGGATAAGTGTGACACTGTTTGCAACATCGGCCAAATAAATAGACCAATCCAAAGCGGAATCACCTCCACCAGCAATAACAACGTCTTTGCCCTTATAGATTTCTGGTTCTGGAACGGTATATTCCACTCCTTTATCTTCGTATTTGGCGATATTTGAAATAGGGGGTTTTCTAGGCTCAAAGCTTCCAAGACCTCCTGCAATGGCGACAACCTTTGCATGGTGTTTCGTTCCCTTATCGGTTGTAACGATGAAGGTGCCATCGTCTAGTTTCTCAACAGTTTCCGCTCGTTCCCCTAAGGTAAACCCAGGTTGAAACGGTTCGATTTGCTTCATAAGATTATCGACCAAATCACCAGCCAATACTTCTGGAAAACCAGGGATATCGTATATCGGTTTCTTCGGATATAATTCTGCCAATTGCCCTCCCGGTTGGGGAAGTGCATCGATTATATGACATTTCAATTTTAGCAATCCGGCCTCAAAAACAGTAAAAAGTCCTGTTGGCCCTGCGCCAATAATGAGAATATCTGTTTCTATCATGAAATATTCTTCTTAATTTTTCTAAGCAAAAATAGCGATTAGTGCTATTGTGTTTAGTGACTTATGTCACACTTGCTTCTATACTTACAACTTTTTCAATTTGTGGGGCGTACTTTTTAATGGTCATTTCTACCCCAACCCTCAGAGTCATTTGGTTTACGGAACAGCCAACACAAGCTCCTAGTAGCTGCACATTCACCACCTTCTGATCTTCGATGGAAACCAAGGCTATATCGCCTCCATCGTTTTGTAAAAATGGACGGATTTCATCTAATGCCTGCTCGACCTTTGTTGTCAATTCCTGCTCTGTCATACCTTACACGTATTAATTATTTATTAACAGCACTACAACCAGCCATCGTTGTAATCTTAATGGCCTCGGTTGGTGGAAGATCTTCGTTTCTTCGCACTGTTTCTTGGACTATATTTTTTGTCACTGCCTCAAAAACTGCTTCGGTTGGCGATGCAGTCTGCATAGCAGCTGGCCTTCCAACATCGCCAGACTCTCTAATTCCTTGTACTAAAGGCACCTCTCCTAAGAAAGGCACTTTTATATCTTGCGCTAAATTTCTAGCTCCTTCTTTTCCAAAGATATAGTATTTATTTTCAGGCAATTCGGCGGGCGTAAAATAGGCCATATTCTCAACAATTCCCAAAACGGGCACGTCGATATTTTCTTGACGGAACATCGCTACTCCTTTACGAGCATCTGCCAGAGCAACGGGCTGTGGCGTACTGACTACAACAGCTCCGGTAATTGGCACTGCCTGCATTATACTCAGGTGAATGTCTCCGGTTCCTGGAGGAAGGTCGAGTAAGAGAAAATCTAAATCGCCCCAAGCAGCGTCAAAAATCAATTGATTTAACGCTTTTGCAGCCATCGGCCCTCTCCAAATAACCGCTTGATCTGGTTGGGTGAAAAATCCGATACTCAATACTTTAACCCCGTAATTCTCAACAGGTTTCATCTTGCTTCTTCCATCGACGTTTACCGAAAGTGGTTTTTCCATCGCAACATCAAACATAATCGGGATGGAAGGACCGTAAATATCGGCATCGAGAATACCAACTTTGAAGCCCATTTTAGACAAGGTAACAGCAATATTTGCCGTCACTGTGCTCTTACCCACCCCACCTTTTCCGGAAGCCACGGCCACGATATTGGTGATGCCTGGAATTGGCTTTCCTTTAATCAAATTAGGATTCTGAGGTTTTTGTGGTGCTTCAACCTTTATATTAACCTGCACTTTTGCGTCAGGACTTACTTTTTCCTTTATCACTTTTACAACATCTTTCTCTGCACGTTTTTTAATGTGCAATGCAGGTGTCGATAACTTGAGATCGACGACTACTTCGTCTGCAAAAGTGAGTACGTTTGTAACCGCACCGCTTTCAACCATATTTTTCCCTTCACCCGGTGCCGAAATGGTTTCAAGAGCGGCAAGGATATCTTTTTTTGTAATGCTCATAGCGCTATAACTATATTTAGATTCATTCTAAAATGCAAATATACTCTTTCGTTTTCGATTCTGAAAAATTAGCCGTTAAATTCAGACAAAAAGGTCAATTTAATAATGAAAACATTGTTTGTAGGAAATGCAAGGCATAGGATGTTTCAGTCGCACTAGTATTTAGGTGACTTATAGGTTATCTTTTGGATCCCAAAAAACCTCATTAAAATCTTTCACTTGGTTTTCGACCACAACAATTCCTTCGCTCTCTAATAGATCTTTCATCAAATTTGTTCCTGCAAAGTGATGTTTTCCTGTGAGCACCCCATTTCTATTGACAACACGATGTGCCGGAACATCTTTGTCGTGACTGTTGTTCAGTGCCCACCCGACCATTCTAGCGCTGCGTGCGGCGCCCAAGAATCTTGCGATAGCACCGTAGGAAGTAACACGACCGTATGGAATCAGCCTTGTTACTTTGTAAACTCTTTCGAAAAAATTGTCGTTATCCACTAGATTGCGTTTAATATTTTCAAAAGGGTTATCACAGCAATTGCGGCTGTAATGGCACCGATTATAAAATTCATATTCACCTTAAAATTCCTAGGCTCTTCTGTATTCTTGACAAAATAGGCATAGATAGTCAACGCTAAAAACGTACCCATTCCAGATCCTAAAGCAGCGAAATATAAAGCAGGAGCATCGAAAGTAAACCACCCAAAGGCCGAGAAGGTTATACTGACATAGACCCAAAAAGGCAAGGGCAATAGATTGAGCGCTGCAATTAAAATTCCTGAAAGAAATCGTCTGGTTGTAGATTGCACTTTGGCGTCTACAATCTCTCTTCGCGTATCTGCTGCGACAAAAAAGAAGTAGAGCGTGAGTCCGATAAAAATCACCAAAGCCACTTTCTGGAGCACGCTAACCACCTCGGGGTGTTGCTCGATATACCGTGCGAAAAACAACGCAATAAGCGTCTGAGAAATGACGGTAACACATACACCAGCAGCAAAAATCAATGCCTTTTTTCTGCCCTCTTTCAAACTGACTTTGAGCGCGTACATATTGATCAATCCTGGTGGAAGCACCCCGATAAAAGCTCCTATTAAACCGATTAGCAGATTATAAAGTATTGTCATAGGAACTCAATTTACCGATAGCCTCGCGCGGATTAGAATTTAAAACGAATATAAGTTATTTTCTTTCCCGCCTCTAAAAATTGCTTTTCATAATAGGTCTGAATCTCAACAACATCCTTGGGCGTGTACTGACATTTGTAGATATCGTGCTGCGAATGCTCTATTTCAATGCCGAATCCCTCTAGAATTCCTAACGTATAACCGTGCATAAATTCACTGTCTGTTTTTAGATGAATCGGACCATCGGGACGAAGAATTTTTTTATACTTCGCAAGAAAATCGGGGTTGGTCATACGATGTTTGGTGCGTCTGTATTTAATCTGTGGATCTGGGAAGGTTATCCAAATTTCGTCCACTTCATTTTCGCCACACATCAAATCCACCAACTCAATTTGTGCACGAATAAATCCTACATTCGTTAGGTTTCCTTCAATAGCTGCCTTGGCGCCTCGCCAAAAACGATCTCCTTTAATATCGACTCCTAAGAAGTTTTTATCGGGATATCTTTGCGCCAAATTTATCGAATATTCTCCTCTACCGCATCCTAATTCCAAGACTAACGGGTTGTTGTTTTTGAAAAATTTTTCAGACCATTTTCCTCTGAATTCAAAAGAACCACTTAGCAATTCTTCCCGTGTTGGTTGTACGACATTGTGAAATGTCTCGTTTTCTTCAAATCGTTTTAATTTGTTCTTACTCCCCACATAAATATCTTTAATAAAGAGATTATTTCATTTCTCTTTGTATTTTTAGCTCTTATTTTGTCTTAAAGGAACAAATTTAAGGAAATATCCTTCCACGACAATTTTATTGTTTTGCTTTTATGCCGAAATCGAAAACAGTTATCGTCGCTCCTATTTATTGGGGATTGGGTCATGCCACGCGTTGCATCCCGATTATCGATGCATTATTGGCCGAAAACTTCAAGGTTCTTTTAGCTTCGGATGG
>Ga0209075_1002621_pt1 | contig 15714 bp, 17 predicted proteins | sample Stecom2011_FD_187523 | JGI IMG/M metagenome (GOLD analysis project Ga0209075, IMG submission 187523) | Agricultural soil microbial communities from Utah to study Nitrogen management - Steer compost 2011 (SPAdes) (version 2) | ecosystem: Environmental > Terrestrial > Soil > Agricultural land...
CCATTATTGTGTCCAATCAGTAAGATTGAATTGGTTTGATTCGGATTATTCCAAAGGAAGTTTAGTAAATGGGTTTGATCTGCAAGATATAACTCATCAAGGATATCTAAACTGATTACATTCACCACAGGCGCTATAATTTCCCAAGTCGATTGCGTACGTTTTGCTCCTGAACAAAATACACTAAATTCAACATCGGTTACATCATTCATTAAACGGTTTTTTATACGCTCTACCTGCTCCCTTCCATGCTCAGTGAGATCTTTATCAAAATCTTTCCCAGTAGGTGATTGGTTTTCCGCCTCACCATGGCGAAGTAAATAAAGTCTCATCGTTATTTCTTATTGTTTTATTTCTGCGAATTTCAAAATATTATTGATTAATACCAACCCTATGAGGAAAAATCACGTTATTAGATTGTTATAATGCGTTAAAGCTAATACTTTTAATACATTGGGTAAAAAAGAAAACATAAGAAGGGTCAATAATTTCATGCATGTAGATGTCAAATTACTCAAGGCTTGTAAAAAAAACAAGCGTAAAGCTCAAGAAGAACTTTATGAGGCTTGCTATTTATTTTTACTGCCTATCTGTAAAAGATACCACAAGAATGAACATGATGCACGCGCTATATATAATATAGCCTTCATGAAAATAATTGACAACCTTTCTAAGTTAGACCTTGATGAAGTTCCTTTTGCTGCTTGGGCCAAAAGAGTAATGACCAATACCTTAATTGACGAATACCGAAAAAATAAAAAATACCGAGAAAATATTAGTAAACGTGATCAAGAAAGAGAACTTGAATATCATTCTGAAGGAGTTAGAAATAATGCAGAAAATGACTTTGGAGAATCCAGTATCTTAGGTCTCTTGGATTACCTCAAACCTTCAACTAAAAGAGTATTTATGCTCTATGTTATTGAAGGATACAATCACCGAGAGATTAGTGAAATAATGGAAATGTCAGAAGGGACTTCGAAATGGCATTTATCTGTCGCTCGAAAAGAATTGAAAGTACTGATTGAAAAACAAGAACAAACAACACTGAAAAAAATAGTTATATGAGCTTAGAAGATAAAAACATAGACCAAATGTTTAGTGATGCTGCTCATTCACAAAAAGCACCACAATACGACCCCGCTTATTGGGCGGAAATGAACGCAATGCTTAACGCTAGAGATGCCAAGAAAAGAGGCTTCCTGTTTTGGGCATTTGGAGGCACCATCGTTTTCGCTGGACTCTTTTTGTCCTTATTCATTTTCAATATGGACTTATCAAAAACACAAGAAAGATATACCCAGGTTGCTTTATCAACAGATATGCAATTTGAAAATGTTGATTATACAAAAAATGCAATTCGTCCAATTCAAAAGAATGTAAACACAGATGAAAAATCCGTTTCGTCAATCAATAAACAAGAAAGAAAAAACACCTCAACGGAATCAAATAAAATGCAATCAAATTCTGATGTAAATACAAGAAAAAACAGCCTTACTAATAACAAAAACACAAGAGAAACCAAAAGCGATAAATCTCTTTTCATTGCGCAAGAATCTAAAGGTCAATCAAATTCATTAGAACATTCCTCGGAACTTGACTTAAAAAACGAAAACAGCGACGATGATTTGAACCGTGCGTCTATTCAGGTCAATGAGATGAATCATAACCATACAGCAGATGACGCTATACAAAATCTTCCATTCGAATTCGTTAACGTACTACATTTAGATGAGGCAGGAAATATTTTCCATTCGAATAATAATTTCAAACCAAGACCACGTTTGTCTATTTATGCTAAGTTAGGAGGAGGATTAATGGAGAATTATAAAACCAGTAGACCTTATGAGTCGGGCTTAATTGACTTGTCACTAAATTTAGAAGGAAACTTTAATGGAATTATTTTACGTACAGGAGTAGGAGCTCAACACACCAGTAATGCAGACCTCATTCTTTCTAAAAAAGCAAAGGTTTATGGATTTGGAGTAACCAGACATCAACGTGATTTATCGTATCAAAGTTTATTTGACCTATACATTCCGTTAGAGTTTGGATACCGCATAAACGCTACATCGTTTGGAGTTGGAGTACAAGCCAACTACCTAATCAATACAGGGATGGATTTGAATCATTACGAAGATCATTTCTTAGTTGAAACTGAAAAATACTATGGCAATACCGATGGATTGAACAAATTCTCTACTCAAGGATACCTTTGGATGGAGCATCAACTGACTTCTAGAATCGCCCTAGGAGCAAAAGTAGGAACCAATATTTCAGGAAGAATAAAAGACGATTCTTACTTCAATCAATCTTCAACGACCAACCCTATTTACGGACAAATAACTTTAAGATTTAATATCCTTCAATAATGAATAAGAAAATAACATATCTTTTATTGCTGTCGGGATTATTGACCTTGAATTTTGCTTGTTCAAAAAAAGATTTACCTGATATTCCATACGAAAACAATCCAGTATTCAACGTTAATGGAACAATTGGAAATGAAACCATTGATCTTCATGCTGGAGAAAACGATGCATTAATGTTCGCAAGCGCCGAAGAATATAACGGAGTAAATCGATTCACAGGTGTGTTAAGCAATGGTCAGGAGGAAGTTAAAATGCAAATATTTGGAACAAACGTTGATATTCCACACCTATCAGATAAATTTATTGAATTGCCTGAGTATTTAATCAGTGAACAGTTTGGCACTACTCCACTCTTAACTATTGAACAAGGAGACTTGTCCAACGCTTCAACTATAAACACAATCGATTGGAGTATTGATGGCGATCCTCACGGCAGTTCCACCCTCACAATCAATGAACCTGGAAAATATAATGTATGTGCCAATGTACACTATAATAATGGTGCGGTTGTAAACGTTTGCAATACCATTATTGTTGGTTTTAAAAACTATACCGACTTTGAGCTTGAATGGGAAATGTTTCAAAGTGATAGTATTGTTGCTACTTTCAATTCTTTAAGTGCTACAATTCAAAATGTGAGATGGTATATTGATGATGTAATCATTTCAGAAGGCGCTATTCTTTACGCAAGCAATTTACCCGATACATTTCACCTAAGAGCAGAAGTACATTTTCAAAACGGAGCTGTTGCCAAAAGAACTGTTTTTGTTAACAAACAATCCGACGAATATAGTCTACATGACTTTACCACAGCAGGAATAAAAAGTCAATTAACTTGGGATTCATCGGCATTATTCACTGTTGTAAAGGGCGGCTCAACGTATCAATCCATCAATGGGCCCACAAGCAATTCTTCATTCGTTGTTACAGAAATAACAGAGTATGAAACAAATAACAGTGCAACTCAAACCAAACTCATCAAAGGAACACTCAACGTTCCTTTCAAAAACTTTACTTCAGGTGAAACGGTTAATGCTAACTTAAATATTGAATTTGGTCTTGGCTATTAGGTGAACTTCTTGCTTTTTTATTTAATTTCACATAAATAAAACACTAATAATGAAGTACATCTTAAATTTATTGGCCGCTATATTTAGCTTTTCAGCGATTGCTCAAACAACGATTACCAGCACTGACTTCATTATTGTAGGAGATACTGTTGGTGTTTCTACCACCATAGATTTATCTATTGATTTTCAAACAACAGGTCAAAATTCAACATGGGATTATTCCAATCTTATGGAGAACAGTCAATTATTTGAAATTGCTTATGACATCTCAACAGCTGGAATGGTAGTTGAATTTCAATTTGGGACCTTTGCTCCTCCACAATATCAAGCCAGTTTCTATCAACCTTTTGATGGACTTCCATTAGATCAACTAGGTGGAATTCTTCCCGTGAGCATAGAATCTATCAACAGATTAACTAAAATTGAAAATGACAAGGTGACCTATCTAGGTTATAGTTTAGAGGTCGATGGTCAACAAGTTGGCTTCAGAAGTGACACCATCGAAACAGCTTACGTTTTTCCGCTTAACTATGGAGACAACTACTCATCTAGAGGATACACCAATATGGATTTCAATCCTGTCTTTGACGCTCAATTCATTCAATACCGTCAAAGAGAAAGCAATGTAGACGGCGAAGGTCAATTGATCACCCCTTTTGGAACTTATAACACCATTAGAATTCACCACCTTATTACAGAACTCGATTCTGTTCGGGTCAACTTAGGAGGGTTTAACCAGTGGTTCCCAATCAACAGAACAATCAGTGAATATGAATGGTGGGACAACAATTTGAAGCGTCCAGTATTAAAAATCGAAACTGAAGGAGCAATGGGAAGTGAGACCCCTACCCGCGTTACATTTTTAAACCATCAATTGGCAGGTCTTCCAAAAAACAGTATTGAAGTTGCTGTTTACCCTAATCCGAGCAGTGATTTCATCAACATCCAATCCAAAGAAATCATTCAAAAGGTCAATGTCTTGAGCAGCACAGGTAAAATAGTGAATTCTTTTGTGCTAAATTCAAGTTCTATTTCGATTGACCTTCAAGATTTAGCACCAGGAATGTACACTTTACAGTCCATTACTCAAAATGGACAAAGTTTTAATCCAATAGTTATTAAATAAAGCGTAATTTTGCACAAAAGGCAAATCAGTTTGTCGCTGTCTCGTTTAACGAGAGAGAGGAAAGTCTGGGCAGTATAGAGCGCCGTACTTCCTAACGGGAAGGGTTCGTCGTTTGACGAATACAGAAAGTGCCACAGAAATAAGTAGCCCCGAGGTTACACTCGAGGTCATAGTGAAAAGGCGAGGTAAGAGCTCACCGCAGCAATGGTGACATTGTTGGCTAGGTAAACCTTACGGACTGAAAGACCATGTAAACCAAGGCTTAAGGGCTGCTCGCTCGACTTGGAGGGTAGGTCGATGGATCCCGACTGTGAAGTCGGGACTAGATAAATGACAAACAGCCATTTTCGGATGGTGTACAGGACCCGGCTTATGATTTGCCTTTTTGTTTTTTTTCTTACATTTGGTACATGGAATTTTTAGATGAAAAATTGGACGATTATGTCAATGCACATACCTCTCCAGAATCAGAAGTCTTAAGCGACTTAAACCGTCAAACCCACATTAAGGTATTACAACCCCGAATGCTTTCTGGGCACCTACAAGGTAGAACCTTAAGTTTGTTCAGTAAAATGATGCAACCCAAACGCATTTTAGAAATAGGAACCTATACAGGCTATTCTGCAATTTGTTTGGCCGAAGGATTAAAAGAAGAAGGGCAACTCATTACCATTGATCTCAATTACGAATTGGAAGAAATGGTCAAAGAATATGTCAACAAAGCCGGTTTTTCTAATCAAATTGAAATGAAAGTAGGTGACGCCATGGAAATCATTCCTACCCTCGACAAAAACTTTGACTTGGTATTTATAGACGCTGACAAATCCAACTATTCAAATTATTACGACTTATTAATTGACGACTTGCCATCAGGTGCAATCATCATTGCAGATAATGTTTTGTGGTCTGGAAAAGTAATTCAAGCAACCAAGAAAAATGATGTTGACACTGAAGCATTAAAAATATTCAACAAAAAAATTCAAGATGATCACCGGGTTGAAAATGTACTCCTACCGATTCGCGATGGATTAATGGTGATTCGTAAAAAATAAACTATGCACACAGATTTTCGTTCAGATACAGTGACAAAGCCTTCAAAAGAAATGAAAGCTTTTATGATGGATGCTCCTGTTGGAGATGACGTTTTTCAAGAAGACCCAACAGTAAATCAATTAGAGCAATTCGCTGCCGATTACTTCGGAATGGAAGCTGCGCTTTACTGTTCCTCTGGAACACAAACCAATCAAATCGCCATAAATGTACATTGTAGGCCAGGCGATGAAGTAATTTGTTCCAAGGACGCCCACATCTATTTTTACGAAGGTGGAGGAATAGCTAAAAATAGCGGTAGTTCTACTCACCTACTTTCTGGAGACCGAGGACGAATTACCGCTGCAGATGTTCTTGCAGGCATCAAAGACCCTAACAACCCACATTATCCGCTAACCACACTGGTTTCCATAGAAGACACCATGAACCGAGGAGGAGGTGCAATTTATGATTTCAATGAAATAAAAGCCATTCGCAAGATTTGTCTAGAAAATAAACTTCCACTCCATCTCGACGGAGCTAGACTATTCAACGCATTGGTAGAAAACAATGTACCGCCCAAAGCATACGCAGCACAATTTGACTCTATTTCTATTTGCTTATCTAAAGGATTAGGAGCTCCAGTAGGTTCGGTTTTACTGGGTAAAAAAGACTTTATTCACCGTGCACGACGCGCAAGAAAAGTAATGGGAGGAGGAATGAGACAAGCTGGGATTATTGCGGCTGGTGGACTTTATGCACTACAAAACAACATCGAAAGATTGAGGGAAGACCATAAAAACGCCCAAGAATTAGGTGCTGCCTTAAACAACTTAACATGGGTTGAAAAAGTACTTCCTGTAGAAACCAATATTGTTGTAGCACAACTTTCTAAAACAGTAAACCTTCCTGAACTCATTGCAAAGTGCGCCGAAAAAGATCTTCATTTTATGGCTTTTGGAGAGCAAACCATTCGCATGGTGACACATCTTGATGTGAACACAGACAATATTAATTATGCCATTTCCGTTCTTAAGAAAATTAAGATTTAATAGAATGAACGGACAAATAAAAAGCTGGGTTTTAATCCTGATTTTAACCTTATTGGGAACATCATGTAATTCGGATAAGGATGTTGAAATATTAACTTCCGAAGACATTCTTCCTCAAGCGCAAGGCAATTATGAATATCAGGAAGACACTTTGATTTCTGAAAGCAAGTCATTGACCCTATTTGAACAAAATTTACAGCAATTATTTCCTGAATTAGAGTTTCCTGAAAACAATATACTCAAGGAAAGAAACATGTTATTTATGCCCGATCGTTTGGGGTATAAAAACAAGGAAGAAACCTATTTCATCAAAGACAGTATTCCTTTTCATATAATTGAATGGCAATTTGAAGACAGTGTTAAAACGGTAAATGCTTTTTACAATTGGCTGGATTGTTTCAACCACGACTGTCGATCCATAAGATTAGATGAAGAAAAAAACGGAAGCAAAGAAGCTTTTCTCATTTGGGTAAGTGATCAGAACATTACTTATTTATCAAGCAGTAAAAGCCTCGCGTTAAAATCATGGCAAGAAGTCCTTTTTGGAGAAGAAAATGAAAAATGGAATTATATTCTTCAACAAGCGCCACACGGACGAATAAAATGGATACACAATGGATTAAAGGTGGTTAAGGAATAACGTTGCAATCAACATTTCTGTTCATCACAACGTTATAGTATCATTTCTTACGTCTTAGAAAGACTCTAAATTCTCTTCCTCTACCTCTTCTACTTCAACTTCACAAGATGCTATAGCAGTAGTAAATTTAGCTTTTGCTTCTGAATCCTCCTTATTGTATTCTTCAGGATTTTCGAAAGTCTCCACTGCTTTTTCAACATAACAATCACAGTCGTAACCACCAATAAGGATACAGTCATTTTTAATTAACTCTTTTTTGTCGTCTGACCATCCTCCACCACATGAAGCAAGAAATAAAACAGATGTTCCGAGTAATAGCGTAAATAGTTTATTCATAATAATTTTATTTGTAAATTTGGAATAAGATTTGCTTAAAAATACACATTATTCATTAAAATCAAAACTATGAAATCAAAATTAATTGTTGCCTTATTTATCGGAGTTGTAATGTCTTTTAGCTTAAATGCACAAAACGTTACAGTATCAGGTGCGTCCTTTCCAACAAAGATGAAAATTAGCGATCAAGTTGTAGAATACAACGGAGCAGGATTGCGTCAAAAATACTTCTTCAACCTATATGTAGCAGCCTTATATGTTCCAGAGAGAACTTCTAATGCACAAACCATTATCGATCAAAATACAGAATCAGCGATTCGCATCAAATTGGTTTCTGATAAAGTTACGCGTGATAAGTTTGTAGAAACAGTAAAAGATGGATTTGCAACATCATCAGAAGGGAAAGCTTCAGAAAAAGAAATTGCAGATTTCATGAAAATTTTCAGCGTTGAATTTAAATCAGGAGATGAAGTAATTTTAATTTACAAACCAGAAAGTGGTGTTGAAGTTTATATGAATGGAAAACACCTTGGAGGCGCTAAAGGACTAGAATTCAAAAAAGCACTTTGGGGAATTTGGTTAGGTAAAACTCCAGCTGATGCCTCTGTAAAAAAAGCCATGCTTGGAAAAGTATAGTTGAACATATTAACATTTTAAAAAGCTTCTGTTTATAATATTCAGAAGCTTTTTTTATTCATTATTCTCCCTTCATTTCGTTTCTTTGCAACTATGAAAATTGGTTTACTGTCTGACACACATAGCGTACTTGACAAGCGTATTTTTGAACACTTCAAGGAAGTCGATGAAATTTGGCATGCTGGAGACGTTGGAGATCCTAAAATCATCGATCAACTTGAGGCCTTTAAACCCTTGGTGGGTGTTTATGGCAACATCGATGACACAACGGTAAGGCAAAGATTCCCAGAGTTTCAGCGATTTGAACGAGAAGGAGTTTCAGTATTGATGACCCACATTGCTGGTAAACCTGGCCGCTACTCCAAACCACTTTCAGAAGAACTGAAACAAAATGGGGCTCCTCAATTATTTGTTTGTGGACATTCGCATATTTTATTGGTCAAATTTGACCCCCGATATAAAATGCTTTGGTTGAATCCAGGAGCTTGTGGCAATCATGGATTTCATAGTATGAGAACCCTACTTCGTTTCGAATTAATCAAGGGAGAAATAAAAAACATGGAGATCATCGAATTGGGTCCACGTGGAAAGGAGAAATAATTCTTTTTTCATCCTCTAACTTACAATTTTTCATAAATTCGAGCGTTGATTGAATTCAGATGACACGACTAGTAACAATTCTTTGTCTTTTACCATTAACATTAATGGCGCAAACGGGTGGAAAAAATGCCTTTCCATTTCTTGACTTACCTGATAACGCAAGAGCTGCTGCCTTGGGTAGAATTTTCATCACTGCTTATGATGATGATATCAATACAGGAATTCAAAATCCAGCAGCCTTAAATTCAAACATGGACAACTCTATGGGATTCAATCAAGCTTTACTGGCTGGCGGCATCAATCATGGAATGGTTACCTATGGTAAGGACATTGGAAATATTGGAACTGGAGCAATTCACTTAAGGTATGTTGCTTATGGTAAGATGGACCGCATGGACGAAAATGGAGAGCAGATTGGAACTTTTTCAGCGGGGGACTTTGCATTAGGCGGAAGTATTGGGCGTACATTAAATAAGAACATCTCCATCGGAGCAACATTTAATTTAATTTGGTCTCAACTAGAATCCTACAACTCTATGGGAGTTTCTATAGATTTAGCGGGGATGTACAGAAGTGAAAGCGAAAGAACAACAGTTTCTGCAATTGTTAGAAATGCTGGGGTACAACTTTCAACCTACACAGAAAAGACCAGGGCTCCACTTCCTATTCAAGCTATGCTAGGTGTTTCTCACAAATTAGAACATGCCCCTTTCCGTTTTTCAATTGTTGCACATCATTTGAATACTTGGGACCTGTCTTATAACGATCCAAACGCAAAACCTACAACAGACCCACTTACCGGAGAACTCGTTCCAGTAGAAAAAGCAGGGTTTGGTGAAAAGTTAGGCCGCCATTTTATTTTCCAAGTTGAAACATTAATCGGTAAAGCTGTCCGTGTTAGGGCGGCATTCGACTATAATCAAAGAAGGGAAATGTTGGTACAAAACAGACCTGGAATGGGTGGATTTTCTTTTGGGGCAGGACTCAACTTTAAAAGATTCACTGTAGATTATGGATTGTATATTTATTCTAGCGCAGGATTCAACAACCTAATTTCATTAAGAACAGATTTCGATAAGTGGAGAAAATAAATCGACCACAATAACAGAACTACTCAAAAAAAATGAACAAGAATATCTGTGTATTAATTGATGATGACGAAGATGATCAGTTGATTTTCGAAACTGTTATTCATATGAGCTTTCCAGACTATGAATTAAGATTGTTCTCTAGATTTGAAGAAGCAAAACCTTACCTAACTGAAAATGCCCATCGCATCGGCCCCATTTTTATCGATTTGAACATGCCTAAGGCGAATGGAATTGATTGTTTAAACTTTCTTAGATCGGTACCAGACTATCAGGATGCTCCCATTATTATTTATTCTACCTCTAAAAATCCAGACGATGCTCAAAAGAGTTTAAAAAATGGAGCAACTGCTTTTATTTCAAAGCCATCAAGAATTAAAGATTTAATCACAGAATTAAGTCCTTGGTTGAATAATTAAAGGTTGAAATAAATCAATTCCAAGAAATAAAAAGAAGCCTATTTTTCTGGACAATGATAAAAATGAAAGGCTGAATAAAGAAATATGGGATTAGTCTCAAAAGTTGGACCTGATCTGATTATTCCTCTTGGGCAACCCCCATTGGCGTTTTATACTTCATTGTTCGATCATCAAAAATAAAGTAAACAAATAGCTTATCTGTTCCAATAATTCCTTTTGGCGTATAATTGTTTACATCTTCAATTTCGCTTGGTTCATAATCTTCAAACTCTCCATGGTACAAGGCTATGTCTTTGGCTATTCTCACTGAACTTTCTCTGTGTTGAATATCATACACCCTTGGATTTTCGACACCTACACTATCAAAAACAGGACAACTAAAGGTTTTATAAATATTGTTCCTTCTAACGGTAAAATAATCTCTTTGCATGCTGTTTCTGATGCGGTAGTCAACATAGAAATCTTGATGTGCTTTTGAGGTTAACTCCAAGAAAGTAGCTTCAAGAGGGTATTTTACATTTGAACCGATAGCTACGGTAGAAAGTAATTTTTTAACTCCTCCTAGTTTTACAAAAATATGATTATGCGGTGCGGTATACCCCGTATTTTCAAAAAACCTTTCTGTGTCATTATTTTTAGCACGTTGAAACGCATGTTCCGCTCTGTTCACCAAAATCAAGGCATCTTGTAAAGTATCGGCATTGATGTATTTATATTCAATTTGAATATCATACTTCTCAGCAGCGGTAATCCCCAAGCTATTTTCCACTTGCCGAATCATCAACTCTTCTTCAGTCAATTCATTTGACTTGGTTTGAACTTCAACTTCATCCTTTACTTCAGAGGTACATCCGAAGATCAATAAGGCTGAAAAAAGGAAGGATATCTGAGATAACTTTCTAGATTTTATCCAAAACATACTTGATGAGTTCAATAATTTTAGTCTCATAATTACTTGTAAATTCTTTCTTACGTCTGTTGGCTAATCCTAAACAGATAGCTGTTGCATGGTGACCTAAGGCAGTCGACAATGAAAATAAAGCAGAGCATTCCATTTCCAAATTGGCAAAACGTACTTCCTCGTGTTTGAAATCACTGAAAGAATCCAACATTCCATCCTCTACTAAAGGCAAGCGCAAACGTCGGCCTTGTGGACCATAGAATCCAGAACTCGTTACGGTAATTCCTGTTTCGATATGATCGGCATACAATCTATCATTTAGCAATTGAGAAGCTTTAGTCAAATAAGGCTTCACATATTTTGGAAGCTTAACCTTCTCCTCTATTTCGGCCTCTAGTTTTTTGGTTTCTGCATCAACATTTCTTTCATAAAAATGCCCCACATTGTCAATTCCTAAGGCATGACTTGAAAGAATAAAGCTATCGATAGGAATTTCATCACGTAAAATTCCACATGTTCCTAAACGAATAATTTCAAGGGCTGTTTTTTCCTCTTTTTCATTTCTGGTCTTCAGGTCGATGTTCACCAAGGCATCCAGTTCGTTAATGACGATATCAATATTGTCAGTTCCAATTCCTGTCGAAATAACAGAAATATTTTTGCCTTTATACAATCCAGTATGACAAGCAAACTCACGGTGTTGACTTTTGTGGGTCACCTCATCGAAGAAGTTAGATACAAGCTCTACCCTATCCTGGTCACCAACCACAACAATTTTATGTGCAAGGTCATCAGGACAAATGTCCAAATGGTAAACCCCACCTTTTGGAGTTATAACGAGTTCCGAAGGCAAAAAATCAGCCATAAAAAATATTTTTTGGTTATGCGTTTATTTTGAAAGCGACCCAAACACCTTTGTTAAAAGGTCAGTCACACGAGCTGCAGGATCTTTACGAATTTCATTTTCTTCCTTTGCAACCATGTTAAACAATCCATTGATTGCTCTTTCAGTAACGTATCGGTTTAAATCTGTATCCACTTTTTCTTGTCCGATAAAAGGAGCTGCTTGGTTAAATCGCGTAGCTACTGGACTCCAGTACTCCGTCAATTTCACCTTCTCTATTGAGTTTTGCACTTTAGGTGAAAATGCTGCAATCAACTCATCTGTTGTGTTTTTTCTTAAAAACTCTGTTGCTGCACCTTCTCCACCTCGTAAAATAGCAAATCCATCTTCTACAGACATATTTTTAATGGCATTAATAAAAATTGGAGCTGCTTCTTTGGAAGCTTCTTCTGCTGCTCTATTTAAAGTCACTACAATTTTATCTACCTGTCCTTCCAATCCCCATTCAATGGCTTTTTCTTTCATTGCATTAGCACTTTCTGGGAAGGGAAGTTTAATTTCATTGTTTTCTAAAAACCCATTGGTCACCGAAGTTAAATCTACCGCATTCGTAATACCAATTGTTAAAGCTTCTTTTAATCCAGCAATAACTTCTTGATTGGTCAGTTTTGGTTGAGTGTTTCCTTCAGAAGAATCTGTTAAAATTGTTCCAGCCGCCCCTTCAAGAACATCACACCCTGAAATAGACAATGCCATAAGGCCAATAAATACAGTTTTAATAACTTTTTTCATTTTCAATTGGTTTTTGCCAAACTTACGAATAATTTTACTTTTTTAATTCGAATTATAAGCTAAGTTTATGAAAGCAGGGATTATTACTATCGGAGATGAACTCTTAATTGGTCAAACAGTGAACACCAATCTTGCCTGGCTAGGAAGTGAACTTGGAAATGCCGGAATTTCGGTGTATAAATCTACCACAATCTGTGATCAAGAAGAAGCTATTGTTAGTGCCTTAGACGATTATCTTGAAGAAGCTGATTTAGTCATTGTTACAGGAGGTTTAGGCCCTACAAATGATGACATCACAAAGGAAACCCTGACTTCATACTTCAATACCGAGTTGGTCTTCAACGAACCTGTCTTAGAACGCGTACGTCAACTTTTTGAAAATCAAGGTAAAGTCATGCTGGATTCAAACATTCAACAGGCGATGCTACCAAAAGATGCATTAATTCTAGACAATCGATATGGGACAGCTTCAGGAATGTGGTTTGAAAGGGACGGAAAAATTATTATTTCATTGCCTGGAGTACCTTATGAAATGAAAACACTCATCTCTGAAGAAGTATTGCCCAGGTTAAAATCTTCTTTTGGTGTACAAGGAAAATATTATCAAACCCTAATGCTTCAAGGAATTGGGGAGTCTTATTTGGCTGAAAAAATTGAAACTTGGGAAAAGCGCATTTATGATGATGGTTTACATTTGGCCTACTTGCCTTCTCCTGGTGTAATCAAACTTAGACTAACTTCAGAAAAAGGACCTAAGGAAGCCAAGAAAATCAATGCTTATTTTGATGAATTAAAAAAGCGATTTCCACACCTGGTGTATGGAATGAATAACGAATCTATCTTTGAGGTTGTTGGTGCCTTATTGAAAAGTAAAAACGCCACATTGGGAACTGTTGAAAGCTGCACAGGAGGGGGAATAGCAAATGCTTTTGTTCAGTATTCTGGTTCTTCTGATTTCTTTCAAGGTGGATTGATTACTTATTCTAATGCCTTAAAAGCAAAGCTAGCCCATGTACCCACAGAACTTTTAGCAGAACACGGTGCTGTTTCTGAGGAAGTCGCTAAAGCTATGGCCATCGGAGGAAAAAAACAACTTGGAGTTGATTATGTTATTGCCGTTACTGGAATTGCTGGCCCTAATGGTGGAAGTCTTGAAAAACCTGTAGGAACAGTTTGGATTGCAATTGCAACGCCTAAGAAAGTTGTTGCCCAACACTTTTTATTTGGAAATCATCGAGGTAGAAATATTGAGAAAACAGAACTCTATGCTGTTAACCTTTTGAGAAAAGTAATTTTGGAAATTGATGCTTAAAAAGAAAGAAATAAGAGCGGTGGATTCGTTGGGAGGCATTAATTGCAAAAAATAGTCTATTGACTCAGTGTTATGCACATCTCAAAATAATAGCGATCTGTATCACAATCAATAAAATCAAATTCGATTGTTGATTGAGATTTTAGCGCCAAGGTAACAAATCCTAAACCTGCTCCTCCTTTTTCTGTTGTCACTCCGTTGGTCAAGACAGAAATGTAATAATCTTTAACCTCTTGATGCGACATATTGTTGATCATATTGAGATGGTTTGTTAAAACAACTTTGCTTTTTGTGTCTACAACATTCCCAATTGAAACGGTATATTCATCATTGCTTTCCATAATCATCACATGACCTAGCTGTTTATTTTCATGATTTCTGGCTCCGTGTAGGCGAATATTCTGCAATCCTTCGATCATAATAGAAAACATTCGCTTGGTCAATATTTTCGGGGCATTATTACTCCGCATAATGTACTCCAGACCTTCAGAAAGACTATTGACAAGATCTTGAGAGAACTCTCCAAAATGGGACATTAAAAGATAAGCACCTTCTCGTTCTGAGAATTTACTGTGCAATTCTTGAAAAATGCCATTTACGTCGGTATGTAATTCCTTTTGTGTGGCCATAATCTTGGTTCTTTAACGACTAAGCTATTCAATTCAAAACGGACTGTAAAACTTAATCCCTGTTAATTATCAACCAGTGCCTTTGAAGCAATGAGTGGTCCTATTTGTTAGACGAACAACAAATATTAGTAGTTGTGTTTTTATCGGACTAAATTAATATTACCTGATTCTTCAAAATTTGACCCATCTGATCTTACTCCATTTAATTTAAAAATATAAGTCCCTGTATTGACCAATTCGCCTCTAAAGGTTCCATCCCAACATTCATTCACATCATTGGTTTCAAACATTTTCTCCCCCCAACGGTTGAAGATTTGAAGTTGCATTGAGAAAATACAATTTCCAATCACACAGAATTGATCATTCAAGCCATCTCCATTTGGAGAGAAAACTGTTGGTAACTGAATTTTACCGCATGGCTCATCAATTTCAATAAAGATAGAGTCTTGACTTGTACAACCATCAGGTGAAGTAATCGTAACAACATACATTGTCGATTCACTTGGCGTTGCATTTGGATCTGCACATGTGGTACAATCCAATCCTTCGTTTGGACTCCAAACCAATGTTCCATTTAATGGTGTGTATACGGTATTAATATTGACTACATCTCCAACATTGATGTACTGATCTGGAACGGTGATATCAATGGTTGGGACAACCGCTCCATTGATGGTGTAAGGACCTGCCGTAACTGTACAACCATTGAAGTCTGTTACGGTTAACACGTAAGTTCCTGCACCTACATTCAATAAATCTGTTGATGGTGTCACTGTCCCGTTCCAAGTGTATGTAAATGGTGCTGTTCCTCCAGTTAGAGTGATTCCTGTTATGCCTCCGTCACCGCCTGCGCACGAAGCGTCAGTTA
>Ga0209075_1002623_pt1 | contig 15703 bp, 17 predicted proteins | sample Stecom2011_FD_187523 | JGI IMG/M metagenome (GOLD analysis project Ga0209075, IMG submission 187523) | Agricultural soil microbial communities from Utah to study Nitrogen management - Steer compost 2011 (SPAdes) (version 2) | ecosystem: Environmental > Terrestrial > Soil > Agricultural land...
GAATCCCGCGAGGTTCTGGATATGCTGAGGCAGCTGGGCGTGGATTATGCCCAGGGCTTTGTGGTCGAAAAGCCCAAGCTACTGAACAGTCTGATCTGACCTCTCCAGGGATTCTGGTAATTATGTCCAAACGCCATCCGATTATTGCCGTTACCGGGTCGTCCGGAGCCGGCACCAGCACCACGGGCCAGATTTTCGGCCGCTTGTTTGCCAGCGAGGAAATCGACGCGGCGATGATCAGCGGTGACAGTTTTCACCGCTATACCCGTGAGCAAATGGCCCGGCTGGCGGCCAAAGGACAGTTCGGGGAACGTAACCACTTTGCTCTTGCGGCCAACCATATTGACCGCCTGGAAGCCCTGCTTTACGACTACAGCCACACCGGCAACGGCCGTTACCGGCAATATGTTCACGATGAGGATCGCGAGCTGGTTGCCGCAGGCCACAAGCCCGGCACCTTTACGCCCTGGAGCTCGCTGCCTCCAGACACCGATCTGCTGTTTTACGAAGGCCTGCACGGTGGAGTGGTCAGCGAGAACTACAATATTGCCCAGTATGTGGACCTGCTGATTGGTGTGGTGCCCATCGTGAATCTGGAATGGATTCAGAAGATCCACCGGGATACCAACCAGCGCGGGTACAGCCAGGAAGCGGTGGTGCAGACTATCATCAACCGCATGGACGATTATGTGCACGATATCGTGCCCCAGTTTTCCCACACCCACATTAACTTCCAGCGTATCCCGCTGGTGGATACCTCCAACCCGTTCATCGCCCGGGACGTGCCGAGCGAAGACGAAAGCCTGGTGGTGATTCACTTCCGCGAAGCCACCGATGTGGATTTTGCCTGGCTGCTGCAGGTGATTCCCCACAGCAGTCTGTCCCGGCACGATACGTTGGTGATTCCCGGTACCAAGATGCCTCTGGCGATGGACCTGATCGTCCGGCCGATGGTGCAGAAGCTGATGGCTGGCAAGGCATTTGCCTGATCGTCAGGCGGTAAGCTGGCCGGTCTGGTAATCCCGCAGTGTCTGTTCAATCTCTTCACGGGTGTTCATCACAAACGGACCGTACTGAACGATGGGTTCCCCGATCGGTTTTCCGGCAATCAGCAGGAGCCTCGCTTCGGTCTCACCTCCAACCAGCATCACCTCATCGCCCTGGCCGAGCACGCTGGCGGCCGACGGCGTCAGCGGTGTGTGGTCCTCTCCGGTGACCAGACTGGCACTGCCTTCATACAGGTACAGCATGGCGTTGAGTGCTGTGCCGATGGGCAGTGCCAGCTGTGCGCCCGGGTCCAGGTGGATGTCGGCATACAGTGGCTGGGTGCTGCCGCCGGCGATAGCGCCGGTAATCTCGGCACCCTTGACCGATAGTTCACCCGCGATCAGTTTCACCGTGGCGCCGGGCTGACTGAACACCGGAATGTCTTCCGGTTGAATGTCCCGATAGCCTGCCGGTTTCATCTTTTCCGCCGCCGGCAGATTCAGCCATAACTGGAAGCCGCGCATCCGCCCGGACTCCTGTTGGGGCATTTCCGAATGTACGATGCCCCGGCCAGCCGTCATCCACTGCACACCGCCGTTGCGAAGATTGCCCCGGTTGCCCAGGTGGTCTTCATGCAGCATGTGGCCTTCGATCATGTAGGTGACCGTTTCGAAGCCCCGGTGTGGGTGGGACGGAAAACCGGCGATATAGTCCTGGGGCTGGTCTGAACCGAACTCGTCCAGCATCAGGAACGGGTCCATGCGGATGGTCTGGCGTTGGCCCAGGGAGCGTTTGATTTTCACACCGGCACCGTCAGAGGTTGCCAGAGCGGGAATGGTCTGTTTCAGGGCGCGAAGTGTCATGGGTCGTCCTCTCGGTGGTCATTGAACCTATTAAACCGGGGCGACAGGAAGGATGAAAACGCAGAATTCTGGCGGGGCAGATCAAAAAAACTGAAGAAGGGGCGGCAACCGGGGCTGGCTGCCGCCCGACGAGCTTATTCCACGTTCCGGGAATAGAAGATTTCCAGCATCTCCCGGCGCAGCCGGTCTTCGATGGACTGGGCTTCGGCTGGGTCCAGGTCACCCGCGTTTACGCCGAACACGTAGTTGTCCAGGTTGAAGTCTTTCAACATCATCTTGGTGTGGAACATGTTCTCCTGGTAAACGTTCACGTCGATCATCTGATACGAATTCTGGGTGTCTTCGGTCAGGTAATTCTGGATCGAGTTGATATCGTGATCGATGTAGTGCTTGGTGCCATCGACATCGCGGGTGAAGCCGCGCACACGGTAGTCTACCGTCACGACGTCTGAATCAAAGCTGTGAATCAGGTAGTTCAGTACCTTCAGCGGAGAGATCAGGCCACAGGTCGACACATCGATGTCGGCACGGAAGGTGCTGACGCCATCGTGGGGGTGGCTCTCGGGATAGGTGTGGACGGTAACGTGGCTCTTGTCCAGGTGCGCGACGATGGTGTCTGGCAGCGGGCCCGGGGATTCCTCGTTGTTGGCTTCGCTGTCGGTCAACTCATGCTCGGCAATCAGCATGGTGACAGAGGCCCCGTGAGGCTCGTAGTCCTGGCGTGCGATGTTGAGGATGTTGGCGCCAATGATCTTGACCACATCGGTAAGGATCTGGGTCAGACGTTCGGCGTTGTACATCTCGTCGATATAATCAATATAGGCTTCACGCTGTTCTTCGGTCTGCGCGTAACAGATGTCGTAGATATTGAAGCTCAGGGATTTGGTCAGGTTGTTGAAACCGTGCAGCTGGAGTTTGGTTTCCATGCTCAGCCCCTCCGTTTAATGGAGATGAATGACTGCAGAGTGAGGTGAGTCACCCTGCCGAGGCCGCCACCGACTACTGACCGGGTGAACAAATTGTTCACCTTTTGCGCAGACCGGCGGAGAAAGTTGCGTATTATGCATACCGCATGTGCCATTGGATAGTGTCTGCAACGACATTTTTGCCGGCGGTAACTTCTCCGCAAGTTGCGTGCTGTTTCAAGGGCTGGCCGATTACCCGGCTTCCCGCATTTCAAAGCTGTGGGTGATCTTTACGCCTGCCTGACCCAACATGATTGAGGCGGAACAGTATTTTTCTGCAGACAGGCTGACGGCTCGCTCTACCTGCTTTTCTTTCAGGTTATGGCCGGTGACCACAAAATGCAGGTGGATACTGGTAAACACGGCAGGCACTGCATCGGCCCGTTCGGCTTCGAGCTCGGCGTGACAGGCGGTGACTTCCTGTCGACTCTTTTTCAGAATGCTCATGACATCAAACGATGAGCAACCACCTACGCCCATCAGCAGCAGCTCCATGGGGCGCGGGCCCAGGTTCTCTCCGCCATGGTCGGGTGGTCCGTCCAGCTGAACGCTGTGGCCGCTGCCACTGGTGGCCTTGAAACTGGCGTTACCGGTCCAGTCTACGGTTGCTTTCATCGGGTTCTCCCTCTGTCGATAAGTCGTGAGACCGGATGCTAGCACAGACTCTCGCAAAGGCCTGCCTCTGCATTCGAGTTGCCCAAATGTGGCCTTCTTGTTATAAGTTGCGTGGCATATCAGTAAAATCCCTAACCTGCAGGGAAAAAGCGGGGATATAACAAAGATCAGGATTCGCAATACTCTGAGGAGGCATGTCTCGCATTATGGCTACTATCGTCAAGCCGGTTGAGCAAAAGACCAAACATCTGGATTACTTTCTTTCCCAATGCCATCGCCGGCGCTACCCGGCCAAGAGCACCATTATTTATGCGGGTGATAAAAGCGACTCCCTGTTCTACATCGTTAAGGGTTCCGTAACCGTTATTATTGAGGACGATGACGGCCGCGAAATGATCATGGCCTATCTGAACGCCGGAGACTTCTTCGGTGAAATGGGCTTGTTTGACAACATGGATTCACGCAGTGCCTGGGTAAAGGCCAAGACTGAGTGCGAAGTGGCTGAAATCAGCTACACCAAGTTCCGGGAAATCGCCCAGCAGGACCCAAGGGTGCTGTACTTCATTGGTGAGCAGATGGCGTCCCGCCTGCGCCAGACTACCCGCAAGGTTGGCGACCTGGCCTTCCTGGACGTTACCGGCCGGGTGGCCCGTACCTTGCTGGACCTGTGCAAGGAGCCGGATGCCATGACACATCCGGACGGCATGCAGATCAAGATCACCCGTCAGGAAATCGGCCGTATCGTTGGTTGCTCCCGGGAGATGGTGGGGCGAGTGCTGAAAACCCTGGAGGATCAGGGCCTGGTGCGGGTCAAGGGCAAAACCATGGTGGTCTACGGCACGCGCTGATTTCGCCTGTCGCCAATCCTGAGCCATACCTCTGACGAGAAAGGCCGCTGAATTTCAGCGGCCTTTTTTCGTTATGCGATCACGCTCAGCTATGAGCTTGCACAAACTCCCGCACCGACTGGCTGACGGCCTCGGGTTGGGTCAGGGGTGCCCAGTGCGGTGCATCTATTTCATGCAGGGTCAGCTTGCCGGTCCATCGGGACAACTGTTCGGCCAGTTGAGGCCCGACATAGGTGTCCCGGGTTGGCAGGATGATCTGCACCGGGCAGTCAGCTTTTCTGGCTTCCGGGCGTAACAGCTTGGGCAGGAAGTTGGCCCGGTAAAGATTCACGCCATGCCGGCCATCGGCTTTCTGATGGGGGCTGAATTCGGCATCCGAAACTTGTTCGTACTTTTTGAGGATGCCCGGCCACAGGCGATCCAGGCCGGCGTTCCAGAGGGTTTCCGGAAGCAGGGGGAGCTGGAACATAAAGACATACCAGGAGCTGGCAAACTGTTTCAGAACCTTCGCCGTCCCCCCGGAGCGGGGCGCAGTGATCTGCTCACGTATCCAGTAACCGACGTGGTCCAGGCAAGGGCCGGAGATCGACGTGTAGGAACGTATGCGCCCTTCAAGCGCACCGGTGGTCACCGTTTCCCAGCTTTGAATAGAGCCCCAGTCGTGGGCAATGAGGTGGAACGGACGGCCGGGTATCAGTGCGTTTACCACCGCTTTGAGGTCTTGCGCCAGCAAGGTCATCCGGTAGTCGCGGGTTTTACCGGGTTTGTCGGAGCGCCCGGCACCGCGAACATCGTAGCGGATCACCAGGTAGTCCTGTTTCAGCTCCGTGGCCACCTTGTCCCAGACAGTGTGGTTATCTGGGTAGCCATGCACCAGAACCAGAGGGGTGGCATCCGGTTTTCCCTCTGCCACTGCGTAGAGTGTCAGGTCGCCGCTGGTCACCCAGTGTTCCCGTTTCATGCTCACGTTGATCATTACCTTTGTGTGGTGAAGACACTCAGGTTAACCAGAGCCCGGCGCGGGGCCCTTGGCCAGAGAGGGGAAGAAGCTACGCCACTGGGGTCAGTCTGCCAGTGCCACGGATTTGATCTGCAGCCAGACACGCTGGCCGGGGCTGAGCTGGAGCTGATGTACCGAGCGAGACGTCAGCCGGGCCAAAAACGGAGTGGCACCGGCCAGGAGCCGGACAAGGCTGGTGCCCGGGGTGACGTCGCTGGCAACCTGGTCAACCGTCGCTGGCAGCAGATTCTGGATACTCTGATCGCGGTTTTCATGGAGCGCAATGCTGATGTCCCGGGCCAGAACCTGTACACGTACCACCATGCCGGTGGTCAGATGCTCGTGCTGGCGTAACCAGAGTTCACCGCCATCGAAGTCGATGCGGCACAGCTGCCAGTGGGCGTCTACTTCTGCAATTCTGCCCTCCAGAATCACGCCTGCATCTTCTTCCAGACGGAACGGGTGGTCGGTACGGGCCAGAGTTTCCGGCAACGGCCCCTGGGCGACAACGGCGCCGCGATCCATCATCACGATATGGTCTGCCAGCCGGGCGACCTCGCCGGTGGAGTGGGACACGTACAGCACCGGCATGGCGAGGGTATCTCTCAGGCGTTCCAGATAAGGTAGGATGTCCTGCTTGCTTTGCTGGTCAAGGGCCGACAGCGGCTCGTCCATCAGCAGCAGGCTGGGGCTGGTGAGCAGGGCCCGGCCAATCGCGACGCGCTGACGCTCGCCACCGGACAGCCGACCGGGCATCCGGTCCAGCAAGGCGGACAGGCCGAGCCAGTCGTAAACCTGCTCGGGTTCGATTCGCCGCTGGACAGCGGGCACACGACGGTAACCGTACAGCAGGTTTTTGCGCACCGACAGGTGCGGAAACAGGCTGGTGTCCTGAAAAACACAGGCCAATGAACGCTCGTGTACCGGAAGGCTTTGATTGGCCGTTTGCCAGGGCTCACCCAGCACCGTCAATTGGCCCGTTGCACCCTGTAGCCCGGCGATGCAGCGCAGCAGGGTGGTTTTGCCACAGCCGGAATGGCCAAAAATCGCCGTGATGCCGGAGCCGGGCAGATTAAGATCGACATCCAGGGTGAAACCGTCGTAATGGCACAGGAAGCGGGCCTGGATACTGCTGAGGCTGGTCATTTCACGACTCCCGGCTGAAAGCGGCCGTTCAGCGTGTAGAGGCTCACCAGTACCACGAAGGAGAACGCCAGCATCCCGGCAGACAGCCAGTGTGCCTGGCTGTACTCCAGTGCTTCCACATGGTCGAAAATGGCCACGGACAGCACTTTGGTTTCTCCGGGAATGTTGCCGCCAATCATCAGTACGACGCCGAATTCACCGATGGTGTGGGCAAAGGTCAGCACTGCGGCGGTCAGGAAGCCCGGGCGCGCCAGGGGAATCACAATGGAAAAGAACCGGTCTCGCGGCGATGCCCTGAGCGTGGCGGCAGCTTCCAGCAGATTGTCGTTGATGGCCAGGAAAGCATTCTGCAGCGGCTGCACGGTAAACGGTAACGAGTAGATAACTGAGGCCAGTACCAGCCCCTCAAAAGTGAACGGCAGAAGCCCCAGGCCCAGATTCTGGGTCAATTGGCCGACCATGCCATCCGGCCCCATCAGGATCAACAGGTAGAAGCCCAGCACCGTTGGTGGCAATACCAGTGGCAGTGCCACGACAGCGGCAATGGGTTGGCGCAGCCAGTGCCGGGTGCGTGCCAGCCACCAGGCAATGGGGGTGCCAACGATCAACAGCAGCACTGTGGTCATGCCTGCCAGTTTCAGAGTCAGCCAGACGGCCTGCCATTCCGGGCTCATGAGGTCTCCGCCAGTTCAGTGTTTGGGCTGGTGCGGGATATCGTACCCGTCTTCACGAATAATCGCCTGCGCTTTACCGCTCTGAAGAAAATCCAGCCAGGCGCGGGCGGCTGGGTTGCGGCGGCCACGGGTGAGCAGAACCGAGTGCTGGCTGATTGGTTGGTGCAGCTCCGAGGGCACCAGCCAGAGTGAGCCCGCCGCGCCATTCCAGGCGTGAACCTGCGCCAGCGCGACAAATCCGGCTTCGGCATTGCCGGTCGCAACGAACTGAAACGTCTGGGCTATGGAGTCCCCGCTTACGAGTCTGGGCCGAAGCGCATCCGCCAGTGTCAGGTTTTCCAGAACCTCCATAGCGGCGATGCCATAGGGTGCGGTTTTGGGATTGCCGATAGCAAGGCGTTGAGGGTTAGCCTGCAGGTAGTGCATACCATCGCTGAACAGATCGCTGTTGCGGCTCCATAGCGCCAGGCGGCCTTCGGCGTAGGGGTGCTGGCTGCCGGGCACTGCCTGCCCCTGCTGTTCAAGAAGGCGAGGGCGTGCCTCATCCGCGGCCATGAAGACATCGAAGGGTGCGCCCTGGAGGATCTGGGCATAGAGCTTGCCGGTGGAGCCATAGCTGACCCGAATCTCATGGCCGGTTTGCTGCTCAAAGGCTGGAATCAGCTTCGCCATGGTGCCGGTAAAATTCGCGGCAACCGCCAGTGTGGTCAGATCGGCTCTGGCCGGGCTGAAGCCCAGAGCCAATACCGCAGTCATCAGGCCGGCAAGGGTTCCGTACAGGCGGGTTCGCGCACGGGAATACACTGCAGCAGATGTTGCCATACACCCTCGGCGTTGAGTTCGTTCAGCATTTCGTGGCGGCCACGGTCAAAAAGCCGGAGGGTGACTTTATGAATGCCGGCTTCACGAATGGTCTGGAAATGCTGGCGGATGCCTTTGCCCATTTCTCCGACTGCGTCCTCGGTACCCGCAAACAGGTGCACCGGCAGGTCTTTGCGCCACAGATCTGGATTGATCGAGAGCATACCACCCACGAAATCATGCCACAGCCCGGCCGTGCATTCGAATCCGCAAGCCGCGTCGGCGATATACCGATCGACCTGCTGTTCGTCCCGGCTCAGCCAGTCGCAATCGGTCCGGTTGGGCTGAAACTGACGGTTGAACTTGCGGAAGGTCAGGTTGGCAATCAGTTTGCTCCGGTGGCGCTTGCCGCGAATCAGGCGTATCAAGCCGATGAGCAGCCGGGAGGCTGTGAGCTCCGGGCGGTGAACACGGTTGGTGGCGCTCAGGATCAAGGTGTCCAGGGTGTTGCCATGCTGTTGTGCGTAACACTGGGCAATGAACGAGCCCATGCTGTGGCCCAGCAGACTGACCGGCATGCCGGGGAACGTTTGGCGGGCGTGAGCCACCACCAGGCCCAGATCCGCCACCACCTTTGCCCAGCCACCGTTATCCGCGTAATGGCCGAGATCTCCTCGGGGGCAATCGGGGCCGTGGCCCCGGTGGTGGTAGGTGATCACGGCTACGTTGCGATCGGTCAACCAGCGCGCCAGGGCGGCGTAGCGGTCGCCGTGCTCGGCCATCCCATGGCTGATGACCAGGCAGGCTACCGGATTGGCGGGCCGAAACAGGGTGCCGGTAATGCGGTGGCCGTCATCGGTGGTCAGGTTCAGGGTGTGCTGGTTCACGGTGTCTGGCCGGCTCCTTGGTGACCGGGCGTTGCCACTCCGGCGGTTTCCATAAATGCTTGAGTCGGGAGATTAGTCTGCCCGGCCGGCTCATGTCACGGAACATGTCCACATATTCGTGTGTCCAGAGCACAATCAGATTGGTGGAGTAGACCTGGCGGGTAATGCCGTACTCCGGCGGATTCTCATCACTTTCCGGTACGAAGGTGCCGAACAGGCGATCCCAGATGATCAGCGTGCCGCCATAGTTGCGGTCGATGTATTGTGGGTTGCGCCCGTGGTGAGCCCGATGGTGGCTTGGCGTGTTGAACACCTGCTCGATCCAGCCCGGCAGCCGGCCAATCAGCGTGGTGTGGATGAAAAACTGGTACACCAGTGAAAAGGCGTAGGCCACGCCAATCCATACCGGATTGAACCCCAGCAATGCCATGGGCAGATAAAAAATCCACATGCCGTTGAATATGTTAGTGGCATTCTGACGCATGGCGGTGGAGAAATTCATGCGTTCGGACGAATGGTGAACTACGTGGGCCGCCCAGAACCAGCGCATGCGATGGCTGGCCCGGTGCATCCAGTAGAAACAGAAATCGACCCCGAGGAAGGTGAGGGCCGCGGTGAGCGCGTTCAACTCGATATCGAACAAGCGGTAGTGGTAACACAGGGCATAAACCGGAAACGCGATCAGGCCGGCAAACAACAGCTCGGTGACCTGGTAGCCCGCACCCAGGGCGAAGTTGCGGATGGCTTCCCGGGTATCCATCAGCTTTGGATTGTGGCGAATCTTCAGATATTCCCACACCGTCACGGCGATGAATATCGGAGTGGCCACCATGAAAATCAACTGTCTTTCGTCCAGCGCCAGCCAGGGGGCAAGCGACTCCCAGAGAGCCAGCAGGCCGCTGTTCTCGAGCACAGCCTGCATCATGTCGATCAGCGCCATAATAAAACCCGTTGTGGTTATTGTTCGGGTTTTATCATGGCACAACACAGGTATTCGTCGATGTCCTATTCCGCCAACGGGACTGGCGCTTTACGACAAACGTTCCGGTCAGCGGTTGTTGCGGTAGATCTCGGCGATTGGAGCGATATCGTCCTGCCACTGTGCCAGCATGGCTTGTACCGGTTTGGGTATCTTTGCCGGTTTGGGCCAGGGCACCGGATACTGGGGGGGCTGAAACAGCGGAGCCATCAGGGCGCCAGCAGTGAGATCCGCACGGGAAAACTGGTCGCCCACCAGGTAGGGTTGCTGGCGGTAGGCTTCAGCCAGTTCCGCAAGCAATGTTTCCAGGGCTTGCTGAGCCGTATCGGCCGTCGCCTGGTTGATCTTCATCCACTTGCGCATGATTTCATCCACCCGGCTGAAGGCCAGGCTGAGAATGATCCGGTTGTAAAATGGAGTGCCGGCGGCCAGCAGCGGGATCACCACTTTCGGGCGCTGCAAAAAATAGTGATAGATCCAGGTTCGGATCGCCGGACCGGCCAGGTCATCCAGTTTCTTCTCCCAGGCCAGGACCTGTTCGCGGGCGTCCGGTGACTCCGGCGCCAGTGGCCGCTCGGGAAAGGCCTGATCCAGGTAATCCAGAATCTGCGCCGAGCCCTGGATGATCTGGCCGTCGTGGTCCAGGACCGGCACCGAGGATTCTGCTTTGGTCAGCGCTCGAATGGACTTGACGTGCTGGCCCGGCAGCAGGTTGACGGGTTGGTAGTTGATGCCCTTGTAATCCAGGGCCCAGCGGACTTTCTCGGCATAATGAGAAATGCAGAACTGATAGAGTTTGACGGTCATGAACAGCCTTCCGGACAGGGTTTCGCACAAGATTAACCCGTAAATCAGTCAATTCCCAAGTTCGCGCTCCCGGGTCGACGACTGAGTTCGTCCTTGCTCGAACATCGTAGACGCAGTTCTATTCCTGTGGCGGGAATCATGGTTAATCGGAGCGGGAATCACTAAACTAGCGTTCTGTAGTCTCGAACAACAGAGGACGTGTTCATGTATTTGCGACGAGTGCTTTCGTTTTCCGTCGTGGTGGTTGCCGGCCTGATGGTGTCCGCCTGTGCTTCCAATCCAAAGAGTAACAGCTTGTCGGAATACGGCGTCTACCGCTGTGGGCAGCTCGATCTCACGGTAACCGGGCTGCAGGATAGTGGTTTGCTGGGCATCGAGTATCTGAACCGTCGTGCTTTGTTAAAACCCTCTGCCACCGATTCCGGTGAGTTGTATGTGGCGCCGGGCGATACCAGCACCCGGTTCTGGGCCAAGGGGGAGCGGGCCACACTGACCCTCAAGGGCGATATTCTGCCGGAGTGCCTGGAGCCCGGTGCCATAGAGTCGTCTTTCCAGGCGATCGGTACTGAGCCGCACTGGGCTGTACACATCGATAATAACCGGATGACCGTGACCCGCCCTTATGATGGCGAAGTGATGGAAGGTATCTGGTTGCGGGAAACTGTCGCCAACCGCCATGGCCGGGCCTACGAGGCGAAGGTCGACGAACGGATGCTTGAAGTCACCGTTGCTCACCAGCTTTGCGAAGACACCATGGCCGGCGCCCAGTACCCGGCGCAGGTCAGGCTGACGATTGACGGCAACACCTTTGATGGCTGCGGTGGCGATCGCCAGCGGCTATTACAGGGCGCCCAGTGGGTGGTCGAGGACCTGGCGGGTAAAGGCATCATCGACCGTTCATTGATGACCATCCGCTTCTTTGGCGACAACCGGGTTGCCGGACGGGCCTCCTGTAACCGTTTCATGGGCAGTTATGCGTTGACCGGTGAAGGGCTGACTTTCAGCGGGCTGGGTACCACAATGATGGCGTGCCACGAGTCTTTGATGAACCAGGAGCAACGATTCCTGGAGCTGATGTCTGAGGTGGTATCCGGCCATATTGGCCGCCACGGTGAATTGCTGCTGCAAACGCAATCCGGTGACACCATCAAGGCCTTCAAATCCGATATTGAGAACCCCTGACCCGGAGCGACGCTCAGTTAGCCGGAGCGGCTTTCCGAGCGCCGCTGCGCGCTGTCAACTTTCTGAAGTATTCGGCTGCTAGAGTTCGCCTTTGGTGTTTTCAGGGAACTCTCCATGACAGAGCTACGGGCACTCACTCCGCACAGTTCGATCCCGGCCGAGCAGTCTCGCCGGGATCGCCGCCAGAAGCGCCTGCTTCGCACCTTCCTGCCGGAGCTGGTCCAGCTTGAACGACAACTGGCCGAAGCGCCGGAGTTTGTTCAAACCTCCGTGGCTGGCCGCACCTCCGTTCAGGACATGGATTTACCCATCTACCGGGTTGATCTTGGCTCCAAACGCACGGACGTTCCGGTGCTGCTGATGGTAGGTGGTGTTCACGGTCTGGAGCGTATTGGCAGCCAGGTGGTCACGGCCTGGCTGGAATCTTTGCTGGCTCGGCTGGGGTGGGACGGCCACTTGGCAGAGTTGCTTGAGAAAGTGCACATCACCCTGCTACCCATACTCAACCCGGGCGGCATGTACCTGAACCAGCGCAGCAACCCCAACGGCGTGGATTTGATGCGCAACGCTCCGATTACTGCGCAGAACCGGAGTGCGTTTCTGCTCGGTGGTCAGCGTTTTTCGGCTCGCTTACCCTGGTACACCGGTGACCCGGAGCAGGGTATGGAAGTGGAAAATCGTGCTCTGGAGTCGGTTATACAAGAACTGTTGCCCGGGCGCCCGTTCAGTGTGGCGCTGGATTGCCACTCCGGGTTTGGCTGGCAGGACCAGATCTGGTTTCCGTACGCTTATCGCCGGCGGCCTATGCGTCGTATCGGCTCGGTAATGGCTTTGAAACTGATCTGGGAGAAGGCCTACCCGAACCACAGTTACCATTTTGAACCGCAATCCGCGCATTACCTGACCCACGGCGATCTGTGGGACTACTTCTACAAACAGGTTAACCGGGAAAACCAGGGCGTGTTCCTGCCGCTGACCCTGGAAATGGGCTCCTGGCGCTGGATACGCAAACGCCCCCGCCAGTTGCTCCGGCTTGATGGCTTTTTCAACCCGTTGGTACCGCACCGACACCAGCGGGTGCTGCGCAGTCATCTGACCTGGATGGACTTCCTGTTGAATGCGGCGGCCAGTCACCAGAACTGGTTGCCATCGCGTGAAGAGGAGTCCATGCTCAGGGAAGCCGCTATCATGCACTGGTACAGGGAAACCCGATGACATGCACTGGATTCTGCTCAGAGGGTTGACCCGGGAACACGCCCACTGGGGTGACTTTCCCGAACAGCTGCGTGCCGCGTTCCCTGATCACCAGTTCCATCTGGTGGACCTGCCCGGAACCGGCGTACATTTTCTCGAACCCAGCCCCGGAACCATTGCGGATATCCGCCGCAAAGTGTGCGAGCACGTTCGCCACATCCCTCGGCCACTGAGCATTCTGGCGCTGTCCATGGGGGGGATGGTGGCACTGGACTGGGCCCAGCACTCGGAGCCCGGTGAGCTACAGCACCTGGTTCTGATCAATACCAGTTCCGGCTTCAGCCCGGCCTGGCACCGAATGCAGCCCCGTGCCTGGCCCCGCATAGCTCGCCTGTTTGTGCGCAGGGAGCTGTTTCACCGGGAGCGTGACATTCTGAACCTCACCTCAAATCGCGACGTCTCCCTCGATACCTGTAAAGCCTGGTACAGCATTCAGCGCCAACGCCCGGTGTCATTTCGTAATGCCCGGGCGCAGCTGCTGGCTGCCGTCCGCTTCAAGCCGGCAGAGCAGCGGCCCATGGCGGATGCCTTGCTGCTGGCCAGCAAGGGCGATCGAATCGTGAATTGGCGCTGTAGTGCGGAACTGGAACAGCGCTGGTCATGGACGCTGAAACTGCATCCGGATGCTGGCCACGACCTGCCGCTGGACGAGCCAGATTGGTTGATTCGTCAGATAAAGGACTGGCTGCCGGGGCAATAGCAGTTGCTTGACGCAACCGTTTTTTGCGGTCACTCTCAGGCCTGCAGAAACCCTATTCCTACGGAGCCAACAATAATATGAAGATCTTCGAAACCAGAAGCGCACCCAACCCACGCCGAGTTCGCATGTTTTTGGCAGAGAAGGGGTTAACCGAAAAAGCCGAGTTTGTGCAGGTGGATATCGAAAACGGCGAGAACCTGACCCCGGAATTTCTGGCCCGCAACCCGATGAAAAAAGTGCCGGTAATGGAGTTGGACGACGGCACATGTATTGCGGAAACCATGGCGATTTGCCGGTTCTTCGAAGAAAGCTACCCGGAGACTCCGGCGTTGCTGGGTGACAATGCCCTGGAAAAAGCCAAGGTGGAACAGTGGTTGCGATGGATCGAGTTCTACTTTTTTATGCCCACTGGCATGTGCTTCCAGCACACCACCGGCTACTTTAAAGACCGCATGAACCCGATCAAGGAATGGGGCGAAGAATGCGGGCAGGGTGTGGAGAAGTTTATGCACTTCCTGAACAAGCAACTGGAAGGGAAAGACTACATCTGCTGCGACAAATTTACCGCAGCGGATATCAACGCCTTCACCACTGTGGCGTTTGCTCGGGTGGTGAACATCCGCATCAAGCCTGAACACACCAACCTGCAGGCCTGGTATGACCGCATCAAGGCGCGACCGTCGGCTCAGGCCTGAGTTACTGGCCGGGGCCCGCGAGTTCGGCGCGGTTCCGGCCATTCTCCTTGGCGAGGTACAGGGCCGCATCGGCCCGGCTGACCAGATGATCAACCTCCTCAGTGCCGTCGGACATTGCAACCCCTAAACTGATGGTTTGGGTGATGGCCGTGTCGCTCAAGGTGATGGGCATCTGTTCCATGTGCAGGCGGCACTTTTCCGCCACCTTCATGGCCCCGTCAGCATCGGTTTCCGGAAGCAGAATCAGGAACTCTTCGCCACCCCAGCGACATAAGGCATCCTGATGGCGAAGGCAGCTTTTGAGCAGCTTTGCCGTTTGCTGAAGAACCGTGTCCCCTGACTCGTGGCCCCAGGTGTCGTTCACCCGCTTGAATTTGTCCAGGTCGGCCAGTATAACGCTGAAGGGAGCCTGGGAGCGCTGCGCTCTGGCTTGTTCCTGCTGCACCAGTGGCATGAAGGCTCTGCGATTAAGCAGGCTGGTGAGTGGGTCGGTTGTGGCCATTTCGATCAGACATTCGCGGGCGATAAAGCCGTCAACGGCAACGACGCGCACAAACGCCATCAGCATGCAGGTGACAAACATGATCAGTGCCGGGCCGATGAACACCGCGGCCAGTGTCAGTATGGGCAGGTCGGCGGCAAGGGCAACGGTGGCAAACAGCAACAAAGGCAACGCCACGATCAGCAGCCACTCCGTGAAACTCCGCAGAGCCATGACAGTGGCGCCAAACAGAGCAATGGTCATGGCGTCGGAAACCTGCGTTACCATGATGGGTTCGTACTTGTTGAACAGGAACAACAGTGACAGCGCCAGGCCTGCGATGCTCCAACCCATCAGCCGGAGAAAGTAACGGGCTGGCCAGCGGGGTAACCCGGTCCAGTGAGAGCACAGCGCAAGCAAAGCCGCGGTGACCAGTGGCAGGCGCAACAGCAGCTCGGTTTGACCGAGGTCGGCATCATGGACATGAAAATAGGTATGGGAGATGTGATACAGGGACACGGTTATCAACAATAACCAGGCACCCCCAAAGACCAGGCCGGATTCCATTTTTTCCTGGTAGTGTTCAAAGCTGGGTTTCCACTTCTCCGGAATACGGTTCCGGGTTGCTGTCATTGAGGGGGCTCCAGACATGTCAGATTTTCATGTATTGCAATTATCAGTAATAGTCTAGACCGATTCTATAGAGTTAAAGGCTTACCTCTTTGTAGGGTAATAAAAGGATGCAGGTATGACACAACAGGCAAGACTGACCCAGGCCCTTGCGGCGATCGACCGGGCGAACCGGGCCGACCCGACTGA
>Ga0209075_1002624_pt1 | contig 15693 bp, 12 predicted proteins | sample Stecom2011_FD_187523 | JGI IMG/M metagenome (GOLD analysis project Ga0209075, IMG submission 187523) | Agricultural soil microbial communities from Utah to study Nitrogen management - Steer compost 2011 (SPAdes) (version 2) | ecosystem: Environmental > Terrestrial > Soil > Agricultural land...
TCTGATTTTATTATCTTCACATCTGTAGTATTGGACAACACTAATTTAAGTGAATATTACATAGCTGCAAAGCCTTATACAATAAGGTTTTGCAGCATTTTTTTGAGAAGACTTACGGATATTAGGAGCTATCGGAACCCGATGCCAAGCTCAAACTTCCTGAGAAAAGGCAAAATCTTTTATATAATCCCAATTACTTTTCCTTTCCCATAAAGAAATTAGCACAGTTTTATGAAGCTCTATTTCGATAGAAAGCCCTAAGATGGTTATCTTGTGTTTTTAAGAACACAAATAATTTTTTATGAAGAATATTTTATACAAAACTACCAGTACCGCAATAAATGGCAGAAACGGAAAAGTTTCTTCCGATGATTCCAATCTTGATGTAAACCTGTCTCTTCCGAAAGGATTGGGTGGCGAAGGAGGAGATGGCACCAACCCCGAACAGCTTTTTGGAGCGGCTTATGCGGCTTGTTTTCAACAAGCCTTGATCTTGTCTGCTAAGGAAAAAGGAATCACCTTGGACAAAGACAGCACGGTGGCAGCGATTATTGAACTAGGAAAAACAAAAGAAGACAACCTGCAATTACGGGCTACGTTGGATTGCTATTTGCCCGGAATCGAGACTGAAGTAGGAAAGGAGCTCGTAAATAAAGCCCACGAAATTTGTCCCTATTCGCGAGCAACCCGAGATAATGTGACCGTAACGCTAAACTTGCTGTTGGACGAATAAGTAGCGGACCCAGTTATGAGCATCAGTAGCAGGTTGGAAAACCAATCTGATATTGGGTATGTTTCATCCTACCTAAATTTTAACCCCATAGGGATATCGTATCGCTATGGGGTTTTTGCTTTTTCCCAATAAAACCTCTGCTTGCCGTGGGAAATGAGATGTCATGCAATTACTCCTTTCTAATTACACCGGCACACGGATAATTATGACTATTTCTTGCGATCCGGTTTTAGAATAAATGCCGATGAAAATTTCTGTTGAATCTGTATCAAAGCGCGTTCGGCTTCAATGCGCGATGCGAAATTTCCGGCCCATACTTTGTAGTTTGGCGTTTCGTATTCAAGCGATGCCGGCCAGTCTGAAAACGTGCTGCGGTATTTCTTGAGAATCTGGTTTGCCTGGTTGAGTTCACCGTAATACAGCTGAACGGTATATCCAACAGCCAACCTGTTTTCTTTCTCGAGTTCCTTTTTTGTTTGCAACAAACTCGCAAGTTTAGGATCTTCATGTATTGTTAGGGTCGCTTGCTGCGAAAATCCAGTTAGCGAAAACAACAATACAAATAGACTTGTAACCAAAACTTTGGAATTGATTCTGAGCATCATAGTGAAATAACTTTTATGCAAATGTAAAACATAATAATTTTATAGGGACGTGTTCGCTATTTAGAACTAGTATAAATTAGTCCTTAACAGATTGTTTGCGTTTTCAAAATCGACTTAATAATGTACTTTTGCTAATTAAAACACGGCATAGTGTGAATCGGATTAGATTTGTTTCGTCTCCAATTCCGTGCCAAGAAATCGACCAAACTTTTAATTCATAGTATGAAAAAGGTAAATTTTTTCCAGCTTCGTTCAAAATTGCCATTTCTGATGTTAGCGTTTCTGCTGACTGTTTCAACTACAACATATTCACAGGATGAACAAGAAGGTGCTGACGTAGAAGCAGCTGATGACGTAGCTGCGTCTGCCGATAGCGGCGGCGATGTCGCTGCGGGTGAGGCACTGTTTAAGCAGAATTGTGCGGCTTGTCACCAGTTGGATCGAAAGTCTGTTGGACCGCCTTTAAGAGGTGTCGGAGGAATGTTCGATCGCGATTGGCTTTACGACTGGATTCGAGATAGCCAGGCGCTTGTTCGTGCTGGGGATCCGCAAGCGGTAAAGCTTTTTGAAGACTACAACCGCTTAATCATGACTCCGTTTCCTGGATTGTCTGATGAAGATATCGATAATATTTTAGCCTATACAGACCAGCCTAAGGCAGAGCCGAAGGCGCCTGAAACAGCTGGGGCTCCTGCTGCTGCAGGTGGTGATGGCGGTAGTGTTTCTAACGACATTATTCTCGGAGCCTTAGTGTTGATATTCCTGCTCTTAGCGATTATGCTATTTATGGTAAACAGTACGTTAAAGAGAATTGCTGAAGCCAAAGGTGTAGAAATCGAGGCGAAAGATGGCGAGAAGCGCGTTCCGCTTTGGAAAGCTTTTGCCCAAAACTCGTTTTTAGTCCTTGTAACTGCTATATTTTTCATTTTAGTGGGGAGTTATTTCGCATTCGGATATATGATGCAGATTGGGGTTGACCAAGGATATCAACCTGTCCAGCCCATTCATTTCTCACACAAAATTCACGCCGGAGATAACGGTATCGACTGTAACTTCTGTCACAGTTCGGCAAGGCGAAGCCAAACGGCTGGAATTCCTTCGTTGAATGTGTGTATGAACTGTCACCTCAGTATATCTGAAGTTGCTGAAGAAACAGCAACCGATGAGTATTCAAAAGAATTTTACGATGGTGAAATTGCCAAGTTGTACAAAGCCGTAGGATGGGATCCCGATGATATGTCCTATACCGGAGAAGAAGAACCTGTAAAATGGGTTCGCATTCACAACCTGCCAGATTTTGCTTACTTTAATCACGCACAACACGTAGCGGTTGGTGGCGTAGATTGCCAGCAGTGTCACGGACCTGTGGAAACAATGGAGATTATGGAGCAGTATTCACCTTTAACGATGGGTTGGTGTATTGAATGTCACCGAGATTCAGACGTTAAAATGGAAGGAAACGAATACTACGCGAAGATTCACGAAGAACTTTCTAAAAAGTATGGCGTGGAGAAGTTGACAGTTGCCGATATGGGAGGCATGGAATGTGCTAAATGTCACTATTAAGATTACAGTTGAGGGTTGTCCCGTTTTAAGAATTTAATTAACAAAGAATAATTAATACACGATATACGGTTTGCAATTTGAAAAATGTGCTTGATAACATCTGGGAGTCGCACGAAAAACCGTTTGTCAAAAATTATATATAAATAATATGGCATCAAACAAGAAATACTGGAGGAGTGTTGAAGAGCTTAACCAGGACAGTGAAATTGTTAAGGCGCTGCAACAAAACGAGTTTGTGACAGAAATTCCGACGGATGAGTTTTTGGGAGACAAAAAGGCTTTGGAGTCTTCTAAAACGACACGACGAGATTTCTTAAAATATGTTGGATTCTCTACAGCAGCTGCAACATTGGCTGCTTGTGAAGGTCCAGTAGTCAAGTCTATTCCATACGTAATCCAACCCGAAGAAGTTGTTCCTGGCGAAGCGAACTACTACGCCACGACGATGGCAGACGGTTTTGATTTTGCCAATGTGTTGGTGAAAACACGTGAAGGGAGACCCATAAAAATTGAGCGAAATGACTTGAGCGAAGACGGGGGAAGCGTCAATGCACGTGTGCAGGCTTCTGTTCTTTCGCTATATGACATGAAGCGTTTGGGTGGACCGTTGGTGGATGGGCAGGATGTAAGTTGGACCGACTTTGATGCTGCCGTGGCTGCCAAATTAGATGCTATGGCGGGGAAGGATGTGGTGTTGATGACAAATACGCTAGCGAGTCCTTCTACATACAAATTGATTTCAGAATTTATAGGGAAGTATCCGAATGTGCGTCACGTGATGTATGATAGTGTGTCGAGTTCACATGCGCTAGATGCTTTTCAGAAAAAATACGGCGTCAGAGGATTGCCGAGCTACGATTTTTCAAAAGCCGATACCATTGTTTCAGTCGGTGCCGATTTCTTAGGCGATTGGCAAGGCGGAGGCTATGCGCGCGGGTATGCAAAAGGACGGGTTCCGAAAAATGGAAAAATTTCACGTCACATCCACTTCGAGGCGAACATGACCTTGACTGGTGCAAAAGCAGATAAGCGTGTTCCTGCAACGCCATCGCAACAACTACAAATTATAAAAGCGCTTACAGGTGGAAGTACTTCTGGATTGCCAGAAGCCATGGCAGAAGCTGTTAAGAATGCCAGAAAACAACTTGGAAAAGCAGGTAAGCGCGGACTTTTGGTGACCGGACTACCCGATGTAGCAGCGCAAACCTTAGCGCTTGAATACAACGCTATGAGTGACGCTATGGATGTGGAGGCGCCACGTTTAACAAGACAAGGAAGCAATGCAGAGGTCACGGCTGTTGTGAATGGTGTGATTAATGGAAGTGTTAAAGGATTAATCACTGTTGGGGTCGATCCTGTCTATTCGCTTCCAAACGGTCAAGCCTTCGCTGAAGCCTATAAAAACCTGGAGTTCACTTTGGCATTTTCAATGAAAAAAGATGCCACTGCTTCTCTAGCGCAAATGGTTGCCGCTACCCCACATTATTTAGAATCTTGGGGTGATGTTCAAATGAAAAAAGGAACATTTAGTTTAATGCAACCTACGATTAGACCACTTTTCAATACAAGACAGTTTCAAGATTGCTTGTTGCGATGGAATGGTTCCAATCAAAAATATTACGATTACTTAAAAGACACTTGGTCTACTTCAATCTTGGAAGGAACCAGTTGGAACAAAGCCTTGCACGATGGTTTTGTGGTGAGCAACCGCGAGGCTTCATTTAGAGAAACAACGGTAGTCAATAGCGAAATGGAGAGCAGTAGTGCCAATGGAGCACTGGCTAGTCTTCAAGACGACAGCGGAGGCTATGAGCTAACCCTTTATACAAAAACAGGATTGGGAGACGGGCAGCAAGCCAATAACCCTTGGTTGCAAGAGCTTCCGGATCCGTTAACTAGAACAACTTGGGATAACTACCTGACCATTGCTGCCGCAGATGCAGAAGACTTAGGATTAGAAAACAAATATGTTTCTAATGGAGCAATGAACGGAAGCTATGTGAATGTTACCCTTGGCGATGTAACTATAGAAAACGTGCCGGTGATTATTCAGCCGGGTCAAGCGAAGGGATCTGTGGGTCTTGCCTTAGGATACGGTAAAACAGCCGCTATCCAAGAAGAAATGCAGACCGGTTTGAACGCGTATCCATTGTATCAGAATTTTAGTGAGGTGCAAAACGTAACCATCGAAAAGGTGGGTGGGATGCACAAGTTCGCTAGTGTTCAGCTTCAAAGCACTATGGTGGGTAGATCGCACGATATTATTAGAGAAACTACCTTAGAGATATTCAACACAAAAGATAAAAACTTCTACAACGAGGATCCGTCAGTAGAGTACGATGGTCAGCACATTTCAATTCGCGATGAGAAGGCCGATATTTGGAGTCCGTTTGATAGCTCGATCGGCCACCATTTCAACATGTCGATTGATTTGAACGCTTGTACCGGATGTGGTGCTTGTGTTATTGCATGTCATGTCGAAAATAACGTTCCTGTAGTAGGAAAAGACGAGGTTAGAAAGTTCCGCGATATGCACTGGTTGCGTATCGACCGCTATTACTCGGCTGCGGATACTTTTGAGGAAGAGATAGAAATGTATGAGAACTTGGGCGCAATGGAAACTTATAAAAAGGTGGAGACTCCAAGTTGGGAAAATCCACAAGTTGCTTTCCAGCCTGTAATGTGTCAGCACTGTAACCACGCACCTTGTGAGACCGTATGTCCGGTAGCTGCAACGTCTCACGGACGTCAAGGTCAGAACCATATGGCGTACAACCGTTGTGTGGGTACACGCTACTGTGCTAACAACTGTCCGTATAAAGTTCGAAGGTTTAACTGGTTTAATTACAGTGAAAACGACAAGTTTGATTACAATATGAACAACGACCTCGGTCGGATGGTTCTCAACCCAGATGTGGTTGTGCGTTCGCGAGGAGTTATGGAGAAGTGTTCGCTTTGTATCCAAATGACGCAGAAGACGATTCTCGATGCAAAACGAGAAGGTCGTGCGATTAAGGATGGCGAATTCCAAACGGCTTGTTCTAATGCTTGTGATACTGGAGCAATCGTGTTTGGAGATGTCAATGATAAGGATTCCGAAATTGTAAAATTAAAAGATGGAGATCGTAGATACCACCTTTTAGAAAACGTCGGAACCAAACCGAACGTGATGTACCAGATGTTGATTAAAAACACCTCGGAAGACTAATAAACGAAATTAAGAACCAATTATTTAAGAAATAAATATGTCGTCACACTACGAAGCACCTATTAGAGAGCCTTTGGTTTTGGGAGAGAAATCCTATCACGATGTCAGTGTCGAGATAGCGGCCCCAGTTTTAGGAAGGGCCAATAAATCTTGGTGGATTGTTTTTACTATTGCCCTTATAGCATTTTTATGGGGATTGGGATGTATCATTTATACCATCGTTACAGGAATTGGGGTATGGGGGCTTGACAAGACCATTGGATGGGCCTGGGATATTACTAACTTCGTTTGGTGGGTTGGTATCGGTCACGCAGGAACGCTGATTTCTGCCGTACTCTTACTGTTCCGCCAAAAATGGAGAATGGCCATTAACCGATCTGCAGAGGCTATGACGATTTTTGCAGTAGTTCAAGCAGGACTCTTCCCGTTAATTCACATGGGGCGTCCATGGTTAGCCTATTGGGTATTGCCCATTCCAAACCAATTCGGATCGCTGTGGGTTAACTTTAACTCACCCCTACTCTGGGACGTATTCGCAATTTCAACTTACCTCTCGATATCATTAGTATTCTGGTGGACAGGATTGATGCCTGACTTTGCGATGATTCGCGACAGGGCAGTCAAACCATTCCAAAAGAAAATTTACGGGATATTGAGTTTTGGTTGGACAGGACGTGCTAAAGATTGGCAGCGATTTGAAGAAGTTGAGTTGGTGTTGGCTGGATTGGCAACCCCGCTAGTACTTTCGGTACACACCATTGTATCGTTTGACTTCGCTACGTCGGTAGTTCCCGGATGGCACAGTACCGTATTCCCGCCGTATTTCGTCGCTGGAGCGGTATTCTCAGGATTCGCCATGGTGCAAACGCTGTTGATTATTATGCGTAAAGTGCTTCACTTAGAGGACTATATTACCGTACTCCACATCGAATACATGAACAAGGTTATCTTGGTAACCGGAGGAATTGTTGGAGTAGCCTATATCACCGAATACTTTATGGTATGGTATTCAGGAGTCCCTTACGAAAACTACGTTTACCTTTCGTTTGGTGCTGCAACCGGACCTTACTGGTGGGCATTCTGGGCATTAATTATATGTAATATGGTCTTCCCATTAACGCTTTGGGTTAAGAAATGGAGAAGAAATATTATTTGGACATTCATCGTATCGATCATTATCAACATCGGGATGTGGTTTGAGCGATTCAACATTATTGCAGTTGACCTGAGTAAAGATCGTCTTCCATCGTCATGGACGTTGTTTGAACCTACTTTTGTGGATATTGGAACCTTTATCGGAACCATCGGATTCTTCTTTGTGTTATTCTTGTTGTACGCAAGGACATTCCCAGTAGTTTCACAAGCGATGCTCAAAACAATTCTGAAGTCGTCTGGCGAACAGTACAAAAACCTTCGCGCTGAACATGGAAGCCACGTAGATCATATTAACGACCCTACAGAAAATCCACCTGTTCCTATCATTCATAAGCCTGCGACAAAAGTTGCGCCAGGCGATTCCGCAGTCAAGCAAGTGAAAATCGACAGCTTGATTGGTAGCGTAGGAGCTTTCGATCCTGCAACTCAGGAGAGAGATGATCTGAAACAAATCAGTGGCGTTGGCCCTGTAATGGAGGAGAAATTACATCAATTAGGAATCTATACATTTGATCAGGTGAGTAGAATGACAGACAGGGAGTATGAGTTACTCGATGAAATTGTGCCAGATTTCCCAGGAAGAGCAAAAAGAGATGATTGGGCAGGACAAGCTCGCATACTTAAAAATAAGAAGAAATAATTATTATGGCAGCAAATAAGATATACGCTATTTATACAGACGACGATCTATTGTTGGACGCTGTGAAAAAGACAGTAGCCGAAGATTATCATATTTCGGAAGTTTATACTCCTTTCCCTGTTCATGGGTTAGACCCAGCGATGGGAACGCCTCCAACGCGCTTGGCTATCACCTCTTTTTTGTACGGATTGGTTGGTTTGGCGGTTGCGACGTGGATGATGAATTATATGATGATTGTGGACTGGCCGCAAAACATCGGTGGAAAACCGAGTTTCTCATTCCACCAAAACCTGCCCGCATTTATACCGATTATGTTTGAAATGACGGTATTTTTTGCCGGTCACTTGATGGTGATTACATTCTATTTGAGAAGTAGGTTGTGGCCGTTTAAAAAAGCTGAAAATCCAGATCCGAGAACAACGGATGATATGTTCATGATGGAAGTGGATATAGACAATCACGATATCGATATGCTAACCGAGTTTTTTATCAGCACAGGAGCTGCGGAAATTAGCTTTAATACAAATGAAGAAGATCGCTAAAAATATGAAAACACTAGTAAACATTGCGTTAGTTGTAACCGTCTCGATGAGTTTGGTTGGGTGTTTCAATAAAGATAAACCGAACTACCAATTTTTCCCGAATATGTACGACTCTCCGAGTTATGAAGCATATGGTGAATATGATATTTTTCCAAACCAGCAATCGGCAATGATGCCTGCTGAAGGCACCATTCCTCGTGGGTTTGAACCTTATGAACTTGAAAACACGAACGAAGATCGAAATAAGGCAAAAGAAATTCTCGACTTTCCGTTCCCAGTGACTGAGAAAGACCTCAATATTGGAAAAGAATTATACGGTCTGTATTGCGCCATTTGCCACGGACCGAAAGGAGATGGGAAAGGAACATTAGTTGAGCGTGAGAAGTTTTTAGGAGTGCCTAGCTATGCCGATGCAGGAAGGGTCATTACCCCAGGGAATGTGTTTTTCTCGCAGACGCACGGGCTAAACACGATGGGGTCCTACGCGTCGCAACTCGACACGAAAGAGCGTTGGCAAGTAGCCATGCATGTAATGGATCTAAAAGCAGAACTTACAGGAGAACCAGGTATTCTAGAAACGGCTATGAGTATGACTCCAGGAGAAGAAAATAATAATAACGAAGAAACCGCCGAAGCCGATACAGAGGGCGAAACACAATCTAATTAAAGAAATAAAGAGAATGGCTAATAATATGTACACGCTATCCAGTAAACTTAAACTGTTTTCCATTATTCTTGTAGTAGTTGGATTAATCGGAATCGTCTATGGGTTTATGAATGTACCTCAGACGGAAGACGAAGTAAAACAGATTTTGTCCGAAAAAACAGCATATCAGGCAACGGACCATGCCGACGATGGAAGCGTAAGTTTCATCGATCAAGTAAGGGGCCAAGAAGGCTTTTCCGAAAAGGCAATGGAGACCTCAAAAGATTTTGGGGAGATTGGTCACGGAGCTAAATCGTACGAAGCGCATGCGCTCCACCAAATGCAAGCAAGACCGTGGTCGGCTACTTTTACAGCTGCATTTTTCTTTTTGATGTTGGCTTTAGGAGTGTTGGTCTTTTATGCTATTCAACACGCATCAGAAGCGGGATGGGCACCAGCCTTATTCCCCGTGATGGAAGGAATTACGGCATACCTGCTTCCCGGATCGATCATCGTGCTATTAATAGTATTGTTCGCTGGAACAAATTTCTACCCTTGGTTGGATGAAGAAGTGATGGCAAACGATGCGATGTTGCAAGGAAACTCGGGTTATCTAAACATGCCTTTCTTTGCTATCCGAGGAATCATCTATGTTTTAGGATGGAACCTATATCGTTTTTATTCGAAAAAATATTCGGCATATCAAGCATCTGAAGTCAATTTTAAATGGCACAGGAAAAACTACAACATTTCGGTTATATTCTTAGCGTTCTTCCTCATTACAGAGTGTTTTATGGCAATCGACTGGTTTATGCTTATGACACCACACTGGCACAGTACAATGTTCCCTTGGTATGTGTTCTCAGGAATGTTTGTGGCTGGAATAACAGCATTGGCATTAGTTACAATCTATCTTAGAGGCCGTGGTCATCTTCCTTTTATTACAGATGCGCACATACACGATTTAGCAAAATATATCTTTGCCTTTAGTATTTTCTGGTGTTACATCTGGTTTGGCCAATTTATGTTGATTTGGTACGCAAACATCCCAGGAGAAGTAACTTATTTTGTAATACGGATTCAAGAATACGGATTGTTGTTTTTCGGAATGCTAATCCTTAACTTTGTTTTTCCATTGCTAATTCTAATGAGTAGCGATTACAAAAGAGTGCCGTGGTTTGTCGTTGTTACGGGTATTGTTGTTTTGGTAGGACACTACATCGATGTGTTCCTCTTAATAGCACCTTCAACAGTGGGCCATAATTGGGGCTTTGGAATCCCAGAAATTGCTGGAATTTGCTTCTTCCTCGGTTTGTTCATCTATGTGGTGGGCACAGGATTGAGTAAGATTTCCCTAGATCCCGGGAACAACCCGTTTATCTTGGAAAGCAAGAACCATAACCTATAATCTAAATAGTTTAAAAGAAGAGAATAGAACATGACCGCATTTTTAGTTATACTCGTAATTTTACTTCTTGGAGTTTCAATTTGGCAAATGAGCCGAATTTTCCAACTGGCAAGAAAAAAGCCATCCGCATACGACGAAATTGCCTCGGATGATGATAACAATACACAAGGGTATCTGATGATTGGATTTTTGATCTTCATTTACCTGTTGGTAATTGCTAGCTTCTACTTCTGGTGGGGAACACTTCTCCCGGAGGCGGCATCAGAACACGGATCGAGAATTGATAACCTGATGCTCATAACAATGATTGTCATCTTTACGGCTGGAATCATAACCCAGGCATTATTGCACTATTTTGCATTCTACTATCGCGGTAAAAAGGGCAAAATAGCTACGCACTATGCCGACAACGATCGCTTGGAGTTTATCTGGACAATCATTCCGGTAATTACACTGTCTGGTTTGATTATTTACGGTTTGTTCACTTGGACAGACGTTATGAACATAAATCAAGATGACGATCCGTTGGTAATCGAAATATATGCCTATCAGTTTGGATGGAAAGCGCGGTATGCTGGTGAAGACAATACTTTGGGTGAAGCCAACGTACGTCTGATTGAAGGAATTAACGCTCTGGGTGTTGATCCAGCAGATCCAAATGGATTCGACGATAAAGTGGTAAGTGAAGTGCATTTACCAGTAGATCGAAAAGTACTCTTTAAAATACGGTCACAAGATGTATTGCACTCGGTCTATATGCCGCACTTTAGAGCGCAAATGAACTCGGTTCCGGGGATGATCACACAATTTGCCTTTACACCTACGATAACTACCGAAGAGATGCGGCAGACCGATCACATTATAAAGAAAGTGGACAACATTAACGATATTCGGGCGAAAGAGAGCCAAGCACTCCAAGCCAAAGGGGAAGAACCTCTAGAACCATATGAGTTTGACTATCTTCTTTTGTGTAATAAGATTTGCGGAATCAGCCATTTTAACATGCAAATGAAGATTGTAGTAGAAACAGAAGAGGAGTTTAGCAGCTGGTTGGCAGAACAACCGACGTTAAAAGAACAACTCAACAATTAAAACAGTATTTAATTTAGCTTAATAAGATATGTCAGCAAAAGAACATGTTCAGACGATAAACGATTACCAAGAATATGATCCGCGCCATAAGGAGACGTTTGTAACGAAGTATATTTTTAGTGTCGATCACAAGACGATCTCTAAGCAATATATGATCACCGGATTGGTAATGGGTGTCATCGGTATTTTGATGTCCTTGTTGTTTAGATTGCAATTGGCTTGGCCAGATCACCAGTTTACTATTTATGAAGTATTTTTAGGAAAATGGGGAGCAGATGGGATTATGGATCCCAATATGTATCTGGCACTCGTAACCATGCATGGAACCATCATGGTGTTCTTCGTACTGACCGCTGGTCTAACAGGAACCTTTAGTAACCTTTTGATTCCATTGCAGATCGGAGCGAGAGATATGGCATCCGGATTCCTAAACATGGTGTCCTATTGGCTTTTCTTCATTTCTAGTTTGTTGATGGTTATTTCTCTTTTTGTTGAAACAGGACCAGCTTCTGCAGGATGGACAATTTATCCACCCTTAAGTGCCTTGCCACAAGCTATTCCAGGTTCGGGCGCAGGAATGACAATTTGGTTGATAGCCTTAGTAATATTCATTGCGTCATCGCTTTTAGGATCGCTCAACTTTATTGTTACGATTTTAAACCTGCGAACAAAAGGAATGTCGATGACCCGCATGCCCTTAACGGTTTGGTCGTTTTTAGTAACAGCTATCGTAGGATTGGTTTCGTTCCCGGTATTATTTTCTGCAGGATTGATGCTTATTATGGATAGAAGTTTCGGTACGTCCTTTTTCCTTTCGGATATATATATCGCTGGAGAAGTACTACATCACCAAGGAGGATCTCCGGTATTGTTCGAACACCTTTTCTGGTTCCTCGGACACCCGGAAGTATATATCGTTATCCTTCCTGCCATGGGAATCGTTTCTGAAATTTTAGCGACCAACTCCCGAAAACCTATTTTCGGATACCGCGCAATGGTGGCGTCTCTATTGGCGATTGCATTTTTATCGACCATCGTTTGGGGGCACCATATGTTCGTATCTGGAATGAACCCGTTCCTCGGTTCGGTATTTACATTTACAACCCTGTTGATTGCCATTCCATCTGCAGTTAAAGCCTTTAACTGGATCACGACCATCTGGCGTGGAAATCTCCAAATGAACGTGGCGATGCTTTGGGGAATAGGATTTGTATCGACATTTATAACCGGAGGACTAACGGGATTGATCGTGGGTAACAGTGCGCTGGATATCAACGTGCACGACACTTATTTCGTGGTGGCACACTTCCACTTAGTGATGGGGGTTTCTGCAGCGTATGGATTCATTGCAGGAATTTATCACTGGTTCCCAAAGATGTTCTCGGGTAGATTGATGAACAAAAAATTAGGATATATCCACTTCTGGATAACGGCAATTGGAGCTTACGGAATATTTTTCCCGATGCACTTTGTCGGATTGGCTGGATTGCCTAGACGATACTATACCAATAGTAATTTCCCTTACTTTGACGACCTCCACGATATCAACGTAGTAATGACAATATTTGCCATTATCGCAATTGGTGGACAGCTGGTATTTGTCTATAACTTCCTACATTCCATGTTCTATGGAAAAGTTGGGCCGAAGAACCCATGGAACGGAACAACGTTAGAGTGGACTACAGAACACAAAGCAATTCACGGAAACTGGGATGGTCCAATTCCACATGTTTACCGTTGGGCATACGACTATAGTAAGATGAATAAAGAGGGAACAGATTATGTTATCCCTGGACAGGATTTTATTCCGCAGCATATTCCGTTACAGGAAAACGAAGAAGACTCAGGACATTAATCCGAGAAACTTAGAACTATAAAAAACCCTTTCATTTGATTTTGAAAGGGTTTTTTTATTACGGGAGGGGTTTTGTTAGCGGTTTGTAAAGAAAACAAAGCCTCGTTTTAAAAACTGCACACCCTTTTAAAAAAAACACATCGAAAGGATTGTTATCTTTGTGATATGAACGAACATTTGGATGCCACAGGCGAAAACTTCTCAGACGAGGAGATCGATATCGAAAAGACGTTAAGACCACAGCACTTTGATGATTTTACAGGGCAAGACCAAGCCTTAGAAAACCTTCGGATTTTTGTAGAAGCAGCAAATCAACGACAGGAGGCCTTAGATCATACCCTATTTCACGGCCCTCCAGGATTGGGTAAAACCACATTGGCTTATATTCTTGCGAACGAATTGAATGTCAATATCCGTGTTACCTCCGGACCCGTTTTGGATAAACCGGGTGATTTAGCTGGATTGTTGACCAATTTAGAGGAGAGGGATGTGCTTTTTATCGACGAAATCCATCGGTTGAGTCCGATTGTCGAGGAGTATCTCTATTCGGCAATGGAAGACTTCAGAATTGATATCATGATTGAGTCGGGACCGAATGCAAGGACCGTTCAAATTAACTTGAGCCCGTTTACCTTAGTCGGTGCCACAACGCGCTCAGGATTGCTTACAGCACCAATGCGAGCGCGTTTTGGCATCTCATCCCGAATGCAATACTACGACACCGAGTTGTTGACACACATCGTACAGCGAAGTGCCAAGATTCTCAATGTGCCGATTTCTATGGAAGCAGCTATTGAAATAGCGGGAAGAAGTCGCGGTACGCCGCGAATAGCGAATGCCCTGTTGAGAAGGATACGCGACTTTGCACAAATTAAAGGAACAGGAAAAATTGATATTGCCATTGCCAAATACGGTTTGGAAGCTTTACATGTCGATGCGCACGGATTGGATGAGATGGACAATAAGATTCTCTCAACCATCATCGATAAATTTAAAGGAGGTCCGGTAGGAATTACTACTATTGCCACAGCAGTTTCCGAAACCACAGAGACTATCGAAGAAGTTTATGAGCCATTTCTCATTCAACAAGGATTTATACTCAGAACACCACGTGGGCGCGAAGTAACTGAGGCTGCCTATAAGCACCTTGGGAAAATTAAAGGGCCATCGCAAGGAGACCTTTTTTAAAAAAGGATCCCAACGTTGTGTAGTCGCAAAAACAGTAATAAAAACTGCCATTTCATTATGAATAAGAAGCGATATTCCGAAATGATAAAACGCGAAGCCGAACGATTGGGATTTATGTCTTGCGGTATCAGCAAGGCAGAATTTCTCGAAGAAGAAGCCCCGCGCTTGGAGGCGTATTTAAAACAGAACATGAATGGCAAGATGGGCTATCTTGAAAACCATTTTGACAAAAGATTAGATCCAACACTGTTAGTTCCTGGTTCAAAGAGTGTGGTGTCGCTACTGTTTAACTATTATCCTGCCAAGGAACAGATTGAGGATACGTATAAGATTTCAAAATACGCTTACGGCAGGGATTATCACTTTGTCGTCAAGGATAAATTAAGAGAACTCTTACATTTTATCAACGAAAAAATCGGCGAGGTCCACGGTCGGGCATTTGTGGATTCCGCACCGGTTTTAGATAAAGCCTGGGCGGCTAAAAGCGGACTGGGATGGGTCGGGAAACACACACTGCTCCTTACAAAACAAGTGGGGTCTTTCTATTTTGTTGCGGAATTGATCATCGATCTCGAATTGGAATACGATTCGCCAGTCACCGATCATTGCGGTAGTTGCACGGCCTGTATCGATGCTTGTCCAACCCAAGCCATAGTCGCCGATCGGGTTGTAGATGGCAGCAAATGCATTTCGTATTTTACAATCGAACTAAAAGATGAAATCCCGAGTGCCGTAAAAGGCCAATTCGAAGATTGGATTTTTGGTTGTGATATTTGCCAAGATGTTTGTCCGTGGAATCGGTTTAGCAAGCCACATCGGGAACCCTTGTTCAATCCACATCCCGAAATGCTCAGCATGGCCAAGAAAGATTGGGAAGAAATCACCGAGGATGTATTTCGCGAAATGTTCAGGAAAAGTGCGGTGAAACGAACAAAATACGAAGGGTTAAAACGAAATATTCGATTCGTAAAAGGGGATTAAAATTTAAAGAGGATACGTACCCCCCCCAACGGTTACAAATTGTGTGCTCAGGCTATTGATACAATACAGTTCGC
>Ga0209075_1002625_pt1 | contig 15691 bp, 13 predicted proteins | sample Stecom2011_FD_187523 | JGI IMG/M metagenome (GOLD analysis project Ga0209075, IMG submission 187523) | Agricultural soil microbial communities from Utah to study Nitrogen management - Steer compost 2011 (SPAdes) (version 2) | ecosystem: Environmental > Terrestrial > Soil > Agricultural land...
CACTTTTGCCAAAACATCGTTTTTACGGATGCGGATATAAATTTCTGTACCTTCTGCGGCGAAATCTTTCTTTACATAGCCCATTCCAATTCCTTTTCCTAAGGAAGGAGACTGTGTTCCGGAAGTTACTTTTCCGATAATGTTTCCTTCTGCATCTACAATTTCGTAATCGTGACGGGGAATTCCACGGTCGATCAATTCAAAACCGATTAATTTATTTTTAATTCCTGCTTCTTTCTCCGCTTTGATGTTTTCGCTGTTTACAAAATCTTTGGTGAATTTTGTAACCCAGCCCAATCCTGCTTCCAAAGGAGAAGTTTCGTCATTGATTTCATTTCCGTAAAGGCAATAACCCATTTCCAAACGCAACGTATCGCGAGCTGCTAAACCAATGGGTTTGATACCGAATGTTTTTCCTGCTTCCAAAACAGCGTTCCAAATGTCAACAATATCTTCGTTTTTTGCATAGATTTCGATACCTCCCGAACCGGTGTATCCTGTAGCAGAAATGATTACATTTTCTTTTCCTGCAAAAGTACCGTTTTCAAAAGTGTAGAACTTCAGGTTTGCTAAATCCACATTGGTTAAGCTTTGCATTGCTTCGTTTGCTTTCGGCCCTTGAATCGCTAATAATGAATAATGGTCAGATAAATCTTCGAATTGAGCATTCATCGTGTTTTGCTTGGTAATCCATTCAAAATCTTTGTCAACATTTGATGCATTAACGACCATTAAATATTCTGTCTCACTGATTTTATAGGTAATAATATCATCCACAATACCGCCATTATTGTTGGGTAAATAGCTGTATTGCGCTCTGCCGTTTACCAAAACAGACGCATCGTTTGAAGTAACTCTCTGAATCAAATTCAAAGCGTTTTCTCCCGAAATTTTAAATAATCCCATATGTGAAACATCAAAAACACCAACAGCATTTCTTACGGTTTCGTGTTCAATATTTACGCCTTCGTACTGAACAGGCATATTAAATCCAGCAAAAGGAACCATTTTGGCTCCTAATGCAATATGTACATCGTTTAAAGGTACTTGTTTCATTTGTTTATTTTTTATGCAACACTTTGTAAAGCTGTTACAATTATTTGAATATTTTGTGCGAAAATACGTTATTTTTTACGGATTTGCAAAAACTATAATTTTAAATTTCTTAACCGGAGGGCATTAGCAATCACCGACACAGAACTTAGACACATTGCCAAAGCAGCAACCATTGGAGAAAGCAACATTCCGGTAGCATAATAAAAAAGTCCTGCGGCTACGGCAATACCAATAATGTTGTAAATAAATGCAAAAAACAGATTTTGTCGGATATTTTGCATTACTTTTTCACTCAGTACCATCGCTTTTTTCAGATTAGCAAACGAACTGTTTAACAGCGTAATTTTAGAAAAATCCTGTGCCAGATCCGAACCGCTTCCCATAGCAATTCCAATGTCAGCCTTTGCCAAAGCGGGTGCGTCGTTGATACCGTCGCCAATCATTACAACCTTTTTGTCTTTTGCCTGCAAATCTTCCAACTGACGCAATTTATCTTCGGGCAATTGCTGTGCCCACACTTGATCAATACCAATTTGACGTGCAATAGCATTGGCTGTATGTGCGTGATCGCCGGTAAGCATAATAATTTCTATTCCTTTATTGTGTAAATAATCAATTGTTTCTTTTACATCGGGTTTTATGGCATCGTGAATCACTGCCAATCCTGTAATTTCCTTGTTGACCGTAACATAAGAAACCGTTTTTCCTTGATTTTGAATAGCTTCAACCTGGGTTAAAACTTCAGAAGGAACATCAATATTGTTTTGTTTAAGCAACGCTTCATTTCCTAAAAGCACTTTTTTTCCTTTAATCATTCCCTGAACGCCTTTTCCTTGAACATTGGCAACCATTTTGTTAGGTTGAAAAGGAAGGTTTAGTAGTTGAGCTTTTTCCTGAAAAGCGTGTGCAATCGGATGTTCGCTGCTGGCATTGAGTTCGGCAGTCATTTGGATTAATTCTTCTTCTGAAAAATCCTTTAAAGCAACTATCTGTTCTAACGATGGTTTTCCTTCGGTCAATGTTCCGGTTTTATCAGTAATGATGATATCAGCATTTTGCAAACCTTCTAAAGCTTCTGCTTTTTTGATTAAAATACCGTTTTCGGCAGCTTTTCCGATACCCATAGAAATAGAAACCGGAGTAGCCAAGCCCAAGGCACACGGACACGCAATAATTAAAACAGCAATGGCATTTTGTATGCCAAATAGTAAAGAGGCTTCTGATGAAAGATATCCCCAGTAAGCAAAAGTCAACAGAGCGATTAAAACAACAACAGGAACAAAATATCCCGAAATTTTATCTGCCAATCGTTGAATCGGAGCACGTGAAAGACTAGCTTTATTGACCATTTCTACAATTTTTGCAATCGTAGTTGTTTCTCCAACGTGGGTTGCTTTCATTCGAAACGACTGGTCTGTATTGATGCTTCCCGCCAACACTTCACTACCTTCTTTTTTATCTACCGGAAGTGGTTCGCCTGTCAATAAAGCTTCGTTGACAGAGGTTTGTCCGGAAACGATTATTCCGTCAGTAGGGATTTTTTCTCCCGGTTTTACTAAAAGTTCATCATTGATTTGAACTTTATCTACATCAATAACAGTAGCATTTCCGTCAATAAAAACCGTCGCTTTTTGTGGAACCAGATTCATTAAATGTTCGACAGACGATTTGGTTTTTCGGTGCGCACGAGCTTCTAACCATTGTCCTAAAATCATCAAGGTAAAAATCACGGCAACACTTTCAAAATAGATTGGAAGATGTTCTGAAGTATGAAAAGCGTGAGGGTTAATCATCACAAAAAGTGAAAACAAATAAGCTGCAATCGCTCCTAAACCAATCAGACTAAACATATTAAGATTCCAGGTTTTAAAAGAAACCCAGGCCCGTTTCAAATAATTTCGTCCGATGTATAAAACGGCAGTTGCCCCGATAAATTGCAACCACAGTCCTGCATTAAATGAGATAATTTTATAAATAAAACTGTCGTGACTCATTCCAAACATTGCAATAATAAAAACGGGAATTGTAACAGCCGATGATTGGTAAAACAGCTTTTTTAAATGATCTACTTCTTCGTTGTCCGACGGATTTCCGCCTATTTTGACTAAATCCATCCCACAAACGGGACAACCAACATTGCTGTCATATACTTTATCACCTTCGCACAGCATTGGGCAATAATATTTCCCTGCTAAATGTTCTAAATTCTTTGGCGGTTGATTGTGTTCGTCGTGGCTGTGGATGGCGTGGTGTGCAATATCTGAAGTTGTTTCCGTTCCGTCGGTATTTTGGGTAATTTCCTGAATCGTATAAGAACCTTTGTGAGACAGGGCGTGTTGCAATTCTTCCAAAGCGATTTTCTGATCAGATTCAATAACAGCTTCGGCAGGGTAGAGGCTTACTTCTACTTTTGGGGTTACCAATTGCAAAGCTTCTGTCACTTTTGCCTGACAACCGCTGCACGTCATTTCATTGATTTTATATCTGGTTTTCATCTCTCGAATTATTTTTAAGTAAAGGTACTCACATTTGACGGATGTGGTGTTACATCTTTTTTAAAAAGGTTTGTATAATTATGAACCTGAGTTTGATTCTTCTCTTGGATTCATATCATTAACTATCAGAATTATAAATAAGAAAAATTTATATTTTTATAAGCTTCCCAATAATTAGCAACCTACTTCCCACGCTAACGCAAGCATCTTGATTGTGTAATAAATAATAAAAAAGTAAAACGCCAGACTTAGAAGCTTGGCGTTTTTTAGTTATATGTTTTTGTGCAACAGGTGTAATTACAATTTTATAAGTCATATTTCTTTTTCACTTCTTTATAAAAATCATTAGCATCTTTACAATCGTCTATAGAAATATTTTCTTGTTGCAACAAAATTTGTTTTTGTTCTTTTGTAAGTTTTAAATCATCTGATTCTTTTTGATAATCAGCCCCAATCATTTCAAGAAATTCTTGAAAAAACGATTGTTTATTTTCTGGAATGGATACGTTGTAAGAAATCATAACATTCATTTTAAGGTTAAACGACTAATTGTTTCTGTAAGTTGTTTTTAAGGATAAATGCTTCCAATAAATCCTTAATGGTATATTTTTGAGTTTTGTTTAATTGTTGTGTTTCATCGAATAAATTTAAAAACTGATGATCTTGAATAACAGTATCTGCTTTATTGTTTCCATATACAAATTAATCCAAAGAAATAGAAAGTGCTTTTGCCATTTTTTTCGCAATCTCTAATGACGGAATTGAAATATTTCTTTCATATTTTGAAAGATTTGTTACGTGTATTCCAACTTTAGAAGCGAAAACTTCTTGAGAAAAACCTTTCCCATTTCTTAATTATTTACCAAAGTTATTCATAGCAAATAAACTTTAAAACATACCGTATCTGTATTATATGCCTTACAAAAATACAATTTAGTAAGCGAAAAAACTAATTTTAAAACATAAGTAATAGTAAAAACAATTTGTTTTTAAAATCAAAAGAATCTCCGCTTCCACACGACCCCCAACTTACGAATTGACGAAGCAATCTTTTCGTGCATCAGCCTTGGGAACAGCTGGGATTATTTTTAATTCATTCAATAAAAAAAGTGACGTTTCCGCCACTTTAAATTATTAACTACTGGTTCTGATAAAAGGATAATTCCCTAATCTTGGCGCTAATTCTTTTGTTTTATATGCCAATTGTGAATTATGATTATTAAAACAAATAATGGTAATCGTATCTTGTCTCAAAGTCACATAAGATGTACGGTTTCCACGCCACCAACCATTATGAAAAGTATATAAATCGCCTTCATTTTTGGGCTCTATCAATCTAATGCCCAAACCATAATTATTTTGCCCCGGACGTTCGTAGGAATAACCTCTGAACATTTCATTCTTTAAAGTTTCGTTTAAAAAATCGTTGGAATAAAGCGCTTTATCCAATTTCAACAAATCACGTGCAGTGGTGTAAATATTTTTGTCGCCATAAGTACCGTCCATATAATCCCAACGCATAGGGGAATTATTGGCGTAATAAGACTGCGTAACATTTTCTTTGTTGTCCAAGTCTTCTAAAACAAAGGTGTTGTACATTTTCAAGGGTTCCAATACCAACTCCTTCATAGCGTTCTGAAACGATTTTTGCATTACTTTTTCTACAATCAAAGCTAAAATAACGTAATTGGTATTAGAATATGTAAACCGTGTATCGGGTCTGAAGTCCAATTTAATTTTTTTGCTTTTCAATAAATGAAGTACGTCGTTATTGGTAATTGTTTTACGGGTATCCCAAACGTCTTTTCGGGCGGTAAAATGACCATAATAAGGCAATCCTGTCCGATGATTTAAAAGCATACGTACACTAATATCGTTATAAGGAAACTCCGGTAAAATAGTATTTACTTTTTGGTCTAAAAAAATCTTTTGTTGCTGAATCAGGCGCAAAACAGTAACACCTGTATATACTTTCCCAACCGATGCTACGTGCATAGGCGTAGTCAAAGTAATTTCTTCCTTGTTTTGATAGTTTGCGTATCCCTTATAATCTTCATAGATAACCTGTCCGTTTTTTGCCACAAGAAATTGTCCCCAGAAATTTCCGCGGTTGATACGCTCATTGTAAAATTCCTCAACAATTTCGCGTGTTTCTAACTTGTATTTAGGTGTGACCGGATTAAAACTTACTTCATAAGGTTGTTTCGGAATTATAGTAGGCGTTGTGCTTCTTTTCTCTTTTAATAAATCACTTCTCTTCCGGATTACTTGTGCAATATCTGTGTTTTTGTCACAAGATGTGGTAAGTATTCCTATAAATAAAAGCGGTAAAAATATATTCTTCATTTTATATTCAATAACTCAATCAACAAATATAAGTGTTTTATAAGTCCTTATAAAATTTTAAAACCCTAATTTTATGTAAAAATATGACTTTTGAGTTTTTGTATTGAATTTTTAATTTATAGAATTCCTCGGGGTTTCCACTTCACCTTTCCTTTGGAAAGGTCGAATCTGTCGCAAAAAGATTCGGGTGAGGCAAAATATCAACCCCTGTTTTTAAATCATTAAGATTAGTTTTCTTATTTTTGACAAAAAGCAAACAATGAGATTTATACTACTTCTTTTTTTAATGGTTTTTTTCAAAGGTCATTCTCAGAGTTATCTCGATTTTTATTTTAAATCAAAAGGAATCGACGGAGCTATTGTGATTTACAACCAAAATAAAGATGAATGGATTTTTAACAACGAATTAGAACCATTTAAAAACTCGCCGCCGGCAGCACATTTTCAGCTTTGGATGGCATTGATAGGATTGCAACACGGCGTTTTTAATGTGAGTGAAAATTCTTTTTTAGCTTGGGACGGTGTTAAACGACATTATTTTGATCAGAGAAAACCTGAATGGAATCAAGACACGAATTTGGTTCAGGCACTTAAAACGCAAAATGATTGGTATTTTGATCAATTAAAAGAGACTTTAGACTTAAATGATTACCGACATTCCATTCAAACCAATGCACTTTTCACGGAAATAAACAACAATAAATGGAGCCATTTTTGGAATTACGGTGCCTTGTCCAATCCCAATAAAATGATTTTATTTCTTAAAGATTTGTATGAAAACAATCTGCCTTTTGAGAAAAAATACCAGAAATTTCTTTTCAATCAGTTGTTAATCGATCATAAACTCGCACTTCATACCAGTATTACAAGTTATATGGGAGAAAAAATTGAATGGACATTGGGTGTTTATTTCACCAAAGAAAAACCGATTTATTTTTCATTGAGAACGCAGCAATCCGTAGAACAAGCTCCTATAAAAGATTATGAAAAACAACGAAACCTACTTATTGCAGAGATTTTTGATGCTTTGAATTTGAGTGAATAAAAAAAGCCACTTTGATTTTTAAAGTGGCTCTTTTTTTGTTTTTATTGTTGTTGTTCCTGAACAGTTCTTATTGCCTCATTAATTTCATTCATATAGGCGTCCCATCCACCTATTGTCATAATTTGATAAATAGAATATAGAATATTAAATATGGAAAGTACCAATCCTATAATATTCAAGATTCTTGCCGTGTTGGCGTTCTGAATACCGGTATATTGCTGAGGGTTGTTATTGTAAAGTTTAATGTCTTTATTGATAATCACCAAACCAATAACAGAACAAATTATACCAATAATTCCCGTACAACAACAAACAATAGAAACAATACCTAATACCATTGCTATTGTAGTATTGGGCAGTTTGGTTACCATAAAGTTTTCATTGCCATTTGTTTGTGGCTGACGATAATTCGGATCATTCTGATTTTGATAGTTTTCCATAATAATTTTAATTAAAATTGTTTGTAAATATACGCAAATACCATAATTATGGCATTAATTATTGCTAAAAAAACGATTATTTTATTATAGTTCCTTTTTTTATCCACAAAATGTAAAAAAAGGAAGCCAAACAAAAGCACCGTCGTGTAAATAGCGGGAAACATTTTAAAAGCACCTGCAAAATCACCTTGCAACAGCATATAAGCCGCGCGTTGTGTTCCGCAACCCAAACATTCTGTTCCAAACATTTTTTTGTGCATACAAGGCAACATATATTCTTCCATTACTCTTTGTTCAATTAATCTGTAAAATTAGTAAATTTGTAAAAATTAAAAAATGAAATATCTTTTTTACTTTCTTGGATTTGGTTTAATGATCTGGGCACTGATCGAACAGACAAAAGATCAGCCAAATATTTTTATTCAGATGGCAGCTGTGCTGGTATTTTTTTACATTATGATGCGACTAATGAACAAAACACCAAGCAATTTTAAAGAAGATTCTAATTCTGAAGAGGATGAACCGATTAATTAATATAGGAAGTCTGGTGGAAATTCTGGACGATGATTTTAAAGGAACCGTCGTGAAAATTAAAAACGATGAAGCTACAGTGCTGACCGAAGACGGTTTTGAACTGAATTTTCCTTTGTCGCAATTGATTCTGGTAGGAGATGGCTCGCTGATTCGTCAAAACACGAGTTATGGTGCTATTGAGGCTGCCAAACTACAAAAAGTGACCAAAAATCATCATCGGGTTACTACTGAAAAGAAAAGCAGAAAGGATGAAGTTGTTTTAGAAATCGATTTGCATATCGAAAAGTTAGTAAAAAACTTCAAACATTTAACCAATTTCGACATACTGAATATTCAGGTTGATACCGCCCGTTCACAATTAGAGTTTGCGATTAAAAACCGTATTCCAAAAGTAGTATTTATTCACGGAACGGGTGAAGGTGTGCTTAAATCTGAATTAGAATACCTTTTTGGTCGTTATAGCGAAATCACTTTTCAGGATGCTAATTATCGTAAATACGGATTAGGAGCTACAGAAGTTTATATCAAACAAAGTTTATTAAGATAACCCAAAATACAAGGAAAAAAAAGCTGTCCAAACGGACAGCTTTTAATTTATAAAACTTTATTTTTTCAAATATTTATCTAAGAATTGCTCTTGTTCCCAAAGCAGATGCAGGATGTTTTCCTTAGCAACATAGCCGTGACTTTCTTTAGGCAAGATAACCATTCTCACAGGTGCTCCCATACCTTTTAACGCTTGAAAATAACGTTCGGTTTGCAGGGTAAATGTTCCTGGATTATTGTCGGCTTCTCCGTGAACCAACAACATTGGGGTTTTCATTTTGTGGGCAGTCATAAAAGGGGACATCGTGTTATAAACCTCTGGAACTTCCCAATAATTGCGTTGTTCTCTTTGGAAACCAAACGGCGTAAGTGTACGGTTGTAGGCTCCAGAACGGGCAATTCCACAGGCAAACAAATCTGTGTGCGACAATAAGTTAGCTGTCATAAACGCTCCGTAAGAATGCCCTCCAACACCCACGCGTTTGCGGTCGATGTATCCTAATTTGTCCACCGCATCGATGGCAGCTTCGGCATTCATTGTCAATTGTTCAATAAACGTATCGTTGGGTTCTTGATCGCCTTCGCCCAAAATTGGGAAAGCAGCATCGTCCAAAACGGCATAACCTTTGGCAACCCAATAAACAAAGGAACCATAATAAGGAAAAGTAAATTCATTTGGATTGGCAGAACTTTGTCCGGCACTGTTTCGGTCTTTGTATTCTGTTGGGTAAGCCCAAATCAGTAAAGGTAACTTTTCTTTTGGGTTTTCACGATTAAAATTGGCAGGTAAATAAAGGGTTCCAGACAATTCTACACCGTCTTTTCGTTGGTATTTAATAACTTCTTTATGAACATCTTTTATACTTTCAAACGGATTTTTGTTGAAGGTAATTTGTGTTAAATTCTGCTCTTTAATATTTCGGAAATAATAATTAGGATAATCGGTCGGTGACTGAATATTGACTAATATTGCTCCTTTTTGAATATCAATAATTTCCGTAATAGACTCTATTTTATCCGTAAAATTTGATTGATATAAACGATTGGTTTCTATAGTATTTAAGTCCAGTTCATCAATAAACGGAAACTGTCCATCTTTGCTGTGTCCAGCACCAATCAAAAATAATTTATTGTTTTCTTTTTGAAGGGTATAACGTCCAAATTCGTTCTTTTTGGTTTGAAAATTCCCCGGATTACTGTAAATATCCTGATAGTTTCTGTCCCAAATGATTTTTAAATCTGATTTTGAAGTGGGATTGAACAAATACGTTTTTATATTTCGGGTATCATACCATTGATCATAAACAATAGCTGTTTCGTCATCTCCCCAAGAAATCCCACCATATCTTTGAGGTGTTTTGGTCAATAATTCAGGTGCTTTATTAAATGGTGCTTTCCAAGTGTAAAGAGCATCTCGGTGAGCGACTTCATTTGCCGGATCCCCTTCGTCCAACGCTTCTACAAAAAACAAGGTTGCTGGTTGATCTGCACGCCAGCTCATACTTCTTTTTCCTTTGCGAACAGCCATAAAACCTTTGGGCATAACTTCATTCAATGGAACTTCATTTACGGTTTTGATGGCTGTTCCTTTTGTATTGTAAACCACAGCTTTCATAGGAAAGCGGTTTAAAGGCACTAAATAAGAAAATGGTTTTTGAATAGTTGTCAGCAAGATAAAATTTCCGTCCGGCGAAAAAGTTTCTCCGGCATACATATCGGCTCTTTTAAACAGATTTTTAGTTCCGTTTAAATCAATCGTATATAATTCTGAAGTAACAATTGTTTCAAAATTTGTTTCATCCGTTTTATTTTTCAGTAAATCCTGATACGTTCTGTTTTGTGAAACAACGCCTTCTTCTGCGGTAGATACAATCGGTCCGGCAGGAATGGCTTTGGAAGCATCAATCAGATCAGGTTTATTTGCAGGAATTACTTTAATCAATAATTGTCTGTTGTTTCTATACCAAGTAATTGGATTACCCAAATTGGCGTTTAAAACCGCATTGGTCAGTTTTTTTGCAGTAGCAGTTTTTAGGTCTAAAATCCACAATTCGTTCCCGGTTTCGGTGGTGTTTGTAAAGGCTAATTTGGTTTCGTCGGGTGACCAAATCAAGTTGCTGATCAGCGCATCTACCGGCAGACCTTTAACCTGAGTTTCTTCTTTATCACTTACTTTTTTGACCTTGATATTGTTGATAAATGACGCTGTACTGGAAATATTGGTATTCGGGTTGATCCGCAGTCCTCCAAGACGTAATTCATCCTGATTGAGTTCGGGCAGCGATTTGTAGGTATTCCTGTAAGAAAGTACCATCCATTGCTTGTCTGAAGTCATTGAAACCGAAGGAGCTCGTTCGTAGTCTGCTAATTGTAATATTTCTTGAGAAGGTTTCTGAAAACTGATGTTCTCTTGTCCAATCATAGGCGTTGTCGCTAAGATTATTGCTAATAAGGTTGTTTTGAAATAATTCATAATTTTTTCAATTTTTACAAAAATAAGTATTTATCCCATTAATACACGACAAAATTTATAAATATCAGAAAGATAAAGATTTAATTGTTAGCCACAGATGCACAGATATAAATTTCAAAAATAAATTTTAATCCATTTTAAACAAAAAAATCATCTGTGCATCTGTGGTAGATTTACAATGATTTTTAAAGGAAGTATTTATGTTTTTTTGTCGTATGCTAAAATTTATCCCAATAAATCAATATGTTTTGTTTTTATTAAGATTGCAGGATTATTGTTTAAAAAATATAAATTAAATTTGTAATTATTGATTTAGTAAAACCGACAATTATGTATCATTCAAAAATAACAGGACTGGGATTTTATGTACCGGAAAATATTGTAACAAATGATGACTTGGCAAAGGTAATGGATACCAATGACGAATGGATTCAGGAGCGCACAGGAATTAAAGAACGCCGACACGTGGTTCTGGAAGAAGATTCTACTTCGGGTATGGCGCTTAAAGCGTCCAAAATTGCGATTGAACGTGCTAAAATAGACAAAAACGACATTGATTTTATCATATTTGCTACTTTAAGTCCCGATTATTATTTTCCAGGACCGGGCGTGACCTTGCAAAAAGAATTAGGTATAAAAACGGTGGGAGCGTTGGACATCCGCAACCAATGTTCGGGATTTATTTACGCATTATCGGTTGCCGATCAGTTTATCAAAACCGGAATGTATAAGAATATTTTGGTAGTGGGTTCAGAAATTCATTCCAAAGGATTGGATATGACCACACGCGGACGTGGTGTTTCGGTCATTTTTGGAGATGGAGCAGGAGCGGCCGTTTTGTCGCAAACCGAGGATTTATCCAAAGGAATATTATCAACTCATCTTCATTCAGAAGGTGCTTATGCCGAAGAATTGGCGTTGGTAGCTCCCGGAATGGGGAAACGCTGGGTTACGGATATTTTAAAAGACAACAATCCGGAAGATGAATCTTACTATCCGTATATGAATGGGCAATTTGTGTTTAAAAATGCTGTCGTTCGGTTTTCCGAAGTCATTAATGAAGGACTGGAAACTAATAATTTAACGGTTGCCGATATTGATATGTTGATTCCACATCAGGCAAATCTTCGGATTTCTCAATTTATTCAACAAAAGTTTAAATTAAATGACAATCAAGTATTTAATAATATTATGAAGTACGGAAATACTACAGCAGCTTCGATACCAATTGCTTTGACGGAAGCTTGGGAACAAGATAAAATCAAAGAAGGAGATTTGGTGGTTTTAGCAGCGTTTGGAAGTGGATTTACTTGGGGAAGTGTGATAATTCGCTGGTAAAAAAGTTGTGATTTAAAATATTCTTAGTAATTTTAGAACTAAAAAAATAGCTATGAAAGAACAAAGAGTACAAAATTCAGGACAAGCACGATTGTTTAAAAACTCTTTTTTAGAGATGTTAACCAAAGGACATCCAGCAATAAGTTGGGGTCTTCATCTTCCTATTTTGGTTTATTGTTTTTATTTTGGGTACACTCATTATGAAATATCGTTAGGAGTTATGTTGACAATCAGTTTGTTTGCATTGTTTTTTTGGACATTTTTTGAATATTTGGCACATCGGTACATTTTTCATTTCATCAGTGAAAAAGAAGGCTTGCAAAAAATAACCTACGTAATGCACGGAAACCACCATCATTATCCAAAGGATAAAACAAGGTTGTTTATGCCTCCAGTTCCCAGCCTGATTATTGTTACCCTTATTTTCGCTATCTTATATCTGGTACTCAGAGAATATGCTTTTGCGTTCTATCCCGGGTTTGTTTTGGGGTGGTTATTATACGCTTCTATGCACTATCTCATTCACGCCATAGAACCTCCGTTTAAGTTTTTACAGCCCTTGTGGCGCAACCATCATTTACATCATTACCGCAATGAAAATTTAGGTTTTGGAGTAAGTAATACCTTCTGGGATCGAATCTTTGGGACAATGTTTGACTTTAAAAAGGATCGGATCAGCCGTAGAAAATCCAAAGAATTAATGTTTGATAAAACAAAAAAAAGTGAAGCTTAGGAGTTTCACTTTTTTTTTGTTATTTTTAATCATCTAAATTCAATGTATGAATCGAAACATAATTTTCTACAAATTTTACTAAATACTATAGAGAAAACCATTGATTCCATAAAATCGACTAATTCAGAAAGACGCATAAGTATTCAAATTGTTTTAGACAAACACACTTCCTATCAAACATTTATTGATATTTTGGATTTATTTGAAAAGAAACAAAGTAAACTTTACGGAGTTGCTAAGAACACTGTTTTTTGGGTGGAATAATGAAATCTTAATTAATTCCAATCAAAAAATAATATTATTTGCGGAATCATCTTACTAATAGTAACTTTGTTGTTTCTGAAAATTAAATTATGCAAACCTATATAGATCAGTTAAACGAGGCACAACGGGCTCCTGTACTACAAAAAAACGGCCCTATGATCATCATTGCAGGAGCAGGATCCGGAAAAACGCGTGTACTTACTTTGCGCATTGCCTATCTGATGAGTCAGGGAGTAGATCCTTTTAACATTCTGGCATTGACGTTTACTAATAAAGCAGCGCGGGAAATGAAAGACCGTATTGCCAAAATAGTGGGATCAACTGAGGCAAAAAACCTGTGGATGGGAACGTTTCACTCCGTTTTTGCCCGTATTTTGCGCGCAGAAGCGGATAAATTAGGTTATCCGTCCAATTTTACGATTTATGATTCACAGGATTCGCAACGTTTGATAGGTCAAATTATCAAGGAAATGCAGTTGGATAGGGATATTTACAAGCCTAAAGAAGTAGCAAACCGTATTTCTAACTACAAAAACAATATGATCACGGTAAAAGCTTATTTCAATAATCCCGAATTGATGGAAGCCGATGCGATGGCAAAAAAGCCAAGAATCGGTGATTTATATCAGGCGTATGTCGATCGCTGTTTTAAAGCCGGAGCTATGGATTTTGACGATTTGTTGTTGAAAACCAATGAACTATTAGTGCGTTTTCCGGAAGTATTATTGAAATATCAAGATCGATTCCGGTATATTTTGGTAGATGAGTATCAGGATACCAATAATTCACAATATATGATTGTGAGAGCATTGGCAGATCGTTTTCAAAATATTTGTGTAGTAGGCGACGATGCACAGTCGATTTATGCCTTTCGCGGAGCAAACATCAATAATATTTTAAATTTTCAGAAAGATTTTGACAATGTGCAGATTTATCGTTTAGAACAAAATTACCGTTCGACCAGAAATATTGTAGAAGCTGCGAATACCATTATCGACAAAAATAAAACCAAACTCGAAAAAGTGGTTTGGACAGCCAATGACGAGGGTTCTAAAATAAAAGTTCACCGTTCAATTACCGATGCTGAAGAAGGGCGTTTTGTAGCTTCTACCATTTTTGAAGAAAGAATGCAGTATCAGAAAAACAACGGAGACTTTGCTATTTTGTACCGCACCAATGCACAATCCCGGGCAATGGAAGACGCATTGCGCAAAAAAGACATTCCTTATCGTATTTATGGTGGTTTGTCATTTTATCAGCGTAAAGAAATCAAAGATGTGTTGTGTTATTTGCGTTTGGTTGTCAACCCGAAAGACGAAGAAGCTCTGGTACGCGTCATTAATTATCCTACAAGAGGGATTGGAAATACAACAATCGAAAAACTCAATATTGCTGCCAATCATTACAAACGCAGTATTTTTGAAGTAATGGAACACATCGAAAAAATAGATCTGAAATTAAACACCGGAACCCGAAATAAAATCAGTGATTTTGTGACTATGATTAAGAATTTTCAAGTCATTGATCAAAATCAGGATGCGTATTTTTTGACCGATTATATTGTCAAGAAAACAGGTTTGGTTCAGGAACTTAAAAAAGATGGAACACCAGAAGGAATTACCCGTTTGGAAAATATCGAGGAATTGCTGAACGGAATCAAAGATTTTACCGAAGGGCAAAAAGAAGTGGACGGCGCACGGGGAAGTTTGTCCGAATTTCTGGAAGACGTGGCATTGGCGACGGATTTGGACAATGACAAAGGAGATGATGATCGAGTGGCATTGATGACCATTCACTTGGCAAAAGGGTTAGAGTTTCCAACCGTTTTTGTTGTTGGAGTAGAGGAAGATTTATTTCCAAGTGCTATGAGTGTCAACACCCGATCAGAGTTGGAGGAGGAGCGAAGGCTGTTTTACGTGGCATTGACCCGTGCGGAGCATCAGGCATATCTTACCTATGCACAATCGCGTTATCGCTGGGGAAAACTGACCGATTGCGATCCGTCGCGGTTTATTCAGGAAATTGATGAGCAGTATATCGAATATTTATCTCCGCCAGAAACCAACTATCGTTATCAATCAAGTATTAATCCGGATATTTTTGGAGATGTGGACAAATCAAAATTGCGTCAAACCAAACCCCTTTCGGGAACGCCACCAAAATGGGTCAGAGAAAACGAAGACCCAAAACCCAATCACGACATTCGTAGATTGAAAGAAATGAGCAAAGTATCTTCAAAATACGCCACAAATGACAACTTAGCGTTAAAAGAAGGACAAATTATAATGCACGAACGTTTTGGTAAAGGAAAAATCCTTAACTTAGAGGGAGTAGGAGCAGACAAAAAAGCCGAAATAAAATTTGATACAGGCGGAATTAAAAAATTGCTCCTGCGTTTTGCGAAATTGAATATATTGGAAT
>Ga0209075_1002626_pt1 | contig 15688 bp, 17 predicted proteins | sample Stecom2011_FD_187523 | JGI IMG/M metagenome (GOLD analysis project Ga0209075, IMG submission 187523) | Agricultural soil microbial communities from Utah to study Nitrogen management - Steer compost 2011 (SPAdes) (version 2) | ecosystem: Environmental > Terrestrial > Soil > Agricultural land...
TGGTCAGCGAACTTGTAAAAGCATCTGGTGGCGTACTACAGCCGCACCCAAGCGAATCCAAACTGATTGCCAAGCACCGCTATGAATTGGCCGCACCGTGGAACTGGCACATCATTGATGAATTGTTCTTGGATGCCATCATTCCCGACACGCTCACCTATGCGTACTCATCCAGCTGGGAGCCGGCCGCAACCTACAACAGCGTTTATATTTCAGGCATCACCGCCGGCGTTGCTGTTGATGTTCGCCGCGATGGCACCGCCGGTGACGTGCCAGCACCGGACGTTTACGACCACCTGAACCTCAGCACCCAGCAATGCCGAGCTCGAGGCGTGTCGATACTGGGCCAGACCGGCAATCAAGAAGTGGTGACCGTAGAAGTGCCGATTCCTACCAGCGGCGCACCGGGCTTAGTGTTACCAGGCTACCTAATCGAGTACCGAGTAACTCAAGCGCCGGCGAACAACTGGCGCGGGCTGGTGCTCGAAACCACAATTAACGTGGCCAAGCCCGGTGGTAGCCGCGCCACTCAAACGCTAAAAATTGAAAGGCACCACTATTAGCCAACGCGTTACCAAAGTGGCCCAGGTGTTTACCACTTCGGCGATAAGATTTACCAGTTTGGGCCTGATGTTTACCAGAATGGCCGCATTATTTACCAGAGGTGACCATGGCAACAGTAAACAGCTATTTAAAATTCCAAGCGTTACTACCCAAAAGCAGCCGTTACACGATTACAGTTACCGCGGTTAATTCGGATGGCACCAGTACGGGCATAACTCGAGGGGGCGGCAGTGTGCGCGTGGCCGGTACCGAAGTGACCGCAAGCAATAAGGCTTGGGTGGAGAATGGGCGAATTGTTGGCGGGGCGCCGACACTAACTGAGTTCATCGAGTACGTTTAAAGTGCCACCGCCCCGGCAATTCAATGCATAGTCCCTGACACAATCCAAGCGTCGGTGGGGCGGTGGTATCGGTATTGTGGATGCTTGAGCACGCTAATGCCTGTCTACATTGACTATGATTTTTGTGCGAGATTTCTTACATCAAGTTCGGAATGATGTTCGGAAAAGGGCGCTATTCGCGATTTGATCGGCCTGCAGGCCAGAGGGGGTGGGGTGGCTGACGGGGATCGAACCCGCGACCACTGGAATCACAATCCAGGGCTCTACCGACTGAGCTACAGCCACCATTGACTAAGGTTGTCTGCTAAGTATGACAGCAACCATATGCGCTTAAGGCATATCTTAACCAAGCTAATTAATACATCAGCCTAAGTAAAGGTTTGGCGCGCCCGGCAGGACTCGAACCTGCGACCATCCGCTTAGAAGGCGGATGCTCTATCCAGCTGAGCTACGGGCGCATGGCTGGAGCGTTAAACCGGACGGCTCGTGTAAAATGGTCGGAGTGGAGGGATTCGAACCCCCGACATTCTGCTCCCAAAGCAGACGCGCTACCAGGCTGCGCTACACTCCGATACGTCTTGTTGGCAAAACGAAACCTGCCGTTCAAGAGCTGCGCATGATACCCATGCACTACAGCCTCGTCAACGATAAAACCCATGATTTTGTAAAAAAATTGCCTTGTGGGGCAAGTTGCGTTTGGCTTTGCTCGGCAAGTGGGCAACTTGTTTGAGACTTGTGCAAACTGAATAAAAGCGCAACAGTATGACCTGAAAGTTTCGCTGACACTTGTGTCTCTTGCCGGTGATGGTCAAAATAGCCGGCTTATAAATAGTGGAGGTCCTATGCACAATACCGATTTAGCGCTTGCTATGAAGCAAGGAATGAGGCGCCTAGCTTCAGGGGTTAGTGTTTTATCGACGCGCATCGATAATGATCAGCGGTTTGCCATGACAGTGTCGTCGGTGACCTCGGTTTCGGATAACCCGCCATCGTTACTGGTGTGTATTAATAAGCAGATATCCTTGCAGGGCCATTTAGAGGTGTTGGGTTGTCATTTCTCGGTCAACGTACTGACCCACGATCAGCAACGAGTGTCTAATGTCTGCGCAGGCTTTGAGCCGGTAGAGGATCGCTTTAGTGTGGGAAGTTGGCTTGAAGGGCCAAATGCGGTGCCTTACCTGGGCGACTCAGAGGCGGTGTTCTTTTGTCAAACCGATAAAGTCGTCAGTTACGGTACGCACTATATCGTTGTCGGTCGGATTGAGGATGTATTGGTCAGTGAGGGTGAAGCCGACCCATTGCTGTATCACAGTGGCGGTTACCAGCGCCTTAACGGTCATTTATAACCCGGCTGAAAGATTAAACCTCTCTTGCAGCCAAGTGTTAAAGTTTGTGTGTGGTGCAGGCTGCCATAAGAGCCGCCATTAAAAAGATTAAAAAATGATCGGTTGCACTGATGCCAACCTTATGCATGATTTGCCTCTATGGCCGCTATGCGGTTAAGGGTTACTAACTTTTTATGCACATTTACACATAGACCCAGCGGTATTGCGCTTAACTGTCTCAGAAATACCACAAAACACTGGTGATGTTGTGTAAGTTGTTGATTTTAAAGGACTTTAATCTAAAGGTTAAATAGTGTTCAATCTGTTCGGCATCCGGTGAATACAGGCTTAGGAGTGCTTTTCCCAAAACTATCCACCAAGTTATCCACAGAAAGTGTGGAAAAAACAATACGCTGGAAAAGTGTGCATTATGGTTACAGTTTGTCTGCTTAAGTAACAATCACAGTGCAAGCTTCGATCATGTTATTGGTTATAACGCGATATTCGCTGCATAAATAATTTGAATAGCGCCGTCGTTGATAAGCAAATACGGCCGTGCAGATTGAGGGGCTCACAACCGATGAGTAATAAACAACAAGTGGCCGTGCTCGGTGGCGGCAGCTTCGGAACGGCGATCGCCAATATTATAGCGGCCAATGGTCACGACACCTTTTTGTGGATGCGCGATCAGAGCAATGCCGAGCTATGCCAGCAAGGCCGCGAAAACCAACGTTACTTACCGGGGGTGCGGTTAACCGATGGTTTGGTGGTAACGGCCGACTTAAAGCGCGCTGTAGCCAATACTGACTTGGTGTTTGTCTCCATTCCCAGTCATTCGTTTCGGGCTGTTACGCAGCAATTGCGCCCCCACTTAAAACCAGATGCCATTATCGTGAGTACAGCCAAAGGCATCGAGCCTGAAGGCTTTACTTTAATGAGCGATATTTTGCGCCAGGAGCTGCCCGAGCATGAGGTCGGAGTGTTAAGTGGGCCAAACTTTGCCAAAGAAATTGTCGCTATGCAGCACACAGGCAGTGTGGTGGCCAGCGATAACCCTCGGGTTTGTCAGGCGGTACAACAGATTTTGCGCTCCGAGACGTTCCGTGTGTACGCCAATAGCGATCGCAGCGGTGTTGAGCTGGGCGGCGCCTTAAAAAACATTTACGCCATTATTTGCGGTATGGCGGCGGCTATGGGTGCAGGTAAAAATGCCCAGGCGATGTTGCTGACCCGCAGCCTAGCCGAAATGGGCCGTTTTGCCGCCGAGATGGGGGCCAATCCGATGACCTTTCTCGGTTTGGCGGGGGTTGGAGATTTAATCTTAACCTGTACCTCGGACCTTAGTCGAAATTACCGTGTGGGGTTTCAGTTGGGCCAAGGAGAGCCGCTCGATGCTGTGGTATCGGGCCTGGGGCAGGTGGCCGAGGGCGTCAACACGCTGCAGCAAGTCAAGCAAAAAGCCGATGAGCTCGGTGTGTATATGCCGCTGGTATCCGGGCTTTACAGTATTTTGTTTGAGCGTCGCGTGGTGGCCGATGTGGTGCGCGAGCTAATGTTGGGCGAGCAAAGTAACGACGTCGAGTACAGCGGTGGCTTTAAATCGGCGCCAGATAAAGCGTAAACTCACATAGGCCGCCGCTGATGTTGCCCGCTAGCGCAGACTGCGCGGTTACCGCAGCGGTTGTGGCTCACTCGGCGGGTGGTCTCTGACAGCTCTTTTTGTAAAGCCCGAGCCTTAGGCTCACCCACTGACAGGGCAGGCAGTATTGCGCAGCAGCATTTATTGTGCCGCGATAAAAAAGAGCGCGTACATTGTTTGGCCAGCACCCAAGGGCCGATACCTTATGGGATCCGGTGCGCACAATGTTACACTAGGGGGCTAACACCCCAGTATCTATACTCGACTTAGGAAATACTCATGGAAAGTGAAACAATAAAAACCAATCTCACCTCGTCTAGCCACTGGATTCGTTTATTGTTTATGATTTTGTTTGCGCTGATTTTATACGTGGCAGGCTTTGTAGTTGCAGTGTTGGTTTTGGTGCAGTTTTTATTTGCGTTGATTACAGGCAGCGATAACACCAACTTACGGCAGATGGGCGACTCATTAACTCAGTATGTGGCGCAAACACTGAGCTTTTTAACCTACAACAGTGATGACAAACCATTTCCTTTTGCCGACTGGCCTAAGCCGGCTCCTATCGCTGAGGTGGTGGTAGCAGAGGAGGCCGCACCTGTGGTTGCCGATGCAGAGGTAGCAGAAGCTGTGGCAGAGGCTGAGATTGTTGTGGCAGAAGATGCGGCAACAAAGCCGGCCGACAATATTGCGCCTGACACCGCCGTTAACCCCGATGACGAGCAACCCAAGTCCACTTAAAGCAGATTGTAAACCCGTGACTTAAGGAGCCTTAAACTGTGCAATTGTGGATACTGCGTCACGGCCGAGCCGAGCCATTTCAAGACATCGATGCCAGCCGTGCGCTGGTCACCTCAGGGCGCCAAGAGGTGCGCCATATGGTGACGCAGCAGCGCCATAAAATGCCCGCTGTCAGCGAGGTGTGGGTCAGTCCTTATGTACGCGCTAGACAAACCGCCGCAATTGCTCGCGAGGCGCTAGGCGGTTTATCCGCGCGCTGCGAGCAGGTGAGCGAACTGCTGCTGCCCGAGGCGCGGGTCAGCAGTCTTATTGAGGCCCTGTATCAATCCGGTCTCGACTCGGTGCTGTTGGTGAGCCATCAGCCGTTGGTGTCAACATTGTTGGATGTCCTGTGCGGGCCGGCTGAGCCCCACTATATGCAAACCGCGTCTCTGGCGGCGGTTGAGTTAGAGGTGGTTGCCGCCGGCATGGGGCGACTGCAGTGGCTAGAGCACCCGTAATCTTCGTGAATTTTATGGCAATATCATTTACCGGCGCATGGTTTAGCGCCGGTGTATTTGGGAGTATTTATGCCGCCCAAACAGCGACAGTTTGCCGTAGCAGGCTTACACTATAAAGCCCAGCAATGGGGCGATGAAAACGGCCGCCCAGTATTAGCGCTGCACGGTTGGCTGGACAACAGCGCCAGCTTTAGCCGCCTTGCGCCGCTGTTAAAAGGGCTCAATATTATTGCTCTGGACATGGCCGGTCACGGGCAGAGCGATTCCCGCCCGGGTAACTCGCCCTACAATATCTGGGACGATATGGCCGACTTATTGGCCTTGGCCGATACCTTGGGCTGGCAACAGTTTAGTTTGCTGGGGCATTCCCGAGGCGCCATTATAGCGGCACTGTTGGCCGGCACATTCCCTGCTCGAGTAAAAAAAATGGCGCTCATCGAGGGGCTGTTGCCCGAGCCTGTGAGCGACGCCGACGCGCCCAAGCAGCTGGCGGCGTCTATTGCTAAAGCCCGCGAGCTGGAAGGTAAACCCCTGCGACTGTTTGGCGATTTAAACGCCGCCGTAAAAGCCCGTACACGGGGCATGTTTCCTTTAAGTGAAGGTGCGGCCCGCGCTTTGACCGAGCGCGGTACCAAAACCGTGGCCGGTGGCCTGACCTGGAGCACCGACCAGCGTTTGTTGGTGCCCTCGGCGTTTAAGTTAACCCAGGGCCAAATTCATGCCTTTATCTCGGCGATCAAAGCACCTACCCGGGTGCTGTTGGCCGGCGACGGAATGCCCAAGTTATACCCAGGTTTTTTGGCTGCGGCGCAACAGTATCCGCAGTTAGAGGTTATAGCCCTCGAGGGAGGGCATCATCTGCACATGGAGCAGCAGGCAGGCACAGTGGCGAGCTATATAAATGGTTTCTTATAAGTTGGTGCAGGCACCTTGTTGGTGGCTTGCTGGATTATTTTTGTTGATGTTAGGGCTGTTTTCTCAGGCCGCCGATAACAACCCTGGTGGTTTATTGTTAAAGGAGTTTCCCGGCGCCAGTATCGAGACGCAAACGCAATCTCAAGCCAAAGATTACATGGTGGCACTGAGCAACTATCGTAAAATCCAAGGGTTGTGGCAAGTAGAGGGTTTGCGTTTAAGTGGTCAGTTACAGCGCACCACCTATCGCTTACCCGACAATCACACCGCCCACGATGGTTTTTTGTTTTTCACCCATCAGTTGCAGCAATACCCAGTACGGGATTTGTACGTATGCCAATCTCGCGGTTGCGAGAGCTCTAGCCGCTGGGCCAGCAACCACTTCAATGTGCTGCAGCTTTACGGCTCAGACCAGCATCAGTATTACGGTGCTTATCAGGTGACGCTAACCGAAGGCCGCAGCGCTTACGTTACGGTTTATGCCGTACTGCGCGGCAATAAGCGGGTTTATGTGCAGGTAGAAATACTAACCACCGAGGACGACGCTGAGCCGGTTAGCTAACGCTTAACCCACCTCGCGCATCGCCGTTTAGGGGTGGTAGCTTTTTCAGATAAACTGACACGCGCCAGAGCGTAAAAAGCCATCCACTAAAAACGGGTCAAGTAAAGACAAGTTCCGCGCGTGTAGTAGTCATAGGGGGCGCGCCAATGTCGCAGCCTGAGCTGTCAGAGTGCAGCCGAAAACGCTCTATACTCTGAATAGCTTGAGCAGTCTAAGCGTCAAAGCAAAGCTGCATAACTCTGAGATAACGGGCTCCGATTAGCTCGGGGTGGTTCAGTAACGCCATTTTACATTAGACGTTGGATTTGGAGAAGAAGTTGCTTTATATATTTGATTGGGACGGCACCTTAAGTGATTCCACTGGAACCATTGTTACCGCCATGCAGCGGGCCACAGAAGATCTCGGTTGGCAGCGCCCCGAGGACGATACAGTGCGCAACATTATCGGCTTGGGGTTGCCCGAGGCGTTACAGGTGCTGTACCCCGAGATCGACAAGGCAACCGCCGAGCAATTAAGGGCGTTGTACAGCGAGCATTATCTTGCCATCGATCGGGCGCAGCCGGCCCAGTTTTACCCCTATGTTATGGACACCTTAGAGTCTTTGCGCTCTGACGGTCACCAGTTGGCTGTTGCCACCGGTAAAAGTCGTCGAGGGTTGGATCGGATATTTGCCCAGCTGGGGCTCGATCAATATTTTCACGCCAGCCGCTGCTCTGATGAAACCGCCTCTAAGCCCAATCCGCAAATGTTGCACGAGCTGTTGGCTGAGTTTGGCGTGCCACCGAGCCAGGCGGTGATGGTAGGGGATACCGAGTACGATATGGATATGGCGCGGCGCGCCGATATGCCGCGCATTGCGGTCAGTTACGGCGCCCATGTGCCAGAGCGCTTGCACCCCTACGAGCCGGATCTTTGCATGGACTGTTTCTCAGAGATCTTAACTTGGCAGCAGGCTCCCGTTAAACCTTAACGCTAGGTGGCGGTGCTGCTCCCAGTGGGTCTAACCCAACCTCGCAGAGCATGCTGGTCAGCCGTATCAGTGGCAGGCCAATCAGGGTGTTGGGGTCGCTGCCGCTCATGGATTCAAACAAGGTAATGCCCAACCCTTCGGCCTTAAAGCTGCCGGCGCAGTCATAGGGTTGCTCGCGCTGCAAGTAATGGCTCAGTTGTGTGTCGCTTAGCCGGCGAAACTTAACGCGATACGTCTCGACAGCCAACTGCTCGGTGTCGGTGCTGCTGTCGTATAGGCATAGCCCAGTGTAAAAAATAACGGTTTTGCCGCGGCAGTGTTGTAATTGTGTGAGCGCTTTGTCAAAGCCTTCGGGTTTGCCAAGGATTTTACCGTCGGCCCAGGCGGCTTGATCGGAGCCTATGATAAAGGCGTTGGGGTATTTGGTTTTAAGGGCCCGGGCCTTGCCGCGAGCGAGCCTTAACGCAAGAGCATCTGGAGACTCGTGAGCCAGTGGGCGCTCGCTGATATCGGCGGACTCGGCGCTAAACTCGAGCCCAAGTTGGCGCAATAGCGCGTGGCGGTAGGGCGAGCCGGAGGCGAGGATCAGAGGTGGCATAAAGGTATTCCGCTTGCGTATTGAGTCGTTATGTTGGCTTTTGCGAGGCCAGCGGGACCCCGCAGGCGCATCGATTATGGCGCGTTATAGTAACGCAAAATGCCTCTAGCTCGTAAATAGCCCGTTGTTTTGAGTGAAAGCCTAAAATAGTAATGGTTATAGGTTATTTTTCTTTGACAGATGGGGTTTCGATCCCTATTATTGCGCGCTTATGTCTCAACCACTATTTAATCAGCCACTGCCTCGTCAGGGTGATCCGCGCAAATACGCTCAACAGGGCGTTGAGATCTCGGGTTTTGTTGATTTAAAACAGTTGCCAAGGTTGGCGGCAGTGGTGACAGGTGACAGTACCAAGTTTGCGGTTGTTTTGTCGTTTAAGATCGATGCAGAGCATAAGCGAGTGGTGCAGGGCCGGATCGAGGGCGAGGTAGGGTTAACTTGCCAGCGCTGTCTAGAGCCGGTTCAGGTGCACTTGGCTTGTGATGTGAATCTCGCCATCGTCTGGGATGAGGAGCAGGCAAAAACTTTATCGCGTGATCGCGACCCTTGGATTGCGGCAGAGGGCCCAGCGGAGTTCTACGACTTAGTCGAGGAAGAGCTGCTGTTGAGTCTGCCACAGGTTGCATACCATGATCGCGAATGTGTGCCTCGCGAGTACTTTGAGAGTAAAGCGCCCGATAGTGAGGCCGAAGAACAACCGAAACACAACCCGTTTCAAGTTCTGCAGCAACTTAAAGGAACGCCGAAAAAATAGAAGCTTGGCAGTTTAGGTTTCTTTGAGGCGCCCCAGCTTCAGTTTTTTGTTATTTAGGAGTTAATCATGGCCGTACAGAAAAGCAAGAAAACCCGTTCCAGACGCGGTATGCGTCGCTCGCACGATGCACTGACTGGGCCGACCCTGTCTGTTGATCCCACCAGTGGTGAAAAGCACCTGCGTCATCACGTTACCGCCGACGGTTTTTACCGCGGTCGTAAAGTGGTCGACATCGCATCAGACGAGTAAGTATTAGCGAAAAGACGATTCTCCATTGTCTGGGCCAATACGACTAGCTGTTGATGCTATGAGCGGGGACTTCGGTCCCCGCACTGCTATCCTCGCGGCAATTGATTTTGCCCGCACCTCCCCGGATGTCCGGCTTTTACTGTTTGGCAGTCGTGCTGCCATGGCACGTGAGCTGGGTGCCAACGCTCCCTCTACTATAGATCTGGTCGACGCCTCAGACGTCATCGCCATGGGTGTTGATCCTCGGCAGGCGCTGCGTCATGGCCAAAACTCGTCTATGTGGCAAGCCTTAGCGGCGGTTGCCGACGGCCGCGCCGATGCCTGCATCAGTGCCGGCAACACCGGTGCGTTAATGCTCATCAGCCGTCGCGTGATAGGCATGTTGCCGGGCGTCGAGGTGCCGGCCATCTGTAAAGCGATGCCGGTGCGCAGCGGCGTGACACTCATGTTAGATCTGGGGGCCAATATCAACTGCAGCAGTGCGCAGCTGTTGCAGTTTGCCAAAATGGGCAGCGTGCTGGCCCGTGCCAGTGGTGTCAGTGTGCCCCGGGCGGCTTTGCTAAACATTGGTACCGAGGCCGATAAAGGCACTAGGGTGATCCGCGAGGCGGCGACGTTGCTGGCTCAGGCAAGTGATTTTGACTATGTGGGTTTTATCGAAGCAAATGCCATTTACACAGGTCAGGTGCAGGTTATTGTCTGCGACGGCTTTAACGGCAATGTTGCCTTAAAAGCAGGCGAGGGGGTGGCGCGTTTGATTGCCCAGCGCATTGAGGATAGCTTGAGCTCGGGTTTTGGCCGTTTGGTCGCGCCATTGCTATGGCCATTGCTTAAGCGCTGGCGTGCCGAGCTAAACCCCGACGCTTATAACGGCGCCATACTGGCAGGCCTTGCCGGCACGGTGGTTAAAAGCCATGGGGGCGCCTCAGTGGCGGCCACCGTAAATGCCTTGCGCCTTGCCAGCGAGCAAGTGCGTTTTGGTGCAACCGAAAAAATAGCGCGCGCATTAAGCGCGGTGTAATACGTTTATCCATTAGATTAAAGAGTTTACCACTATGGCCACAGATAATTTGGCGTTTGTATTTCCGGGTCAAGGCTCGCAACAAATTGGCATGTTAGCGCCGTTGGCAGCGCAGTACCCACTTGTGCAGCAAACCTTTGCCGAGGCCTCTGAAGTGCTCGGTTACGATCTGTGGGATCGAGTGCAAAACGGCGCCCAAGAGGATATTAATTTAACCGAGTGCACTCAACCGTTGCTGCTGAGCGCCAGCGTCGCCATGTGGCGCGTGTGGTGTGAGCGCGGCGGTGCGCAACCGGCCTTTTTGGCCGGTCACAGCTTAGGCGAGTGGTCCGCTTTGGTGTGTGCTGGGGTGATTTCATTGGCCGATGGTGTATCTTTAGTGCGCCAGCGGGGCAAGTTAATGCAAGAGGCGGTGCCGGCAGGCCAGGGCGCTATGGCGGCTATTATTGGCCTTGACGATGACGCAGTGGTTGCAGCTTGCGCCGCTGCGGCACAGGGCGAGGTGGTAAGTGCGGTTAATTTTAACTCACCCGGTCAGGTAGTGATTGCCGGACACAGTGGCGCTGTTGAGCGGGCCATGGCAGCCTGTAAAGAGGCTGGCGCCAAGCGTGCTCTGGCGCTGCCGGTGAGCGCGCCGTTTCACACCCAATTAATGCGTCCTGCCGCCGATGGTTTGGCGGTTTGGGTCGATCAGGTGGAGTTTCACGCTCCGCGCATCCCAGTGGTGCACAATGTGCACGCTCGCAGCGAGAGTGATCCGAGTAAAATCAAGGCGTTAATGATCGAGCAGATCTACAGCCCGGTGCTGTGGGTTGATTGTGTTAACGCGCTGGCTGCAGCTGGCGTTGAAAATTTGCTAGAGTGCGGTCCCGGTAAAGTGTTGGCGGGTTTGACAAAGCGTATCGATAAATCGTTAAGCGCCAGCTCGATGGAGCAGCCTGCCGACTTTGACGCCGCGCTTGCGCAACATCAATAAATCTCAAACAGTAGCGAGAAGGATATGAGCACAGATAACAAGGTTGCACTGGTAAGCGGTGCGAGTCGTGGAATTGGTGCCGCCATTGCCGAGCAGTTGGCGCGCAGCGGTTACACGGTGGTTGGCACGGCCACCAGCGAAAAGGGCGCCCAGGCCATTACCGAGCGTTTTACCGAGCAAGGTTTAAACGGTGTGGGTAAGGTTTTGGATGTTACCGACGCCGAATCCATTGCAGGGCTTTTGAAGCAAGTGCAACAAGAGTATGGTGTCCCTTTGGTTTTGGTGAACAACGCCGGTATTACCAAAGACAACTTGCTGATGCGGATGTCGGACGAGGAGTGGTTTGATGTGGTCAATACCAACCTCAGTGCTGTGTTTCGGCTGAGTAAGGCAGTTTTGCGCGGTATGATGAAAAACCGTTGGGGCCGTATTATTAATGTCGGCTCGGTGGTGGGCTCTATGGGCAACCCAGGGCAATCTAACTACGCGGCCACCAAAGCGGGGGTGGCCGGATTTGCCCGTTCACTGGCGGCCGAGGTAGGCTCCCGTGGTATTACCGTTAATACGGTTGCGCCGGGCTTTATTGATACCGATATGACGCGTATATTGCCCGAAGAGCAAAAAACGCAGCTGTTAAGTAAGATTCCGCTGGGGCGTTTGGGTAAGCCCGAAGAGATCGCCGCCGTGGTGGTTTTTTTGGCCTCAGAGGCCGGTGGTTATGTTTCTGGTGAGACAATTCACGTTAACGGCGGCATGTACATGAATTAAAACAGTCTGTAACTGATTGTTTTAAAAGAGAAAAGCTTAATAAGGCAAAGATTTTTCGCCTTATGCGTTACAACCCGGCAGAAATAGATGTAAAATGCGCATCGATTTCGCCGTAGAAAATCTGGAACCGTCAAATGGTTCTAAAAAGTGACGGTTTCGTCGATACTACCTATTAGGAGTTGAATTAGATCATGAGCAGCATTGAAGAACGCGTAAAAAAAATCGTTGCTGAGCAACTGGGCGTTAAAGAAGACGAAGTGAAGAATGAAGCTTCTTTCGTTGAAGACTTGGGCGCGGATTCTCTGGATACCGTGGAGTTGGTTATGGCTCTTGAAGAAGAGTTTGAGACCGAAATCCCTGATGAAGAAGCCGAGAAAATCACCACAGTTCAGTTGGCTATCGATTATATCAATGCCAATTTGGCCTAATCTGCAACACGTTTGGTAGCAGGTTTCGTAAAAGCCGTATTATTGAAAAATAGTACGGCTTTTTCTTTGGTTGTGTTTAGCTGCGCAGGGGCTTTGGCTCTTAGCGCATGAGCTGGTTGTGAGTAAGAGGAATTCACGTGTCACGTAAGAGAGTAGTAGTAACGGGTTTGGGTATGGTGAGTCCACTGGGCAACACCGTGGCTGAAACATGGGATGGAATCCTTGCCGGTCGCAGTGGTGTTACGCCAATCACCAGTTTCGATGCCTCTGCTTTCAGTGCTCGTTTCTCGGCATCGGTGAAAAACTTTTCTGCCGAGGGTTACTTTGATGCCAAAGACGCACGCAAAATGGATCCTTTTATCCAGTTTGGCATGGTGGCCGGTATTCAGGCCATGCGCGATTCTGGGTTGGAGGTAACCGAGCAAAACGGTCCGCGCATAGGCGTTTCGATCGGCTCGGGTATCGGCGGCATTGGCGCCATTGAAAACTGTGCTTTAACCTTAGAGCACAAAGGCCCCCGTCGGATATCGCCATTTTTTGTGCCGGGCGCGATTATCAATATGATCGCCGGCAACTTATCCATCTATTATGGTTTGCGTGGGCCCAATCTCGCGCTCACCACCGCCTGCACCACCGGCACACACAGTATCGGTTTAGCGGCGCGCTCGATCATGTACGGCGACGCCGATGTGATGCTCGCCGGCGGTGCCGAAATGGCCACCACCCCAGTGGGGTTGGGTGGTTTTGCCGCCGCGCGGGCGCTGTCCACGCGCAACGACGACCCACAGCGCGCCAGTCGCCCGTGGGATAAAGAGCGCGATGGCTTTGTGTTGGGCGATGGTGCCGGGGTTATGGTGCTAGAGGAATACCAGCACGCCAAAGCCCGCGGCGCCAATATCTATGCCGAGCTGGTCGGTTTTGGTATGAGCGGCGACGCCTACCATATGACCTCGCCACCAGAGGATGGCGCAGGTGCGGCGCTATCGATGCAAAATGCCATTAACGATGCCGCAATGCCGTTAGAGTCGATCAACTACATCAACGCCCACGGCACCTCTACCCAAGCGGGCGATCGTGCCGAGTGTCAGGCGGTGATGAGTGTGATGAAATCGGCTCTCGATCAGGTGGCGGTCAGCTCGACCAAATCGATGATTGGTCATTTGTTGGGGGCAGCGGGCGCGGTCGAGGCGATTTTTAGCACCTTGGCAATTCGCGACCAAGTGGCGCCGCCCACTATAAACCTCGACACCCCGGATGATGAATGCGGGCGTATTAATTTAGTGCCGCACACCGCCCAAGAGCGCCCCATTCAGGCGGTGCTGAGCAACTCGTTTGGCTTTGGTGGCACCAATGGCTCTTTGTTGTTTGCTAAGCTGCGCCAATAACACGGCGATCACACATCTACGGCGGAGCTTAAGGCTCCAGTGGTCATGTCGACTGTAACCTCTCCTTTAATTTGGCTGGACGGAAAGCTGGGCGCGCAGCCCAGCGCGCTCGATCGCGGCTTGGCGTACGGCGATGGGTTGTTCGAAACCTGCCGCCTGCAAGACGGCCGTATTCCCCTCTGGCAGCACCACCTGCGGCGCCTGCAAACGAGCGCAGCGGCGTTTGCGCTTGAGCTCAACACCGCCCAGCTACACACTTGGTTAACAGCGGCTTTGGCGCATCTGCACCAGCACAACATCCATCAGGGGACCGTTAAGGTCATGCTAACTCGCGGCGTCGGTGGGCGCGGCTATCAATTGCCGCCCATGGCGACACCCACGGTGTTATTGCTTGTGTACCCGGATAGCCTCGATGTGTTGCGTGCCCCTCAAACGCCACTGCGTATTCGAGTGTGTCGTACGCCGTTAGGCCGCAACCGAGTGTTGGCCGGTCACAAGCACCTAAATCGGTTAGAGAATGTATTGGCCCGGGCCGAGTGGCAGTGCGATGAGTTTGACGAGGGTTTAATGCTGGACGATGGCGCCCATGTCATAGAGGCCACCGCGCATAATGTGTTTATGTATCGCCAGGGTTGCTGGTACACCCCGGCACTGGATGAGGCCGGCGTGGCCGGCGTAATGCGGCAGCTGCTGATTGATGAGTTAGCGCCGCGCTGCAAGGTGCCGGTCGTGATAGCGCCGATCACACTGGCGGATATCTGCCAAGCTGACGAGATAATTTTGTGCAATAGCAACCGCGGTATTCGCCCTGTGGCAGAGCTTACCGACGGTTCTGGTGTTTTGCATCGGTTTTTACAGCACGACAATGCACAGCGCTTAACCGCTGTATTAAGCGATTTATTGCAGGGTAAGGGTACGATTAAATGAAACATCTGGCCGTTAGCGTGTTAAAACGATTGCTGCTGTTGGCGCTGCTGGCACTGTTGGTATCGGCCTTAGGGGCTTTGCATTACTTTAAACAGTGGTATACCGAGCCCATGGCGCTGCCCCAAGCTGGTTTGCATTATCAGCTTAAACCGGGGGGCAATTTAAGCGCTGCCGCCGCCGAGCTGGCAAAACAAGGTGTACTTGACCACCCGCAAGTGTTGACCCTGTACGCCCGTGTGACCGGGCAAAGTGAGGTGCGTGCCGGAGATTATCTACTGCAGCCTGGCCTGACGCCGCGGCGCTTTATGAAAATGCTGCACCACGGCGATGTCGTCAACTACGCATTAACGCTTATCGAGGGTTGGACTTTCTCTCAGGCGGTGCAAGCGCTGGCTAAAGCTGAGCGTATCGACTCGCAGTTGGCAGGTCTTAGCTTAGAGGCGCAAATGGCCATGTTGGACTTGCCTATCGAGCACCCAGAGGGGTGGTTTTTCCCCGATACTTACCACTACACAGGTGGCACCAGCGATGTGGTTATCCTGCAGCGGGCCTACCGTAAAATGCGCCAAACATTAGACCAGCTGTGGCTTGAGCGGGCCCCCGATCTGCCCTATACAAGCCCCTACGAGGCATTGATTATGGCATCGATTGTCGAGCGCGAGACAGGCGCACCGTGGGAGCGGCGCAAGATTGCCGGCGTGTTTGTGAAAAGGCTCAAGGCCAATATGCGCCTGCAAACCGACCCCACCGTTATCTATGGTATGGGCGAGGCTTACCAAGGCAAGATCACTCGGGCCGATTTAAAACAGCCCAGCGCGTATAACACCTATGTTATTTCTGGCTTGCCACCCACGCCAATCGCTTTGCCCGGTGCCGAGGCAGTGTTCGCCAGCTTGCACCCGGACCTTGACAGCGGTTTGTATTTTGTTGCCAAGGGCGATGGCACCCATGTTTTTTCTGACAATCTCGAAGCTCATAACCAAGCGGTGCGACAGTATCAGATAGGTCGGCGCGAGGGTTATCGCTCG
>Ga0209075_1002627_pt1 | contig 15687 bp, 11 predicted proteins | sample Stecom2011_FD_187523 | JGI IMG/M metagenome (GOLD analysis project Ga0209075, IMG submission 187523) | Agricultural soil microbial communities from Utah to study Nitrogen management - Steer compost 2011 (SPAdes) (version 2) | ecosystem: Environmental > Terrestrial > Soil > Agricultural land...
TGGTGACAACGTTCAGATGGAAGTAACGTTGATTGCTCCGATCGCCATGGAAGATGGCCTGCGCTTCGCGATTCGCGAAGGCGGTCGTACCGTTGGTGCCGGCGTAGTCGCCAAGATCATCGAGTAATATATTACCCGAGTACCAAGCGCGCCCTTGTGGCGCGTTTGATAGAAAGTGCACTGAGTAGTTTCGGTGCAGGCCAGTAGCTCAATTGGCAGAGCAGCGGTCTCCAAAACCGCAGGTTGGGGGTTCGATTCCCTCCTGGCCTGCCATTTTTCTAACATCCGGATACATAAGTTGATTCCCATGGAGTCAAAAGCTGTTCAATCAAACAGTCGCTTCGATGTAGTGAAGTGGTTAGTTGTGTTCGTGCTGATCGCCGTTGGTGTTGTCGGTAATCAGTATTTCAGCGCCGAGTCTTTGCTGTATCGGGTTCTGGCTCTTGTTGTACTCGCTATCGTTGCAGCTCTTGTGGCTTTGCAAACGACGCGTGGTCGGCGTTTCGCGACTCTTCTGAAAGAAGCTCGTGTCGAGATCCGGAAGGTGGTATGGCCCACTAGGCCAGAGCTGGTTCAGACCACGATTATTGTTGTGGTTTTTGTGCTGGTTGTGTCTCTGTTGTTGTGGGGTATGGACTCCATAATCAGCTGGCTGGTCGCCGGATTCATAGGTTAACAGGAGTGGGCAATGGCTAAGCGCTGGTACGTGGTTCATGCATATTCTGGCTACGAAAAGCACGTGATGCGCACTCTCATCGAGCGCATAGCGCTTGAGGGTATGGAGGACAGGTTCGGTGAGATCCTGGTTCCTACCGAAGAAGTTGTTGAGATGCGTGATGGGAAGAAGCGCAAAAGTGAGCGCAAGTTTTATCCTGGATACGTTCTCGTGCAAATGGAAATGGATGACGGCACTTGGCACCTTGTAAAGAATACGCCTCGTGTGCTTGGTTTTATCGGTGGAACCAAGGATAAGCCTGCTCCGATTACCGAGCGGGAAGCTGAAGCTATTCTGCGTCGCGTTGAAAGCGGTGCTGACAAGCCCAAGCCGAAGACGTTGTTTGAGCCAGGCGAGGTTGTTCGCGTTATTGAAGGTCCGTTTGCTGACTTCAATGGCGTTGTGGAAGAAGTTGACTACGGCAAGAGTCGGGTCAAGGTTGCTGTTCTGATTTTCGGCCGCTCAACTCCGGTTGAATTGGAGTTCGGGCAGGTCGAGAAAGACTGATCGGTAGCTTTAAAACCGGAAGGCTCGCGCGCTAAGGCGTCGCGGGCTTTTTGTGTCTGCAACGGGGAGCCGAAAGGCGTTTGAACCCATAGGAGTACTATCATGGCTAAAAAGATAGAAGCATATATCAAGCTTCAGGTTGCTGCCGGTAAGGCCAACCCGAGCCCCCCCGTAGGCCCTGCTCTGGGTCAGCGTGGTGTTAATATCATGGAGTTTTGTAAAGCGTTTAACGCAAAGACCCAGGATATGGAAGCCGGTTTGCCGATTCCTACAGTTATTACTGTTTACAGCGACCGTAGTTTCACATTTGTTACCAAGACCCCGCCTGCACCTGTTCTTCTCAAGAAGGCTGCTGGTGTCAAGAGTGGATCTGGTCGTCCGAATACCGAAAAGGTTGGCAAGGTGACTCGCGAGCAGCTCGAAGAAATTGCCAAGACCAAAGAGCCAGATCTGACTGCTGCCGATATGGATGCAGCGGTTCGCACCATTGCTGGAACTGCCCGCAGCATGGGCCTCACCGTGGAGGGCGTGTAACATGTCTAAAATGAGCAAGCGTCAGAAGCTTATTCGCTCGAAGGTTGAGTCGACGCGTTCTTACTCTGTAGACGAAGCGGTATCACTGCTGGTCGAGCTGGGGCAAAGCGTAAAGTTCAAAGAATCAGTAGACGTTGCAATCAATCTTGGTGTTGACGCACGTAAATCTGACCAGGTTGTTCGTAGCAGCACTGTGTTGCCGCACGGTACAGGTAAAACTGTCCGCGTTGCAGTATTTACTCAGGGTGCAAACGCTGAGAAAGCGACTGCTGCTGGCGCCGACATTGTCGGTATGGATGATCTTGCTGAAGAAGTTAAGAAAGGAAACATGGACTTCGACGTGGTAATTGCCACCCCGGATGCCATGCGTGTTGTTGGTCAGCTCGGTCAGATCCTGGGTCCTCGTGGCCTGATGCCTAACCCGAAAGTAGGTACTGTTACCCCTGACGTTGAGACTGCAGTCAAAAACGCCAAAGCGGGTCAGGTGCGCTACCGCACGGACAAGAATGGTATCATCCATTCGCCGTTAGGTAATGTCGAATTCTCTGCCCAGAACATCAAGGAAAACCTTGAGGCTCTGGTAGCAGATCTGAAAAAGGCCAAGCCGTCCTCGGCGAAAGGTGTGTATCTCAAGAAGATCACTCTCTCGTCAACGATGGGTCCTGGCCTGACTATCGATCAAAGCGGTCTTGATATCTGATCTTTTGATCGGTAGTTACTTTGTAGTCTGGGCGGAAGCCAAGGCTGTCAAAGACCGCAGGCCCCTGAAGTCTTTTGGCTGGAAGGGTTAAAGCAACGCCTGCGCAGACGGTGTGAAGACGTTCTCTCTGAACCCAAACACCGTTAAGGCGCCCATAGGAAGCCTTGTATATCAGGCTTCCAGGGCAATGATGGGTTTGCCGGGAATACCCCTGGCGAAATCGAGGAGAAATCCAGTGGCAATTAGACTCGAAGACAAGAAAGCGATCGTCGCTGAAGTCAACGAGACTGCCGGTGGTGCTCTGTCTGTGGTTCTGGCTGACTACCGTGGTGTCACCTCTGGTGATATGACGGCTCTGCGTGCCAAAGCTCGTGCCGAAAATGTGCGTCTCAAGGTTGTTCGTAACAACCTGGCGAAGATCGCTATTCGTGGCACAGAGTTTGAGTGCATTGATGAGGCTCTGGTCGGCCCTACCATTCTGGCATTCTCAATGGAAGATCCGGGAGCGGCTGCACGCCTGCTTAAGGATTTTGCTAAAGAGAAAGACGCATTCGAGATTAAAGGACTGGCAGTCGGCGGTGAGCTGATGGGCGCAGACCAGATCGATCGTCTTGCCAAGCTGCCAACACGTCACGAAGCGTTGACGATGCTGGCTGCGGTAACACAGGCACCAATCACCAAGCTGGCACGGACACTGAACGAAGTTCCTTCGAAAGTGACCCGCGCCGTTGCGGCAGTTCGAGACCAGAAGCAAGAAGCTGCTTGATTCTGTTGAACACCATATTTATTTTTTTGGGAGAAAGTCATGGCTCTGTCTAAAGACGATATTTTGAATGCAATTGCAGAAATGAGCGTAATGGATGTTGTTGCGCTGGTTGAAGCAATGGAAGAGAAGTTCGGCGTATCTGCCGCTGCTGCTGTTGCTGCTGCACCTGCAGCTGCTGGTGGCGACGCTGCCGCTGCTGAAGAGCAGACTGAGTTTGATATTGTTCTGACTGGCGTTGGCGAGAAGAAAGTTAACGTTATCAAGGCTGTTCGTGAACTGACCGGTCTGGGTCTGAAAGAAGCTAAAGAACTGGTTGACGGCGCGCCTTCCACTATCAAGGAAGCAGCGAGCAAGGCTGACGCAGAAGAAGCTAAAAAGAAGCTTGAGGAAGCAGGCGCTTCTGTTGAGCTTAAGTAAGGGTCGGCTGTTGATCGAAACTGCGCTTTAAGCGCAGACAGGCTGGTGGCTTTGTGCCACCGGCCTTTTTCTGTTGTATATGCTATAGAGTCTGGTACTCGGATGCAGGTTTGTTTGGATCTGCAAACGTTTGCCAGGGTCTTCGTTCAAGACGGCGCGATAAGCCGAGCAATTCGGCCCCGAAGCAGAACATTGGTTGCTTCTTGATACCAGGTATCAGGTCTAAAGCTGGGGAATGCAGATGACTTACTCCTACACTGAAAAAAAGCGGATTCGCAAAGATTTTAGTAAATTGCCTTCCGTGATGGATGTCCCCTATTTGCTGTCTATTCAGCTGGATTCATTTCGGGACTTCCTGCAAATGGAAGCCGCACCTGGAGATCGTCGGGAAACCGGTCTTCATGCAGCATTCAAATCCGTATTCCCGATTGCCAGCTATTCTGGCAATGCAGCACTCGAATATGTGAGCTACCGCATTGGTGAGCCTGTATTCGATGTTAAGGAATGCCAGCTTAGGGGCGTAACATACGCGGCGCCGCTGAGAGTGAAAGTTCGCCTTATCATTTATGATAAGGAATCGTCCAACAAGGCGATCAAGGACATCAAAGAACAGGAAGTCTACATGGGCGAAATGCCCTTGATGACTGAAAATGGTACCTTCGTTATCAACGGTACTGAGCGTGTTATCGTTTCCCAGCTCCACCGCTCTCCCGGTGTGTTCTTTGACCATGACAAAGGTAAAACCCATTCATCCGGCAAGCTGCTTTATTCAGCCCGGGTGATTCCTTACCGTGGTTCCTGGCTCGATTTCGAATTCGATCCAAAGGACGCTGTTTTCGTTCGGATTGACCGTCGACGCAAATTGCCGGCTTCAATCCTATTGCGCTCGCTTGGTTATACGTCTGAGCAAATGCTCGCGATGTTCTTTGATACCAGCAAGTTCACTCTGGGCGCTGAAACATGCAAGCTGGAGTTGGTGCCAAGCCGCCTTCGTGGTGATATCGCGACTTTTGATATCAAGGACAACGACGGCAAGCTGATTGTTGAAGAAGGTCGCCGTATAACGGCGCGCCACATCAAGCAGCTGGAAAAAGCAGGCATTAATGAACTTGAGGTTCCCACTGAGTATCTGTACGGCCGTGTTCTGGCCAAGGATATGATCGATAAGGCCAGTGGTGAAGTGCTGGTTGAGTGTAATACTGAGCTCAGTGAAGAAGTTGTTGCCAAGATTCTCGATGCTGGCGTCACTGAGATCGAGACTCTTTATACCAACGACCTGGATTGCGGTCCGTTTATGTCCGATACCCTGCGTATCGACCCGACCCGCAGCCCATTGGAAGCTTTGGTGGAAATTTACCGGATGATGCGTCCCGGGGAGCCACCCACCAAAGATTCGGCAGAGAATCTGTTCAATAACCTCTTCTTCTCCGAAGAGCGTTATGACCTGTCTGCCGTTGGCCGGATGAAGCTCAACCGTCGTCTGCGCCGCGAAGAAAGCACAGGCGAAGGTACGCTGACTCACGAAGACATCATTGATGTCCTCAAGACTCTGATCGATATCCGTAACGGTCAGGGCACAGTTGACGATATTGATAACCTGGGTAACCGTCGCGTGCGTTGTGTCGGTGAAATGGCAGAGAACCAGTTCCGCGTTGGTCTCGTTCGTGTAGAGCGTGCGGTTCGTGAGCGCCTGAGCCTTGCAGAAAGCGAAGGCTTGATGCCGCAGGATCTGATCAACGCCAAGCCGGTTGCAGCGGCAGTTAAGGAGTTCTTTGGCTCAAGCCAGCTGTCCCAGTTTATGGATCAGAACAACCCGCTGTCTGAAGTGACTCACAAGCGCCGTATCTCGGCTCTTGGGCCTGGCGGTCTGACTCGTGAGCGTGCAGGCTTTGAGGTTCGAGACGTACACCCGACCCACTATGGCCGAGTGTGTCCGATCGAGACCCCGGAGGGTCCAAACATTGGACTGATCAACTCCTTGGCAACATATGCTCGTGCCAACTCTTATGGCTTCCTTGAGAGCCCATACAGAAAGGTTATTGACGGCGTAGTGACCGATGAGCTGGTTTACCTGTCAGCTATCGAAGAGAGCAACTACGTTATCGCTCAGGCCAGTGCGGCTATGGACGAAGGCAAGCGCCTGCAGGATGAACTGGTAACTGTACGTCACCAGAACGAAACTACGGTTATGCCTCCTGAAAGCGTTAACTTCATGGACGTGTCTCCACGCCAGGTTGTTTCTGTTGCTGCTTCGTTAATTCCGTTCCTTGAACACGATGATGCTAACCGTGCCTTGATGGGTGCGAACATGCAGCGACAGGCTGTTCCGACACTGCGTTCGCAGGTGCCTCTGGTAGGTACTGGCGTTGAGCGTACCGTTGCCCAGGACTCTGGTGTTTGTGTGACGGCACGTCGTGGGGGTGTCATCGAGAGTGTCGATGCGGCCCGTATCGTGGTGCGTGTGAACAACGAAGAGACCGAAGCTGGTGATGCAGGTGTGGATATTTATAACCTCACCAAGTACACCCGCTCGAACCAGAACACCTGTATTAATCAGCGTTCAATTGTTCGCCAGGGTGATGAAATTGCCCGTGGTGACGTGCTGGCAGATGGACCTTCAGTCGATCTTGGTGAGCTGGCGCTGGGGCAAAACATGCGTATCGCATTTATGCCTTGGAACGGTTACAACTTTGAGGATTCCATCCTTATCTCCGAGAAAGTGGTACAGGAAGATCGCCTGACCACCATCCATATTCAGGAATTGACCTGTGTGGCTCGGGATACAAAACTGGGTAGCGAAGAAATCACTGCGGATATTCCAAACGTTGGTGAGAGTGCGCTGTCCAAGTTGGATGAGTCCGGTATTGTTTATATCGGTGCTGAAGTAGGCGCTGGCGATATTCTTGTGGGCAAGGTTACACCAAAAGGTGAGACCCAGTTGACCCCGGAAGAAAAGCTGTTGAGGGCTATCTTTGGTGAGAAGGCGTCTGATGTTAAAGACACTTCCTCACGTGTGCCAACGGGTACTCGTGGTACTGTAATCGATGTTCAGGTATTTACCCGTGACGGCATCGAAAAGGATCAGCGCGCTCAGTCTATTGAAAAAGAGCAGCTCAACCAGTACCGCAAAGACCTGAAGGACGAGTACCGAATTGTAGAGGGTGCCACTTTCGAGCGTTTGCTGAATGCACTGAAGGGACAGCAAGTCATCAGTGGTCCTGGCCTGAAGAAAGGTGCAACCCTCGACGAGGGGTACCTGACTGAGTTGCCACGCTCAGACTGGTTCAAGCTGCGTATGCAGGATGAGAGCCTGAATGAGCTTCTCGAGAAGTCCGAGCAGGGCCTTGAAGAGCGCGTTAAAGAACACGAAGCGCGCTTTGACGACAAGAAGGGCAAGCTTCAGCAGGGCGATGATCTGGCTCCGGGCGTGCTGAAAATCGTCAAGGTTTACCTTGCGATCAAGCGTCGTATCCAGCCAGGTGACAAGATGGCCGGTCGTCACGGTAACAAAGGTGTTATCTCGGCAGTTATGCCGATTGAAGACATGCCTTACGACGAGTTCGGCAATACCGTTGATATCGTGCTGAACCCGCTGGGTGTTCCTTCGCGGATGAACGTCGGGCAGGTGCTTGAAACCCACTTGGGGGCAGCGGCCAAAGGCTTGGGTGAGCGCATCAGCAAAATGCTGGATGAGCAGCGCAAGGTGGCCGAACTGCGCAAGCTTCTTGATCAGATCTACAACCACTCTGATGAAGTGTTCAAGGTGGACCTGGACTCTTTGACTGACAAAGAAATCCTTGAAATGTGCCATAACCTGCGTGGCGGTGTTCCTATGGCTACGCCGGTTTTTGATGGCGCCGAGGAATTTGAAGTCAAGCACATGCTCGAATTGGCGGGTCTAAGTACTACTGGTCAGACCAAGCTGTACGATGGTCGTACAGGAGACGCCTTCGATCGCCCGGTGACAGTAGGGTATATGTATATCCTCAAGCTCAACCACCTGATCGATGACAAGATGCACGCCCGTTCCACCGGTTCCTATAGCCTGGTTACCCAACAGCCGTTGGGTGGTAAGGCTCAGTTCGGTGGTCAGCGTTTCGGTGAGATGGAAGTGTGGGCCCTCGAGGCTTACGGTGCAGCGTATACGCTGCAGGAAATGCTTACCGTTAAGTCTGATGACGTGAACGGTCGGACCAAGATGTACAAGAATATTGTCGATGGTGACCATCGGATGGAGCCCGGCATGCCGGAGTCCTTCAACGTTCTTGTCAAGGAGATCCGTTCGCTGGGTATCGACATCGAGCTGGAATCTGAGTGAGCCGAATTGTTTTTGGCAGCGTGAGCGGGCACTTGGTGTGCCCGCCCGAGATTAACGCCATCCGGAGCTTTTACTGATGAAAGATTTGCTGAATCTTCTCAAGAGCCAGAACCAAAGCAAGGAATTTGATGCTATCCGTATTGGGTTGGCATCACCGGAAATGATCCGGTCCTGGTCCTTTGGTGAAGTTAAGAAGCCTGAGACCATCAACTACCGTACGTTCAAGCCTGAGCGTGACGGTCTTTTTTGTGCCAAAATTTTCGGCCCGATCAAGGACTATGAGTGTCTGTGCGGCAAATACAAACGCCTCAAGCATCGCGGAGTTATCTGCGAGAAGTGTGGTGTTGAAGTTGCGCTGGCAAGCGTACGTCGTGAGCGCATGGCCCATATCGAGTTGGCCAGCCCGGTCGCTCATATATGGTTCCTGAAGTCACTTCCGTCCCGTATCGGCCTGATGCTGGACATGACACTGCGTGATATCGAGCGTGTACTTTACTTTGAGTCGTTTATTGTAATCGACCCGGGTATGACCACGCTTGAGCGCGGACAACTGCTGAACGATGAGCAGTACTACGAAGCACTCGAAGAGTTTGGTGACGAGTTTGATGCCCGCATGGGTGCTGAAGCCGTTAAAGAGCTGCTCGAAGGGATTGATCTTCAGGAGCAGGTTGACGCACTGCGGGAAGAAATACCCCAGACGAACTCCGAAACCAAGATCAAAAAGTTCAACAAGCGCCTGAAAATTCTTGAGGCCTTTTTGTATTCCGGCAACAAGCCGGGCGACATGGTAATGACAGTGTTGCCGGTTCTTCCGCCTGACTTGCGCCCGCTGGTGCCGCTTGATGGGGGTCGTTTTGCAACATCAGATCTTAACGACTTGTATCGCCGGGTAATCAACCGCAACAACCGTCTCAAGCGACTGCTTGAGCTGAATGCTCCTGACATCATCGTGCGTAACGAAAAGCGCATGCTACAGGAAGCGGTTGATGCTCTGCTGGACAACGGTCGCCGCGGTCGTGCCATTACCGGCACAAACAAGCGCCCGCTCAAGTCCCTTGCTGACATGATCAAGGGTAAGCAGGGTCGGTTCCGTCAGAACCTGCTGGGTAAGCGAGTAGACTATTCTGGCCGTTCGGTAATTGTTGTTGGTCCTTCTCTACGCCTGCATCAGTGCGGTCTACCAAAGAAAATGGCGTTGGAGCTGTTCAAGCCGTTCATTTTCTCCAAACTTGAGCATCGTGGTCTGGCCACAACGATCAAAGCTGCCAAGAAGATGGTTGAGCGCGAAGAAGGCGTTGTTTGGGATATCCTGGACGAAGTTATTCGTCAGCACCCGATCATGCTTAACCGTGCTCCAACTCTGCACCGCTTGGGTATTCAGGCATTTGAGCCGGTACTGATCGAGGGTAAGGCAATTCAGTTGCACCCCTTGGTTTGTGCCGCCTATAACGCCGACTTCGACGGTGACCAGATGGCGGTACACGTACCGTTGACGCTGGAAGCGCAGTTGGAAGCTCGTGCGCTGATGATGTCTACCAACAACATCCTGTCGCCCGCGAACGGTGAGCCTATCATTGTTCCGTCCCAGGACGTGGTGCTTGGGCTCTATTACATGACCCGTGAGCGCAAAAGTGCGCTCGGTGAGGGCATGGTCTTTGCGGACATCAAAGAAGCTCATCGTGCCTACGGCGCTGGCAAAGTTGATCTGCAGGCCATGGTTAAGGTGCGTGTGAAGGAAGTTGCCATTCTTGAGGGTGGCGAGCGCACTGAAGAATACAAGATCGTGGACACTACGGTTGGTCGCGCACTTCTGTTTGATATTGTTCCTGACGGCCTTTCTTACGACCTGGTGAATAAGCCCATGGTCAAGAAGGCGATCTCGAACCTGATCAACACCTGTTACCGGGATGCCGGTTTGAAAGAAACAGTTATCTTCGCAGATCAGCTCATGTACATGGGTTATCACTACGCGACGGTTTCTGGTATTTCGATCGGTTTCAACGACTTCGAAATTCCGCCAGAGAAGTATGAGCTGGTCGATGCCGCCTCTGATGAAGTGAAGGATATTGAAAACCAGTACGCTTCAGGTCTGCTTACGCAGGGTGAGAAGTACAACAAGGTTATCGATATCTGGTCGCGCGCTAACGACAAGGTCTCCAAGGCCATGATGCAGCGACTCTCCAAAGAGAAAGTTATCGGCCCTGACGGCAATCCCGTTAAAGGCGAAGATGGCGAAGACCTGATGCAGGAGTCTTTCAACTCCGTCTACATGATGGCGGACTCCGGCGCTCGAGGCTCTGCAGCCCAGATTCGTCAGCTCGCTGGTATGCGTGGTTTGATGGCAAAGCCGGATGGCTCGATCATTGAAACGCCAATCACCGCGAACTTCCGTGAAGGCCTGAACGTACTTCAGTACTTTATCTCGACTCACGGTGCTCGTAAGGGTCTGGCGGATACGGCACTGAAAACGGCCAACTCCGGTTATCTGACTCGCCGCTTGGTTGACGTCTCACAGGATCTCGTTGTTACCGAAGAGGATTGCGGTACAGAAGAAGGTCTGTTGATGACGCCGCACATCGAAGGCGGTGACGTAGTTGTACCTCTGGGTGATCGTGTACTGGGTCGTGTTACTGCCCGGGATACCTTCACTCCTACCGATAAGGACAACGCCGTAGTTGCAGCCGGCACTTTGCTGGACGAGAAGACGATTGAAGAGCTCGAAGGCGCTGGTGTGGATGAGGTCTGGGTTCGCTCTGCGATTACCTGTGAAACTCGCCACGGCATTTGCTCCAAGTGCTATGGTCGCGATCTGGCTCGTGGTCACCGCGTTAACGTTGGTGAGGCAGTGGGTGTTATTGCTGCCCAGTCTATCGGTGAGCCGGGAACCCAGCTTACGATGCGTACCTTCCACATCGGTGGTGCGGCCAGTCGGGCATCAGCAGTAGATAATGTCCAGGTAAAGCATGGCGGTACTGTTCGCCTGCATAACCTGAAGTCTCTCCAGAGGTCAGATGGTTCGCTGGTAGTTATATCCCGTTCATCTGCTTTGGCAATTGCTGATGACCAAGGGCGTGAGCGGGAGTGGTACAAGCTTCCATACGGCGCTGTATTGTCAGTGAAGAGCGGTGATGAAGTTGAGGCGGGTGTAGTGGTTGCCAAGTGGGATCCACACACTCACCCAATCATCGCGGAAGCAGAAGGTATTGCCAAGTTCGTCAACATGGACCAGGGCATCACCGTGCGTACCCAGACAGATGAGCTCACCGGCTTGTCGACGATGGAAATCATCGATCCGAAGGAGCGTCCAGCTGCGGGTAAAGATATTCGCCCGGCCATTCAGATGGTTGATGAAGCGGGTAATGACGTTGATCTGCCCACAGGTGGCGCAGCGATCTTCTTCATGCCAGCAAATGCCCTGGTAACCATGGCGAATGGCGCACGTATCGAGCTGGGTGATGTGGTAGCACGTATTCCACAGGCAAGCTCGAAAACTCGCGACATCACCGGTGGTCTGCCACGGGTTGCTGACCTGTTCGAAGCGCGTCGTCCCAAGGAATCGTCTATTCTTGCCGAGATCAGTGGCGTAGTGTCGTTCGGTAAAGAGACCAAGGGCAAAAAGCGCCTGGTGCTGACTCCGAAAGATGCAGATCCATACGAAGTGCTGATCCCGAAGCACCGTCAGATGAACGTTTTCGAAGGCGAAACCGTTGAGAAAGGCGAAGTGATTTCAGATGGGCCGTCTAACCCGCACGACATTTTGCGTCTGCTGGGCGTGGTCGAGTTGGCGAGATACATCACCAACGAGATCCAGGACGTTTATCGCCTTCAGGGTGTTGTTATCAACGACAAACACATTGAGGTTATCGTTCGTCAGATGCTGCGTAAGGTTGAAGTGACCGATCCGGGTGATACCACCCTGATGTCCGGTGATCAGCTTGAGATCACAAGGCTTCTGGAAGAAAACGAAAAGGCGATTGCGGCTGATAAAGAACCGGCAAGATTTGAGCGCTTGCTGTTGGGTATCACCAAGGCATCGCTGGCTACTGAATCGTTCATCTCTGCAGCCTCGTTCCAGGAAACAACCCGGGTACTCACCGAAGGTGCGGTAACCGGCAAGCGCGATTTCTTGCGCGGCCTGAAAGAAAACGTTGTGGTCGGTCGACTGATTCCAGCGGGAACCGGTTTGGCTTATCACGCAGAGCGTCGTCGCAAGCGCGAACTGGAACAGCAGGGCGTAACAGCGGCTGATGTTGAAGAAGCTCTGAGCGCAGAACTTAACCGCGGAGGTTGAGTTTGGTGCGCCACCTCCGTGTAGATACTTATGCGGAGGTGGTTAAAAAGAGAACAGTCATCTTGACTGTCCGGGGGCGCAGGCTTAAACTTGCGTCCCTTAAATTTTACCCCCTTTACTGGGGGTAAGTTTCATTGATATGGTTTTTTGGAGTTTGCTTACATGGCAACGATTAATCAGTTGGTGCGTAAGCCTCGTAAGCGCAAGGTAGCCAAGAGCGACGTTCCTGCTCTTCAGGCCTGTCCTCAGCGCCGTGGTGTATGCACTCGTGTTTACACCACAACGCCGAAGAAGCCGAACTCAGCACTGCGTAAAGTGTGCCGTGTTCGTCTGACCAACGGCTTCGAGGTTTCCTCATACATTGGTGGTGAAGGTCACAACCTTCAGGAGCACAGTGTTGTGCTGATCCGTGGCGGTCGAGTAAAAGACCTTCCGGGTGTGCGCTATCACACTGTTCGCGGAACACTGGACACCCAGGGTGTACAGAACCGTAAGCAGGGTCGCTCCAAGTACGGTGCAAAACGACCCAAGTCGTAATGTGCTGAAAGAGTGTCTTTTATCGTTGCTTGTCAGAACGGTAAGAGTAAGGCTGAGTAGCCGTCGGCTATCTCAGGGGTTCCTGAAGACCTTTTAATTAAATAAGGGCTTATCGATGCCTAGAAGAAGAGTTGCAGCTAAACGGGAAATTATCCCGGATCCCAAATTCGGTAGTGCGCGTCTTGCCAAGTTCATCAACCACGTGATGGAGAGCGGTAAGAAAGCGGTTGCAGAGCGTATTGTTTATGGCGCCCTGACAATTGTTGCCGAGAAATCAAAAGAAGAGCCGATCGAAATGTTCGAGAAGGCCCTGGAAAACATCCAGCCGATGGTTGAGGTTAAGTCCCGTCGTGTCGGTGGTGCTACTTACCAGGTGCCTGTAGAAGTACGGCCTTCCCGTCAGAACGCGCTGGCAATGCGCTGGCTTGTAGAGTTTTCACGGAAGCGCGGCGAGAAATCCATGGCGCAGCGTCTTGCAGGTGAGATTCTTGATGCAGCTGACAGCAAAGGTGCTGCTGTTAAGAAGCGTGAAGACGTACACCGCATGGCAGATGCTAACAAAGCGTTCTCTCACTTCCGTTTCTAAACAGCCGAGGTTTATACAGTGGCACGCAAAACTCCGATTAAACGTTACAGAAACATTGGTATCTGTGCGCACGTTGATGCGGGCAAAACCACAACGACCGAACGTATTCTTTACTATACGGGTCGTAGCCACAAAATGGGCGAGACCCATGATGGCGCGTCCACCACTGACTGGATGGAGCAAGAGCAGGAGCGTGGTATAACCATCACCTCTGCCGCTGTTACTACATTTTGGCAGGGTATGGATAAGCAGTTTGATGAGCACCGTATCAACGTGATTGATACCCCGGGGCACGTAGACTTCACTATCGAAGTTGAGCGTTCCCTGCGGGTTCTCGATGGTGCTGTGGTTGTATTCTGCGGGTCCTCCGGTGTTGAGCCGCAGTCTGAGACCGTATGGCGTCAGGCTAACAAGTACGAAGTCCCTCGCATGGTGTTCGTCAACAAGATGGACCGTGCTGGTGCAGACTTCCTGCGCGTGGTTGAGCAGATCAAGACCCGTCTGGGCGCGACGCCAGTGGCTCTTCAGTTGCCTATTGGCTCTGAAGATGAGTTTGCCGGTGTTGTCGATCTGCTTCGCGGTAAAGCGATTTACTGGAGTGATGACGACTTGGGGATGACTTACCGCGAGGATGAAATTCCTGCGGATATGGTCGACGAAGTAGCCAAGTACCGTGAGGCTCTGGTCGAAGCAGCAGCTGAGGCCAACGAAGAATTTATGGAGCGGTATCTCGAAGGCGGCGAATTGTCCGTAGAAGAGATTAAAGCCGGTTTGCGTGCTCGTACTCTATCTAACGAGATCGTGCTGGCTTGCTGTGGCTCCGCGTTCAAGAACAAGGGTGTGCCTGCAGTTCTTGATGCTGTTATCGAGTATTTGCCGGCTCCGGACGAAGTTAAAGCCATTCGCGGTGAAATCGACGACGAAGGCACCGAGGATACGCGTCCAGTTGACGACAATGCTCCGTTTGCAGCGTTGGCGTTCAAGATTGCTACGGATCCGTTCGTTGGCTCTTTGACCTTCTTCCGGGTTTACTCCGGCAGGCTCGAATCCGGTAACTCCGTATTCAACTCTGTTAAAGGTAAAAGAGAGCGTGTGGGCCGAATGGTTCAAATGCACGCTAACGACCGGGAAGAGATCAAGGAAGTTCTGGCCGGCGATATCGCAGCTGCGATCGGTTTGAAGAACGTCACTACTGGTGACACCTTGTGTGACGAGAACCACAAGATCATCCTTGAGCGGATGGATTTCCCTGAGCCGGTAATCTCGGTAGCTGTGGAGCCCAAGTCCAAGGCAGATCAGGAGAAGATGGGTGTGGCTCTGGGCAAACTGGCCCAGGAAGACCCTTCTTTCCGTGTGCGTACTGACGAAGAAAGTGGCCAGACCATTATTTCTGGAATGGGCGAGCTGCACCTCGATATCCTCGTAGACCGTATGCGTCGAGAGTTTAAGGTTGAGGCGAATATCGGTAAGCCGCAAGTCGCGTACCGTGAATGCATTCGTAAGTCGGTAGATGTCGAAGGTAAGTTTGTTCGCCAGTCAGGTGGTCGTGGTCAGTATGGTCACGTAAAGGTCAGGATTGACCCGCTGCCACTTGAAGAGGGTGCTGAGAACTTTATCTTCGTGAACGAGATCGTCGGTGGTGCAGTTCCCAAGGAATATGTGCCAGCGGTTCAGCAGGGTATCTCGGAGCAGATGCAAAACGGCTGTCTGGCCGGCTATCCGCTGCTGGGTATCAAGGCAACCTTGTACGATGGTTCATACCACGATGTGGACTCCAACGAAATGGCGTTCAAAATCGCGGGTTCCATGGCAATGAAGAAGGGTGCCCTGGAAGCGAACCCGGCTCTGCTTGAGCCGATGATGAAAGTCGAGGTTGTAACACCTGAAGACTATATGGGTGACGTGGTAGGTGATTTGAACCGCCGCCGAGGCCTGATTCAGGGTATGGATGACGGTGTTGCGGGCAAGATTGTTCGCGCCGAGGTTCCGTTGTCGGAAATGTTTGGTTATGCCACGGATTTGCGCTCTGCTACTCAGGGTCGCGCGTCCTACGCAATGGAGTTTTCGCGGTATGCGGAAGCCCCGAACAACATCGCCGAAGCAATCATTAAAAAGGGTTGATACCCAGGACTTAAGAAACAGGAAGAGGTGTAACTGTGTCTAAATCTAAATTTGAGCGTATTAAGCCACACCTTAACGTGGGCACTATTGGTCACGTTGACCATGGTAAGACGACTCTGACCGCTGCTCTGACTCGTGTATGTCACGAAGTTTGGGGCACAGGTTCTGCGAGTGCATTCGATCAGATCGATAACG
>Ga0209075_1002628_pt1 | contig 15681 bp, 15 predicted proteins | sample Stecom2011_FD_187523 | JGI IMG/M metagenome (GOLD analysis project Ga0209075, IMG submission 187523) | Agricultural soil microbial communities from Utah to study Nitrogen management - Steer compost 2011 (SPAdes) (version 2) | ecosystem: Environmental > Terrestrial > Soil > Agricultural land...
TGTTTTTTAGCATAGGAATATAGTATAATACTTCTTGCAATATAAATAGAAGTTGTACAGAGCACAAGCCCATAAATTCCATACCAAATCATAAACAGATAATCGAGGGCAATATTTAAAAACATACTACCCAAAGAAACGTACGCCATAAAAGCGTTTTTATTTAAGCTTGTTAAATATTGGACAATAATATTTCCGCAAATATAGAATGGAGCCCCAATTAAAAGTACAATCTGAAGCTTGGAAACAATAAGAGTGTCGTCAGCCGTAAACTCATTACGTTCAAAAACTAATTGTATAATACTATCTGAAAACAAAATAATTGGAATAATAATAAATATTAAAAAAACAAAAACAAATTTCAATATTCGACTTAATTGCTTGTAAGCTTCTTTCTTGTTTTCTACAATTAATTTTGAAAAGTGAGGCAACAAAACTCTAGATAGCGCTAAAACAGCGATTGCTGTAAAAAAAGCAGGAATTTTAAGTGAATAATTTAAAGCTGCAATAGAACCAACAACAAGTTGTGCTGCAAAATACTGATCGGTAATAGGTATTAAACCCGTAAGAAATCCAGAACTAATTTTTGCTGGTAGTTGACTAAACATCAATTTTGTACCGTCTGTTTTAAAATCCGGTTTACTTATTTGGATAATATTTTTAGATTTTGCAACTATAGCTAAAAATACAAACTCTAGTATGGCTCCAATTAACATTCCGATGGACAATACTTTTTCTTGAAAAATATCCTTAAAAAAAATCAATAAAATTAATATAGAAATAGAGGTAAAAATAGGATAAATTGTAGAGTATTTAAATTCGTCGTGAATATTTAACAATCCACCCAACAAGGACGATAATCCCCAAAAAAGTATACAAGGCAACATATATGAAAATTGCACTTTTATAAGTTGATAATAATTTTCTGTATGATTTGGAAAAAAAACATCTAGAAACGTATTGGAAAATAAATAGGCAATTATCATGAAAATAACAGTGGTAGTAATGGTAATTATAAAACTAGTGGACTGAAAAGATCCTATGGATCTATTCGTTTTTTGCTCCATAATATAATTAGGTATAAATACCGATTTAAAAGCTCCTAAAAACACCTGGTAAATAAAACCAGGAACTAGAGATGCAATTAAAAACGTATCCAAAATTTCTGAAAGTCCAAAATTACTAGCTATAACAATTTCTTTATAAAAGCCAAAACCCTTTACAATTATAGTAATTGTTGCAACAGCGACAATATTGATAATCATGGGGTTTTTACTCAGAGAATGGAATAGAGTGCCTATATGGTTTTTTAGTTTCAAAAAATAATTATTCTTTATAAATTAGTTATCAGTTAGTTTATTAATTAATTCAGTCCACTGCAAAACTATACTTGTAGGGTGATAGGTTAAAGTTGATTTTAAAGCATTTCTCCCTAATAAACGACGTAAATCTTCATGTTCTATCAATTTTGTCAAATTCATTTCTAAGGCTTTTTGGTCTGAAACAGGAATTAGTATTCCATTTTTATTGTTTCTAATTATTTCTGAAGGACCATGAGGGCAATTAGTGGAAATACAAGCTAATTCATAAGACATTGCCTCAAGGATAACATTAGGAAATCCTTCGTATTCAGAAGTGAAGGCAAATATTTTAGCTTTATTGTAATATGTAGAGACATCTGAGATATTTCCTGCTAAAATAATTTTGTCTTGCATATCCAAAGAAATTATTAAGTCTTCATATTGTTTGTGGTTTATTCCAGCTCCAACTAAAACTAATTTCCATTCAGAATTATTAATATTTGAGAAAGCCCTAATTAATAGATCTTGGTTTTTAGGTTTAGCCAATCTCCCCACGTTTAAAATAATATTTTCCTTTTCAATTGACGGATCTTTATTTTTTAATAGATCCATGTTTATGGGGTTATTAATAATCTGAATATCAGATTTCATGTAAGACTTAAAATAGATTTTATTGGCAGGAGTTTGTACAACCAAGCAATCGCTAAATGGATATGTTATTTTTCTTATTATAGTCCAAAATCTATTTAAAGTGCTATAATTAGGATTTGCTCTTTCACTAATAATATTTGGTATTTTTAAAATTTTTGACGCAACAATAGAATACACATTTGTTACAGGCAAAAAACCAATGACAATATCTACTTTATTGAATTTCAAATTTTTAACTAAATTTTTAACTAATAAAAAATGGTTTGATAAAGACTGAAAAATATTTGTGGCAGGATTGTATGTGTTAGCACAAAAACTCACGTTAATTTTGGGGTTTAGCTCATAAAACGATTCAGTTTTATATAATAGAATTATAGAAACATTAAACTCTTTAATAAGTAAGTTTGCCAGAGTACAAACAACGCGTTCAGCACCTCCAGCATTTAGATTTGGTAAAACAAAAGCAATAGATTTTTTCAAAGCATTAGTTATTTAATTTAAAATATAAATTGATTGGCGTTTTATCGGAATTAAAAATATAGATATTTTTAGGATAATAATACATATAACCAATTAATTAGACGAAATAACCCATTTACAATTTAAAATGCATAATAAAATTTTGTACTATTAATCTTATAATGTATAAATTGTTCATAACCTGTTAATTACTTTTAAAAATTTAGAAAATCCAAAATTGTAATCTGAGCGTATATAAACCTGATATCCTTTAAAGTGCAGTTTGTCGATTAGCCAATCGTTAAAGAGTCACATAAGTACTACAAAATACATTTTAAGTACTACTAATATTACAAAAAAGGTGTACTTTATCGAATTTACACCTTTTTTAATAATTGATTGGATTGAATTTTAATAGATTAGCATAAAATTAATAGCAAAACCCTTAATTATGAAACATTTATATGTTAGGAAATTCTCACAATTTGGAAATTCCAAGAAAGTATTATTTTTAAATTTCTTGTTTTTTAGTTTGATTCTTTCAGCTCAAAATTATCCGGAATCTATTCCATTAAGTTCCATAAATTACACATCTTATCAATATCCCACAGGTGATACCCCAGGGTATTTGGAAGTGAAAACTAATGGATTTAGTAATGAGGTTATAAGAATTAGTGATGCTGGTGTATTAGGAACCTCAGGACAAAATTTAAGACATCATTATTCTAAAGATCAGCCTTGGAATTCAGATGGTTCCTTAATTAAATTAGCTGGATATCCAGCTGCTATTTTAGATGGAGAAACTTTTGAGTTTTTATACTGGGCTAGTATTCCTAGTGCAGCGACTTGGTCTAATATAAATCCTAATTTAATGTATGGAATTTCGGGAAACAGAATAGTAAGATTTGATGTTACTACAAATATTAGAGAAACTCTTCATACATTTAGTGAATTTTCTTCTGTTAGTTATGGATATGGAGAAGGAAACACTTCTAATGATGATAAATATATAGGATTAATAGGTAAAAATGGTAGTAATCAAACATTAATTGTCTATAATATAAAAGATAATGTGGTTGTAGCAACGAGATCTATCGGCACATTAGATCTAGATTGGTTTTCAATTAGCCCATTAGGGAACTACGCAGTTATTTCTTATGGACCGGATGGTTCTAATGTAGATCAAGGATTAAAAGTATATGATATAGATTTAACAAATTACAGACATTTAAATAACTATACAACACATGCAGACATAGGCTTGGATGCTAATGGTGATGAAGTATATATTGCTTTTGGTGATCCAACAACGAGATCAAACGGTTATTATTTGAAAATGGTTAGATTATCAGATGGTCAAGTAACACCTTTCTTTTATCATTCACCTGGTCATGGTGTTTGGGGAGGTCATATCAGTACAAGAAATACTGATAGACCAGGATGGGCTTATATTAGTGAAGGTTGTTGTCAAACTGTAGGTTATAAAGAAATGTTTGCTATTAAATTAGATGGTTCTGACATGATTGAGCGATTTGGTATACATCATTCTAATGAAAATACGGGTTATGGCCATGAAGCACATGGTGTGCCAAACAGAGATGGTAGTAAGATGATGTTTGCAAGTAACTGGGCTAACGCCTTTACAGAAAATTTTCCACCAGCGTTTATCGTTCAAGCTCCTCAATCATCCTTAGGTGTTGAAGATGAAACCTTAGCTACAAGCGATATTAAAGTATATCCAAATCCATCAAGAGATGGTTTAGTAAATATTAAACTTAATGGAAGTATAGCGGTTAAAGCTATCGAAGTGCACGATATGCTTGGAAGACTTATTAGAACAGACCAAATGGATAGCAGCGAGAAAAGTTTGAATTTATCAAATTTACCAACTGGAGTTTATTTGTTAACATTCCAAACCGAAAGAAGTGGTTCGATAACGAAACGTATTGTTCTAAATTAGAACACGTTATAAAGAATATAAAAAGCCTAGAACTCCACGAGTTCTAGGCTTTTTAATTTTTAGGGCCATTTAATATCCTGTATTGTTGCTATACTATCACAGTTCTCTACGGTTAAAGCAACTTTTATTTTATTTATTTTTCCTTCAACTGCATAAATACCACAAGGTTCTTTACGGGTTTCACTTTTAGAAAAATTAATATCACCTCGTTTCAATAGTTCTCTAACTTCTAATGAATCTATTTTTTTATTTAATATAGCCGAATGTATGTTTTCTGAAAATACGATTTGCTTTAAGTTGATATTTTTTAAAACACGAGCTTCCGGACCGTAATCGCAAGACACTTTTTTACCATTTAAAAAAAAAGCCAATATAATTAATCCTAGAGAGAACCCTCCAAGATAATAGCCAACACGATGTAGTAATTTCATTTTAATTAATAATTTTTTGGGAAATAATGTTGGACGGATTACGCTAAATAAAACTAAAAAATAAGCAAATTAATATCGCTATGTTTTAAATCGAACCATTCTCCAACAGGTTTACTGGTTAAAATTCCGTGGTAAAAATACAACCCATTTTTTAATCCTCTGTCAAAACGCAAAGAATTTTCCAAACCACCATCCTCAGCAATTTTTAATAGATAAGGTGTAAAAATATTACTAATTGATATAGAGGCAGTTCTAGAATAACGTGCTGGAATATTTGGTACACAATAATGGATAACACCATGTTTAGTAAAGGTTGGGGTTTTATGAGACGTTACCTCACTGGTTTCAAAACAGCCACCCATGTCAATACTAACATCAATGACCACCGATCCATTTTTCATATTGGCAACCATGGATTCCGTAACTATAATAGGCGATCTGTTTTTACCACGTACAGCTGCAATTACCACATCACAACGCTTTAGAGCCTTACTTAAATTTTTTGGTTGAAGGGTAGAGGTGAAGAGGGTTTTACCTAAGTTTACCTGAATACGTCTTAATTTAGTAATGGAGTTATCAAAAACCTTCACATTGGCACCAAGTCCAATGGCGCTTCTAGCCGCAAATTCACCAACGGTTCCAGCGCCTAAAATAACCACTTCAATAGGAGGAACCCCACAAACATTGCCAAACATCAAACCGTTTCCATCGTTTACATTACTCAACAGCTCCGAGGCAATAAGCACTGCTGCTGTTCCTGCAATTTCACTTAACGAGCGCACAGCCGGATAAGCTCCAGTTTCATCTCTAATAAACTCGAAAGCCAAAGCTGTAATACGCTTGGCAGCCAAGGTTTCAAAATATTTTTTTGTTTGGGTTTTAAGCTGAACAGCAGAAATTAATATGGTTTGTGGATTAATAAGTTTTATTTGTTCGAGAGTAGGGGGTTCTACTTTTAAAATCATGGGACAGGCATAAACCTTGGCGGTATCCTTGGTTATTTCTGCACCAGCTTCGCTATATTCCTTATCAGAGAAATGCGCACCACTACCTGCTCCGGACTCCAGTAAAACGCGATGTCCATTGCTTACCAATGCTGAAACAGCATCTGGGGTTAAGCAAACACGCTTTTCTTGATAAGCCGTTTCTTTTGGAATACCAATAAATAAATTGCCTTTACGGCTAAAAATTTCTAGTTTTTCTTCTTGTGGAAGTAATTGTTGCTTGGTAAAGGGAGATAAAGCTTTAGACATGAGTTCCTAATTATATTAGGAGTCAAATTACGAATAAATTTTTGATAGTTTAAAAGGTATTTTAAAAATACTGCTTTAATTTCCCCCAGAAACTTTTTGGTCTAATCATAAATTCAGCTTCTAGCTCTTCCATAGTTTTATTTGCCGTATTAATTTTATCGAACATCTTGGCTCTAATTAAATATATAGTGGGTATGGTTATAGCCATAATTGGAAATAGGTACATTAATTGTGATTCATCTACAGCAAGAATACTATCATTAAATATACTAATTATTTGGTAAAGATACATTGATATAGGCACTAAAATAACATGATACCACCAATGTCTGCAAGTAAAAAACCAGATTAACAAAAACATTAAAGGCAATGCTTTTCCAGTAATCAGCCACATAACATAGTTGGCATTTTCTAATCTTCCTGCATCAAACGTAAATAAAAAAGTGCTCCAAACTTGTGTGTTTGGAACACTTTCGTACAAATAGTATAAATAAGGAGAAATAGCTAAAAGTGTGGCTACAATACTCCCTATTATAAGTCCTTTCTTATCCGTTTTGCGGAATTGGGTAAGCTCTTTTTTCAATTTGTGGTGCTTCATCGTTTGCTTGGAATAAATTTGTTGCTTGAGCAGTAAACAACATTCCACCGAAAATTGCAATTGCAATTACATACTTCTTAGTTTTCATAATTTAAGGGATTTAATTAATTAATACCTCAAATGTAACTAAGTAGACATATCGTTTTTAAGTCAATATGTTAAAGTTGTGTTAAAAACAGCTTTTTTGCGATTTTCAATTACGGTTTTCCCGTACTTTTTTAGTTTTCTGGTAGAATTTGTGTGCTATTTAACTTTTTTTTTGCTCAATTCACTTTTATTTTAATATCAAATTTCTTGTGTTATTATCGTTTAGACTTAAAATAACACTATTAACATCGTCTGTTATAATTTCTTCTATTAATTCTGGCCATTCAATAATTAACCAATGGGTGGAATTTAAGTAATCTTCGAATCCAAAATTATAGGCTTCATCAATATCTTTTATCCTATACAAATCAAAATGATAAATTTTGTCATTTATTAATTCATATTCATTTACTATGGAATAAGTAGGACTGCTAACTTCATCTTTACTGCCAAGGGCTTTTACAAGTGCTTTTACTAAAGTTGTTTTGCCAACCCCCATCTCTCCATATAGTAAGATGGTTTTACCGTTTAAATTTGTTATAAGTTGTTCAACAACAGTATCGAGCTCATTTAAACGATAATTAACATTCAAATTATTTGAGATTTTCATACAATAATAGGAATAATAATTTAAAATAACTAATAAAAAGTGTGTTTCGTCGGGTTTTTATGCATTACGTAGATTTATTTTGGGTTTAGAACCACGAAAGGAATAATCATTTCCTCTAAAGAAACGCCTCCATGTTGATAGGTATTTCTATAATAACTTACATAATGGTTATAGTTATTAGGATAAGCAAAAAATAAATCACCTTTAGCAAAAATAAACGAACTACTCATAGTTATAGAAGGCAAGTGGATAGTTTTTGGATTTTTTGCAACCAAAACATCCTTATCTTCATAAGTTAGGCTTCTGCCTGTTTTGTATCTTAAATTTAAACTAGTGTCCTTGTCTCCAATAACTTTCGATGGATTCTTAACATTAATAGTTCCATGGTCTGTAGTTAATATTAATTTGAAACCCAATTGCTGCGCTTGCTGGATCATTTCCAATAATGGCGAATTTTTAAACCAGCTTTGTGTTAAAGATCGATACGCTTTATCATTAGATGCCAGCTCTTTTACGACATCCATTTCCGTTTTAGAATGAGAAAGCATATCCACAAAATTATAAACAACCACCGTTAAATCGTTGTCTTTTTGTGTCTTAAAATTCTCGACTAATTTTTTTCCATTTTTTAAATTGGTAATCTTATGATATTCCATTTTTAAATGAGAGAGACCTAATCGTTTTAATTGGGCTTCAAGAAATTCCTTTTCGTACAGGTTTTTACCACCATCATCGGTATCGTTTTTCCAGAGATCTGGATGCAGCTTTTCCATATCGCTAGGCATTAACCCAGAAAAAATGGCGTTTCTTGCATATTGGGTTGCTGAAGGTAGAATGCTGAAATAAGGAGATTCTGAAACTTTTTTATAATAATTGTTTACGGTTGGCTCAAAAGCTTTCCATTGGTCGTATCTTAAATTATCTATTACTACCAAAAGAGTGGGTTGTTCTTTACTGATTTCGGGAACGACTTTGTTTTTAAATAAGGTATGGGACAAAGTTGGAGCATCGGTATTTGGTTCAAACCAAGCTGGGTAATGTTTATCTATAAATTTCCCAAACTGTGTATTGGCTTCGTTTTTTTGGGATTCTAGAATTTCAAACATGCCTGGATCTTCAATGTTTTCTAACTGAATTTCCCAATAAATTAATTTTTGATACAAACTAATCCATTCCTCGTAACTATTAACCATACTCAAATCCATAGCAATCTTTCGAAACTCTTGCTGATAATTTGAAGTGGTTTTTTCTGAAATTAATCTGGAGTGATCTAAGTTTTTCTTCAGACTCAATAAAATTTGATGAGGATTAACCGGTTTAATTAGATAATCGGCTATTTTATTTCCAATAGCTTCCTCCATAATATATTCCTCCTCACTCTTGGTAATCATCACTACTGGAAGCGTATCGCGTTTTTCTTTAATTTCATTTAAAGTTTCAAGACCCGATAGTCCTGGCATGTTTTCATCTAGAAATACAATGTCGAAATTTTTATCGTCCAAAATCTCCAAAGCTTCCATTCCACTTTGACAGGTAGTTACAGAATAGTTTTTCTTTTCTAAAAAAAGGATATGAGGTTTTAATAAATCAATTTCATCGTCAACCCAAAGAATATTTATATGGTTCATGTATATTTGTTTCAATATTAACGTAAAAGAATAAGCTTGATTGTGCAAAACAAACTTAAAATATTTAACGACCCAATTTACGGTTTTATTACCATACCTAATTCGTTAATCTTCGATTTAATTGAACACAAATACTTTCAGCGACTGCGAAGAATTTCGCAAATGGGCATGTCGTATTTGGTATATCCAGGAGCACATCATACTAGATTTCATCATGCTTTAGGATGTATGCACTTAATGCAAAAAACGGTTAATGTACTTCGTTTTAAAGGGGTTAGCATTTCTGAAGATGAAGAACAAGCTCTATATATAGCTATTTTATTGCACGATATTGGGCATGGACCGTTTTCGCATGCCATGGAACACAGTATAGTAAATGGGGTCTCTCACGAGCAAATATCCCTGCTTTTTATGGAACAGCTCAATAAGGAGTTTAACTTAAGTTTAACGCTAGCCATCCAAATTTTCAAAGGCGATTACCCGAGAAAATTTTTATGCGAGCTTATTTCTGGACAATTGGACATGGATCGCGCAGACTATTTAAAACGCGATAGCTTTTATACTGGAGTCGCCGAAGGGAATATTAATAGCCAGCGTTTAATTGCCATGCTTAATGTGGTGGATAACGGATTGGTGGTTGAAGAAAAAGGCATTTATAGTATAGAGAAGTTTTTAATGGCCAGAAGACTTATGTATTGGCAAGTATATTTGCACAAAACCAGTGTGGCTGCAGAACAACTTTTAATTCGGGTTTTAAAGCGTGCTAAAGAATTATCCGGACAAGGAGTGGTTTTACAAGCTAGTAAAGCGCTTCAGTTTTTTTTAACCCACGAAATCAATTTAAAAAACTTTAATAGTGAAACCTTAAATACTTTTGCAAAGCTCGACGATTACGACATTGTTTCAGCTATGAAAGAATGGCAATATCACGAGGACTTTGTTTTAAGAAATCTATGTGAAATGCTTATTAATAGAGATTTGCTAAAAGTAAAACTAAAAAACAAGGAAATAAAACCTGAAAAGCTTCAAGATCATATTCTGAAATTAAAGGATAAATACGATATCACTGAAAAAGAAGCCAGCTATTTTGTTTTTACGGGAGAGATTTCCAATCAGGCATATCAAACTAAAAACCAACAAATAAACATTCTGTACAAAAACGGAAAAGTACAGGATATTATTAAGGCTACAGACCAATTAAACCTAAAAGCACTCTCAAAAACAGTCACAAAATATTATATCTGTTACCCTAAAGAAAAACTTTAGCACTTTTTTCCTATTTTTGTCGGAATGAAATTTACAGCACAACAAATAGCAGGAATATTAGAAGGAGACATTGTGGGCAATCCCGATGTTGAAGTTTCTAAGCTTTCCAAGATAGAAGAAGGAACAAAAGGGTCTCTAACCTTTCTTGCTAATCCTAAATATCAATCATATATATATTCTACAAAAGCATCTATTACTATAGTTAATAAATCTTTTGTGCCAGAAAATGATTTGGAAACCACACTTATTAAGGTAGATGACGCCTATAAGTCGTTTTCTAAGTTGTTGGAATATTATAATATGGTCAAGTTAAATAAACAAGGTATTGAAGATCCTTCGTTTATTTCAGAAACAGCAACTTACGGTTCTAACATATATATAGGTGCTTTTACTTATATAGGTGAGAAAGTGAAAATTGGAGAAAATGTAAAAATATTCCCAAACACCTATATTGGAGACAATGTGGTAATTGGAGATAATACGATTGTTTTTGCCGGAGCTAAAATTTATTCCGAAACAATTATTGGCTCAAATTGTGTACTGAATTCCGGAGTTATTCTGGGGGCAGATGGTTTTGGGTTTGTTCCAAACGAAAAAGGGGAATACAACAAAGTGCCTCAAACCGGAAACGTTGTTTTAGAAGATTTCGTGGATATTGGTGCTGGAACTACTATAGATAGAGCTACCTTAGGCTCTACTATTATAAGACGCGGAGTGAAATTGGATAACCAAATTCAAATTGCACATAATGTTGAAATAGGAGAAAACACCGTTATTGCTGCTCAAACAGGAATTGCGGGCTCTACTAAAATTGGCAAAAATTGTATAATTGGTGGACAGGTTGGATTTGCTGGACATTTAATTATTGGAAATAATGTAAAAATTCAGGCCCAGTCTGGAATAGGGAAAAATGTTAAAGACAATGAAGTTTTGCAAGGTTCTCCTTCATTTAATTATAATGATTGGAATAAGTCTTATGTTCATTTTAAAAATTTACCTAAAATAGTAAAAAGTATAACCGATTTAGAAAAAAAAGTAGATGGCAATAATTAATACTGAAGTTAAGCAAAAAACCATTAAAGACCCTGTTTCTTTAACTGGAGTTGGTTTGCATACGGGAAAGAATGTTACTTTAACTTTTAAACCTGGTCCTGTTAATTCAGGATTTTCTTTTAAACGTATAGATTTAGAAGGAACACCTATTATTGAGGCAGACGTTAATTATGTCACCAACACACAAAGGGGAACTTGTTTAGAAAAAAACGGAGTTACCATTCAAACCTCAGAGCACGTTTTAGCGGCTTTGGTTGGTTTGGATCTAGACAATGTGATTATTGAATTAAATGCTTCCGAACCTCCTATTATGGACGGCTCTTCTAAATATTTTGTAGAAGCTTTAGAAAAAGCAGGAGTAGAAGAACAAAATGCCTTTAGAGAAGAATATGTCGTTAGCGATGTTATTTCCTATACAGATGAAGAATCAGGAAGTGAGATTTTAATTATGCCTTCCAACGATTATCAAGTTACCACAATGGTAGATTTTGGAACAAAAGTTTTAGGCACTCAAAATGCCACGCTAAAACATGTTTCAGAATTTAAAGATGAAATTGCAGATTCTAGAACCTTCAGCTTTTTACATGAATTGGAGGCGCTATTAGAGCATGGTTTAATAAAAGGAGGCGATTTAAACAATGCCATAGTTTATGTGGACAAGGAAATTTCACCTAAAACCATAGAAAAACTAAAAGTTGCTTTCAATAAAGAAAATATTTCTGTTAAACCGAATGGTATTTTAGATAACTTGACCCTTCACCATCCAAACGAAGCAGCCAGACACAAATTATTAGATGTGTTAGGAGATTTGGCGCTTATAGGAATTAGACTAAGAGGGAAGGTTATAGCCAACAAGCCAGGGCATTTTGTAAACACACAGTTTGCGAAAAAAATGTCTAAAATCATTAAAAACGAAAGACGTAATCATGTTCCAAAAATAGATTTAAATCAAGAACCCTTGATGGATGTCAATCAAATCATGGAAATGCTACCTCATAGACAGCCGTTTTTATTGATAGACAAAATTTTTCAATTAACGGATTCCGGTGTCATTGGTATGAAAAACGTGACCATGAATGAACCTTTTTTTGCTGGTCATTTTCCTGGAGCTCCAGTAATGCCCGGTGTGCTAATAGTAGAAGCCATGGCTCAAACCGGAGGAATTTTAGTATTAAGTACAGTTCCAGATCCAGAGAATTATCTAACGTTCTTTATGAAAATAGATAAAGTAAAATTTAAGCAAAAAGTGGTGCCTGGAGATACCCTAATATTTAAATGCGATTTAATTACGCCAATACGCCGTGGTATTTGCCACATGCAAGGCTATGCGTATGCAAATGGAAAATTATGTGCCGAAGCTGAATTAATGGCTCAGATTGCTAAAGTTAAAAATTAAAGTAAGTAATTAAACTTAATAAAAAAAAATGAATCAACCACTCGCTTACGTACATCCAGGAGCCAAAATTGCCAAGAATGTTGTAATAGACCCGTTTACCACCATACATAATAATGTTATTATTGGTGAAGGCACTTGGATAGGAAGTAATGTTACCATTATGGAAGGAGCCAGAATTGGAAAGAATTGCAATATTTTTCCAGGCGCTGTAATTTCTGCCGTACCTCAAGATTTAAAATATAACGACGAAGATACGCTTACCATAATTGGAGATAATGTTACCATAAGAGAATGTGTAACAATCAACAGAGGGACAACAGATAAAATGAAAACCGTAATTGGCGATAATTGTCTTATTATGGCCTATTGCCATATTGCACACGATTGTATCGTTGGAAAAAACTGTATTTTTTCCAATAATAGTACGCTAGCTGGACATATTTTAATAGGAGATTATGTGGTATTAGCAGGAATGACTGCTGTTCATCAATTTTGTTCTATAGGAAATCACGCCTTTGTAACAGGTGGTTCTTTAGTAAGAAAAGATGTTCCTCCTTTTGTAAAAGCTGCTCGTGAACCTTTATCTTATGTGGGAATAAACTCGGTAGGATTAAGAAGACGTGGTTTTTCGACAGATAAAATTAGAGAAATACAGGATATTTATAGAATCCTATATCAAAAAAACTATAACAATACCCAAGCTGCAGAAATTATTGAAGCCGAAATGGAAGCCACTCCAGAAAGAGATGAAATCCTTCAGTTTATCAAAAATTCACATCGTGGGATTATGAAAGGATACTTTAAGTCAAATTAAATAGTTAGCTTTCAAAACTTAAAAAAAGTAATAAAAGATTCAACTTAATAACATACAAGCAAATAATACAATGGCAACAACAAGTGATATAAGAAACGGATTGTGTATTAGATACAATAATGATATTTATAAAATAACTGAATTTTTACACGTAAAACCAGGAAAAGGACCCGCTTTTGTTAGAACAAAAATGAAAAGCGTTACAAGTGGAAAAGTTTTAGAAAACACCTTCTCTGCTGGTCATAAATTAGACGATGTACGCGTAGAAACCCATAAATTCCAGTTTTTGTATAATGATGGAGAGTTTTACCACTTTATGAACACGGAAGACTATTCACAAATTCGTTTATTGGAAGCTGCTTTAGATAGACCTGACTTAATGAAAGAAGGAGAAGTAGTAACTGTGCTTATCAATGCAGAAGATAATTTACCACTTTCAGTAGAAATGCCAGCAAGTGTTATTTTAGAAGTTACCCATACGGAACCTGGAGTAAAAGGAAATACGGCCACAAACGCTACAAAACCAGCAACTGTAGAAACAGGAGCAGAGGTTAACGTGCCTTTATTTATAAATGAAGGTGATAAAATTAAAATTGAAACCGAAAAAGGAACGTACAAAGAAAGAGTTAAAGAATAAAACTCAATTTACCAGTTTCCAGATTCACTTAACAAACTGGGATTGAAAACTGAAAAATAATTATATGAAATTTCCTAAACCATACACCTTAAAGCAAATTGCTGAAATTATTGAAACCACTTTTGTTGGCGATGAAAATTTCCCGGTTCTGGGTATGAACGAAATTCATGTAGTAGAAAAAGGGGATATTGTTTTTGTCGATCATCCAAAATATTACGATAAAGCTCTTGAGTCTGCCGCAACCATTGTGTTAATTAATAAAGAAGTGCCTTGCCCTGAAGGGAAAGCGCTATTGATAAGTGATGACCCTTTTAGGGATTTTAATAAATTAACACAACACTTCAAACCGTTTGTTTCGTCTAATCTAGCTATTTCATCCTCGGCTAAAATTGGAAAAAACACCATCATTCAACCCAACTGTTTTATTGGTAACAATGTAGTTATTGGAGATAACTGCGTCATACATTCCAATGTAAGTATTTACGATGATACAATTATTGGAAATCACGTTACCATTCATGCTGGAGCCGTTTTAGGTGCCAGTGCTTTTTATTATAAAAACAGACCAGAAGGTTTTGATCAATTAAAATCTGGAGGAAGAGTAATAATTAAAGACCATGTTGATATTGGAGCTTTATGTACTATAGATAGGGGAGTAACCGGAGATACAACTATTGGGGAAGGTTCTAAATTGGATAACCAAATCCAAGTGGGTCATGATACTGTAATTGGAAAAAAATGTCTAATTGCTTCTCAAGTGGGTATTGCTGGCTGCGTAATTATTGAAGATGAAGTAACCATTTGGGGCCAGGCAGGAATTACCAGCGGGATTACCATTGGAAAAAAAGCGGTCATCTCAGCACAGTCTGGGGTTAGTAAATCGTTAGAAGGTAACAAAAGTTATTTTGGAACTCCCGCAGATGATTTTAGATCCAAATACAAAGAAATGGCTTCAATTAAAATGATACCAAAGATTTTAGAAAATTTAAAAATAAAATAATGAGCCCTAAAGACGTATTAAAACAGTTTTATGATACCGATATAATTACCAATAAGGATTTGGTAGAAAACTTTTATCATAAGGACTGCGAATTGCATTGGAATAGCAGTAAAGGCTTCCGTATTTCAAAATTTCAGGATATTTCAGGGTTTTTTAAAAACATCAGAGAAAACTATATTTCTATTAGATATGAAATAAGTCATTTGTTGGAAGATGTAGATCATATTACCTCTCGACACACGGTTTATGGTAAAACTATAGAAAATGAAGATGAAGAATTGCCTTTAGCACATTATATCAGTATTTGGCAAATTAAAGATGGAAAATTATATAGAGGCTATCAAATTAGTCAGCCGGCAGATGACAAAGCCATACAATCCAATTCTTTTTCAGAAATTAAAGTGTAAAACACTTCATAAATAGCAGTTAAAAACTTACTTTTGCAACGTTTTAAAAACATAAAAAATTAAACAATAATGAGCGTTTTAGTTAATAAAGATTCGAAAATAATAGTACAAGGATTTACAGGAAGCGAAG
>Ga0209075_1002629_pt1 | contig 15681 bp, 12 predicted proteins | sample Stecom2011_FD_187523 | JGI IMG/M metagenome (GOLD analysis project Ga0209075, IMG submission 187523) | Agricultural soil microbial communities from Utah to study Nitrogen management - Steer compost 2011 (SPAdes) (version 2) | ecosystem: Environmental > Terrestrial > Soil > Agricultural land...
TCATGCACCACCCCCAGGGAGACCTTGGCAATGAAGTAGTTACCCAGGTAGGAACCGATCCCCTGATAAAGCGCCACCAGAATGATGAACAGCGGAAAGCCCCAGATCAGCGGCACACCAAGAAACTGGGCACTGGCCCCCTCGGTCAACCCGTCAACGAAGTATTTCAGCATCCAGGCCATGGCCGGCTGGCTGGAGGCGAAGATCACGAAGCCCAGGATACTGATCGCAAAGGGAATCCAGTAGGGCCTGACATAACCGAGCAGGCGCAGGTAGATGCGGGCGCTGGAGCGGGCAAAGCTTTCTTTCTTCGAGTCCGACATAAGCTCTTCGCGAAATGGAATCAGGCAGCGAGTTTATCACAGCAGGCCGGGACCGCCCGCTCCCCACCATCAAACATGAACTGGTGACGGGGTTAAGTTAGACTGCACTTTTGTTTCAGGATTATTTCAATGCAGGTACTGAGCAGGGAAAAATATGCCGCCTGGTGCGCCGACGCCCAGGTGCTGGAGAAGGACAGGTACGGAGAGAAGGTCCTGCACCTGGCCGACGGTACCTTTCTCAAGCTGTTCCGGCGCAAGAGCTGGTTGTCCAAAACCACCTTCTACCCCCCTGCCAAGCGCTTTGCAGACAATGCTGACGCACTGCAGAAGCTCGGCATACCCTGCCCGAAGGTGATCCAGCTGTACCGCCTGAGCGAGCCTTACCGCTCGGTCGTGCACTATCACCCGCTGGAGGGGAAGACGTTGCGCCAGCTGCTTCACGAGCAATCCGCATTCGATGAAGGCGAACTCTTCGCTCGACTGGCCGATTTCATTACTCAACTGCACGATTGCGGTGTCTACTTCCGCTCCCTGCACATGGGCAACATAGTCCTGACCCCCGATGATCGATTCGGGCTGATCGATATTTCCGATATGCGCTGCCTGGGTCGCCCCCTGTCCCGGCAAATGCGCAAGCGAAATTATCGACACCTGCTGCGTTATGAGAGTGACTGGCAGAAGGTGTCCCCGCAAGTAACCGCTCTGTTCACCACCCGTCGCTGAATCACCCTTCCTGATCGGCGACCTCTCCCACAACGGGGATGACCGCCATCCCCGCAGGATGACTGCCAGGTCACCCTGTTTTCAGTCAACTGCCATCTTGCAATGGCCGGCGAATACTGATTGTATTACCGCGTTCCAGAGCGTTGCGTGCGTACTTTCGCCGCGACCCGAACGCATATAACGACAAATAAAAATGATCATAATCGTCAATTCAAAAGTGACCGATACCAGTATCCAGACCTCCCTGGGAAAGTCTGAATACAGCTACTATTTCCTGTTCAAGCAGTTCATGCCTGCCCTTGAGCGGATTGCCCAAGTGATCCCGGTTGCCTCGCCCGATGAAGTTGACCCCCTCTTTCACCAGCTCTCCGGCTCGGGCGAGTCCGTGATCTTCCTGAGCATCAGTCCTCCACAGCAAACGCCTTTGCATCTGCGTTGCCCGACCATCTGCCTGTTCGCCTGGGAATTCCACGATGCCCCTGATCGTATGTGGGAGAATGATGCCCGTCACGACTGGCGGTATGTGCTCACCCGCATCGCCGGTGTCATCGCCTGCAGTCGCGAGTCTGCACAATCGATACGCAATCTGATGGGGCAGAACTACCCCGTGGTCGCCATACCCGCTCCGGTATGGGCGCATTTCGGTGATCTGCTCCCCGACGGGGGCTGGCAGCCCCACTCGGGACCACGCAGCTTCGAGTTTTCCGGCAATATCATCGACAGCAGCCTCCTGGGGCTGTCGGCAGACGGTCTGGTGCAACATTTGCCGCGCCCGCCCCGCCACAGTGTGACCTGCCCGGCAACGGAGCAACCCGGTCCCTGGCGGCTCAGTTGGAACCTGTTTCGCTCCTGGATTGCCGCCCTGCGCCATGACCGTCATCCCCGCGTGGCTCCCAAGCCCAGCGGCGAGCAGCCTCCACCCAGCCAGGCGGGCGTGCAGCCCCAAGAAAACTGCCGATTTGAACTCTCCGGGGTGGTGTTCTGCAGCATCCTTAACCCCATGGATGGCAGAAAGAACTGGATCGACATCATCACCGCCTTCTGCTGGGCCTTCCGCGACACCCCTGATGCGACCCTCATCCTGAAGATGACCCACCACGACCTGGAATCCTATCGCATCATTCTGCTGACGCTGTTATCCAGGCTGGCCCCCTTCCAATGTCGGGTAGTGGCGCTTCACGGCTTTCTGGATGACGACAAGTACCGCGAGCTCATTACGCTGACCGACTTCTATATCAATGCCTCGAACGCGGAAGGCCTGTGCCTGCCGCTGATGGAATTCCTCTCGGCCGGCAAACCCGCTCTGGCCCCCAGACACACGGCCATGCTGGACTATTTGGACGAGGACGTCGCCCGCCTCGTGGAAACCTCGGAGGAGCTGGCCAGCTGGTCCCACGACCCGGTGGGCATTCTCGGCAGCCGCCGACACCGGTTGAACTGGGAGTCACTGATGCAGGGCTACCGCGACTGCCACGCCGTGGCCCGAACCGACCCTGAGGCCTATCAACGCATGTCCGTCTGTGGCTGGCAACGGATGCGGCAGGTGTCCGAGACCTCCGTTGTAGCGGCCCAGTTGAAGGCGTTTCTCATCCCCTTCGTCACAGCCGAACAGGTGGAAGCAGAAGCATGAAGATCCTGGTTTATTCGGCCATGAATGCCGCGACGGTTCTACAGAACCTCGGCGAACCGGAGTACAGCTACTTCTTCGTGTTGCGCGAATTCATGCCGGTATTGCAACAGCTCGGAGAGGTGGAGATCGTAGAGGATCCCGCCAGCGAGGTCGACCGTCGCTACCACGACGCGATTGCGCGTGGCCAGCAATGCATTTTCCTGAGCTTCTCCCCTCCCCATCTCACCACGCTGGGGCTGGACTGTCCGACCGTTCCGGTATTCGCCTGGGAATTCAGCAGCATGCCGAATGAAACCTGGTGGCAGGACCGACCGGAGATGGACTGGCGCTGGTGCCTGGAACAATGCGCCGGGGCCATAGTGCACTCCCGGCAGAGCGCCATGGCGGTTCGCAAGCTCATGGGCGAGCATTTTCCGGTCATCGACATACCCGCTCCGCTTCAGGACCGCATGGCTCAGGCCCGCCGCTGGCTGAGTCAGACCAGCCACGCGGCCGAGGACCCCATTGAGATCGCCAAGGGCACCCTGTTCGATACCCACGACCTGGAGCTGGCACGCTGGCTGCCTACCGAGCAGGACATCGTCCGCGCGGTAGCAGAAGCACGCAGCGTGATTCCCATTGACGAGAACAAGGGATTTCGCCGCGGTCCCAAGACCGCGCGCCGGATCACTCTCGAATATCTGGTCGCCTGGTACCAGCAGGTGCTGGCTTCCCGCCTGCCGGAGCGACTGCGCAGACCTCTGGATCGCTGGGCAGCGCGTACCGACCCCTGGCAGCTCGGCCGTCGCCAGCTGAAGCTCGACGGTGTGATATTCACCAGCCTGTTCAACCCCCACGACGGTCGCAAGAACTGGGTGGACATGGTCACCGCATTCTGCGTGGAGTTCCGCGACCAGCCCGACGCTACTCTGGTCCTGAAGCTCGGGCACCGTCGGCATGAGGAAGCCCTGCAGGGCTTCCTCATGCTGCTGCCCAGACTGCCGGCGTTTCGCTGCCGGCTGGTGATACTCAACGGTTTTCTAGATGACGAGGCCTACCTGCAATTGCTGAGAGCAACCCACTTCGCCGTCAATACCTCCTACGGCGAAGGGCAATGCCTGCCACTGATGGAATACTTGTCCTGCGGCAAGCCCGCGGTCGCCCCCTGTCATTCGGCATTGGCCGACTACATCAGCCCGGACATCGCCTTTACCGTCGACAGCTGGGCGGACGCCACCGCCTGGCCGCATGATCCACGGGTGGCCTATCGGACACTGCGCCAGCAGATCGACTGGGCCTCCCTGCGCCGGGCCTACCGCGCCGCTTTCGATTGCTTTCGCAACCAACCAGACCATTATCGGTCCATGGCGCAGGTGGCGGAGCAGCGCATGCAGCAGCACTGCTCCCAGGCAGTGGCGCTGAGCCGCCTCTCGCCCTGGCTGCAGCGCGTTCGGGGCAGCGTCGCGTCCGCACCTGCCACTTCATGAGCCGACCGACCAAATGAGCAGAGAGAAGATTCTCGACATAGAGATACTACGTGCGCTGGCGGTCATCGGGGTGGTGATCCACCACGCGCGAACCGACCTGTTCACCTGGAGCTCGCCCGGACTAGAACGGCTCGGCGTGTTCTTCGGTGGATGGGTCGGCGTTGATCTGTTTTTTGCCATCTCCGGCTTCGTCATCGGCCGGAGCCTGCTACCCAGGTTGCAGGCGGCTGGCAACAACCGACTGGACTCCGCACAGGTCATCCTGGCATTCTGGATCCGCCGGGCCTGGCGCCTGCTGCCCTCAGCCTGGCTGTGGCTGCTGCTGATACTGGCAGGCGCCATCGCCTTCCGAGAAAGCGGGACCTTCGGCGACCTGCGTGCCAATCTCGAGGCGACGGTGGCGGGCTTCCTGCAGATCGCCAATCTGCGTTTTCTCGAGACCTTCATGCGCAGTGAATACGGCGCCAGCTTCGTCTACTGGAGCCTGTCCCTGGAGGAGCAGTTTTACCTGCTGCTGCCGATAGTAGTGCTCCTGTCGCGGCGCTGGCTGGTCCCGGTGTTGCTGTTCATAGTGATCTATCAGCTGCTGCAGGAACGCACGCTGGCCATGATGATGTTCCGCTGCGACGGCATGCTGCTCGGCGTCCTGCTGGCGATCTGGAGTCAACATCCCAGCTATCAGCTGGCCCGTCCAGAGTTCCTCAGATCCCTGCCCCTGCGAGGCACACTGCCACTGCTCGTCGTTCTCGGCTGTCTGGCCCTGCTGGGGTCGGACGAACTGCGTATTGCCAGCCACAGAATGAGTGTGATCGCCCTGCTCTGCGTGCTGCTGGTCTGGATGGCCTCCTATAACGACGACCTGCTGCTGCCTCAACCCCTGCGGCGCCTGGCAGCCTGGCTGGGCGCCCGCTCCTATGCCATCTACCTGATTCACGTACCGGCATTCTTCCTCACCCATGAGATCTGGCAGCGCGCCTACCCCGGAGCCACCGCCGGGCCGGAACAGCTACTGGTTTATACCTTCCTCGCCGGGACGCTGATCCTGATCTGCGCCGAGCTGAACTACCGGTGGGTCGAGCAGCCTTTGCGCCGCCAAGGCGCCGCTGTGGCCGCACGTATCGGCTCATCCTCGCGCGGCGAGCCGCCCGTTACGCTACCCACGCACGACATGCCCCCCAGCCGCAGGAGAGAATCATGTTTGCCACCCTGAAACGCGTGCTGTCCCGAACCCAGAACACGGTTACCGAGCCAGCCGCGACGCTCAGCACTTTGGTGACGCCTGAGCCCCCGCCGGCCCCGGTGACATCGGCGGCGGAGGAAAGCGGCCCACCGATGGATTTCACACTGCGCGACGCCTATCTCAGCGGCTGGTTTCACAAGGAAACCGGAGAGTTGTTCACCGGCTTCAAGGTGGATGCGACCGATCATGTACTGGATGTGGGCTGCGGTGACGGTAACTTCATCCACTTCTGTGCCACCCAAGGTGCCGAGGTGACCTTTGTCGATGTCGATGCCGCCAAGATCGAGGAGGCAGTCGCCCGACTGCAGGGCACCGCTGCCCGCGGGATCCATCCCGTGGTCAGCGATGCCAGCCCGCTACCCATGCCGGCCAACCATTTCGACAAGGTGGTGGCCATGGAGGTGATGGAGCACGTGGATCATCCCGCAGACTTTCTCGCGGAATTGGTTCGCGTCGGCAAGCCCGGTGCACTCTACCTGCTCAGCGTGCCCGACATTACCAGCGAAACGGTACAGAGGACCGTGGCCCCGGCGATGTACTTCGAGAAGCCCAACCACATCAATATCTTCTCCGGGGAAGAGTTTGCCCAGCTGGTGCGGGACTCTGGACTGATCATCGAGAAACAGACCAGCTATGGCTTCTTCTGGTCGGTATTCTGGGCCTTCTTCTGGACCTGCGATCAGGAATTGACCGACCCCTGGCATCCGCTGCTGGCGCAATGGGGAAAAACCTGGGAAACACTGCTTACCATGCGTGACGGTCCGCGGATCAAGCAGGCCCTGGACAAGGCACTGCCGAAAAGCCAGGCCATCATCGCGCGCAAGCCGGAGTAGACACGCCATGTCATCCGGAACAAGCCAAGTGGTCAGACTGCTGCAGCGCGAGCGCGCCACTGTCGCGGTATTTCTGGTGCTGCTCGTCGCTGCCCTCACGGTGCGGCTGGCAACCCCCTTCGAGTTTCCCGTTGCCTGGAACGATGAATCCTTCTTCATCGGTCAGGCCTATGCCCTGGCCAAGCATGGGACCCTGTTCGTGGATGCCCTTCATCCGGAGCGGCCGTTGATGTGGATGCCCCCGGGGTATTTCATCTATCTCGCCGGGGTATTCTCCCTCTTCGATTACAGCTTCGACGTCGCCCGCTGGGCCTCCACGGTGCTGTATCTGGTCAGCGTCTGCCTGGCCCTGATTCTCATCACGCAACTGCCACTGACGCCATGGCCCCGGCGACTTGCCCTGGCGTTCACCCTGTTCGCCTTCCTGTCCCCCTACACCCTGGCCATGAGCAATATTGCCCGCATGGAAGCGCTGTATACCATGCTGTACCTGCTGTCATTGCTGATGATGCTCCGCGGCCGCCCCGGGATAGGCCTGGCGATAGTCATTGCCAGCGCCACGGTCCATTACAACGCGGTTTATCTGCTGTTGCCCTATGCGGTGCTGGTACTCTGGGTGATACTGCGCAGGGACCAGCTGGTTCTCAGGGCCAGCGAGCTGCTGGCACTGCTGCTGGCCTTCGCCGCTCTGGCCACCTACGCCCTGCTGATCGCCGGCAATCTGTCAGGCTTCATAGAGGACATGCGCTTCCAGTTTGCTTGGAAGCGTATGGGGCTACCTCTTGGAGGCCCGAGCGGATGGGCGATATTGACGGGCGTGCTGGGGATTGCTGCCTGGCAGACCTGGCGTTCGGGATGCCTTGGAGCGGACACCATACTGTCCCTGCATGCCGCCTCTTTCCTCGCGCTGCAACTGCATGGCTATGCGATGTGGTATCAGTTTTCAGCCGTTCTTGGCTGCTGGCTGCTGTTGCTGGGCCTGCTGACCACTTTTTCCACCCCCCCGGCCGCCCGCGTTCAACGCATACTCTGTGGCGGCCTCATCGCCGCCGTCATCTGGCCCCTGGTCGCCTTCGGCTATACCCGAACCGAGCACTTTGGGCCGCTCTGGCCTCGCACCGAGCTGGTAACCAAGCACGTGGTCGCACCTGAGGAGATTGAGCGGGTTCGCCACTGGATCCACAGTCTGCCGCCTGGAACCCGGGTGTCCTTCGGTCTGTCCGGCGTGCAGCCCTTCTTCCTGGCCGACATGGAAGACGCCGGCGTGGTATGGAGCACAGGCCGCTACAGCATGACCGAGATATTCCCGGTACGTGAGGATGACTACCGTGTTGTCTGCGACAGCTCCCTGTTTCCCAGCTACCTGCTGCAGTTCGAGTGGGATATCAACCCGCCACGCGAGGGGGTGGACAGCGGCTGCAGGATCATAGAACTGTCCCCATCAGAGGACAGTGCTGCGGCTTCGAACAACAACGACGACAACGGATGAATGCAGTGAGCCAGGATATCCACTATTACCCTGCACTGGATGGCGTACGGGGCTGGAGTGCCCTCTGCGTGCTGATAGCCCATGTACACCTGGCGTGGCTTCCCGGCGCCATGGTGCTTATGGACCTGTTTTTTGCCATATCCGGCTTCCTGATCACCTCCATCATCTGGCGCGGAGCGCGGAAGCGCGGAAGGATTGATCTGCTGCAGTTCTGGAAACGTCGACTGCAACGACTCTACCCGGTGTTGTTGCTGGTGGTGGCGGTGTTCACCCTGGCCGCCTACATCCTGCTCGAGGACCCTGTTCCCTCCTACAAGGACGCACTGACGACGCTGCTCTATGTCTCCAACTTCACCAAGCTGTACGATTATGTACTGCCCACCCTGTTCGGCCAAACCTGGTCCCTGGGTGTGGAGGAACAGTTCTATCTGCTCTGGCCGCTGCTGTTCTGGCTGTTTCTTCAATTGCGCTTGGAGATGCGCGGCGTAACCATTTTCCTCGGCTGCCTGGCCTTGGCCTGCATGCTCTGGAAAGCCTACCTGATCCACTCCGGCGTGCCTTGGTCGCGACTTTATTACGCACCGGATACTCGACTGGACGCTTTTGTGGTCGGTGGGATGCTGGCTATCTATCACCCCAGACTGCTCGCCTGGTGTCAATCCCGGCTGGCCCATGGCGTGCTGGTGCTGGCGGGCTGCGCGCTGGTAGTGCTGGTAGCCTACGCAACGCCCCGGGAGATGGTATATTTCCTCTGGCAACAGACCCTGGCACTCGTCCTCTCCGCAGCCCTGATACTGTTGCTTACCTCCCCAAGGCCAAGCGTGTTCAAATGGCTGTTCAGCCTCCGCCCCAGCGTGTTCGTGGGTCAGCGCTGCTACAGCATCTACCTCTGGCACTGGCCCATCATCTGGCTGCTCCTCGTCACCGTACGCCCGGATCCGCTGGTCATGCTCATGATAGTCGCGCCCTTGGTATTGGTGTTGTCCTGTCTGAGCTACCACTACCTGGAGCTGCCGTTCATGAGCCGACGAAATGCACTGATCGAATTCCCCCAGCCGCGGTCAGAGCCTGAGGCGGTTCGCCCCCGGGAACTTCCCACATGAGCATGGTTGAACCTCCCACACCGGTGCTTTTATGGACTGCTACAGAGATACCAGGCTAGCTACCGATATTGCAGAATCCCCCATGAAAAGCGTATAAATCTGGACAGATGGCCACCTGTTTTAGCCATTTGCGCCAGATCACATTACCTGCCAGCTCGCTTGACAGAGCATTCAAACAAACGTTTAATCCTTGCATTCGCGCCATGAACAGGGCATAAAAAGAAATACAGAAGTGTCTCTTCTTGAGACAACCGAAAGCACTAAAAAAGACAATAAAGGCGACGGGAATGTCATCAAGGATCCGCAGTTCCGGCAGTCCGGAGATACCCACTCCAAATTCCGCAGCAGGCTCGGGGGACCGGCGTGCGTAATCTCCTGATGACCGGCCACACCGGCTTCGTTGGTCGCCACGTGATGAATCATCTCAACGCAGGGCGGTCCAGTTCCTGGCGGCTGATCCCCCCCGTCCCCCATGATCTGCTGGATCCCGCTTCCCTGGACAACTGGCTGGTTGAACAATGTCCGGATGCAGTTCTGCATCTGGCGGGCCAGACCTTCGTGCCCGCCGCAGCCAAGAATCCTGCAGACACATTGCAGGTCAACCTGCTGGGCACACTGAACCTGCTGCAGGCGCTCAAACGCCGGGGTTTCAACGGTACTTTCCTGTATGTCAGCTCGGGGGACGTCTACGGGCAGGTCGATACTGAACAGTTGCCCATCAGCGAGACCCTGCTGCCACACCCCCGCAATCCCTATGCAGTCAGCAAGCTGGCAGCCGAACATCTGTGCCTGCAATGGTCCTTCAGCGAACCGGACTGGCGGATTCTCGTTGCCAGGCCGTTCAACCATATCGGGCCAGGCCAGTCGGAAAGCTTCCTGATATCCGACATGGCCCACCAACTGGTGCGCATACGTCGAGGCCGGCAGTCTCCAGAACTCCATGTGGGCGACGTGGACGTAAGCAGGGATTTCCTCGACGTACGCGACGTCGTCAGTGCCTACTTCGAACTTCTGGACAAGGGCCGCTCCGGTGAAATCTACAACGTCTGTTCCGGTACCGAACGCGTCGTCCGCGAGCTCATCATGCAGATGGCGAACCTGGCCGAACTTGAGGTTACCCTGAAACAGGACCCTGCCCGCCTGCGCAGGGCCGAGCAGCGACGTGTTGTCGGCAGCTGCAGAAAACTGCAGGCAGAAACTGGCTGGCAGGCCAGCATTACCACCACCATCTCGCTGAGGGATGTTATCGGCGACTGGGAAAATAGGGATTCATAAGAACAATGAACAAGAATGCACTCATTACCGGGGTAACCGGTCAGGATGGCGCCTACCTGGCCAAGTTCCTGCTGGACAAGGGCTACAAGGTATACGGCCTGGTAGCCCGACGCAGTTCTGACACCAGCTGGCGCCTGCGCGAACTGGGCATCGCCGGGGACATCGAGTTCATTGAAGGTGATCTGGCCGACGCCTGTTCGGTTCAGCGCGCGGTGATCAGATCCCGACCGGATGAGGTCTACAATCTCGGCGCCCAGAGCTTTGTCGGCAGTTCCTGGGACCAGCCGGTTACCACCGGCATCGTCGACGGCCTGGGTGTCACCCACGTGCTGGAGGCAATTCGGCAGTTCTCTCCGGAGAGTCGCTTCTATCAGGCTTCCACCAGCGAGATGTTCGGGCTCATCCAGGCTGAGCGTCAGGATGAGAGTACCCCCTTCTACCCCCGCAGCCCCTACGGGGCCGCCAAGCTATACGGCCACTGGATCACGGTCAACTACCGGGAGAGTTTCAAGCTGCACGCCTCCAGCGGCATCCTCTTCAACCACGAGTCGCCGCTGCGGGGTATCGAATTCGTCACCCGCAAGGTGACCGATGCTGTCGCCCGCATCAAGCTGGGCAAGCAGAAGGAGCTGCGGCTGGGCAACATCGACGCCAAACGGGACTGGGGCTTTGCCGGGGACTATGTCGAAGCCATGTGGCTGATGCTGCAGCAGGATCAGGCCGACGATTACGTGGTCGCCACGGGTCAGACCTCAACGGTCCGAGACATGTGCTCACTGGCCTTCGAGCAGGTGGGCCTGAACTATCAGGACCATGTGGTGATTGATCCCCGTTATTTCCGACCTGCCGAGGTCGACGTCCTGCTGGGCAACCCCGCCAAGGCACAACGCAAGCTGGGCTGGACTGCAAAGACCGGCCTCGCAGAACTCATTGCCATGATGGTAGAAGCTGACCTGCGCCGGGTAAGCAAGGAGTAATCCCTATGCCGATCGTTCCCGTGATCCTTTCCGGCGGTGCCGGAACCCGCCTCTGGCCAGTATCCCGCGAAGGGCACCCGAAGCCCTTTATCAGCCTACCAGACGGAAAGACCCTGTTGAGCAAGACCTATGATCGCGCCGCCGCCCTGCTCCCGAGCGGTGGCACCATCATGACGGTCACCAATCGTGAGCACTATTTCGCCAGCAAAGATCAGTGGTCCGAAGCACGGATCGATAGACATCACAAGGCCCATTTCCTGCTGGAGCCGGAAGGTCGCAACACCGCCGCTGCGGTGGCCCACGCCGCCCTGGCGGTGCATGCCAGCCATGGTCCCGAGACTGTGCTGGTAGTAATGGCAGCAGACCACCTGATCAACAACGAAGCTGCCTTCCGGGAGACCATGGAACATGCGAGCCTGCTGGCCCATGATGGCTTCCTGGTCACCTGCGGCGTACCGCCGACCCACCCAGAGACAGGCTTCGGCTATATCCACGGAGGGGAGCCGCTGGATGATCAGGGCGGCCGCCGCGTACTTCAGTTTGTCGAGAAGCCTGACAGGGCCACCGCAGAACGCTACCTGCAGCAGGGTAACCTGCTGTGGAACGCGGGAATCTTCTGCTTCAAGGTGGAAACCCTGCTGGAGGAGCTGCAAATGCATGCCGCCGATGTTCTGGAAGCGGCGCGGCACTGCCTCGAGCAGAGCCCGGCGCATGACAGTGCCGGCGTGCTGCTGCAGGAGCTGAACCAGAACAGCTTCTGCGAGCTGCCGGAAATATCCATCGACTATGCCCTGATGGAGCGATCCGATCGGGTCGCCATGGTCCCCGCCCGGTTCGACTGGAGCGACATAGGCTCGTGGAACGCCCTCGCCGACCTGATCCCCCCGGACGAGCAAGGCAACCGGGTCATCGGCGACGTGGTAATGGAAGACACCCGCAACACCTTCGTACTCGGGGAGGACCGTCTGGTAGCCACCCTGGGATTGGATAACCTCATCATCGTGGATACCAGCGATGCGGTACTGGTCGCCAGTGCCGACCGGGCCCAGGACATCGGTCGCGTCGCCAAACGCCTCAAGCATGAGCAGCATCCTACCTATCAGCTGCATCGCACGGTCGGGCGCCCTTGGGGCAGCTACACTGTGCTCGAGGAAGGACCTCGCTTCAAGATCAAGCGTATCGTGGTCAAGCCCGGCGCCGCCCTCTCCCTGCAGATGCACCATCACAGGAGCGAACACTGGATTGTGGTGCAGGGCATGGCGCAGATACTCAACGGGAGCGACCAGCCGCGCATGGTGAATACCAATGAGTCCACCTTCATACCCGCGGGCCACCGTCACCGCCTGAGCAATCCCGGCAAGATTGACCTGGTGCTCATCGAGGTGCAGAGCGGCGAGTACCTCGGCGAGGACGATATCGTCCGCCTTGATGACAAATACGGACGGGCGGTCTGATGTCCGCGCCCATGCTCAGTTCACTTTGGCACTATCGGGGCTTCGTACTGGGGAGCGTTCAGCGGGAGTTCCAGACCCGCTACCGCAACTCCCTGCTGGGCGCTCTGTGGACCATCATCAATCCCCTGGCGATGATCATCGTCTATACGGTGATCTTTTCCCGTCTGATGCAGGCCCGCCTGCCCGGCGTGGACAATGATCTGGCCTACGGTATCTACTTGTGCGCAGGCCTGCTGACCTGGGGATTGTTCGCAGAGATTCTGGGACGCAGCCAGGCAGTCTTCCTCGAACATGCCACTCTGCTGAAGAAACTCAGCTTTCCCCGGATCTGCCTGCCGGCGGTGGTAGTCTGCAATGCCCTGCTGAACTTCTCGATCATCTTCGGACTATTCCTCGGCTTCCTGCTGATCACCGGCAACTTCCCCGGATTGGTGGTAGTCGCCATGCTGCCGGTCCTGGCAATCCAGGTCCTGTTTGCCACCGCCCTGGGTGTCATTCTGGGCATATTCAACGTGTTCTTCCGGGATGTAGGGCAGATGACGGGGATAGTTCTGCAATTCTGGTTCTGGTTCACCCCCATCATCTATCCGCCGAGCATCCTTCCCGAGGGCGCCGCGCAACTGCTGGAGCTGAACCCAATGCTGCCTATTGTTCAAGCCTATCAGGGCATCTTCGTCGAGGCGGCCTGGCCCCAATGGCACACCCTCTGGCCGATGGCACTGGTATCGCTCGTCCTAAGCCTGATGGCCCTGTCGCTGTTCCGTAAACGTGCCGGTGAAATGGTGGATGAACTCTGATGGGCAGTATCAAGGTATCCGGACTGGGCAAGGCCTACCGACAATATCCCAACCGCTGGGCCAGACTGGCCGAATGGGTGATTCCCTGGAGCAAACCGCGGCACCAGAAGCACTGGGTGTTACAGGACATCGACTTCGAGATCCAGTCGGGGGAGGCCATCGGAATCATCGGGGTCAACGGTGCTGGCAAGAGCACCCTGTTGAAGATGATCACAGGCACTACCCAGCCTACCGCCGGCCAAATACATCATACCGGCCGCATTGCCGCCCTGCTGGAACTAGGCATGGGCTTCCACCCCGAATTCACCGGGCGACAGAATGTGCTCATGGCCGGGCAGCTGTTCGGCATGACGGTCGACGAACTAACGGCGCTGATGCCTGACATCATCGCCTTTGCGGAGATCGGAGAGTACATCGACCAGCCGGTGCGCACCTACTCCAGCGGCATGCAGATGCGCCTGGCCTTCAGCGTCGCCACAGCCCGCCGCCCGGATATCCTGATTGTCGACGAGGCTCTTTCCGTGGGAGACGCCTACTTTCAGCACAAGAGCTTCAACCGCATCAGGGAGTTCCGCAAGTCGGGGACCACCCTGCTGATTGTCTCCCACGATCGCCAGGCGATCCAGAGCATCTGCGACCGCGCCATCCTGTTGGCCAGCGGCCGTATGGCACTCGCTGGGCCGCCAGAGGAGGTAATGGATTTCTACAGCGCCATGCTCGCCGAGCGTGAGCACAGTATCATCGTCCAGGAGCGAATGGCCGATAACAAGGTACGCACCATCTCGGGTACCGGCGAAGCCAGTGTCGCCGATATAGTCCTGCTGAATCACCAGGGCCGCCCCATAGAGGTGATAGAAACCGGAGCACGGGTCACTCTGCAGATCACGGTCAGCATCAACGAGGATATCGAGCGACTGGTACTCGGCTTCATGATCAAGGACCGCATGGGGCAGGCGATCTACGGTATCAACTCTCACCGTATCAACCAGCCGCTGGACAACCTGCGAGCCGGTGACCGCTTCATCTATCGTTACACCTTCGATGCCGATCTTGGCAAGGGTAATTATTCAGTCTCTACCAGCCTGTCACGTCTGGACTCGCATCTGGACAAGAATTACGAATGGCGCGACTTCGCGCTGATCTTCCATGTCATCAACACTCGCAAACCAGACTTTGTCGGCTGTGTATCTCTGGATGCCACGCTCGAAATAGAGCATCAGGAGATCGGGCAAGGAGTAGCCACGGATGCGCTTTCTGATTGAATGTACCTATGTGTATGAACATCCACAGGACAATTCCGGCATCCAGCGGGTGGTCCGCAATGTGGTGAACAACCTCAAGCATCTGAACACGTCGGCAGAATGCATTCCGGTAATACTCCAACACGGCAAGGTCTACCGGGTGAAGCGACTAGCGCCGGTTGAAGGTCGCCCCCACCTGCCGCGCCTGCAGTCCTGGCTGACCCGTCAGCACGAGCGCCTGGGGCGGCTGCGCCAGCATATCAACCTCTACCAGGCAGCCCGGGAGCGTTCCGGCCCATTCCACAACTCCCCGCTGCTGCGCGGGTTGCTAGCGTTGGTATGCCGTTCAGCCAGACTGGCCTGCGCGGTCCCGCAGAAGGCGTTGTCCTACGTCTCTCTCAACTACGTCGATACCTCCCGGGTGGAGGAGCTGGACTGCCGGCCCGATGATGTGCTGGTGCTGCTGGACTCCTCTTGGCATGCCGACTTCTTTCCGGTGGCCGAGCGCCTGAAATCCGAGGGCGTGCGGATCGTATCGGTCATCTATGACCTGATCCCCCTCACCCACCCGCAGTTCTGCGACGAGGGACTGGTGCGGGTATTCGAGCACTGGTTCGACTGGATAACCCGCACTGCGGACGGCTTCATCGCCATCTCCCGCACCATCATCGAACAGGTAGAGCAAGAGGTACAGTGGCGCCTGGGGCAGGAGGCAGCGGCCCAGCGCTGGTTCGACTTTTTCCATCTGGGCAGCGATCTGGATCAGGCCAACCCCCATATGGTGGTACGCCAGGAACTGAAACAGATGTTCCGACAACGCCCGGTTTACCTCATGGTCAGCACCATAGAACCGCGCAAGAACCACCGTTATCTGCTGGATGCCTTCGAACTGCTCTGGGCGGAAGGACAGGACGCCGGGCTCTGCTTTGTAGGCAAGATCGGCTGGAAAAACGAACAGCTGATCGAGCGCATACGTCAACATCCTCAGCTGGGCAAGCAGCTCTTCATGTGGAACGACCTGAGCGACCGCGAGCTGGAATACTGCTACATGAATGCCAGATCCCTGGTCTTCCCCTCCTATGTCGAAGGCTTCGGCCTGCCTCTGGTGGAAGCCATGCAGCGGGGACTGC
>Ga0209075_1002630_pt1 | contig 15679 bp, 11 predicted proteins | sample Stecom2011_FD_187523 | JGI IMG/M metagenome (GOLD analysis project Ga0209075, IMG submission 187523) | Agricultural soil microbial communities from Utah to study Nitrogen management - Steer compost 2011 (SPAdes) (version 2) | ecosystem: Environmental > Terrestrial > Soil > Agricultural land...
GGGCAAACAATTTATATTGCTTTTAGACATTATGATTGTACGGATAAGGATTATATTGTAATTGATGATTTATTAATAACTGCTTCAACTGCTTCTATAGATACTACATTAGCTGGTTCATTCTCTGTTTATCCAAACCCTGCTAAAGATGTATTAAACATCTCTAACAGCATCGGAGCAGAAATCACTGCAGTAACTGTTTCTGACATCAACGGAAGAACAGTGAAACAATTTGGTTCTGTATCACAAATCAATATTTCAGATTTAAACGCAGGAGTTTATTTTGTAAACATCTCTTCTAACGAAGGAAGCTTGACTAAAAAAGTTGTAAAACAATAATTTTTTAGCAATATAAATTTTAAAAATCCCGATTCATACAATGAATCGGGATTTTTTTAGTCTCGTTTACGTTGCTATTAGAGTTTTTTACGTTGGTTTTTGTTGTTTAAAGTGTTTTTAATCAGTTACTTATAGGTTATTTAGATTGATTCGATTAGTTCTTTGTTAAAAAAAATTGTAAATTTATTTTTAAAGTGTATTTTTGTTGAAACAATTAACAATCACAATGAAAAAAATATTCCTTTTAGTAGTACTATTAGTCGCTTTCACCTCTTGTGAAGAAGATATTAAGCTTAATAATCCATCTTTACAGGTTATGAAAGATGATGTGCTTTTAAGAACGGTACATCCTCAAGTGCTTCAAAATATTGACGGAAGTATAACTATAATTGGAGAGTACGGTTTTGAAACATTAAGTCTTACGGTAGCTTCTAGAAATCCGGGAACCTATAAATTTGGCGTGGATAACACAAATATCGCTTATTATAAATACGATGAAGAAGGACTTGTTTTAGAGTACTCTACTATAGAGGGAATAGATAATCCAGAGTTAGAAGATGATCTGGGAGAATTAATAATATACCCGGCTACTCACCCTAAAGCCAGTCCTATTGAAGGAACTATCTCAGGAGAATTTAAGTTTAGAGGAAAGATTTTACATGATAGTACCTTAGGGGAACCCAATATTTTCTTTCACCAAGGAACGTTTTATAATTTAGTAGTAGAATTGCCATAATAAAAGATTAAAGTTAAACATGAACCGAAGCCGAAAGTTTTTACTTTCGGCTTTTTTTATAAATACAAAATCATAAAAGTTGTATATTTAGCCTCGCGAGAATAAAATTATAAAAAAATGAAAAAATTATTAATTTGTGCTTTAAGTGTTATAGCAGTAAATAGTATGAATGCTCAAGAAGTAATGACTCCTGAACTGCTTCTTAAGTTAGGAAGGGTGAGTCCTGTCGGAATTACTAAGGACGGAAAAAATCTAATATACAGGGTGTCGACTCCTGATATGAAAGAAAATGTGCTCAATTCTAAAACCTATATAATCCCGATAAGCGGAGGAAAGGCTACAGAGATTGAAGATTATAAATCATTGATTGCTGACAAAAATATTTCGCCCGACGGTAAGTATGTTTTATATCACGAAGAAGTTTTGGTCAACAATGTATTGAGTAAAGATATTTATTCGGATTTGGACAAATCTACAGCTTATGTGTATGATGGGCTAGATTATAGACATTGGGATAAGGACAATGAAGGTAAATTCAATCATGTTTTTTATAAAGAAAACAAAGAAGGAGCAAAAGGAATCGATATTATGGAAGGCGAGCCTTATTATGCCCCACAAATGCCTTTCGGAGGAAGTGAAGACTATATTTGGTCAGCGGATGGTAAAAGTATTTTATACGTAAGTAAAAAGAAGGAAGGAACAGAATACGCCAAAAGCACTAATTCGGATATTTATGCCTATAATTTAGAGACCAAAAGCACTACAAATCTTACCAAAGATAACTTGGGATATGACACCAACCCGGCTCTTTCGCCTAAAGGAGAATTAACTTGGTTGCAGATGAAACGTGAAGGCTATGAGGCAGATAAAAATGATATTATTGTAAGGGTGAATAATGAGGTAGATGTGAATCTTACCGCTCATTGGGACGGAACAGTACACAGTTTTAAATGGAGTCCGGACGGAAAGAAAATTTATTTTTTAGCTCCGATTGACGGTACAGAACAACTTTTTGAAGTAGATTATATCGGACGTACTCGCAAAATGCCTGTTGTAAAACAAGTAACTAAAGGAGATTTTGACTTAACTACTATTGTTGGTTTTTCGGGGAATAATATAATTGTAGGCCGTCAGGATATGAATCATGCCACAGAGATTTATTCGTTTGATCTGAAAAAGAAAACATGGAAGCAAATCACCAAGGTTAATAATGATGTGTATGACAGCCTAGCTTTAAGTAAGACTGAGCGAAGATATGTTACTACTACAGACGGAAAACAAATGTTGGTGTGGGTTGTACTTCCTCCAAATTTTGATCCGAACAAAAAATATCCGACACTTTTGTATTGTAATGGAGGGCCTCAGTCACAGGTTTCACAATTTTATTCTTTCCGTTGGAACTTCCAAGTCATGGCAGCTCAGGGTTATGTAATTGTAGCTCCAAATCGAAGAGGTTTGCCTGGATTCGGAGTAGAATGGAATGAGGCAATCAGTAAGGATTGGGGAGGACAAGCTATGAAAGATTACTTGACAGCTATTGACGAACTTTCGAAAGAAAAATATGTAGATACTGATAGATTGGGAGCTATTGGTGCAAGTTACGGAGGATATTCGGTTTATTATTTGGCTGGAATTCACGAAAAGCGTTTCAAATCATTCATCTCACATTGTGGAGTTTTTAATCTGGAAAGTATGTATGGAACAACAGAAGAAGTTTTCTTTACGAATTGGGATGCAGGTGGAGCTTATTGGGAAAAAGACAATGCTGCAGCTCAAAAAACTTACAGAGAGTTTAATCCGATAAATAATGTGGATAAGTGGGATACTCCAATTTTAGTAATTCATGGAGGTAAAGATTATCGCGTGCCAATAGGGCAGGGACAAGAGGCTTTTCAGGCGGCACAGCTTCAAGGGATTAAAAGCAGATTTGTATATTTTCCTGACGAAAATCATTGGGTGCTAAAACCTCAAAATGCGTTAGTTTGGCAAAGTGAATTCTTTAAGTGGTTAAAGGAAACCTTGTAAAACAAAAAAAACTCCAACAAAATTTTTAAATTGTGTTGGAGTTTTTTTTAGACTTATAGATTATAATTCCTGAACTAATAACCAAGCCTCAGGATTTATATTTCTTATTTCTTTCAGATTTTCTTGAGCTTCTTGATATGTAGCGTAACTTCCGAACAGAACAGGGAATAAACCGTGTTTGTTTTTGTCTAATTTTCGTGATTTATAACCTTGTTGGCTTAACTCCTGAAAAGCTTTCTCTGCATTGGCTTCTTCTCTAAAAGCTCCTGCAACGATGTGATAGTTTAATTTTTCTTCTTTTATCACAAGGGTTACAGGCTCTATATTCGGATTTTGAATCACAAATGTAGCTTCCTGAATTTTGTTTTCAATCTGTTGTTGAACCGATTTTTCTACTGCAAATGTCTCGTTTTCTATATGATTGCCATAGTAATAATCAGCAGTAAATAAGCCCAGAGTAAGTACTACTGCTGCAGCTACTCCGTATTTAATATAAGAAGGCTTTCTTTTGCCAGAAGGCATCGGAACTACAATAGGTTCTTGATTTTTATCTTCGACTAAAACTTGTTCTTTAGAGGTTTCGGAAGGCTCTTCACGAACGTAACTTCGTCTGATGATAGGCGAAACCACAGGTGAAAGACCAAAAGAATCGGTAAGATAATTAATGTTTTCTGTAGCAGTGAAAACCAAATTGTTTTCGGTGTTTAAATGGATTTCTCCAATGTTTTTAAGCTCTAAAACAGCTTTGCTTTCTAGCGTTTTTTTCCAAAGTGAAACCTCTTGCTGCACCATAGAAACAGCTTGGTTGTAAGGTATTCTTTCACTTTGCGAAATGTGGTGAATTAGAAGTCCGTCATTTTTTTTAAGCAAAGCATTAAAGGAGATTACCTTTTTTGGAGGATAAAATGTATAAGTATTGGGTTGCAGTTTTGCCGATTGGGTTTCGCTTAAAAAAGACCCAAATTCAGGAACTGTAACACATTGGTACCTATACAAAAGCTGTGCTATGTGTTTTTCTAATTTCATACCTGCAAAAATAGGGAATCAAACTTGTAAATAAAACTTTCGATTCGAAAGTTTTCCACATTTTACATCGTAGAATTCCTCTTAACCGAATAGCTGTTTTAAAAAAACATTAACCTAATTTTTTTAATAAATGCATAATCAATACGTTAGAAAATTCTCTGAATTTTCTTTAAAAAAAGACCTTGTTTTTATTTGTAATAAATCTAAATAAAGGTAAATTTGCACCTGTAATTCACATTCGAGATGCACAGATTCACACTATTGATAGCTTTTGTTTTTATAACTCATATAGGAATAGCGCAATTAGGAAATCTTAAAGGTACTATCCGATTTAATGATTCTCATCCTGCCATAGGAGTTTTGGTTTCTGTAAAAGAAATTAACAAAAATACTATTACCGACGAAAATGGTGAATTTGATTTAACGGTTCCTTATGGAAGTTATACACTAGAAACCTCGAGCATTGAAGCAGAAGACAAATCTATTTTTGTGCGTGTGGACGCTTCGTTCGTCCCTATAAATATCACACTCGAACAAGCAAGTAAGACGATTGAACATATAGTTATCGTTAAAGAAACCCCAAAAGCCGAAATCGAGAAAAAAGGATTTGCCGTCAATGTAATTGAAACCAAACAGGCAAGTTTGCGAAACCTTCAAACTTTAGAGTTATTAAACAGAACGGTAGGGGTTAGAATCCGTCAGAATGGAGGATTAGGTTCAGATTCTAATTTTAATATCAATGGTATTTCTGGAAACGGAGTTAGGGTATTTGTAGATGGAACACCAATTTCAACATACGGTTCTTCTTTTGATTTAAACAGTATCCCGCCTTCGATGATTGAACGAATTGAAGTTTATAAAGGAGTAATTCCTGGATATTTGTCAGAAGATGCCTTAGGAGGTGCTATAAATGTGGTGTTGAAAAAAACAATGAGAAACAACCTAAATGTAGGTGTTTCTTATGGCTCGTTTAATACTGCACAAGCTAATTTTAGCGGATTGTATCGTACAAAAGAATCAGGATTTACGGTTAAGGCTTCGGGATTCTGGAATTATTCGGATAACGATTACAAAGTCTGGGGAAAAATGATTTATAATACGTTGCCTAACGGACAGCAACAACACATTACTGCAAAAAGGTTTAATGATGCCTTTCGTTCTGTTGGAGGTGTGTTCGAAATAGGATATACTGACGTAAAATGGGCGGATAACTTTTTTGTAGGGCTGACCGCTTCGGATTCGTATAACGAAATTCAACATGGAGTATTTATGACCGATCCGTACAAAGGAAGATTTGTAGAATCTGATGCCATGTTGTTTAATGTAACTTATAACAAAAAGAACCTATTGGCAGAAGGATTGGATTTAACGGTGCATGGCATTTACGGAGAGCGTAATCGCATGGTGAATGACACGGTAAAATGGGCATATAATTGGGACGGGGCAAGAGAAGTAAACCTTTACGGAGAGCCTGTTTTAACTAGTTCGGGAGCACAACAAGGAGCTCCTACATTAGCCAATATCCATAGAGATGTTTTTTCTTTACGAACAGGATTCTCTTATGCTATAAATGATAATCATAAGTTTTTGCTAAACAACTTGTACAATACTATTGACAGAGTAGATGATGACGAGATAAGAACAGTTTTAGAACGAAACTTTATGGGAACAAGAAACTTTTCTAAAAGCATAACCTCTGTAACCTATGAATTTAATGCGTGGCAAAACAGACTGAAAACTTCTTTGTTCGGAAAGTTATACAATCAAGAAGTAGAACGAATGAATCCGGTTGTTGAATCAATCAACGGAGTGAATACAAGGGTAGAAGATATTGCAAAAAAAACTATTTCTACAGAAGGATACGGAATTGCTTTGTCGTATGTGATAATTCCAAAAATTACCTTGTTGACTTCTGCCGAAAAGGCGGTGAGATTACCCACCGAAAACGAAATATTTGGAGATGCCGGAGATAATATGGTAGAGAATGTAGGGCTTAAGCCAGAAGAAAGTAAAAACTTTAATTTAGGATTTAGATTGGGTCAGTTTAACTATAATAAACATGATTTTAATTTTGCTGTAAATGGATTTTCAAGAAGCATTACCGATCGAATTGCTACAGCTGTTCAAACCTCAATCAATACTCATATTCAGGTTCTTCCGAGTGTGAATCAAGGAAATGTGAGGTCAAAAGGGTTCGATTTTGAGTTTGATTATACCTATGACAATAACTTCAGACTTATGTTTAATACCTCGAAATTTGATCTTACTACCAAAGATTACTATAACCGAGAAATGACAATTCCTAACGAACCGCTATTTACCATAAATACAGGAGCTCAATATTCGTTTAAAGATATATTAGGCAAAGGTTCGCAGCTAAATGTGTTTTATCACTATATGTTTGTAGATGAATTCTTTTATTTATTGCCTCCCGGAAGCAACAATACCGGATATGATTTTTTCAAAATTCCTCAACAAGATATTCACGATGTCGGTCTCAGCTATGTTTTTCCTAATAAAAAAATCATCTTAAGTTTTGATGCAAAAAATATTTTCGACAAACAAGCTTTTGATAACATGGGAGTGCAAAAGCCCGGAAGAGCTTTTTATCTTAAATTAAATTACGTAATTAATAACATCTAATATATTTTACTATATGAAAAAGATTTTTCTTAAACCCTTAGTTTTGTCCCTTGTTTTGGGAGCATTATCTTTCACTTATACAAGTTGTAGTGATGATGATAACGGAAGTGCAAACTCAGAATTTCCAACCACTGAAGACAGATGGATTACGGTTGCAGGAGCTGTGATGGGAACCAATGATGCTACTCCAGGAGATGGAAACGGAGGAACCTTAATTTATTCGGTTACTAAAGAAGATGCTAAAAACCCTAATACGACAATCGATGTTTTCGAGAATGGGTTTATTGTGCCATCAGCCCGAACAGCGCGTTTACAATCTTCAGAAAACGGATTTACATTTTTCAACATTGCATACGGAGGAGGAAACGGAGGAGAGTTTTCGAAATATCTTGTAAACGGAGGGAATAGTTTTACTCAAACCGGAAATACAGTAAGCATCGCTTCTTATGCTGGTACTAATCCACGTTGGGTAAAGTTATTCGATGGAGATAAAACCGGAGTGGCTGTAAATGTAACTTCACCAGAAGTAAAAACAGACGAACAAAATAATTACTTGTATACAAGAGGAACCGCTACAGTTCTCTCTTTAGATATGGTAAACGCAGCAATTTCGGGTGTAAAAACCTATGAAATTCCGCTTTCAGAAACAGAAGAAGCAGAAGGATATCACATCTTTAGATTAGATGCTCCTACTCTGAACAATGCAGGAAATAAATTGATTATCGGTACATGGATGCGCAAAACAAACCCTCAAACCGGAGAAAATCAAACCGAATTTGAACGCTTAGGTTCAAAATCAATTGTAGTAGATTATCCTTCTTTAGAGAACCCTCAGATTATTACATCAACGGTAGGATTTGGAGATACTAGCGGATATCGTAGTTTCAATGCTTTTTTAGCAGATGATGGAAATGTTTATCAAGCTACCCAAAGAGATGCAGCAGGATCACATATTTTAAAAATAAATCAGAACAACCAATACGATAACTCGTATGTGTTTAGTTTAGATGATGCATTAGGAATAACAGGTTCTTATATCGAAAATTGGAGATATGCAGGAAACGGAAAAGCCCTAGTGATGTATACGCACCAAGATGCAAATGTGTCGGCACTTTCAGGACAATCACAAAGTTATCTGGCTTTGCTAGATTTGAACGCTAAAACAGCTCAACAAGTAGACTTACCTTATCACACGGATATGTATTTCTTTCAATACCAAGGATTCGTTGTGGACGGAAATGATGTTTATGTAACTATTTCTCCTGTAGGACAAGACGGAAATATATACATCATCAACACTTTAACGGGTGAGGTTACCAAAGGAGCTAAATTAGTAAACAGACCTGGAAACCACTTTATCGGTGCTTTTTAATATTAGAAAATAGTAACCTAATTCAGTAGAATTTTTTCAAACAAAATTTTTAATTATCATAAAATGAAAAAAACAATAGCCATTTTAGTATTAGCAACCACTATGTTGTTTGTTTCTTGTAAAAAAGAAGAAAACCGAAGAAGAGGAATTGATTACAATCAAATCAAGCCAGAACTTGCCTTATCCGAAGAACAAGAAAAGCAATTTGATGAGATAGTAGCCAAATATCAAAAAATTGCAGAAGAGAGCAGAGCAGCAGCAACTGCCGATGGTGCAAAGCCAGACCGCGTAGAAATGTTCAAAAAGATGGAAGAAAGAACAAAACTTCAAAATGAAGATATGAAAGCTTTCTTAAACGAAACTCAATATGAAAAATATGCTGATTTTGTAGATAAAAACGCTCGCAAAAGACCACGTTACAACGATGAGTTGTTAGCTAGAATTAAGACAGAATTGAAGCTTGATGAACAGCAAGCCAAAATGCTTGAAGCTACTAATGATGCTTTCGAAAGAGCTTATCAAGATGCACACGACTTGTATCACGGCAACGGAGAGTTAGCCAAAGAATATTGGCAAAAATATGATACTGAAAGGAAAAACGCCTTAAAGCAAGTATTTTCAGAAGCACAATATGCTAAGTTTATAGAATTAGTAAGCGAACAAAATAGATAAAAACTATCAGATTGAGATTTGAAATTCGAGAATTTTTGAATTTCAAATCTCAATTTATAAAGCATAACCTTTAATGGGGATTATAAAATCACTGATAAGAAAACGAAGAAAAAAAGAATCGCTCTTCAAGTACATAATGGCATTATTGCACTTATGGCTCGGATTGCTTTCTTCATTAATTATTTTTGTGGTTTGTCTTACAGGCTGTATATATGCTTTTAAAAATCAAATTATTGATTTCTACAATCGAGATAAAGTATATGTAAAAGTTGGTGAAAACAGAATCCCACTTGATACTGTTCAAGAAAATTTCAGAGACAAAGGATGGGTAATTGATGAATTTATTTTACCCGAAAATAAAAAAAAGAGCATCATTATCAGTTATACTGATCAAAATACTAAAATCTCTAAGACACAATATTTTGACCCTTATACCGGAACGCAATTGGGAGGTGCAAATAACGGGCTAGACCGTTTTTTTGCAGTAGTACTCGATATTCATAAAACATTGTTGATAACCAAGGCGGGCAAACAAATTGTAGGTGTGGCTACTTTGGTTTTTTGTTTTTTGTTGCTATCAGGGTTTGTACTTTGGCTTCCTAAGAAATGGAAAGATCTCAAAAACGGATTAACCATAAAATGGAAAGCCAAATTTTATAGACTTAATTATGACCTTCATAACACACTCGGATTTTATGCGCTTTTGATGTTGTTTTTTATAGCCGTAACAGGGCTTTATGTTACTTATCCGTGGATGAAAAGCGGTATTATTGTTTCGTTAGGAGGTAATCCGGTTCTTACCTCGGGAGCAACTCAGGAGACAACTCAGGAAGTTTCAAATGCTTTTTCAGATTTACTCCAACAAATGGTTGATAAACAAGACGAATTGATAGCTACACAAGAAACTAAACCTATTTCTATTGACAGCGTTAATATTTTGGCTAATCAATATCTAAAATACACTGCCACAACGCTCATTCGCTTGCCCGGAGAGAGTGACCCGTGGTATCGTATCAAAAAAATAAACACCAATAATTGGTTAGGAGCCCAACTCCCGGATGAAATTATTTTTGATAAAAAGGGTGAAGTCAAATCTATTGAACGATTTTCAGATAAACCTCTGCACAAACAATTTGTCGAAATTTCAAAGCCTCTTCATACAGGAGAAATAATGGGTTTGCCTAGCGTAATTCTATACTTTCTTATTTCGCTAATAGGATGTATGCTTCCTATTACAGGGTTTATTATCTGGTGGAAAAAAGTAAAGTAAAACTACCTTATAATTAACTAGTTCGGTTTATTGTTAAACATTTTGTAAATCATACAATTTGGTTATTTTTGTCAAAAAAGCAAGACAAAATGATGACCTCAAACGAACTTTTCTATACGTTAGCACTCATCCGAACTGAAGGTATAGGTGATGTGTTTGCCAGAAAGTTGTTAGACAGTTTTGGATCAGCCGAAAATATATTTTTAGCCCAAAAACAAGATTTTAATAAAATTTCGAGGTTACCTGATAATGTCATTAGTCGAATTTTAAAACAAACATCATTTAAAATAGCCGAAAAAGAAGTAGCTTTTATACAAAAACAGAATCTTAAAGTATATGGGATAGAAAGTGAGGATTATCCCGAAAAGCTTAAACATTGTCCTGATGCGCCAATTCTCCTTTTTTCGACAGGAAGTACAGCCATAAATAATCGCAAAGTTTTAAGTATTGTAGGAACTCGACAAATTACCTCTTATGGAGTTTCTTTTTGTCAAAAATTAATCGAAGAACTCACACCTTATAATCCGGTAATTATTAGTGGATTTGCTTTAGGAACAGATATCTGTGCACATCTGTCTGCTATAGATAATGGTTTGCAAACAATAGGAGTTTTGGCTCACGGGTTTGATAGAGTCTATCCTTCTTCTCACAAAAAATATGTTCGTCAAATAGAAGAAAACGGAGGTTTTTTGACCGAGTTTTGGAGTGGCACTGTTCCTGAAAAAGAAAATTTTGTCAAACGAAATAGAATTGTGGCTGGTATTTCTGATGCTACTATTGTGATCGAAAGTCCTTCAAAAGGAGGTTCGCTAATCACCGCAAATTTAGCAAATGATTATTCCAGAGAAGTGTTTGCAGTTCCAGGGAAGACAACTGATAAATACAGCGAAGGTTGTAATAATTTAATTAAAACTCAACGAGCTAATCTACTCACTTCTACTCAAGATATTTTATACATGCTCAATTGGGATGCACAACCCAAAAAACGAAAAACAATTCAGAAACAACTTTTTTTGGAACTAAATCCGGAAGAACAAAAAATATACGATTATCTCACTAAGAACGGAAAAGAATTATTAGACCTTATAGCCAAAGGAACTGAAATCCCGGTTTATAAAGCTGCTGCAGTATTGTTTGATTTAGAAATGAAAGGTGCGGTTAGACCACTTCCGGGAAAAATGTTTGAAATTGTTTAAGTCGATTTTTAAAAATTTTGAGCTAATTTGTGTTTAATATCCTATTTTTGTTCAAAAACAAAAAATATGATTTCAATAGACCCGAAAGAGGTGGCACCAGCAAAAGTTCAAGCATATTTACAAGGTGCGGTAGGGCCTCGACCTATCGCTTTAGCAAGTACACTTGATCAAAACGGAACTCCTAATCTTTCCCCGTTTAGTTTTTTTAATGTTTTTAGCTCGAATCCTCCGATTTTAGTGTTTTCACCAGCTCGAAGAGTTCGAAATAATACCATAAAACACACACTTATAAATGTTCAACAAACTAAAGAGGTGGTGATAAGTGTAGTGAATTATGATATTGTTCAACAAGTTTCTTTATCGAGTACCGAATATGCTGATGGAGTCAATGAATTTGTTAAATCAGGACTTACTCCATTAAAATCTGATGTAGTGAAGCCTTTTAGAGTAGCTGAATCTCCAGTACAATTCGAATGCAAGGTAAATGATATAATCGCTTTAGGCGATGGTGGAGGAGCAGGAAATCTGGTGATCTGTGAGGTGGTCAAAATTCACGTAAGTGAGGATGTTTTGGATGAAAATGGAGCTATTGATCAGTATAAAATTGACTTGGTTTCAAGAATGGGAGGAAATTGGTATTCTAGAGCTAATAAAGGACTTTTTGAAGTTCCGAAACCACTGGTAACCTTGGGTATTGGAGTGGATCAGATTCCGGATTTTATTAAAGAAAATAAAACACTCTCAGGTAATGATTTAGGAATGTTAGGAAATATCGAAGTGTTGCCTACGCAAGATGAAATTACTACTTTTGTAAACGAAACCTTCGAAGCAAAGGCGGTTTTAAGTTCAGACGATACAGACAAAATATTCAATAAAGCTAAAGAATACTTGGCTGAAAATCAGGTTTTAGAGGCTTGGAAATTGCTTTTAGCAAGCTCTATTGCTCAAAAAAAAGCTTAATACAGAATAATCAGCAAGACAAATAAAGAAAGATAAATTTAAAAAAGAATAAAAATGGAAGTAGTAGGAAAAGTAAGAATGGTTGATACTACCAAAGAAGTAGGAAATAACGGATTCAGAAAAAGAGATATCGTAGTAACTACAGAAGAGCAATATCCACAACATATTTCAATTCAATTTGTTCAAGACAAGGTGAGTTTGTTGGATGCTTTTAAGCCTGGAGACGATGTTCGTGTTTCTATCAATTTAAGAGGAAGAGAATGGGTTAATCCGCAAGGAGAAACAGTTTATTTTAATACTATTCAGGGCTGGAGAATTGAAAAACTAGTGGCCGAAACACCATCGGTTTCGTCTCAGGTTCCTCCGGTTGCTCCACCTGAAGCCTTTGAACCAGCTCAGAATTTAAACGAAGAAGATCACGACGATTTACCGTTCTAATTTGCTTGAGCAACCCAAAATAAAGTATAAAAAACCGAGCTTCTAAATAGAGCTCGGTTTGTGTTTTTAAGAAAAAACTATTCTTAATTAACCACTTCTACTGCTTCTTGAATAGTCTGGTCTAGCGTTGATTCCTGTTTCTTTTCTGCGTTTTTTCTACAAGTAAGACAAAGTTCAGAATCACCGATTTTTCTTTCATTCCAAGCTTGTTCCACAGTTCCGCTGTGCTTTTCTCTATTTCTAATGTGTTGACAGTCTTCGTTAATGTGGTATTTGTTTCCTTGATTGGTCCAATAAACCAAGTCTACTCCATTGTTTAGATTTTTGATAACGTCGGTCTGAGCATTGATTTGTTCTGTGTATTTTTCGATAGAAGGTGGGTTAAAGTCATAACTTCCAATTCCTGCAATAAGTAACGCAACTCCTGCAATGCTTCCGAAAATTGCTTTTTGTTTTCCGTCAATTTTTTTGTTGGTAAGCACAAAAATTATCAAAGGCAAAAACGCTACAATAGCTGCAACTACACCTAATTGACTTTGTAATACAAATAGAAATTTATTCTTTTCGGAAGGAGGATCAAGGCGACCTGCTTTTTTCCATAACATAGAACCGATAAATACCAGTATCAAGTCAAGAACTACTAATCCAATAGTCCATACATTCAAAATGGATTCTTCTGCACTAACAGCTTTTAGTATAAAACGTATGGCAAAGATTTGTGCTACAATAGCACCTATCCATAATAAGGCAGCAAATAACCGAAGTTGTTTTGCTTGTCCTTTTGCTTCATCTGTTGCTACAAATTGTTTTTGTTGAGTCATGATCTTTCTTTTTAAAGTTAGTATAGTCTAGGCAAAAGTAGCTATTTTAACGAAATTAGTGGTAATGTTTAAAAAAAATATAAAGAATAGAATTAGAATCCAATTACTAGTCTTGAACAATTAAAAATAAAGCGAGAAATAAAATAAAAACAGAACAAATTACATAAAGCATATACCTAATAAATAGTAAGGAATTAAACTTTAATTCGTATTTTTACGACTTATCAAAAATAATAATACATGAAAAAAATCACTTCTCTATTAGTTGTTCTAATTTCAGGTTTTGGCTTTGCTCAAGAAGACATTACGTATCAGGTGCCTCCACAAGAAATTCTAGAATTAGTAGATTTTCAGAGGGCTCCGTCTATTTCGATGGACAGTAAAAAGGAGCAAATCGTGTTTATGTATCGAAACACGTACAAAACTTTGGCCGAAATTTCGGAAGAAGAAATGCGTTTGGCCGGACTTCGCATTAATCCGAAAACCAATATTTCGAGTACGGTTACCTATGTAAACAACATTCAATACCGAAAGTTTAAAGACAAAAATCTTGTTCAAATCAAAGGATTGCCAGAAAACCCGAGGCTTGCCAATTTTGCTTGGAGTCCGGACGAGAGCAAAATGGCCTTTACGCATACTACTCAAACAGGTGTTGAGGTTTGGGTTGCTGACTTTAAAACGTTATCGGCTAAAAAACTAACCGATGCCAAAGCCAATGCAAATCTCGGGAATCCAATTACGTGGTTCAAAGACGGAAATTCACTTTTGGTTAGAATGCTTCCGAGAGATAAACCAGAGCTTATTGATACCAAATCGGCACTTCCGACAGGACCAATCGTAACGGTAAGTGATGGAAGTTTAGCGCAAAACAGAACCTATCAGGATTTGTTGAAAAATAAAATTGACGAAGAAAATTTCGATATTTTAACAACATCAGAATTGTATAAAGTTGATTTAAACGGAAAAGCAACACTTTGGAAAGACAAAGCTATTTATAGAAGCGAATCTTTTTCGCCTGACGGAAACTATGTGATGATTACAACCATCGAAAGACCGTATTCGTATATTGTTCCACTAGGTCGTTTTCCAGTAACAACCACAATTTATGACAAAGACGGAAAATTAGTTTCGGAATTTGATAAAAAACCACTTATCGAAGATTTGCCAAAAGGATTTATGGCCGTTCAGACCGGAAAACGTTCGATAAGCTGGAGAGCAGACAAACCCGCTACTTTGGTGTATGCAGAAGCTCTTGATGGTGGAGATCCTGCTAAAGAAGTTGAATTTAGAGATGAAGTTTTTCAAATAGAAGCTCCATTTACCAGTCAAGCTGAATCTATTGCCAAAACCATCGGAAGATATTCTGGAATTACTTGGGGAAATGAGAGTTATGCTATGCTTTCGGATTATTGGTGGAACACTCGTAATACCAAAACTTATATCATCAATCCGTCTGATTTTTCGCAAAAACCTCAAATTATTTGGGATAGAAACTACCAAGATAATTATAGCGACCCGGGAAGCCCTCAAACTAAACGCAACCAGTACGGACGCTATGTGTTAGATATTCAAAATGATAATATTTTCTTGTTAGGAGACGGATTTACCGAAAAAGGACAGTTTCCGTTTATCGATGAGTTCAATCTGAAAACAAAAAACACCAAGCGTTTGTATCAATCTAATCTGAAAGGTAAAAAAGAAGATTTGAGTTCGATTCTTGATATCAAAAAAGGAGAAATTCTCGTAAGAATGGAATCTAAAAACGAGTACCCGAATTATTACGTAAGAAACATCAAAAAAAGAAAAGCACCCGTACAGATTACACATTTCGAGAATCCGTTTAAGAAAATAGAAAACGTTCACAAAGAAGTAATTAAATACAAAAGAGAAGACGGATTAGAACTCTCAGCAACACTTTATCTGCCTGTTGGATATGATATGAAGAAGAAAGAAAAACTTCCGATGATTATGTGGGCTTATCCTGCTGAATATAAAGATAAAAGTAGTGCCGGACAAACTACAGCTAACCCTAATGAATTTACATTCCCTTATTACGGTTCTCCGATTTATTGGGTAACGCGTGGTTATGTAGTGCTTGATGATGCCGCTTTTCCGATTGTAGGCGAAGGAGACGAAGAGCCAAATGATACATTTGTTGAGCAATTAGTAGCTAATGCAAAA
>Ga0209075_1002631_pt1 | contig 15679 bp, 18 predicted proteins | sample Stecom2011_FD_187523 | JGI IMG/M metagenome (GOLD analysis project Ga0209075, IMG submission 187523) | Agricultural soil microbial communities from Utah to study Nitrogen management - Steer compost 2011 (SPAdes) (version 2) | ecosystem: Environmental > Terrestrial > Soil > Agricultural land...
CAAGTGGGTCAAGATCGACCGCTGGGGCAACGCTGACGAAGCCCGTGCGGAAATTGTAAAGGCAGTAAACGCTTACCAAAAATAAGCGTTTCGCCGAATGGGAACCCGGCCACAAGCCGGGTTTTTTTATTTCAGCCAATCAGAACATCGTTGCATCAACAGTCAGAATAGATATCCCAGACGCAGGTGATATACCGTCACCTCCGGTCCCTGGCGTACGTTGATATCCCGGCTCACATGCCCGAGGATATGGGTGTTCTTCGTCACGAATGTCCCCACCGCCACACCGAGCGAGTTGTTATCCAGTCGGCTGGCCACCCGGGCCCCATTCAGCGTCTGTTCAGCCCCCCACTTATGGCGATACTGCAATGAGAGGTTGGCCCGCAGCCCGAACTCATAGCGCAGGTTGGCATAGACCTGATAAAGCGGATCGGTTTCAATGCCCAGCTTGTCGGTATCGCTGTATACCTCATACTCACCGACCGCCTCGGCATAGACCTTCGAATCACCCAGGCGGTGCACGTAGGCCGTCTGGAAGTTGTAGGCCCAACGATCAGCACTGGGTGAAAAACCTTCGGCCTTCTTCGACCCGGTGGGCGCCATTACCCGGAACGCCACGCCGGCAAACCGGCCCTTGTTCCTGTCCGCGTAAGGCCATAATGTCGCGCCGACAAAGATGTCGCCCAAACCGGAAAGTTCTACGTCCGTGGCCCCGGTCGATTGCTCGGCATAGGGAATGCCACCCTCGAACAGCAACGGCATATCTTTAACATCGGTGTAGTGCAGATAGCGGAGCATTGCCTGATTGAGGCGGAGATCCACATCATCGGCAACCTTGCGCCCTCCCGCATGAATCTCGTCTGCCTCGACCCGGTGAAGATGCAGGAAGGCTACCTGCTTACCCGACGGCAGCGGGTGATAGGCGCCGGGCAAGGAAGGGATCTCCGCATGCACCCAGCCCGCCCTGAATAGCAGACACACGAACACAAGCGTGCCTGACAGCTTTAATCCAGTCATTTATTTAACCTGTTGATTTGTTTTTGTGTTCCAGGCTTGCCGCAGGGTCTGCCTCCGGCAAGCTCATGGCTGACAATCGCAGACGCTGGGGAGTGACTATTCGCCCCAGTCCACCCCGGTGAATCGTTTTACGGCTCGGTTCATCGCTGTATTCACCATGTCCATGGGCGATTGAACAATATTGTTGGCTTCGGCGTAGCTATCCCACTTTGCTGCCAGCTCCTTGACCTTGGCCTGCTCGGTAGCTGACAGGTCCTGCGTTTCGCCAGGATCATGCCTGAGGTTGTACAAGGCGTACTGGCCAGTACCACCAAAACCGTCGCTCATGAACACCAGCTTCCAGTCGCCCTGACGGTATACCCGCCACCCCATCCAGGCCATGCCGTACTCGCCATTCTCACGAACGGTTGAGGAGCGACCCTCCAACAGGGGTTTCATCGAGCTGCCGATCAGATGCTTCTGATTTCTGAGGTCACCCCCCCGCGAACTCGACGAAGGTGGGATAAAGATCGGCGATATGGGTGACCGCGTGCACAACCTGACCTTGGGTATTCCCCGGCATCTTCACCAACATGGGAATGCGGGTGCCGCCTTCAAACACAGTCAGTTTGTATGCGTAATAGATGCCGGAAGATGCCTGGGCATTGGGCATGCCCATCGCCGGGAATGATCCGCGCTTGCCATAGTCTTCAATCTTTCTATGGGGATAGTGTTGCCTCTGCCAGGCGTCTTCCTCTTCCGTTTTGACGTAGAGTGAGGCGGGCATGGCTGACGCACCGTTATCGCTCACCAGCACAATCAGGGTGTTATCGTACTGACCAATCGACTTGAGGTGATCAACTACCCTGCCCAGTTGCTGGTCGGTGTAATCCATCATGCCGGCATAGGTGGCCATTCTGTGCTGCAGATCGTACTTCTGACGATCTGTCAGGGCGTCCCAGTCGGGGGTTGTTTCCGGCCAGCGCATCGGCGCATCGCAATTCAGCAGCACGCCCTGCTCGCACATTCCCTTGACCCGCATGTTGCGCAGCTCGATAAAACTGCCCTTGTAACTATCAGCATACTTTTCGATAAGTTCTTCGGGCGCATGCAGAGGATCATGCATCGCCGTATAGGACAGGAAGCCAAAGAACGGCTTGTTCCTTTCCTTGGCAACATCCACCATCCTGATGAATTCATCGGTATAGAAAGTGGTGGAATAGAAGTCTTCCGGCAGGCTGTCGAGCAACTTGCCGTTGCGCATATAGCTGGCCTTACCTGTACCTGTTTCGGATATATGCGGAGAGGGACCTATATGATCACTGTAGTGTGAAGCCAGCGCATCCAGCAGAACCATACTCTGGTCGAATCCGAGATCTTCCGGCAGCTGGCCTGGCTGGTGGCCCAGATGCCACTTGCCGGTAATAAAGGTCGAGTAGCCTGCGTCCCGCAGTATCTGTGCAAGGCCTACATACTCGCCTTCCAGCGATCCCTTGTAACCGAGCATATCGCCAGATGCACCCGGCGGGTATATCTGGTTCTGCGAGCCCAGGCCAACACGATGCTGATCCTGTCCGGTCATCAACGCAGCCCGTGTGGGTGCGCATGACGGCAGTGCGTGGGCGTCGGTGAACTTGAAGGACTGCGCCGCAATTGAATCAATATTGGGAGTGTCGATATCGCTGCCGTAGGCACCGATATCGGTATAGCCCAGGTCATCAATCATGATGAGTACGATATTGGGCTTGTCCGTCGCGGAAAAGCCGGACAGTGGCAGTACCACACCCATGAGCAACAGTATGTTGACAAGCCGGCGCGAAACAAAGCCGGAGAACCACTTTAATGAAGAATGCATGGCGACCTCTTTTTATTATTGATTTGGATATATACCAATCTCGCAACCTGCGCCCTTATAGTTTTTCCAACCTCCCCTTCGTTTGCCTGACAGATCTGGAGCGTAACGGATAACGGGGTTACGCCCTGCTCCGACACACCGTCTTTTTCATCTTGCCCAGCACCTGCACCGCCAGATCACTGTGGGGCTTTATGCGGCAGGCCAGCACCGCTCCGGCGGCCTGCTCCTCCTCGCTGATGTGGGCCCGGCTCATCACTGCGGCTTCAAACTGCCCGTCCACCACCTGTACCTTGCAGATACCGCAGCCACCCCCGCGGCAACCGAGCGGAATGCCCCGGCGGCCCAACCGGACCATACCGTGGAGAACGGACTCACTCTCGTCGCAGCTGTATGTTTCACCGGTATCTTCGATACGCACCTGATATTTCATGGCTTGCCTCCCGATCACAGTCACTGCTCCGCCAGGCCCAGTGCGGCGATACCCGCCCTGGCACAGAATTCATCCTCGGCTTCGCTGCCGCCGGATACGCCGATCCCGCCAAGGCGTTCCCCCGCATGCAGGATCGGCAGACCGCCGCCCAGCACCGCCAGCCGCGGATGGCTGGTCAGACCGACCTTCAGGCTTTCGTTGTCACCCATGCGCTGCATCCACTCGCCGGTTGCAAAGCCGAAGCTGGCGGCGGTGTAGGCCTTGTCCAGGGCGAACTGTTCGGAATGCAGGAAGGCACCGGGCATGCGCAGGAAAGCCAGGGTATTGCCGTGGTTGTCGACCACCGCTGCCTGCACCCGGATGCCCAGCTGCTCGGCCTGCTCGAGCGCCGCCCTTACCGCCTGCGCCGCCGCAGCCCAACTCAGCCGCTGGGGCTGGGCAACCAGACCCGGCGCGCTCATGGTTCAACTCCCTGGGTCTCTGCCCGGGCGGCAATTTCCTGCTCGCGCACCCGGTCGGCACCAGCACCGCCGATGCACCAGTCCCGTGGTGGCACCCGGATACAGCGCCCGCGCACCAGCGCCGGATCAACGCCGAGTACCTCGACCAGCAACTGGGTAAAGCCCGACATCAGACGCTGGCGTTCCTCCAGGGAGCGTCCCTCCAGCACCAGGAACTCGAACAGAGGCGCATGCAGCTGATTGTTGCTGACCAGTTCCCCAGCCACAGCGCACTCCTCTGCGCTGCGCAGGGTAATGAAGGCGCGAACGCGCTCCATGGGTGAGTCAAGTACATCGCTGTACAGCCGCGAGGCGGCCTTGAGAAGCGTCTGGCGCTGCTCTGCCGTACAGCACTGCTCGACGACATGAAAATTGACTACTGGCATGTTGTTATTGTCCTTGTTGTATATGAAGCCGGTTGCAAGTTGCAGCTACGGCAGACCGCGCCGCCTGCCTGAGTCCAGCATCATTGCTGAACCGGTCAGCGCATCGGCCTCCGGCGCCAGCAACAGGCTGACGGCCCAGGCCACCTGCTGCGGCGTGGTCAGGGCACCTATCGAAGACTCCTGGCACATCTCCTCCAATACCTGCTCGACACTGGTGCCGCGCTGCGCCGCCCGGTCCCGGGCAACCCGACGCAGTCGCTCGGTATCCGCCGGGCCGGGGGCCAGCAGGTGCGCGGTCACGCCCCTGGAGCCATAGGCCAGACTGAGCTGACGAACCATGTTGGCCAGCGCGGCATTCCCCACCCCGGCGGCCGCCGCATAGGCGGTCGGCTCGAAACCGTAGTGACCACCAATGGCTACCAATCGCGACCCGGCCTGCAGACGGGCATCCACCGCCCGGGTCAGGCGCAGTAACCCGCCGGCCTTGATATTCACCGCATCCACCAGTGCACCGGGCGGTGCCTCCAGCACCCCACCGGCCACAGCCACGCCGGGACCATGCACAACCATGCGCACCGGACCATCCAGCGCTGCGCGTATTACCTCGATGGCGCTGTCTTCGGCGATGTCCGCGACGCAGGGAATCACCCCCGAATGCTCATCGGCCAGCGCCTGCAGGCTGGCAGGGCTGCGGGCAACCGCCAGCACACGAAGATCCGCCTGCAGCAGGCGCTGAACGATCTGCCTGCCGAAGGCGCCTGTGGCACCCACCACTACCGCCAGTTCGCTGGTTGCAGCCATAGCCGCCTCCTGTCAGTTGAGTCCCGACCCGTTTCACTACGACAGTGCGCCTGTCGCAGCGCACTGCTTCAACAGGGAATGGCGATATCCCGCTCCCTGGCCATGGTCAGGGCGGTATCCTTGATCATGTCTTCCTGGCCACCGATCATCTTCTTGCGGCCCAGTTCGACCAGAATATCCCGCGCCGGGACACCGAACTGCTCACTGGCCTTCTTGGCGTGCAGCAGGAAGGTCGAGTAGACACCGGCATAGCCCAGGGTCAGCGACTCGCGGTCAACCCGAACCACATGCTCCATCATCGGTACGATGATGTCCTCGGCCACATCCATCAGCTTGAACAGGTCGGTACCGGTCTCGATGCCCATGCGATCACAGACCGCAGCGAACACCTCCAGCGGCGTGTTGCCGGCACCGGCACCCAGACCGGCCACCGAGCCATCGATGCGGCTGGCACCCGCGGCGATGGCGGCAATCGAGTTGGCCACGCCCATGCCCAGGTTGTGGTGGCCGTGGAAGCCGATTTCGGTTTCCGGCCGGAGCACCGCGCGCAGGGCGCTGATGCGCTCGGTCACGTCCTCCGGCAGCATGTAGCCGGCGGAGTCGGTGACATACACGGTGTGCGCACCATAGGACTCCATCAGCCTGCCCTGCTCGGCGATGCCCTCGGCGTCATTCAGGTGCGCCATCATCAGGAAGCCGGACACATCCATACCCAGCTTGCGGGCGAAGGCGATGTGCTGCGGCGAGGTATCCGCCTCGGTGCAGTGGGTGGCGATGTGCACGCTGCGGGCGCCGCAGTCGTAGGCCGACTGCAGCTCCTGCATGGTGCCCAGCCCGGGGATCAGCAACACAGAGACCTTGGCCTGCTTCATCAACGGGGCTACCGCGCTGATGTATTCCTCGTTACTGTGCGGTGCAAAGCCATGCTGCAGCGAATTGCCGCCCAGGCCGGCCCCGTGGGTGACCTGGATATAGGGCACACCGGCGGCGTCCAGGGCGGTGGCAACCTTGACCATCTGCTCGATGCTGATCTGCTCGCGCTTGGCATGCATGCCGTCGCGCAGACACATGTCATGCAGGATGACCTTGCGGCCCTTGAGACCGGAACTGTTGAGCAGGCTCATTACGCCACCTCCGTCGCTTTGAGTTGAATGTTGCCGGCAAGGATTTCCTCAGCGAACATCTCCGCCGTCCGGGTCGCGGCGGCGGTCATGATGTCCAGGTTGCCAGCATAGGTCGGCAGGTAATCACCCAGGCCGGCCACTTCCATGAAGATGGAGACCTGATTGCCGTCGTAGATGGGGCCGTTGACCAGCCGGTAACCGGGCACATACTTCTGCACCTCCCCGATCATCTCGAGAATGGAGGCGGTGATCTTTTCCCGGTCAGGCTCATCGTCGGTCAGGCAGTAGATGGTGTTGCGCATCATCATCGGCGGCTCGGCCGGGTTGATGATCGCCAGCGCCTTGCCCTTGCGCGCCCCACCAACCTTCTCGATGGCGCTGGAAGTGGTATAGGTGAACTCGTCAAGGTTGGCGCGGGTGCCCGGGCCGATCGACTTGGACGCCAGGCTGGCGACGATTTCCGCGTAGCTGACGCTCTGCACCCGGGACACCGCATTGACCAGCGGGATGGTGGCCTGCCCGGCGCAGGAAATCATGTTGACGTTCATCGCCAGGTTGCCCGCATGCTCGCGCAGGTTGACCGGCGGCACACACAGCGGACCGACTGCCGCCGGTGTCAGGTCGATCATCAGCACGCCCAGGGCATTCAGCTTGCGGCTGTTTTCCGCATGTACATAGGCACTGGTGGCGTCGAAGGCGATCTGGATACCGTCCTCCTGAACATGGGGCAGCAGACCGTCGACGCCTTCATGGGTGGTTTTCAGGCCCATTTCCCGGGCCCGCAGCAGCCCTTCGGACTCGGGGTCGATGCCCACCATCCATACCGGTTCCAGCACCGGGCTGCGCAGGATCTTGTAGATCAGGTCGGTACCGATATTGCCCGACCCGATCAGTGCACACTTGATCTTCTTCATATGACTTGCTCCGCTGCTTTGGCATCGCGCTGGGTCTTGGTCATCCCGGCGATATAGAACTCGTGCTCACGATGCTCGGTAATCAGGACCCGCACGGTAGTCGCCGGGCAGTTCAGGGTCTTGCAGACCGCTTCGGTAACCGCCGCCGCCACCTGGCTTTTCTGCTCCGGCGTGCGGCCTTCGGTCATGTGCATTTCGATAATCGGCATGGCTGTTTCTCTGTATTTGCTTATTCGACAAACCGCATGGACACACTGCCCAGTTCCTGGAAACGTGCTGTCACGCTGTCCCCCGGCTTCACGGCAATGGCTTCGGTAATGGCACCACTCATGACGAAACTGCCAGCGGGCAACACCTCGCCCATCTCGGAGAGGATATTCACCACCATGGCGATGGCTTCAGCGGGGTGCCCAAGCACGGCGGCCGAGGCCCCCATCGCCACGATCTCGCCATTGATCTCGATCACCACACCCAGGCTGCGCAGGTCCAGATCCTCGGCATAGCGGGCGCGACCGCCACCGACAAAAAGCGCCGATGAGGAGTTGTCCGCCACCACACTTTCCAGATCGAACTTGAAGCCGGAAAAGCGCGAATCGATGATTTCCACCGCAGGCAGCACATAATCGGTGGCCTCCAGCACCTGTTCGGCGGTGCAGTCCGGGCCACTCAGCTCATGCTTCATGACGAAGGCCACCTCGCATTCCACCCGCGGATGGATCAGCCCGGATACCGAAATGGCCGCATTTTCCGGACGGGCCATACGGTCGGTGAGAAAGCCGATCGAGGGCACATCCACACCCATCTGCACCATCTTCGCCTTCGACGTCAGCCCGGCTTTCCAGCCGACCAGCCGGTGCCCCTGCTCGATAAAGCGGCGGCGCAGCTCGTTCTGCACGGCGTAGCTGTCGGCAATGGTCATTTCCGGATATTCATTGGTCAGTTTGGGGATCGCATAGGCTCGGGCCTGCGCCCCCTCTACCCGTTCACACAGACGCACCACGTCCTCGCGGGACAGGGTCAGATTGTTCATACTGCACTCCTTCCGGAAAAGCTCACCCGGCAGCTACCCAGGCCGCCCACGGTACATACCAGTTCGTCCCCATCGGCCACCGGCACCAGGGTGGATTGCGAGCCCGACAGAATCACTTCCCCGGCCCTGAACGGAATCCCCAGCGCACCCAGGGTATTGGCCAGCCAGGCGACGGCGTTGGCCGGCGACCCCTGCACTGCAGCCCCGACGCCGGTGGAGAACAGCTCACCGTTCTTTTCCAGCACCATTCCCGCAAGAGTGATATCCAACTTGCGCGGATCACCCTTGGTCTTGCCCAGCACGTACACGCCACAGGAGGCGTTGTCTGCCACTGTGTCCTGGATCTTCAGTTTCCAGTTGCTGATACGCGAATCGACAATCTCGAAGCATGGCAGGACGTAGTCCGTGGCACGGATCACATCCATCGCGGTGATCCCCGGCCCCTTGAGATCCTCCTTGAGCACAAAGGCCAGTTCGGCCTCGGCCTTGGGCTGGATCAGTTGACCGAGGTCGATGGTGTCGCCCTCCTGGTAAACCATGCCCGACAGCAGCATGCCGAAGTCCGGCTGGTACACGCCGAGCATCTCCTGCACCGCCAGACTGGTGGCACCGATCTTCTTGCCGACGATGGTTTCCCCGGCGGCGACCCGCCGGGCGACGAAAGCTTCCTGGATGCGGTAGGCGTCCTCGATGGTGATCTCCGGCTCACGCTCGATCAGCGGCTGCACCGGGCGCCGCGAGAGCCAGGCCTGATACAGCTCCTCGCCGTAGTGCTGGATTTTCTGATTGTCCATTTCCCCCTCCTCAGAGCTTCACGCAGATGTTGCGGGTTTCGGAGTAGAACTCCAGCGAGTGCACACCGCCCTCGCGGCCGATGCCGGACTGTTTGGAGCCACCGAAGGGGGTGCGCAGATCCCGCAGGAACCAGCTGTTCACCCAGGTGATGCCCACATCGATACGTGCGGCCACCCGGTGCGCCCGGGCCAGATCGGAGGTCCAGATAGTGGTCGACAGACCGTAGTCGGTATCGTTGGCCAGACGTATGACCTCGTCTTCCCGGTCGAAAGGCGCGATATGACAGCAGGGCCCGAAGATCTCCTCACGTACCACGGCGGAGGTTTCCGGCAGCCCGGTCCAGATGGTCGGCTGTACCCAGGCACCGGCGCCCAGCTCTGCTGGGAGCTCCGGAATCCCGCCCCCGGTGACCAGGGTCGCGCCCTCCTCCATCGCCTTGCGGTAGTAGGACAGCACCTTGTCTCGATGCTCCTGACTGATCAGCGGGCCGAAGTTGGCGCTCTTGTCTTCAGGACGACCATACTTGACCGATTCGGCCTTGAGTTTCAGTGCCTGGACGAAGCGCTCGAAGATCGGTCGTTCGACATACACCCGTTCGGTACCCAGGCACACCTGCCCGGTATTGAGGAATACCGAGCGGGCAAAACTGTCCACCGCCGCATCCAGATCGGCATCGGCAAACACGATACCGGCGTTCTTGCCGCCCAGCTCGAAGGACACATCACGCATGCCTTCGGAGGCGGCCTTCATGATCGCTGCACCGGTACGGGTCTCCCCGGTGAAGGTAATGGCATCAACCAGCGGGTGCTGGGTGACGAATTCACCAGCGGAGTTCGGACCGAAACCGTGCACCACGTTGTACACGCCACGGGGGATACCCACCTTGTTCATCACTTCGCCGAGCAGCGCAGCGGTCTGCGGTGACTCCTCGGACGGCTTGACCACCACGGTGTTGCCACAGGCCAGCGCCGGGCCGACCTTCCAGGTCATCAGCATGAACGGCGCATTCCACGGACAGATCACCCCGATCACGCCCTTGGGACGGCGGATGGCATAGTTCAGGGCGCCACGCCCATCGGGTGTGTCCATCTGGAAGGACTCGGCAGCCACGTTCTTCACCGTATCGGCAAAGACCTTGAAGTTGGCCGCACCACGGGGAATGAACACGTGCTTCATGACATGTTCGGGCTGGCCGGTATCGGCCATCTCCGCCTCGACAAAGTCATCGAAGCGGTTGGTAATCTCATTGGCCACCTCGTAGAGCAGCTCGGTCCGCCGCTCCAGGGTCAGACTGCCCCACTCGCCCTGCAGGGCTTCATGGGCGGCAAGCACGGCTGCATGCACCTCGTCGCGGCCCGCTTCGCTGACCGAAGCGATGATGCGGTTATCGACCGGGGAACGCTTGTCGAAGCGTTTGCCATTGGCAGCGGCGACATATTCACCGCCGATGAAGTTCTGTATCTGGCGCATGGGTACTCCAGTGCTGTTGTTCTATTTGTAACCACCGGCTGGCCGAATCACCGGGCAACCGGAATCAACCTCTGTTCCGGATTCTAGGAAAGCGTCTAAATACCATCTAATACTTTATTAACCTCCTCTCGATACCTTCAGAGCATCAACCGGGTCCTGCTCGGCAACCACGGCCTGCTGGTCCAGCCATTGCAACAGCGGGTTGATATAGCGCTCCACGGCGGAAGAGTGACGCAGGGTGTCCGGCTCCAGCAGCTTCGGCCGGACAAACCGGTAGGCCTGCAGCTGACGGCCCAGTTGAGGCGCGCTGTCAGCTGGCAGCAGCCCAGCAACCAGAACAAAACCCGCTTCTATCTCCTCATCCAGCTGGATGAAGGCGCTGTCACTGATCAGGCTGTGATGCTCCAGCAGCCTGGCGTTACGCGCCAGCGCATGCAGCCGCAACTGGGCGATGCGCTGGCTCTGCTGGTTCATGTTCACTGCAGCAACGGGTATCTCCCGCTGCTGTTGCAGCGCCAGTATCTGTTGCCGCAGGCGCTGGTATTCATCCAGCATGCCCACCAGCGGCGTCGGATAACCTGCGGTGTCACGCGGTGCCAGCCGCTGCAGGCTGTCCAGATGGCCCAGCATGCCCTGCACGCCAGCCCCCATCAGCCCCAACTGTTCGGCCTGATGCTGCAATTGCTGCGCAGCCTGCTGCAACGCCTGCTGTTCAACCTTGAGCGCCGCCCCGCCCGGGCGCGGATCAAGGTCGAAATACAACAGACTCATCGCCGCCAGCGAGTTGGCACTGGTCAGTAACTGCTGATACTGCTGAGTCATCGGCACAGCCGAGACGGGCGTGACCATCGCCAGCAGTGCACAGCACAACAGGGCCAACAGGGTTCCCTGTCCACGCGAAGTCGGTAACCGCAACATGCTCACCTTCCTGGTATCTGAAAAAAACGCACCAACCAACCGGCTGTCAGACAGCAGACTGGTGGTGCAAATCACCCAATGGAAATCAGCGCAGCGCTATCAGATAGCTTTGAACAGCGGGCTGTGAACCTGCTGGGCATCCGCCGCCGAGATGAACTTCTCGGTGTAGATATCGCGCTCGAACAGCCGTCCCTGCATCAGCGCGGTGATGCAGGCCTCGATCATCAAAGGCGGGCCGCACAGGTAGGCCTTGTTGCCGCGGAAGTCACCACCGAAGTGTTCCTTCGCCGCCTCGTGGACGAAGCCGCGGAAACCCTGCCAGTCAGACGCTTCCGGCTCATGGGACAGCGCCGGCACATAGGTGAAGTTGGCATGCTGCTCGGCCAGCGCCAGAAACTCCTCGTGGTAATACAGCTCGGCGCGGTTGCGCTGGCCGTAGACCAGGGTGATCGGCTTGTCGAAGCCCTCCTCCAGCAGGTCGAGGATCATCGAACGCGGGCTGGACAGCCCGGAGCCACCAGCCATGAAGATGACCGGCACATCCGCTGACTTCTTCACGAAGAAGCGCCCGTAGGGACCGCTCATGTGAACCCGATGCCCCACCTGCAGGCGCTCGTGCACATAGAGCGTGCCCTGCCCGCCGGGCACGATGCGGACGTTCAACTCGACCTCGCCGCTGGACGATGGCGGGCTGGCAATCGAGAACGCCCGGCTGCCGATATCATCCGGCAACTGCAGGTTGACGTACTGGCCGGCCTGGAAATCCATGCCTTCGGCTGCATCGAGCCTGATCCACACTCCCTTGATGGTGGGCGTCAGATCCTCGATGCGGGTCACCACGCCCGGGTAGTCCTGTACCGGCAGGTTGCGTGCATCCTCATCCTCTTCCATCTCGACTTCGATCTCGATGTCGCCTTCGGCCATTGCGCAACAGGCCAGTGCCAGCCCTTCATCACGCTCGTAATCCATCAGCGCGAAACTGGAGGCACGGCCATGGTCGATTTCGCCGTCGGTAATCTGCACCTTGCAGGTGCCACACAGGCCGTGACCACAGGCGTGCGGAAGGTAGATACCCATGCGCAGGGCGGCATCGAGGATGGTCTGTCCCTCCTCGATGTCGATGGTCTGGCCCAGCGGCTGAATGGTCAGTTCGTAACTCATGACTGTCCTCCTCACTCGGCCGGGGAGAGGGTTCGCAGACCGGGGGTACGCATACGCAACTGTTGCTTGTGGCGAATGCCGTTGTCAGCCAGGCTACGGTCGAAGTCGGGTGTCCAGGACTCGGTACCCTTCGTCCACTCGACCTTGCTCCAGTCGATGGACGCGGCATCCGGATCACTTTGCAGCAGCGGCATCAGCTGGGTGTCGATCAGCTCGCCGAGGGTGGTGCTGGGGTGGGCGCGGAACATGATGGGCGCGGCCGCCAGCATGTGGTGGTCCCAGCTGATGAACAGCAGCTGGTTGCCCTTGTAGTTTTCCAGGGCGTCACGGGGAACGCCAATATATTCTTTGCGAGAAACGACGGCCATGATGGTCTTCCTTCTTGTTATGGTCCGCGCAGCAACAGGTGCTGTGACCTGCTGCCGCGACACGCGCTGCCGGTGTCGGCAGCGAGACTGCTGATTACTGGTTGCTGGATGACTGGGCGCGCCAGCGCTCGAAGTTGGCCTTGTCCTGGGAGGCATGGAAGTCACCGTTGTCCACCCCATCCTGCAGGTGTGCCCAGTCCATCCAGGCGCCCAGATCGCCATCCACCGGATCGCGCATCAGGGCCGGCATCGGCAACCAGGCCTGGATGTACTTCTCCGGCTCGTTGTCGAAGATGTCCTTGCAGCCATCGGAGCAGAAGTGGTAGATCTCACCCTTGTACTCCGACTCGCGGTGACAGATCAGAGTGGGGTCATCCGGCTCGGTGAACAGGGTCGGCAATTGACAGCACTGGCACAGTTTGGGCAGTCCGAAGTTGCTGAAGGTGGTGCCGGTCTGCGCTTCGAGCTTCTTGATGTGATCCCAGCGCGGACGGTAGTACTTGTCGAAGGTGTCGGGGTACTTCTTCGACAGCCAGTCCATGTCCTCGTCGGACGGGATCCAGCCGTGGAAGGCGGTGCCGAACTTCCACTGGTACAGGCCCAGCATGAACTGGTGGGACATATGATCCACTGCCTTTTCGGCATGCTCCCAATTCTTCGGTGGGCGGATGCCATAGCGGGCCAGGTCACGGAACAGCGCGCCGCCGTTCTCGACACCATAGATGTTCCAGGCTTCGCGCCAGGACATGACGCGCTTGGGCAGCATGTAATCCATCATGGTGCTGACCAGACCGAGTACACGGAAACCGCGCCAGAACCACTTGTCGATCCAGCCCTGCACGATTGGCAGGTTGTCCGGATGCTGTTCAAGCATGAACTTGATGCATTCCAGCCCCAGGGTCATGTGCCGCGCCTCGTCGGACTGGGCCGAGAAGCCGAAGGTCACGGTCGCCATGTCGCCGTTATAGGCGGCACCGGACATGAAAGGCACGAACAGCAGGTTGGTCAGTACATACTCGAAGGAGAAACCGATCGCCATCATGAATTCGAACGGACCGGCTGACATGGCATCGTCGAAGAACGAGCGGGCGACCGAGGTGTACCAGATCCGGTCACGGTGCTCGGCAAAGGCATGGAAGCCGTTGTAGAACTTGTTGTAGTTCGACAGCGCGTGAATCTGCGTCTGGGCATGACGGATCTCGTCGATCGCCTGCATCTGACAGGCCACCTGGGTACCCACACCGCCGAACTCGCGGCCGGCGCGGGCAAAGCCCTTGTGCGCGGAGTATTCACCGGGACTGATGGCCTGCAGAAATATCTTCAGGGCCGACAGGTAGCGAGCATCGGTAATGTTCAGATGGCCGTTGTTCTGCGCGTGGGCATCGATGATGGCGTAGAACTTGCGCTCTTTCTCTGCCTGATATTTCCAGTAGGCATCCATGGTCAGTCGGAAGGGGTCTTCCCACTGGTTCCAGTCGGTGATCTTCAGACCTTCATACTGCGTGTAGGGAAAGATCTCCTCCCGGCTGCGGTAGGTCGGTTCCCAGGCCAGGTCGCGGGTCAGCAGACGATATCTTTCCTTGGCGCTGAGTTTTTTCTTGGTGGTCTTCATATCCATGGTGATTATCCTCGCTCAGTTTTGCCAGCTCAGGGTCAGGGCGTCTTCATCCTCATCCACGTTGCCGGAAAGGGTGATCAGGTTGACGTTCAGTTCCTGCATGTCGAAGTCGCGGCCCATCTGTTCCTCGATGGTTTCCCGGCGGATGACCAGACGCCCTTCGGCGTTGATCTTGACCATTGCCGGTTCGCGGTTGACCACGGCTTCCGGGTTGTCCAGCTCGATGGCTTCGATGATCGGGCGGGTCTCTTCGTTGGCTTGCAGGGCGATGAATACGGTTGACATGTGTTTCTCCTCAGGCTTCCACGCCAATCTTGTCGAGGCGCACCTTGAAGGCAGCCAGTTGCTCTTCCATTACCGCATCGGCCTGATCGGCAAACACCTGCTCGATCACCGGCAGCAGCGCAGCGGTAGCGCGATCACGCCACTGCCGGGTCCAGGCGATCAGTTGCTCGCGGTTGTGCTCGGATTCGGCGGCGGCTCGTTTCATCACCGCGTCCACCCATTTGCGGGTTTCATCGAACCAGTCGCGCTGGAACTGACACAGCATGGTGATCGCAGAGCCACCTTCGGCAGCGAATTTGTCGTCGACGATGCGTTCGTAGATCAGCGGGTACAGCAGACCGTCCAGCGCCACGTTCTGCGCCACGAACACCTCGAAGGGGTCACGGATTACCAGGGTGTCCTCGGTGAAACGGCGCAGCCCCTGCCACGCCTTGTCGTTCTGCCACAGAGCCTTGCCCTGCTCCAGCGCCTGGGTATCACCCAGCTCCAGACCGAGACGGGACAGGTACTGGGCAACACCCAGGTTGTCCATGGCGTGGTAGATGCACGGCTGGGTAAACACCACGCCATAGCCGTAGCTGCAGATCAGCGTATTGTTCAGGTTGGCGCCCCAGGCCGCATGGCGCAGCGGCACCAACAGCCTGATCGCCTGTTCGCGCAGCGCGTCGGGCACCATGTCCATCAGCCCCCGGCTGTCGACAAACTTGAAGTTGGCCTCGATATTCTCCTGCTGGCGGGCGCGGCTCAGGGTGTAGGGGCTGTAGTAGAACTGGCGCGGGTCCTTCAGCTCATACCAGTCCGCCATCACTATCTTGGTGATGCCGGTGTCATACAGCTCCTGATCCGGATCCCAGGTGGGCCGGTAGTGCAGGTTCTCTGTGGCCTGGATGTCATAACTGCCTTCCTGATAACGGGAAGCAGGCTTGTCGCCAAAGCGGCGAATCAGGTGGTCGTAGCCGTTACGCAGCGGCTCGATACTCACGGTACGAAGATCAAGTTGCATTTTATTCTCCCTCGGCGCCGCCCCC
>Ga0209075_1002632_pt1 | contig 15671 bp, 12 predicted proteins | sample Stecom2011_FD_187523 | JGI IMG/M metagenome (GOLD analysis project Ga0209075, IMG submission 187523) | Agricultural soil microbial communities from Utah to study Nitrogen management - Steer compost 2011 (SPAdes) (version 2) | ecosystem: Environmental > Terrestrial > Soil > Agricultural land...
GAACAGGGTGACGCCCAGCGCGCCGCCGAACTCGAAGGCCACGCCTTCCAGCGAACCGGCCATGCCGGCCCGCTCCTCGCTGGCCTGGCCGATCACCAGCGAGCCCGAGGCGGTCAGGCTGCAGCCGACGCCGACACCACAGGCCACCAGCGCCAGAATCTGCAGGAAGCTGGCGCCGTCCCGCAGGAACACGTAGCCCACCAGTCCCGCCACGATCATCAGCAGACCGGCCAGCAGCACACGCATCACCCCGATACGTCCGATCACCACGCCGGCCAGCGGCCCGGACACGAAGGAGCCCAGGTACATGGGCAGCACGAAGGCGCCCGCGGCCAGCGGGCGCATGTCCAGCACCAGCTGCAGGCGCTGGACCAGCGCCAGCTCGAAGCCGATCAGGGTCAGGGACACCACCAGGGCCACCAGGATGCCGGTGGCGATCGGCGGCGAGGCCAGGATGCGCAGATCGACCAGCGGGAAGGGCAGCCGCAGCTGACGGCGCACGAACAGCATCAGACCCAGCATGCCGATGGACAGCGCCACCACCGCCAGCGTCAGGCTGGGTTCGGGCTGGGCGAACTCCTTGATGCCGAGCGCCAGCGCTACCATGCCGACCATGCTCTGCACACAGCTGAGCAGGTCGATGCGCTGGCCGGGTTGCCCGGGATAGGCCGGCACCAGCCACAGCGTGGCGAGCAGCGCCACGGCGATGATCGGCACGTTGATGAGGAATACCGATCCCCACCAGAAGTGCTCCAGCAGGAAGCCGCCGAGCAGCGGACCGACCGCCGCGCCACCCGAGGCGATCGAACCCCAGATGCCGATGGCCAGTGCCTGCTCCTTCGGATCATGGAAGGTCAGGCGGACCAGTGCCGCCGTGGCGGGCAGCATCGCCGCGCCGCCGATGGACAGCAATGCCCGCGCCAGGATCAGCACCTGCGCCGAGGGCGCGAAGGCCGCCAGCAGCGACGCCGCGCCGAACGCCAGCATGCCGAAGGCGAATACCTGCCGCTGCCCCAGACGATCGCCCAGCGCGCCGAACACCGGCATCAGCCCGGCCATGCCCAGCGAATAGGCGTTGAGGATCCACAGCTTCTCCGAGGCGCTGGTGTGCAGCGCCTGCGCCAGGCTGGGCAGGGCGGTGTAGAGCACCGTCATGTCGATCACCACCAGGAACAGGGCGGCGGAGACGATGATCAGGGTGAGCCAGCGGCGGGATCCGCCCATGGGAGTTCCTTTGGATAGCTGCAGATGGCAGCAGGCCTGCGGTCGAAGCGGACCATTTTCCGGTCCGTCCGATGCGCCTACAAGATCATCCGCCCGGAAATGGAAAAGCCCGGCGGATGCCGGGCTCTTCCTGTTGCATGTGGACGGCGATCAGCCTTCCAGCATCGCCTTGTTGCGCACCGCACCCTTGTCGGCGCTGGTGGCCAGCAGGGCATAGGCCTTGAGGGCGGTGGACACCTTGCGGGCGCGCGGCTGGGCGGGTTTCCAGCCCTTCCTGTCCTGCTCGGCGCGCCGGGCGGCCAGCTCCCCGTCGGACACCAGCAGGTTGATGCTGCGCTGCGGGATGTCGATGAGGATCCTGTCGCCGTCCTGGATCAGGCCGATGGCGCCGCCGGACGCGGCTTCCGGCGAGGCGTGGCCGATGGACAGGCCCGAGGTGCCGCCAGAGAAGCGGCCGTCGGTGAGCAGCGCGCATTCCTTGCCCAGGCCCTTGGACTTCAGGTAGCTGGTCGGGTAGAGCATTTCCTGCATGCCCGGGCCGCCCTTCGGGCCTTCGTAGCGAATGATCACCACATCGCCCGGCTTCACCTCGTCGCCAAGGATGCCCTTCACCGCGGCATCCTGGCTTTCGTAGACCTTGGCGGTGCCTTCGAACACCAGGATGGACTCATCCACGCCGGCGGTCTTCACCACACAGCCGTCTTCGGCGATGTTGCCGTACAGCACGGCCAGGCCGCCTTCGGTGGAGTAGGCGTGCTCCACGGAGCGGATGCAGCCCTCGGCGCGGTCCAGGTCCAGGCTCGGCCAGCGGGTGTTCTGGCTGAAGGCGGTCTGGGACGGAATGCCGGCCGGGCCGGCCTTGAAGAACTCGTGCACCGCCGGATCGTCGGTCTGGGTGATATCCCACCTGGAAATCGCCTCGGCCATGGTCTTGCTGTGCACGGTGGGCACGTCGGTGTGCAGCAGGCCGCCGCGGGCCAGTTCGCCGAGGATGGAGAAGATGCCGCCGGCGCGATGCACGTCTTCCATGTGGTACTTCTGGATGTTCGGCGCCACCTTGCACAGCTGCGGCACCTTGCGGGACAGCCGGTCGATGTCGCGCAGGTCGAACGGCACCTCGGCCTCCTGGGCGGCGGCCAGCAGGTGCAGGATGGTGTTGGTGGAACCGCCCATGGCGATGTCCAGGGTCATGGCGTTCTCGAAGGCCTTGAAGTTGGCGATCGAGCGCGGCAGCACGCTGTCGTCGCCCTCGCCGTAGAAGCGCTGGCACAGCTCGACGATCAGGCGGCCGGCGCGCAGGAACAGCTGCTCGCGGTCGGCGTGGGTGGCCAGGGTGGAGCCGTTGCCCGGCAGGGACAGGCCCAGGGCCTCGGTCAGGCAGTTCATGGAGTTGGCGGTGAACATGCCCGAGCAGCTGCCGCAGGTGGGGCAGGCGCTGCGCTCGTATTCCGCGACGGTCTCGTCGGAGCAGGAGCTGTCGGCGGCGATCACCATGGCGTCGACCAGGTCCAGGCCATGGGCGGCCAGCCTGGTCTTGCCGGCTTCCATCGGGCCACCGGAGACGAACACCACCGGAATGTTCAGGCGCAGGGCCGCCATCAGCATGCCGGGGGTGATCTTGTCGCAGTTGGAGATGCACACCAGCGCGTCGGCGCAGTGAGCGTTGACCATGTACTCCACGGAGTCGGCGATGATTTCGCGGCTGGGCAGCGAGTACAGCATGCCATCGTGGCCCATGGCGATGCCGTCGTCCACGGCGATGGTGTTGAATTCCTTGGCAACGCCACCCGCCTTCTCGATCTCGCGGGCGACCAGCTGGCCCAGGTCCTTCAGGTGCACGTGGCCGGGCACGAACTGGGTGAAGGAGTTGGCGATGGCGATGATCGGCTTCTTGAAGTCTTCGTCCTTCATGCCGGTGGCGCGCCACAGGGCACGGGCGCCGGCCATGTTGCGGCCGTGGGTGGAGGTTTTCGAGCGATAATCGGGCATGACGGGGTCCTGCTGGAGGCTAATCGGCGCGGCACGGGCGGCCGCTTGTGTACGGGTGGGTGAGCACGGGGCGCCGCGGGCCATCTCCGATAACGATTGGCCGGGGGGCTGGGCCTGGGGGTCGGACGGGATCGCCGTCGACCGGACCTGGGCTCACGGGTCCGCCTGGTTGGACAGGATGTCCGGGATTCTAAGCCCTGCAGTGGTGCGGGTGAAAGCCGCGCGATGGTTGGGCGATTACGCGGCCGGTTCCAGGCGCAGGCGCTCGGCGCGCCGGCGCAGCAGCTCGATGCTGACCAGCAGGGCGATGGACACCAGGATCAGCAGGGTGGCGATGGCCAGGATGCTCGGATTGATCTGCTCGCGCAGCCCCGAGAACATCTGCCGCGGAATGGTGCGCTGGGCCGGTCCGGCGAGGAACAGCACCACCACCACCTCGTCGAACGAGGTGATGAAGGCGAACAGCGCGCCACTGATCACCCCGGGGCGGATCAGCGGCATGATGACGTCGAAGAACACCCGCAGCGGCGTGGCGCCCAGGCTGAGCGCCGCCCGCGCCAGGCTGTAGTCGAAGCCGGTCAGCGCGGCGGTGACGGTGATGATCACGAAGGGCGTGCCCAGCGCGGCGTGGGCGAGGATCACCCCCACGTGGGTGCCGGCCAGCCCCAGGCCGGAATAGAAGAAGAACATGCCGGCGGCGGTGATGATCAGCGGCACGATCATCGGCGAGAGCAGCAGCGCGGTGATCAGGCGGCGCGCCGGCATGTCGTCGCGGGCCAGGCCCAGGGCCGCGCAGGTGCCCAGCACGGTGGCCACCAGGGTGGCGAAGATGCCGATGATGAAGCTGTTGCGAATGGCCAGCAGCCAGCGCGGATCGTTGAACACCTCCCGGTACCAGCGCAGCGACCAGGCTTCCGGCTGCAGCGTCACCATGCCCTCGGTGAAGCTGAAGAAGGGCTCCGCGTTGAACGACAGCGGCACGATCACCAGGATCGGCAGGATCAGGAACAGCAGCACCAGCCAGGCGCCGAGACGCAGCAGCCAGACACCCAGGTGGTGCCAGAAGCCGTAGTACGCGGGAGTCCTGCTCATGTGGCTACCCCAGGCGGATGTTGCTGGCGCCGACCAGGCGGTCGTACACCCAGTAGAGCAGCAGGATCAGCGCCAGCAGCAGCGAGCCCAGCGCCGCGGCCAGCTCCCAGTTGTTGGAGCGCTGCATGTGGAAGGCGATCAGGTTGCTGATCATCTGCCCGTCGGTGCCGCCCACCAGTGCCGGGGTGATGTAGTAGCCCACGGAGATGATGAACACCAGCAGGGCCCCGGCGCTCAGCCCCGGCAGGGTCATGGGGAAGTAGATACGCACGAAGGCGCCCAGGGGCCTGGCGCCCAGGGACAGGGCGGCGCGCCGGTAGCTGGGGTCGATGCCGCGCATCACGCTGTAGATGGGCAGCACCATGAAGGGCAGCAGGATGTGGGTCATGGCCACCACGGTGGCGAACGAGGTGTAGAGCATCTCCAGCGGCTCGCCGAGCAGGCCGGTGCTGGTCAGCAGGGTGTTGATCACCCCGTTGGTCTGCAGCAGGGCGATCCAGGCGGTGGTGCGCACCAGCAGCGAGGTCCAGAACGGCAGCAGCACCAGCACCAGCAGCAGGTTGGCGCGCTGCTCCGGCAGGCTGGCCAGGTAGTAGGACAGCGGATAGCCGAGCAGGGCGCAGAGCAGGGTGATGACCAGCGCCAGCTTGAGAGTCTTGCCGTACAGCTGCAGGTAGATCTGCGTGTCCTCGCGCACCCGCAGGCCCTCGTCGTGGTGCAGTTCCAGATCCAGCGCCGTCAGGTAGTAGTCGTACGTGTACACCCGTCCGGCCCGCTCGATGGCCCGCCACACTTCCGTCCTGCGCCAGTTGGGGTGGGCCTCCAGCAGCGTGGCCGCGCCCTCGCTGTCCAGCTGCGCGTCGTCCAGCCGGCCGATGCGCCGGGCGGTGGCCTTGACCACGCTGGACATGCCGGCATAGGCCCGGTTCAGCTCCTCGGCCAGGCGTCCGGACTGCCGCTCCCGGTTGAGCACGCTCAGCTCGGTGGCGAAGCGTGTCAGGGTCGCCTCGCTCGGCAGGCCCTGGCCGTCCCACTCGCGCAGCAGCTCCAGGGTGGCCGGAATCATCTCTGCCACCGCCGGGTGGTACAGGCTGCGCCACAGCATGTTGCCGATCGGCACCACGAAGCTGACCAGGATGAACAGCAGCAGCGGCAGCACGAAGACGAAGGCCAGCAGTCGCTTGCGCCGCCGCACGGCGGCGGCCTGGCGGGCCTCGCCGGCGGTCAGGGTATGCAGGAGCGCGCTGCGACTGGGCATGGACTACCGCAACAGCCACTCGTTGAACTTCTCGCCCAGGGATTCGCCGTAGTCGGCCCAGAATTCCGAGCCGGCCTGGATGCCCTTCTCCAGATGCGCGGTGGGCAGGTGCGGCGCGGCGCTCTGGTCGGCCAGCGGCATGGAGGACTTGCGGGTCGGGCCGTAGGCGATGTCCGGCATGCCGGCCAGGGGCTTGGAGCCGGTGGCATAGGCGATGAACTTCAGCGCCAGCTCCTTCTTCGGCGAACCCTTGACGATGGCCCAGGCGTCCAGGTCGTAGACGTGGCCGTCCCAGACGATGACGAAGGGTTTGTTTTCCTGGCGGATGGAGTCGTAGAAGCGCCCGTTGGCCGACTGCACCAGCACCGCGCCGCCGTCATTGAGCAGCTGCGGCGCCTGCGACCAGGAGTCGAACCACACCAGGTCCTTGCGGATGCTGTCCAGCTTGTCGAACGCCCGCTGCTGGCCTTCCGGGGTGGCCAGTACGTCGTAGACCTGCGCCGGCGGCACGCCGTCGGCCAGCAGTGCCCATTCCATGTTGACCTGCGGGCGCTTGCGCATCGCCCGCTTGCCGGGGATCTTCTTCGTGTCGAAGAAGTCCTGGATGCTGGCGGGCCTGGTGTCGCCGATGGTGCGCTCGTTGTAGGCGAACACCACCGACCAGACGATATTGCCGATGGCGCACTCGCTGGCCAGGGCCTCGGGGATGAAGTCCTCCTCGGCCGGGGTGCCGTCCACGCCGGGCGGCAGGATGTCCCGGGGAATCTCTTCCAGCAGCCCTTCGGAACAGGCCCGCTCCAGGTCGATCACCTCGAAGTCCACCACGTCCCACTGGATGTTCCCGGACTCCACCTGCGCCTTGATCTCGGCCACACCGCCCGTGTAGTCCTCGAACAGCACCCGCACGCCGGTGTCCTTCTGGTATGGCTCGATGACGTGTTTCTTCTGCGCCTCGCCATAGGCGCCGCCCCAGGACACCACGGTGAGGGATTCCTGGGCGAGCGCGACGCCGCAGCCCCCGGCCAGCGCGGCGCTCAGGATCAGAGGATTCAAACGGTGAAACGGTGGTCTGGCCATGGGATGACTCCTTTGCCGTGTGGGTGGTCAGGGCGTCGTGGCGACTGCCGGTCGGTCCAGGGCCTGGCTGTCTTCCGGCAGCCAGGCCAGGGTGACCTCTTCCCGTTCGCGCAAGTGGGGTGTCGAGCCGTCATTGAGGCTCTTGACCACCAGCGGCGTGCCGCTGGCGGTTTCGAAGTGGAAACGGATGAATTCGCCCACGTAGTGGCTGTCGATGAAGCGCGCCTGGACGCGGTTGGCCGCGGCTCCGAGGCGGTCGGTGAAGGTGAGCTTCTCCGGTCGCACGGCAACGGTGGCCGGCTCGCCGGGCGTCGTGCGGTTGGCCCGGCGGCTGTGCACCAGCGCGCCGTCGTCGAGGCGCACGCTTACCCGGTCCGCTTCCACCGCCTCGACGATTCCGCCCAGCCGGTTGCTCTCGCCGATGAAGCCGGCGACGAACAGGTTGGCCGGACGCTCGTAGAGCACATGGGGTGGCGCGCACTGCTGCACCACGCCCTCGTTGAACACGGCGATGCGGTCGCTCATGGTCAGCGCCTCGGTCTGGTCGTGGGTCACGTAGATCACCGTGAAGCCGAGCTGGCTGTGCAGGCGCTTGATCTCGAACTGCATCTGCTCGCGCAGCTTCTTGTCCAGCGCGCCCAGGGGCTCGTCCATCAGCACGATGTCCGGGCCGAAGATCAGCGCGCGGGCCAGGGCCACGCGCTGGCGCTGGCCGCCGGAGAGCTGCGCGGGATAGCGTCCGCCGAAGCCCTGCAGCTCCACCAGCGCCAGGTACTCGTCGACCCGGGCGCGGACCTCGGCGGCCGGGCGCTTGCGCAGCCTGAGGGGGTAGGCCAGGTTCTCGCGGATGGTCATGTGCGGGAACAGCGCGTACTGCTGGAAGACCATGCCGATGTTGCGGCGGTAGGGCGGGATGCTGGTGATGTCGCGGCCGTTGATGAGGATCTCGCCGCTGGTCACGTCCTCGAAGCCGGCGAGCATCATCAGGCAGGTGGTCTTGCCGGAGCCGGAGGGGCCCAGCAGGGTGATGAACTCGCCACGCGCCACCTCGAGGCTGAAGTCCTTCACCACCAGCGTCTGCTGGTCGTAGGTCTTCTTGACGTTGGAGAACTTCAGGAACGCCTCGTCACCGCTGGCCATGGCTGCGTCACCGCCTGTGTGGCTACCGGCGGCGCGACCTGCCTGACAGCAGCGTGGGACAGCAACGCAACGGGCACACGGACCGCCGGAAGCAATCCGTTTTGCCTAAGCCTAGTCGAGCATGGAAGCGGCGCCAGACGGCGCCGCCCTCAGCCGTTGGGCAGGATGCGGCAGGTGAGGCTCTTGATGTAGCGGGTTTCCGGGATGGCCGGATGCACCGGATGATCCGGGCCCTGGGCGCCGCGCTCCAGCAGCTGGATGTTGCGGTCCAGGTGCCGGGCGCTCTGCAGCAGGATGTTCTGCAGGTCCTCCTCGGGCAGGTGCATGGAGCAGCTGGCGCTGACCAGGATGCCGTCCTTGCTCAGCATGCGCATGGCCATCTCGTTCAGGCGACGATAAGCGGCCTCGCCGTTCTTGATGTCCTTCCGGCGCTTGATGAAGGCCGGCGGATCGGCGATCACCACGTCGAAGCGTTCCTCGGCGGCCTTGAGCTCCTTCAGCGCGGCGAACACATCGCCTTCCAGGCAGGTGATCTTCTCGGCCACGCCGTTCAGTGCGGCGTTGCGCTCCACCCCGTCCAGGGCGAAGGCCGAGGCGTCCACGCAGAACACCTCGCTGGCGCCGAAGGCGGCGGCCTGCACGCCCCAGCCGCCGATGTAGCTGAACAGGTCGAGCACGCGCTTGCCCTGCACGTAGCCGGCCAGGCGCGCGCGGTTCAGGCGGTGATCGTAGAACCAGCCGGTCTTCTGGCCCGCCTGCACCGGGGCCTGGAACTTCACGCCGTTCTCCTCCAGGTCGACCCACTCGGGCACCGCGCCGAAGGCGGTGTCCACGTAGCGCTCCAGCCCCTCGGCGTCGCGGGCGGCGGAGTCGTTCTTGAACAGGATGCCGCGCGGCTTGAGCACCTGCACCAGCGCCTCGACCACCGCGTCCTTCTGGCGCTCCATCGTGGCGCTGGCCAGCTGCACCACCAGGTGATCGCCGAAGCGGTCCACCACCAGGCCCGGCAGGAAGTCGGAATCGCCGTACACCAGCCGATAGCAGGGCTGATCGAACAGGCGCTCGCGCAGGCTCAGCGCCACCTGGATGCGGTGCACCAGCAGCGACTTGTCCAGCGCATGGCCGGTGTCGCGGGACAGCAGGCGAGCACAGATCAGGTTGTTGGGGCTGACGCCGACGATGCCCAGCGCCTTGCCATTGGCCATTTCCAGGATGGCCTGGTCGCCCGGCTGGAAGCCGTTCAGCGGGGTGGCCGCCACGTCCACCTCGTTGCTGTAGACCCACAGGTGGCCGGCGCGCAGACGGCGGTCGGCGTTGGCTTTGAGACGTAGGCTGGGCAGGGTCATGACGGCGCTCCGGTTGGGGGGCGGGCATTATAGGGCCTGGCTGCGAATCTATGGCGCATCATTCAGCAACATCAGACCGGGACCTTCCTCGCGCGCTGGGGATAAAATGCCGGCAATTCAGCCGTCGGATACCGTCATGTCACCTGAAATCACCGAAGAGAAGCTTCGCAGCATCCTTCAGGGCATCAGTGTTCCGCCACAGCCGCAGATCATGGTGGATCTGCAGATGGAACAGCTGCAGCCCTATCCGGACGTGAACAACATCGCCCGTCTGATCAGCCAGGATCCGGGGCTGTCCGGCGCCCTGCTCAAGCTGGTCAACTCGCCCATCTACGGGCTTTCCAACCGCATCAGCTCGATCCAGCACGCCATCAACCTGCTGGGCACCAACACGGTGATCAACCTGATCAATGCCCAGGCCATCCGTGGCGCCCTGGGCGACGAAGAAATCATCGCCCTCAACGGCTTCTGGGACAGCGCCCAGGACATCGCCCAGACCTGCCTGATACTGGCCAAGCGCATCGGCTACCAGCCCGCCGACGAGGCCTACGCCCTGGGCCTGTTCCACAACTGCGGCATCCCGCTGATGCTCAAGCGCTTCCCGAACTATCTGGAGGTGCAGGAGGAGGCCTATTTCCGCGCCGCGGCGGAAAACCGCGTGGTGGACACCGAGAACCGCCTGCTCAACACCAACCACGCGGTGGTGGGCTACTTCACCGCGCGCTCCTGGCGCCTGCCGGAACCGGTCTGCGAGGCGATCGCCAACCACCACAACGCGCTGTCGATCTTCTCCGACGACTCCTCCCGCCACACCCATCTCAAGAACCTGCTGGCCATCCTCAAGATGGCCGAGCACATCTGCGGCTGCTACCGCATCCTGGGTCGCCAGGAGGTGGATCACGAGTGGGAAGGTATCCGCGCGCTGGTGCTGGACTATGTGGGCCTGAGCGAGTATGACTTCGACAACCTGCGCGAGACGATCCGCGAGATGGGTATCGGCGTCGCCTATTACTGAGACGCCCGGCACAGTACACTGCGGCCCGTTTTTCAGCCGCACGGCCCATTGCCATGCCCGAACTCCCCGAAGTCGAGACCACCCGCCGCGGCATCGAGAGCCATCTGGTGGGTCAGCGCGTCAGCCGCGTACTGGTGCGCGAACGTCGGTTGCGCTGGCCCATCCCCGAGGATCTGGACGTGCGCCTGTCCGGGCAGCGCATCCTGCGCGTCGGCCGCCGCGCCAAGTACCTGCTGATCGAGGCCGAGGTCGGCACCCTGATCGTGCATCTGGGCATGTCCGGCAGTCTGCGCCTGGTGCAGCAGGGCTTGCCGGCCGGACGGCACGAGCATGTGGACATCGAGCTGGAGTCCGGCCTGGCGCTGCGCTACACCGATCCGCGCCGCTTCGGCGCCATGCTGTGGAGCGACGAACCGCTGCAGCATGTGCTGCTGAGCAGGCTGGGGCCGGAACCGCTGACCGACGATTTCAGCGGCGCCCGGCTGTTCGAGCTGTCGCGGGGCAGAAGCATGGCGGTCAAGCCCTTCATCATGGACAACGCGGTGGTGGTCGGCGTCGGCAACATCTACGCCAGCGAGGCGCTGTTCGCCGCCGGCATCGACCCGCGCAAGCCCGCCGGCAGCATTTCCCGCCCCCGCTACGAGCGTCTGGCCGCCGAGATCAAGCGCATCCTGGCCATCGCCATCGAGTGCGGCGGCACCACCCTGCGCGACTTCGTCGGCGGCGACGGCAAGCCGGGCTACTTCCAGCAGGAACTGTTCGTCTACGGGCGCGCCGGCGAATTCTGCAAGGTGTGCGGCGGCACGCTGCGCGAAGTGAAGCTGGGCCAGCGCTCCAGCGTGTTCTGCGGGCGTTGCCAGCGCTGACGCGCGCATTATCATCATGGCCACTGACAAGAATAAGCCGAGGTCGTTGGATGTCCGGTAATTTCCTGCCCCCCAACCGGTTCGCCGAAACCCTGGGACGCTGCGTGCTGAAACTCATGGGCTGGCGCGTCGAAGGCCAGCTGCCGGCCCTGGACAAGTTCGTGATGATCGGTGCGCACCACACCTCGAACTGGGACTTCGTGGTGTTCATCGCCGCCAAGTTCGTCATGCGCGTCAACGCCCGCTGGTTCGGCAAGCACAGCATCTTCCGCTGGCCGTTCCGCGGCCTGCTGCAGCGCTGGGGTGGCATTCCCATCCGCCGCGACCGCGCGGCCAACATGGTCGACCAGGCGATCCAGAGCTTCCGCGAGCACGCCCACTTCATCCTGATCCTGTCCCCGGAAGGCACCCGCAAGCGGGTGGAGCGCTGGAAGATGGGCTTCTACCACATCGCCCGCGGCGCCGGCGTGCCGGTGGTGCCCGGGGCTCTGGACTACATCAACAAGCGCATCGTGATCGGCCCGCCGTTCTGGCCGAGCGGCGACGAGAAGGGCGATCTGCGCAAGCTGCTGGATTTCTTCCGTCCCTACGTGCCGAAAAAACCCGAGTACGCGTTCCACGGCGATTGAAGGGCGTCACGTCGGGCCGGGAGGCAGCGGGCTATAGTCGCGCAACCCATCAGCTCGCCGAAGGATCGCCCCATGACCCCGTTTCGCTCCCTGGCCGCCGCGCTGGCACTGCTCACCGCGCTGCTGAGCCTGCCGGCCCAGGCCAACCCCAACGGTGACCCCATCTACAACGCCGACGCCCCGCCGGCCTACGCCATGATCGGCGACCTGCTCATCGCCCGCCCGCTGCTGATCGCCGGCACCGTGATCGGCACCGGCGTGTTCATCGTCACGCTGCCCTTCAGCCTGCTGGGCGGCAACGTCGGCGAGGCCGGCCAGGCGCTGGTGGTGGAACCCGCCAAGGCCGCCTTCGTGCGTTGCCTGGGCTGCACCGAGAGCGGCTACAAGCGCAACTGATCGGGCCCGGACTCGCGCCGCATACCCACCTGGATCAAGGCTTGATCAGATCGTCTGGCACGGGACTTTCCGCCGCCGCACTTCCTCGCTAGGCTCTCCAACGCCCCATTTCGGGGCGTTCGAGACGGAATGGCGAAGTGAAGCAGTATTCGAAGATCACTCTGATGCTGATCGGAATGGCCGCTCTGGGCTGGTCGTTCTGGTCCAGCTCCGGCTGGCTGCAGCTGTGCGCCGGCCTCGCGCTCTTCCTGTTCGGCATGCAGTGCCTGGTGCAGGGTCTGAAGGCCCTGGCCGGCGGCGCGCTGGAACAGCTCCTCAGCCACAGCACATCGACGCCCCTCAAGGGCCTGCTGTTCGGCACCCTGGCCACGTCGGTGCTGCAGTCCAGCACCCTGGTGTGCCTGCTGACCATTGCCTTCCTCAGTACCGGCCTGATTACCCTGGCCGGCGGCATCGCGGTCATCTTCGGCGCCAACCTGGGCGCCACCACTGGCATCTGGCTGCTGGCCCTGGCCGGCCAGAAGCTCAGCCTGTCGCCTCTGGCGCTGCCCATGCTGGTGTTCGGCGTGCTGGCCACCTACACCGGCGAGCGCGGCAAGGCGGTAGGCCACATGGTGCTGGGCATCGGCTTCATCTTCCTGGGCATCGACCAGATCAAGGACGGCTTCTCCAGCCTGGGCGACGGCTTCGACCTGACCGCCTACCAGGCCGACGGCATCCTCGGCATCCTTCTGTTCATCGGCCTGGGCACCCTGATCACCATCGTGCTGCAGTCCAGCCACGCCACCATGATCCTGGCCATGGCGGCCATGGCCGGGGGACAGCTGGGCATGGACCAGAGCCTGGCCGTGGCCATCGGCTCGAAGGTGGGCACCAGCCTGTCCACCGCCCTGGTCGGCATGCTGGGCACCAACCGCAGCGGCCAGCGCCTGGCCCTCGCGCATGTCAGCTACGCCTGCGTGGCGGCGCTGGCGGCCTTCATCCTCTTCGAGCCCTACAAGCTGCTGGTGATCTGGGCCAGCGAGTTGCTGGGCATGGACGACAACCCGCTGCTGCAGCTGGCGCTCTTCTACACGCTGTTCACCGCCGTGGGCATCGCCCTGTTCTGGGCCTGGCAGCAGCGTTTTGCCCGGTTCCTGACGCGCATCTGGCCGGACGAGGAGGAGCCCAAGGTGCTGATCACCGAGGTCGAGTCCAGCCCGCAGGTGGTACCGCTGACCCGTGCGCGCTACCTGGTGGACAGCGCCCTGGGCTCCGCCGACTCGGCGGCCAGCGCGGTGGCTCAGGAGCTGCAGCACCTGGAGCGCCTGGGCCTGGAGGTCATCTGTCACGCCCTGTACCTGCCGGTCGACCAGCTGTACGCGCCGCAGGTGGACGAAGAGCTGCTCAACGAACGCCCGGACCTCAACGGCCTGGATGCCGACGGCCTGTACCAGCGCCACATCAAGGGTGTGCACGCCGACCTGCTTAGCTTCATGAGCCGCGTGGAGGTGCCGCTGGACGAGGCCCACCAGGGGTTCTGGATGTCCAGCCAGGTGGCGGCCCTGCAGCTGGTGGACGCCGTCAAGGACGCCAAGCACCTGCAGAAGAACCTGGGCCGCCACCTCAGCCAGCAGAACGACTCGGCCATGCGCCGCGCCTATGTGGAGCTGCGCCGCCATCTGCTGCACGCCCTGCGCGAGGTCAACGACCTGAACCGCTCCAGCCTGCCCGAGGACATGTGGAACGAGCGTCTGCGCCGCTTCGACGACGAGGCTGCCGCCTTCGACGCGCGCTTCCGCCAGCGCTTGTTCGCCGGCGTGCGCGCCGGCGAGCTGGACGGCCTGCAGACGAGTTCGCTGATGAACGACCTGGGCTACACCAGCCGCATCATCCAGAGCCTGCGCAACGTGTTGCTGATCAGCGAGGGGCACGAGCTGTCCCGTCAGTTGCGCCGCCTGTTCGGCCATCAGCAGGAACCCCTTATCCAGGTCTCCTGACCGCCGGGCCGGGTGTCTGCAGACACCCGGCCGAGGTGCGCTTGACAGGACCCGGCGGCGCACCCAGCATGTGCAAGAAAACGCACGAGGCGTTCAATATGACTGCCAGTGGGCTTGCCGCATCCGCCGTTGAACGCTTCGCCGCGCAGGAGCGGCAGCGTTTTCTCGATAACCACCCCGCGTGCATCCGCCTTGCCGAACGCGCCCGCCAGAATCTCTACGGCGGCGTGCCCATGCACTGGATGAGCGACTGGTCCACCCCCGTGCCGCTGTTCCTGGCCGAAGCCCGGGGCGCGCGCCTGCTGGACGTGGACGGCCATGAATATCTGGACTTCTGCCTGGGCGACACCGCCGCCATGTTCGGCCATTCTCCGGCACCCATTGCTCGCGCCCTGGCCGAGCAGGGCGCCCGCGGTCTGGCCACCATGCTGCCGGGCGAGGACGCGGTACACGCCGGCGAGTTGCTGGCCGAGCGCTTCGGCCTGCCCTGCTGGCAGGTGGCCGGCTCGGCCAGCGACGCCAACCGCTTCGTGCTGCGCTGGGCGCGCGCCATCACCGGCCGCAAGGTGATCCTGGTGTTCGACGGCTGCTATCACGGCAGCGTGGATGAAACCCTGGTGCGCGGCCGCGACGGCCGCACCCTGCACCGCCCCGGCCTGATCGGCCAGGCGCGCAACCTTACCCAGCATACCCGCGTGGTGCCCTTCAACGACCTGCCGGCCCTGGAAGCGGCGCTGGCCATGGGCGACATCGCCGCGCTGCTGTGCGAGCCGGCCATGACCAACATCGGTCTGGTGCTGCCCGAGCCGGGGTTCCTGGAGCAGGCGCGGCGCCTGACCCGCCAGTACGGCAGTCTGCTGATTGTCGACGAGACCCACAGCCTGTCCGTCGGTCCGGGCGGCTGCACTCGCGCCTGGAGCCTGGAGCCGGACTTCCTGACCCTCGGCAAGGCCATCGCCGGCGGGGTGTCCTGCGCGGTGTACGGCTTCACCCGGGCCATGGCCCAGGCCATGCAGCTGGCCCAGCAGCATGCCCGCGAACCGCTGGCGGCACCGGAGATCCCCGGCCACGGCCACAGCGGCATGGGCACCACCCTGGCGGCCAATGCCCTGGCCATGCGCTGCCTGCGCACCAATCTGGAAGAGGTGATGACCGACGCGGCCTTCGGCGCCATGCTGGCCAGCAGCCGGCAACTGGCCGCCGGCCTGCGGGCGCTGTTCATGAAGCATCAGTTGGCCTGGACGGTCAGCGAGCTGGGCGCCCGCTGCGAATTCCAGTTCCGCGCCCGCCCGCCGCGCAACGGCGCCGAGGCCGAAGCCGCCTTCCATGACGAACTGCAGCAGGCCCTGCACCTGTACCTGATCAATCGCGGCATCCTCATCACTCCGTTCCACAACATGCTGCTGTGCTGCCCGGACACCGGGCCGAACGAGGTACAGCGACTGCTGGACACCCTCGATCAGGGGCTGGGCGAGTTGCTGGCTCTGCCCGGCGCCCGCCTGGACTGAACGCGCCGGACAAGGAGGTCCTGCCATGCACTTCGCCGACCCCGCGGAAGCCACCCGGTTCCTGGCGGCGCACCCCGAGGTGCGCCTGTTCGAGCTGTTCCTGATCGACAGCAACGGCATTCCCCGCGGCAAGCTGCTGCATCGCGACGAGC
>Ga0209075_1002633_pt1 | contig 15667 bp, 9 predicted proteins | sample Stecom2011_FD_187523 | JGI IMG/M metagenome (GOLD analysis project Ga0209075, IMG submission 187523) | Agricultural soil microbial communities from Utah to study Nitrogen management - Steer compost 2011 (SPAdes) (version 2) | ecosystem: Environmental > Terrestrial > Soil > Agricultural land...
TCCTGACTGACATCCGTGAGCGCGCGAAGCAAAAGATCCACCTGCTGGTCAGCATGGGTTACCGACCGGATGCCGGCGAGCCCTCCAGGTTTATCCGTGCCGGTGGCATGGAAGAGCTTTACCACCTTTGGAAAACCGCCGACGGCCACCTACGTGCCTGCCAGGAACTGAACCAGAACAACGGTCGCGTTGTCGGGCACCTTCAGAAACGCCTGACCAGGCTCACCGACATCTTCCGTGGGGCCTCCGCCCAGCAGAAGCTGTATGGCGCCAAGGGCGAGCAAACCAGCGTATCCAGTGGCAATATTCTGGCCAGCGCCTGACCCGACAAACAAAAACGCCCGGATGACCTATCCGGGCGTTTTTCGTTAGCAACAACCTAACGGCGTTATCGGGTATAGATGGTCATCTGAGAATTCGGATGAAACCGTATGTTGTGAATGCTGACGTTACCCATGGACGGGCTCTGATTGCCGCTCACCCGAATGTTGTCCATACGGATTTCCTCAATCCGCTCGGGAAATGCCAGCCTCAAGGCGCCATCCTCCCGAATGGAATACCGTGGCTCGCCTTCCCGGTAGTGAACACCGGAAATGGTCAGATCGGAATCGAGGAAACTGAGCACCGGCACAAAGATGTTGGCGGCCAGCTTGATGCCCTCCACCGAATCCAGCCCGGCGAGCTCCGGATCATCAACACCGCCCGCGGCAATTCCCGGCATTGCCGAAACGGTTTCTATGCGCTCCAGCAATCCAACATTACTCTGAGCCGTTACGTCAGCCATATCGCGGTCAGACAGGGGCGCCAAACCACCCCTGTCATACAGCTCACCAGCTTCAACCGGCATGGTTGCGGCGTTGGTATTGCCTGCCGCCAGCGACACCAGCGGCTGAAAAGGCAAGGTCACCATGGTGGCCAGCGCTGCCGCATTGCGATAGCGGGCCTGATGCTTGAGAACGCGATGCAGTTCTTTATCGGTCACCCAGCCTGCGGCGATCAACACTTCACCAAGGCGCTGCCCGGTTTCCCGCTGCAACAACAGTGCCTCGTCCAGCTGACCTTCCGACAAGTAACCGCGATTGATCAACAGCCGGCCAAGCCGGGACTTTTCTTCAAACCCCTTACGGATTCTCACTAGACTCCTCCCGCATTCACAGTGATCACCGTACAACCCGGCCCGGTATTGATAATGGTTAAAGCGTAGCCCAATCACCTCGCCTACGCTGTTCTGATTTGCACTTATTCAGGTAAGGATCTGTTAAGATCTTCGCTAATTTTGTTCTGTCCGGATTATCTCAGGATTCCCGATAACAACTGAAACTGTGAGAGCTTCTGAAATGACAAATACCGTAAAACTCGTATCAACTGTGATGTCAGTCCTGTTTGCCGCCCTCGCGGCCTTGATGCTGGCCACTCCGGTTCAGGCCGAAGAACTGCCGAAAGTCCGCTTTGTTACCTCTGAGGGGGCCTTCGAGCTTGAGCTGCGCCCTGATGTCGCGCCCAGAACCGTGGAGAATTTCCTCTCCTATGTTGAAGACGGTTTCTACGACGGCACCATCTTTCACCGGGTTATCCCGGGCTTTATGATTCAGGGCGGCGGGTTTACCGAAAGCATGGCCCGCAAACAGACCAAGAACACGATCGTCAACGAAGCCTCCGAAACCCTGCCCAATCTTCGGGGCACCGTGGCGATGGCACGCACCAGCTCCCCCAACTCGGCAACGTCCCAGTTCTTTGTTAACGTCGCCAAGAATGATTTCCTGAACGCTGGTGTGCGCGGCGCGGGCTACGCAGTCTTTGGCAAGGTTACCGAGGGCATGGGCGTGATCGACAAGATTGCTGGCGTACAAACCGGACATCGCCAGGGCATGGCGGACGTACCGGTTCAACCCGTGGTGATCGAGACAGTAACCCTGGTTAGCACTGAAGACTGAACACCATGCACTCCCCCTGCCTGCCGCCGGCCATGGAGCCGGCAGAACTTGTCTGGCGCGACGGCGTGCCCGAATCCACCCGGTTCGGTGACGTGTATTTCAGTAGAGACAACGGTCTGGCAGAAACCCGATATGTGTTTATCGGGCATAACCAGTTGCCGGACCGGTTTCAGCAGGTGCCAGACACCGGCCACTTTGTGATTGCTGAAACCGGTTTTGGCACGGGCCTGAATTTCCTTGCCGCCTGGGCGGAATGGTTGAAGCTGCGCCCGGCCCAGGACAACGCCATACTGCACTTTGTATCGGTAGAACGATTTCCCCTGCGCCGACAGGAACTGGAGAAAGCGCTGTCCTACTGGCCCGAGCTGGAGCCCCAGGCAGCGGAACTGATTGAGCATTACCCGCCTCTGATCAAGGGCACTCACCGGCTGGTGTTGGCCGGAGGCCGGGTTAGGCTTACGCTGTATTTTGGCGATGTCCTGGACGCCTGGAAGGAGCTCACTTTTACCGCCGATGCCTGGTTCCTTGACGGCTTCGCCCCGTCATTGAACCCTGACATGTGGCTGGACGACGCTATCGGGCTGATCACCAGCCACAGCAAACCCGGAACCACCCTGGCTACGTTTACCTCCGTTGGCCGTGTCCGGCGTAGCCTGGCCGACGCAGGCTTCGAGATTGCCAAGGTGCTCGGTTTTGGCCGAAAGCGGGAAATGCTTGCAGGCATTTACGCGCCGGGGGCGGTGTCCGAAGAGCCGGCGAAAACTGGCACGGTTGCTATCGTCGGCGCAGGCATCGCAGGCTCCCTGCTTGCCCACAACCTGGCGGAGCGCGGAATTCGGGTGTTACTGCTCGACCAGGCTCCCCACGCGGGCTCCGCAGCATCAGGCAATCCCCAGGGCGCCCTCTACGTGAAGCTTGGCGTGGAGTACAACACCCAGACTGAACTCGCAGCAACTGCCCTCAGCTTCAGCCAACGTTTCTATCGCCCCTGGCAAAACCGATTCTGGCACCCAACCGGGCTGCTGCAACTGGCAACCGATGATCAGGAAGCCGATCGCCAGCAACGCTTCTGCGAGCGCAATGATTACCCGGCTGACCTGCTGGAACCGGTCGATGCATCCAGGGCAAGCGAGCTGGCAGGTATTGCGGTTAACACTGGAGGCCTTTGGTTTCCCGGTTCTGGCTGGCTTGAGCCAGCACAGGCCTGCCAGCAACTGGCAGACCACCCCTTGATTGAAACAAGGTTCAATTATCAGGTCGCCAACCTCCTGCCTTGCAACAATCAATGGTGTGTCCGCAATCACTCCGGCGAAGACTGCCGCGCAGACGCTGTGATCATTGCTGGAGGCCATGAAAGTCCCGCCTTGGTACCTGTGGCCGGGCAGCTCCGGTTGAAAGCGATCAGAGGTCAGATTACTGAACTACCGGAGGCAGACTTCAATCTGCCCCAAACGGTGATCTGCGGGACCAAGTATCTCAATCCCGCTCACGGCGGGAGCGCAATCACCGGGGCAACCTTCGATCTGAAGGACAACACCCCGTATCCGACCCGCGCAGGCCATCAGGAAAACCTTGATGAGCTGCAAAGGATTCTGCCGTCTGTCACCAAAGATTCGGTGCCAGATCCAGATCAGCTACAGGGGCGAGTAGCCTTTCGCTGTACCACCCACGATTACCAGCCTGTGGCCGGCAGCATGCGGGATACCGAGGGAAACGATCTGAGCAATCTGTATCTGCTGACCGGCCTGGGTAGCAAAGGGTTGGTCTGGGCACCCTTGCTGGCAGAGTACCTGGCGGACCTTATCAGCGGCCAGCCCCACTGCCTGCCTACCCCCCTCTCAAAGCGGCTGGAAACCGGGCGGCTATACCGGGCCTGACACTTACTCAGGCGTAATGAAACGGGCCTACAGTTTTTTGGCAGCAAGCCGTTACCATTACAGGAGCTGCTCTGCATTGGGATGTTGCAGCAGTCAGATGGGAGAGTTAGTCGAATGTCTATTCACGTAAGTGAGCCGGGCCGACCAATCGGCACCCGATTGCCGGAAGCCTTGCGAAGCCGTCGCGTTGGCGACGTCACCGAGCTGACCGAGTCTGGCGCTATTTCACCGGGCCACAGCGAGGCAACAGACGCGGAATTCCAGCAGGCCGCCAACAGTGGTCGCTACCGCGCACTCCAGGAATATGGTGCCGCGGCTGCCGGAGAACGGCGCGAGGAACGCGTGTACCTGCCTGTCTCGGCAATATGCTCTCCGGCGCTGTACTCGTTGCCGGCCACGTCCTCCATGGGTGAGGCCATGGCCAGCATGGAAGACAACAATGTGCACCATCTGGTGATCCTGGCCGATCACAATGTTGCCGGCCTGATTGACCTTCGCTGGCTACTGTCCTGGCTCCATGAACATTCACCGCAAGCCGTGAATCAGAGCCTGGCTCAGGTGGAACTGCCTGCGTTCCTGACCGCCTCCCCGGAAACCGACGCACACCAGCTTGCACGGCTTATGCTTGCGCATCAGCTCAACGCAGCACTGGTTGTCGATTCAGACGGTCAATCTACGGGTATTGTTACCAGCACCGACTATCTGAAGCTCTATGCCAGCGCCAGCCGGCACGAAGGGGCCGTCTGACCCTCCTCCGCAGCCGTTACGGGCTGTCGGGGGTCAGTGCCCCACCCTCCGGGCTGAACAGTCGAATCTCCAGCTCCCCTTCCAGATCCACCAACGTGGTGATTTCATCATCCCGGTAGTTTTTCAGCCTTAGCACCTTCAAACCCTCAACCTCCGGCTGCAGGCGCCAGCTACGATACGCCGCCTCGTCCTCGCCACGATTCAGTCTTGCAAGGATTCCATGGCGGGTGGAGGGAATGCTCGCGTCGTCGGCAAAGATCCCATCGGTGGAACCCGCAACGACCATATCGCCATCAAACAGCAGGCCCTGGCTCAGCTCAACACTGGCAGTGTCATTCTGATCATTGGCCGACAGTGCACTGCCGATGGCACCCGAGGTACTGTAACCTAGGGCGAACCCGGCCCGGCTGTTCACACGTGTGCGAATGAGTTCGTCAGCGTCATCGTCGCTGACCTCCACCCGATACTCAAAGGGCCCGTCACCGATCAGCCAGGCACTGCCATCGCCATAAAACCCGTGGCGAAGAACCTCGGCCGCCTCCTCTCCAACCTGGGTAACAGATACCGCCCCCGTGGCGCTGCCACTGAAGAAAAACGGGCCGGTAACCGCAGTGCCATCGATCGATGATGGCGCAAAGCCGAACAGCAAAGGGCTGAGAGCGGCGACACTGCCGCCCACCACGTTATCATCGCCTCCGGAGCCCACCTGGCGAGTCCAGGCGATCGTTGGCACCAGCACATCGCCATCAGGGATGGTGTCGACTCTTGTCAGGAATGCGTCGATGCCGCCAGCGGACGACTCGCCACTCCAAACGCCGTCGGTTTCACCGGCAATCGCTACATAGCCACTCCCCGGATTGAGCCCTATCCATCGAACACGGTCCTGCCCGGAGGTGCCAAACCGAAGCAGATCATCCCAGCGCAACTGGTACTCTCCCTCACTCAGTCGGTAGACGCCTACAATTACATTATCTGCGGCCCCGGCATCGCCTGAGCCGATGGGCTCGTCGGTAGAGAACGCCACAGCCATTTCATATCGGGTAACCCGGACCGTGTCCTCAGTCACCCGGCGCTCCGCCACATCGACAAAGACCTCGGGGCGGGCGGAAGCATCAGCAAGATCGGCAACCACCACGGGGTCACCAAGCAAAGCTCCCGTCTGGTCATGAATGCGTACCTGAACCTGGCCATTGTGAGTGCCGGCCACAAAGTAGCGGCCGCCATGACCGATGGTAAAGTCGGTCGGTACAAACCCGTCGTCCCAGGCGATCGGCGATGCCAGGCGGTTGAAACTGAGCCTCAACAGGCTGTCGCTGGCCCCCCTGGCATAACCTTCCCGGCCGGCCTGAAACTGGTTGTCCACTGCCAGGTTCGCGAACCGGTCGTGCAGGTCCTCCGGCGCTGAATAACTCTCACTGGCACGAACATCGAAAAGTAGCTCATCCTGGCCAACGGGGAAGCTCAAGGTATTGTTTTCAACCCCGTCCTGCTCAATGACAAACTCGGTTCCAAGCCTTGCCGTGGAGCCTTGGGCATGCGTCAAACGCACCTTGACTATGCCTTCCCGATCGCCCGAGAGCGTGGCGCGATACTGCCCGGTTGCACCGGTGTTCAGCGTATCCCGCGGGCCGCCCTTCAGGGTCTCGATAGACACCACCGGTTCATTGTCTCGAATGGTCAGATTGGTGCGCACGCCGGTGTCCGAGGCGCCCAGAGAGGCAATACCCGTGCGCACTTCTGTTAAATGCAGCTGCGCCAGTTCGGAAGGTTCGGGGATGGCGTCGTCAATGACTTCCAGTGGAATGTAGCACTCGGTAATACCCGGCTCGAGGATAATCAACCCTCTGTCCAGGATGCCGGCGTCGTTCTCATAATACTCAATGTACGTCAGTTCCTCGCCCTGCTCGTCTACCGGGAAGGCGCTGTTGCTGCCCTGCGCCACGATATCGTTACCGATAATGGCACGGCCGAGGTTATCACTGCTGTATTCGCAACTCTGGTGCGAGGGAGTGCGCTCATCGTCGCAGTTATTCTCATCGAACTCGGAACGCAGCTCGAACGCGATCGATACCTGTGTCACCGAAGGTTGGTCCAGCAGAACCTTTGCGAAGACACGATGGGTTGGCGAGGTGACTGCCTCGGTCCCCACAACTGAACCATCGTCGTCGTACAGGTCAATCTCGTAGTCATGCTCCCCGACAACGTCCAGGGCCGGCAGTTCACAACGGGTTCGGGAGCTGTCGGGTATTTCCGGGCTTTCGCCCTCGGTGAACGCCGGCGCTTCCAGCGACACTACGTTCCGTTTGACCTCAATATCAAAGGGCTGGAACCCGGCCATACGGCCATCGGTGGTGACGATGTCGATATTGTCGTTTCGGCCCAGGTCTGCCTCACCCCTCGCCCCTCCGGAAAGCCCAGGGACGCCTCGCATGATGATGCCCTGCCGGGCTTTGTTGCTGGTATCTTCCAGCGCGAGCCAGGACGGCGCGTTCGTCAGTGAGTAATCGAGAATACTTTCGCCGCCATAGGCTCCCCAGTTGTAGTAATACTCAACACCCAGGTAGGCGGTAGTAGGCGGCGCGCCAAGCAGCGTGGGCTGGTCGGGGTCTTTCTCGGTTTTACAGCCGGCAGACGCCAGTGCGATCAGGGCCAGGCCCAGGAGGCGGCCAGAGAAGGAGGTGCGAGGGAGCAGATCGGCGCGCATACAAAAATCCGTTTCATGACGTTGTTGTTATGGCGGTGCCAGCGGCCGCGTTACACGCCCTGTTTACACACCGTTACAGATCAACGCCATGTTAGCCAATTTGCGCCCTGCCGGATCTGCGCGAGTTCTCAGATTCACCGGCCGGGCCCGTATCAGCCTGCTACGCCATGCTCCTTCAAAAGCGCGATAAGCCCATCTTCATCCAATACCGGCACTCCCAGCTGTTCCGCCTTGGCCAGTTTGGAGCCAGCGGCCTCACCCGCCACCACGCAAGCGGTTTTCTTTGAAACGCTGCCGGCAACCTTGGCTCCCAGCTTCTCCAGCTTTTCCTTCGCCTGGTCCCGGGTCATCTGCGACAGGGTGCCGGTCAGTACCCAGGTTTCGCCGGCGAGGGGTTGAGCTTCGGCCGAGACAACCTGCTCTTCCTGCCAGCTAACGCCTGCCTCTTTCAGAGCCTGCAGGGTTTCCTGGTTGTGCGGTTGGTCGAAGAAACTGCGGATATGGCCGGCCACGATCGGCCCCACGTCAGGCACTGCCTGCAGAGCCTCATCATCCGCCTCAGACACCGCTTCCAGGGTGCCGAAATGAGAAGCAAGCGACTTGGCCGTGGCCTCCCCAACTTCCCGGATACCGAGTGCATAAAGAAAACGCCACAGCACCGGATGACGGGAGCGGTCAATCGCGGCAATCAGATTGGCGGCCGATTTGTCCCCCATCCGCTCCAGGCTGGCGAGTTGAAACCGGGTAAGCCGATACAGATCCGCCACGGTATTCACCATGCCTTCATCGACGAGCACTTCAATCAGCCGGTCACCCAGACCTTCAATATCCAAGGCCTTGCGGGAGGCATAGTGGCGAATGGCTTCCTTGCGCTGGGCGGGACAGTACAGCCCACCAGAACAACGGGCGACCGCCTCCCCTTCTATCTGCACGATATCCGAATCACAGACCGGGCAATGGCTCGGCATGATCACTTCTGCTGCGCCCTCCGGGCGTTTCTCCGGAACCACCTTCACCACTTGCGGAATCACGTCTCCGGCCCGGCGGATGAACACGGTGTCGCCGATGTGTACATCCAGCCGGCGAATCTCGTCCATGTTGTGGAGTGTCGCGTTGGAGACGGTCACGCCACCCACAAACACCGGCTTGAGCCTGGCAACGGGCGTGACGGCGCCGGTCCTGCCTACCTGAAACTCCACATCTTCGATAACGGTGAGCTCTTCCTGGGCGGGGAACTTGTGGGCAATGGCCCACCGAGGGGCTCGGGACACAAAGCCTAACTGTTGCTGCAGATCCAGGCGATTCACCTTGAACACAATGCCGTCTATTTCGTAGGGCAAGGTGTCACGCTTGGCCATAAGCTCCTGGTAGGCCTCAAGGCAGGCATCAACCCCCATGGCTTTGCGCATTTCCGGATTAATTCGGAATCCCAAGCTGCGAACCCGCTGAAGACTTTCCCAGTGGGTTTCAGGCAACAGGCTGTCGTCTGTAACCGCCATACTGTAGGCACACAGCTCCAGGGGGCGCTTGGCGGTGACTGTTGATTTCTTCTGGCGCAGGCTGCCGGCGGCGGCGTTTCTGGGGTTTACGAAGGTCTTCTCACCTTGCTCAGCAAGACGTCGATTCAGTTGCTCGAACCCGGCCTTGGGCATGTAAACTTCGCCCCGAACCTCCACCAGGTCCGGAAAGTCGTCGCCCCGTAAGGTCAGGGGAACCGACGGAATGGTGCGGATGTTGGCGGTGATATCCTCACCGGTATAACCGTCGCCTCGGGTGGCCGCCCGCGTCAGCACGCCCTGCTCATAATGCAGGCTGACCGCCAGGCCATCGAGCTTGGGCTCGCAGACATACTCCACCGCGTCCTCGGTCGCCAGTCGATCCCGAACACGGCGGTCAAAATCACGCAACTCGTCTTCACTGAACGCGTTGTCCAGTGACAGCATGGGCAGTCGATGGGTGATTTCTGCAAAACTGGTTTCCGCGGCGCTGCCAACGCGCCGGGTGGGCGAGTTGTCCGAAGCCAGTTCCGGGTAGTCTGATTCCAGGGTCTGAAGTTCCCGGAACAGCCGATCGTATTCAGCGTCGGGTATTCTGGGGTCGTCCAGAACGTAATAGAAATAGTTATGATCGTCCAGGGCAGCGCGCAATTGCTCCACGCGCTGCCGGATATCTGCAGAAACCTGGCTCATCGGATCGGTTGTCCTGATTAAGTGTTATACCCGATGGGAACGCTGTTTGCGTTCGAATTCCCGAATGCGCTGCCGGCAGTGCTCAATCGTCTGCGGCGTCATTACGCTGCGGCGTTCGTCTTTCAGTTCGCCACCCATATTACGCACAACGCATTGAGCAGTCTCGAGCATGAATTCGAACGCCTGCATGGAGTTGGTGGGGCCCGGTAAGCTCATAAAGAAACTGATACCAGGCGTGCTCAATGCTGGCATGTCCTGGGGCCGGAATGTTCCCGGCTCCACCGCATTCGCGACACTGAACTGCACTGGCGTAGTGGTGTCGGAGCCTTCATGGCGGTGATAGATGTCCATGTCACCGTGTTCAAGACCACAGGCCTCAAACAGCTTCTTCAAGGTCGTTCCCGGGAACTGCTCACCGTTACGGGCCAATACATTAATCACCAGCACTTCACGGGCTTCAGGGCGATTGGCGCCTGCCAGCGGCTGATTCTTGCGCGGGCTGGGTGCCGCTTCCCGGCGTGCGGTATCTTCCTCGACCTCGGATGTCACCACAGGAGGCTCTTTTGCTCGGGATCTGGCAACGGGAGCAGGCTTTTGTACTGGTTCTGGTTCGGGCTCCGGCTCCGGCTCGGGGTCTGACTGTCGCCCAGACTCGGATTCCAGCCCGGCGAAGGCTTCCTCTTCGTAAGCATCCGGCGCCTCATCTGCCTCCTGTTCGGCATAAGGCTCGTTGCCGCTGTTCACAACTCTCGGCTCGCCCACGATACCATCGTCAATGTTGTCATCAGTGGCACCCCACCCCGATTCCAACATAACGTCGTCGTCATCCGAACTGCCGAAATCTTCCGATGTATCCCGCTTCAGGTAACCCCGTTCTTCAAGGGTTCCCCTGGATATGGTCCGGGCCCCACCGTTGGGGAGTTCAGGGTTGTAATCGTCATCCAGCGGCGAATCCTTGAGATCATCCGCCCCCATTCCGGAGGAGATTGCCATGGATTCCTTGCGGGCGCGGCGCATTCGCCGAACACCGTCAATGACAATTCCAAGAATAACCAGGGTACCTATGGCAATTAACCATTCCCTAAGTGACATAGTGCTGCTGTCCTGTTTGCAGTTCGGAACGTTGCTACTCTAAGAAAAGCCCGTAATGAATACAACGCACTCCGGGCCGAGATGGCGTTATTGTCATGGTTGACGGCTTTTTCGCCAACCCTCAGGCCTCAGCCAGCGCCGCCGCCTCGTCGACATCCACCGAAACCAGCCGCGAACAACCGGGTTCGTGCATGGTTACGCCCATCAACTGGTCCGCCATCTCCATGGCGATCTTGTTGTGGGTAATGTAGATGAACTGTACCTGTTTGGACATCTCTTTCACCATATTGGCGTAACGGCCAACGTTGGCATCGTCCAGCGGGGCATCTACCTCATCCAGCATACAGAACGGCGCCGGATTGAGCTGGAAAATGGAGAACACCAGGGCAATGGCGGTCAGCGCCTTTTCGCCACCGGACAACAGGTGAATGGTGCTGTTCTTCTTGCCCGGCGGACGGGCCATGATCGCCACGCCGGTTTCCAGAAGGTCTTCGCCGGTCAGTTCCAGGTAGGCGTTACCGCCACCAAACACCTTGGGGAACAACGCCTGCAACCCACCGTTGACCTGGTCAAAAGTTTCCTTGAAGCGCTGACGGGTTTCCCGGTCAATCTTGCGAATGGCGGTATCCAGAGTCTCCAGGGCTTCCATCAGGTCATTGTGCTGTTCGTCCAGGTAGGTCTTGCGCTCACTCTGTACCTGGTATTCTTCGATAGCGGCCAGGTTAATGGCCCCCAATCGCTGGATACGGTTGCCAATCTTCTCCAGTTCTTCGGCCCAGGTTTTCTCATCGGCGTCAGCTGGCAACTGGCCAAGCACTTCCTGGAGCTTTACGTCCAGCTCCTTGAGTTGCTCAATGTGGTTACCTGACCGGATTTCCAGGGCCTGGGATTCCATCTTGAGTTTTTCCAGCCGTGCGCGTATCTCACCCACAACATGCTCGGTGCGGCTTCTGCCCTGCTCTCGCTCACGGACTTCACGGTCAATATCTTCCAGGGCATCCCTGGCCGCCGAGAGTTTCTCTTCCTCCGCCAGCCGGCGCTCCAGAAGTCCTTCCAGTTGAAGTTGAAGGTCTTCAAGCGGTTCCTCAGCACTCTCACGGGTCTCCCGGAGCATATCAAGACGCTCTTCCAGCCGTTCTTTCTGCATTTGCATCCGTTCGATGGTCTGCTTCAAACCATCCCGCTGGCTTTGCAATGACTGCAGTTGCAACTGCAGCTGGTGGGCATGGTCCCGGTCGTGGCGGGCTTCCTGGCGAAGCCTGTCCAGGTTCTCCCGCAAGGTGTCGCGCTGCTCCAGCAATCGCTCTTTCTCTTCATCGCTGTCCTCAGTTGAGGCCAGCGCCATGTTCCACTCTTCCCGGGCGGATTCGAGATCCTCTTTCTGCTGCTCAAGGCTACCGACCACATCCTCGATATCATCCCGGATACGGGCAAGGCGGGCATCAATCTGTTCAGCCCGGGCTTTCAGGCCACTGACTTTTGAGGACAGGGCACCGAGTTCCCGCTCGGCGTCACTCAAACGGGCCTGGGCTTCTTCCCTGGCCGACTCAGCACGCTCGCCCTGTTCCTGAAGCAGCTCCAGTGCCTCTACCGCCTGCTCAAGCAGCTCTTCCGCCTCTTGCAGGCGTACCTCAAGCTCACTCACTTTCTTCTGGCGCTCAATGACACCGATTTGCCCGGCTTCTGAATCGGGCATCAAGACCCAGTCGCGAGCAACCCAGACGCCCTCAGGGGTAATCAAGCTGTCACCGGCCGAAAGTTGGGAACGGCGCGCCAGTGCTTCACTGGTCGAGTCTGCTGTATCAATACCGGCAAGCAGATGGCTGATCGCCGCCACGCCCTCTACCTTGGCCGCCAACCCGCCAGCAGGCCTTGCTCCAGGCCCCGCAGATACCAGCGCAAGACCTTTTGGCGCGCTGCCCAGGGCGTCAACAAGGTGGTCAAAACCCGGCAATGCAAGCCCTTGGCTGAAGCGGCCAATAACTTGCTCTACCGCAAACTCCCAGCCATCTTTAATACGCAACGCGGCGGCGACCCTCGGCGCATCCGACAAACCGTTGTCCCGTAACCACCCCTGCAGGGCATCGTCATGGCCGCCCATCTGTTCATCCAGCAAGGCCGTCTGGGAATCCAGGGCAGCCTTCAGGCTCTGAACCTGTTGCCGGCGTTCGGCAGCGCCCTGCTCGGCTTCACGCAGGTTCTGCCGGCTCTGGTAAACGTCGTCCTGCAGCGCCTGAATGCGGTCCGCAGCCTCTTCCCGCTGTAACTCCAGGGTTTCCTGCTGTTCCAGCAGTTCATCGAGCTCTGCCCGGTCCAGTTGCTCTTCCAACAACACCTGTTCGTCCAGCAGTTTGCCGTGACGGTTCTGTAGTTGGGCAATGGCGTCTTCCAGCGACCGGATTCGGGATTGGGCAAGTTCCGCCTGGCGCCGGGCGTCGGATGAACGGGTGCTGAACGCCTCCCACCGGTGCTGCCAGTCACTCATGGCGTCTTCGGCCAGCTGGAGTTTTTCTCCAGACTCTTCAGAGCGCATGGCCAGGGCTTCCTGCTCCGGCTCGATCATATCGAGCTCGTCCTGAATACCCGCCAGCTTTTCTTCATCCTGCTCAAGCTCACGCCCCAGTTCCCGCTGGTTGGCCATGGCCTGATCCAGCTCTGCGGCCGTCTGGCGGCTGCGCTCCCGCTGGTGTTCCAGGCTTTGTTCGATGCGGGCAATATCGGCGCCGGCTTCGTAGTAGCGGGCCTGGGCTCGGTTGAAATGCTCGGTGCGTTCGTGGTGGTCTTCCCGGAGCGATTCCAGGGACGTTTCCAGATTGACCCTTTCGGTCAGCAGTTTTTCCAGTTCAAGCTCTGTATCCCGAATCTTTCCGCGCCAGGACTGTAAGTCATTATCCAGAGCCTGCCAGCGCAGCACGGTAAGCTCTGCTTTCTTCTGCCGTTCTTCCTGCTTGTAGGCTTTGTATTTCTCAGCCGCAGCAGCCTGCCGCTCCAGGTGCTGCAACTGTCGGCCCAACTCTTCCCGCAGGTCGGTGAGCCGCTCCAGATTCTCCTGGGTGCGCTTGATCCGGTTCTCGGTCTCACGCCGCCGTTCCTTGTACTTCGAGATCCCGGCGGCTTCCTCGATATAAACCCGCAGTTCTTCCGGCTTGGCCTCAATCAATCGGGAAATCATGCCCTGCTCAATAATCGCATAGCTGCGGGGGCCAAGGCCGGTACCGAGAAACAGATCGGTGATGTCCCGGCGGCGACACTTGGCGCCGTTCAGAAAGTATTCTGACTGGCCCTCCCGTGACACCCGGCGCTTTACCGAAATTTCGTTGAACTTGACGAATTCACCGGGCGCGGTGCCGTCACTGTTGTCAAACACCAGCTCAATGGACGCCTGGCCGACAGGCTTGCGGGCACTGGAGCCATTGAAGATGACGTCCGTCATGGACTCGCCGCGCAGATACTTGGCGGAACTTTCACCCATCACCCAGCGCACCGCGTCAATGATGTTGGACTTGCCACAACCGTTGGGCCCCACCACAGCCGTCATGTTGGACGGGAATGGCACCGTCGTGGGATCCACAAACGACTTGAAGCCAGCCAGCTTGATGGACTTCAGCCTCATATCAGGCGTTCTCCTCCGTGAGAATGCTCAAAACCTGTGCTCGCTGATGTTCACCGAAGTCCTGGATAACACGTTCCAGAAGCGCCGAATCACCCTTCACTGCAGCGTCTGCCAGATGCCGGAAAAAAGTACCGGTTTCGGCTATCTCACTTCTGAAATGCTCAAGGGCGACGTAATAGGTACGACTGATGGCGGGGCGAAAGTTTTCGAGCGTTTCTTCAAGAAACGGGTTTTCAACCAGCCGGAAAGCGTAACGCATAACGCCAAAGCCGGCATCAATCACCTGCTCCGCCGCATCACTTGCATTGGAATTGAGAGCATCAATCACCGCCTGCATTTCCTTGACCTGGCTCATCACACCACCAAGCTCGGAACCGGACCAGCGCTCAAGCACCTTGCGCCCTAGCATGCACAGCAGATCAATGTAGATATCGTAGAGCGCGTTAACCGAATCCGGCGTCAGATCAGACACCACCGCCCCCCGGCGTGGAAAGATTTCCACCAGGTGCCGACGTTCAAGAATAAGCAACGCTTCGCGCACCGAGCCACGGCTGACGTTCAGCTCACCGGCCACTTTCAGCTCCTGAATCCGCTCCCCCGGCTTGAGATCACGAATAATGATCCGTTGGCCGATATGCTGCGCGATTTGCTCTGAAAGGCTCTCCGGTGCCTGAAATCTCATAAACCTGATGCTCTCTTGTTATGACAGGACATGGTCAAGCGCAGAAGTTTATCACAGCCTCCGGCCAGCCCCACCCCCTTGTCTGACATTTTGATTGCAGGTTTTGCGCGGGCGGCAACCGCCTGCCGGAAAAATGGCGCTTTCGGACAAGAAGGTTCCAAATACCTCTAAAGCAATTTAATAAAACGCTATAACTAACTGTTTATAAATAGTCTATAAGAAATGGCATGGCTCGTGCTTTTTCACACGCAATCTACCCGATTCCGGAAACAGAGCGAGCCATTGTGAAAAACCTGACTTCGATTCAGCCGTCAAAGACACGGCCGGCAAGATTGGCCGCCCTGAAGCAGTCGTTTCATGACTGGAACCAGTCCAATGACGTGCTTTCCAGACTGTCAAAACGACTGTCTACCAGCCTGTCACTGGAAACCCAACTGGGTATTATTGCCGAGGAGATCGCACAAACCATCCCGTTCGATGCGCTCAACTATCGGCACCGGATTGCCAGGCAGGATTTCGTGTTTTCAACCGGCATGGGTGGCCCCCATCGATGCGAATACCGCCTCACGCTGGAAGGCAGCCACTACGGCACACTCACCTTTCACCGCCGGCAAAAGTTTACAGACGAAGAACTGACCGGGCTGGAGATGATGCTGTCAGCAGCCATCTGCCCACTGCGCAATGCCTGCCAGTTCATCGCCATTGAGCAGGCTGCATTGACTGACGCCCTGACGGGTATTGGCAACAAACGCGCCCTTGATGAAGCCCTGTTGCGGGCCAGCGCCCTGGCCGACCGGCATGGTGCGCCCTGGAGCCTGATCTTGTGTGA
>Ga0209075_1002634_pt1 | contig 15665 bp, 20 predicted proteins | sample Stecom2011_FD_187523 | JGI IMG/M metagenome (GOLD analysis project Ga0209075, IMG submission 187523) | Agricultural soil microbial communities from Utah to study Nitrogen management - Steer compost 2011 (SPAdes) (version 2) | ecosystem: Environmental > Terrestrial > Soil > Agricultural land...
CGATTATCTATCGTTACGCCCTTTTTGTTTTTGGGATTAGTTTTAGATTGTGAGTAGGGATTTTACGGGCAGATCTAAAATACCGATAAATCTTAAATGTATAGCTTAACCCATTGTCTCCCATGGCAGGAGTGACCTTGTTTACTATTCATACATGAACCTTGAAAAAATTTCAGTTACAAAGACAATGAAAGGTTTTGTTGATTTGCATGGTTCTAGGTTGTATTTCAGATAAATATGATGGTACGGCTGAAGAAAGGTCGTTTTCATTTATTTTGTCATGGTGGGCGCAACGATAGCGCTATCGTTGCGCCTATTTTATTGATCAGAAAGGTTTCCGGTCCCGTAAAATTCCTGCTCCTCTCCAGAAATTCCGCTTGATTCCTTATTAATCTACATTGTCGAGGACAAAGATATATCCGAGGTCTTACTATCCAACAGTCTTCCTTTTTCGCACTTGAGGACCCGGTAGGGGTATTTTTTCAACAATTCGTAATTATGGGTAGCCATAAGGATAGCGGTTCCCTGCTTGCTGATCTCCTGGAACAACTGAAAAATGCCGTCGGCCACATCCGGATCCAGGTTTCCTGTAGGCTCATCCGCAAGCAGGATAGAGGGCTCATTGAGCAAAGCTCTTGCGATCACTACCCGCTGCTGTTCGCCGCCGGAAAGCTGATGGGGCATTTTGGTGGCTGCACTTCCCAATCCCACCCTTAAAAGGACCTCAACCATGCGGCTTTTCATTTTTGATTTTTCCTTCCAGCCCGTTGCCCGCATCACGAAATAAAGGTTTTCGGCCACGGTCCTGTCTGTGAACAGTTGAAAATCCTGAAAGACGATCCCAAGCTTCCTTCTCAGGAAGGGCACATCCTTACTTTTAATATTAGAAAGATTATAGCCTACTATTTCTCCTTCTCCCATCCTAAGAGGGAGATCCGCATAAAGTGTTTTGAGCAAGGAGCTTTTTCCGCTTCCTGTTCTTCCAATCAAAAAAACGAACTCGCCTTTTTCAATACTAAAGGTTACATCCTGGATAATGGCGGTTATCCCTTGAAATATACAGGCCTTGTGAACCTTAACTATCGGGTCATTGGAAAATACCATATCTACAGCTCTAATTTTTGTAATTTGCCAAAGGGAAGTTCTTTTATCAATTCTTCCAAAGCCTCCTCTTTCCCTTCCAGGCCGAATTTTTCCACATTTTTCATGGGCCTGTCCGCCCTAAAATAAGCTACAAGTACGAAGTTTTCATCTCGTATCTGAATATAATTGGGGATCTTGGCTTTTCCCTTCACTTTGATGATATACATAGGAGTGGACAAGTATTTCCGAAATTTAATGCATTGGCCCTACAGATAAAAATTTTAGCCTAAAATGGAGGATAAAATAAAGAGGGTGCCTGTGACAGCGCCCTCTTCTATGAAGATATGCACAATTCATTGCTGAATTGAGGGTAAATGTTTTCCAATAAAGGTTTGAGACAGTTGGGTGACCTGGATCAGGCCTGTCAAAAATCGTTTCGCAAACCATTTTTGCACTTCCCTTAGAGGATCAACAATCTCTCGTCTGTAATTTGCTTTAGCGGAAACCTACAAATTATTGGCTTTGGCATGGTCAGCAAGGAACTGGGCCAGGCCTTTATCCGTCAGGGGATGGTTCAATAGTCCGGTGATTACATTTAAAGGACAGGTGACTACATCAGCTCCGATTTCGGCACATTTGATCAGGTGCATGGTATGGCGTAAGGATGCCGCAAGGACTTCCGTGGCGATTCCGTAATTTTGATAGATTTGCACGATTTGGCCGATTAGATCCAATCCGTCAAAACCGATATCATCCAACCTGCCTATAAAGGGAGAAACATAAGATGCGCCGGCCTTGGCAGCTAAGATGGCCTGACCTGCGGAGAAAATTAAAGTACAGTTGGTCCGGATGCCTTCCGAATGAAAATATTTGATGGCTTTGATCCCTTCCCTGATCATAGGGATTTTTACCACGATTTTATCATCTATTTTGGCAAGTTCTTTACCTTCCCTCACCATGCCGTCGAAATCCACGGCGATAACCTCTGCGCTTACTTTATCATCAACAATATCACATATCGCCTTATAATGGGCTCTGACGTTTTCTTCGCCGATGATCCCTTCTTTTGCCATAAGGGAAGGGTTAGTAGTCACTCCGTCCAATACACCTAAGTCAAAAGCTTCCTGGATATCATTAAGATTGGCGGTGTCAATAAAGAATTTCATAGTGGATTTATTTTTGAGTTTAGATTTGAAGCATTAAAGGTATACTTAATTGGTAAAATTAAATAAGCAGAAGACTGAAAAATAATCAAATAAAAAAAGTAAGCGGCATCGCACCGCTACAACCGCCTACCCTTGCTTCCTTCCGGACCTGGGGGGTTAAGCAGGAGCTGGTCGTGCCGCTTGGTACAAAGGTAGTATTTATTTCAGAATGTAAAAATATTTTTTTCGATCTAGAGCAATTATGGTTGACCCCACGAAGGGATACGGCTGTATGCTCTTACACCGTGGAATGGTCATCTTCCCTTAGCCTCATGCATTTGCGTTTTTTTAGAAGAGGTTTAGAACAAATATGGCCAATTTATTGTAGTAGGGTATTACAATAAGAACAATCGAGAAATCAAGATTATGAAAAAATTATTTATTGCCCTTTCATTAAGTTTTATCATGGCATCCTGCAGTGTGTTCCAGTCTAGAAACCCCTACGAGCTAGGTATGGATGAAAGTAAATTTTTACGGCAAAATAAAACTGCTGTAATAAACAATATGGAGGGACAAACTAAGGTATATAGAGTCACCAGAGATGACGGGTTTTATATACTGGCCACTTTTGAAAACGGACAGCTCATAAAATTCGAGGAACGCGAACTGACTCCTGCTTGGCAACAACAAAGAATGATGGAACAGAATAATCGCTGATATTTTGAATTCTCGGTAATTTCCGAGGAATTAAATGAAAGTTTGATTAAATTTCCCTCAATTGTTTTTGATAAATAAAATGCATGTATATCTTTGTCAGAAGATATTTATGAAAAACATTAATGAGCAAATATGGTGGTGGCATTACAGACTTCTTGACAAAGGAGATCAGCTACTTTTTGCCTAAAATTTGATTATAGACTTAAGAAAAGGCTTGCTGGATTCCCCGGTAAGCCTTTTTCTTTTTTAACGATCGTTTAACATGAAGAGTGAAGACAATTTTCTACTAAAAACCAGATACAAAAAATTGCTGGCGGATACCATTACACCGGTAAGTATCTATTTGCAGGTTAGGGACAGATATCCTAATCCGATTCTCTTGGAAAGTTCCGATTACCATGGTCAGGAAAACAGCTACTCTTATATCTGTTTTAACCCGTTGGCCACCTTCACCTTCAATGACGGTTCAGTCACGGAGGAACTACCTTTTGGGGAGACGCGGTCTTACCCCATTCAAGAACAAAATAGGTTGATGGATGCACTTATGTTGTTTAGCAAGAAGTTCTCCGAAGAAAAGTCCAGTTTTAAGTTCAACTCGAGTGGGCTTTTTGGTTATATGCAATATGACACCTTGGGGTTTTTTGAGGACATTACTTTAAAGAACACGAAGCCCTCCACTGTGCCAATGATGCAGTATGCGGTGTATAAGAATGTGATTGTTGTGGATCATTTCAAAAATGAGCTTCATATTTTCGAACATTATGTGGAGGACGCGGAGGGTGACCGAGCGGGGATTGATCAGATAGAAACCCTGCTCAAGAATAAAAATATCCCTGCCTATCAGTTTGAAACGATAGGCGAAGAGACTTCGAATTACTCTGACGAGGAATTTTTAGATATCCTGAGGCAGGGAAGAGAGCACTGTTTTAAAGGGGATGTCTTTCAAATCGTGCTTTCACGCGCGTTTACGACAGGATTTAAAGGTGATGAATTTAACGTCTACAGAGCCTTAAGATCGATTAACCCTTCGCCTTACCTGTTCTACTTTGATTATGGCTCTTTCAAAGTTTTTGGCAGCTCTCCTGAGGCACAAATTGTCGTTAAGAACAACAAGGCAACCATATATCCCATAGCGGGCACCTTCAAAAGAACAGGAAATGATCTGTCTGACGCCAATCTAGCCCTTAAGCTCTATGATGACCCCAAGGAAAATTCCGAACACGTGATGCTGGTGGATCTTGCAAGAAACGATTTGAGCCGCTCTTCAGAAATAGTGGAGGTGGAGGTTTTTAAGGAAATACAATATTACTCCCACGTAATTCATCTGGTATCAAAAGTAACGGGTGTATTGTCCCAAGGGACTAATCCTCTTCAATTGGTGGCGGATACCTTCCCGGCCGGAACCCTATCAGGAGCACCCAAATATATGGCGATGGAACTGATTGATAAATTGGAAAATACCTCTAGAGAATTTTACGGAGGCGCCATCGGCTTTCTAGGATTCAATGGTGATTTCAACCATGCGATCCTGATTCGGTCGTTTGTTTCAGATGGGAACAAGTTGAGGTTTCAGGCGGGGGCAGGCGTTGTGGCCAAGTCCTCAATCGAAAGCGAGCTTCAGGAGGTAGGCAATAAGCTGGAGGCATTAAGAGTAGCCTTAAAAATGGCAGAAGAAGTCTAATATACACATCGAAAGAACTGCATGAAAATACTGGTACTTGACAATTACGATTCCTTTACCTATAATTTGGTCTATATTATTAGGGAATTGGGCTATACTTCCCAAATGGATATTTATAGAAATGATAAGATATCTCTACAAGAAGTGGAGAATTACGACAAGATTCTTTTGTCTCCCGGTCCGGGGCTTCCCTGTGATGCCGGGATCATGCCGGAGCTGATCAAAACCTACGCTCCCAATAAAGACATTTTGGGGATTTGTCTGGGGCATCAGGCCATTGGAGAAGCTTTTGGCGGAACCTTAAACAACCTCACCGAGGTGGTTCACGGAGTGGCCTCCGAGGTAAAAATACAGGAAGATTTGCTTTTTGAAGGTGTTCCTGAGACCTTTAAAATTGGCAGGTACCACAGCTGGGTAATCGACGAGAGTACCCTGCCAAACGACTTGACCGTCACCGCCAAGACCCCGGACGGACAGATAATGGCCGTCAGACATGATACATTTAAGGTTCGTGGTCTACAGTTTCATCCCGAGAGCATATTGACCGAACATGGAAAAAGAATAATTCAAAATTGGATAGAAAGCTGAACCGGAGTCCTAAAGCTGGGCACGGCGAAAAAACTTGCTATAGAAGAAGTAAATTGACATGGATTTAGAACCGAAACAATGAAGATATGAAGGATATATTAAACCATCTCATCGAACACCGAACCCTCAGCAAAGGGCAAGCTAAAGAGGTATTAAAAAATATCACCTCAGGAGAATACAATCAAAGCCAGATTGCTGCTTTTCTTACGGTTTATTTGATGCGGAGCATCACGGTTGCCGAGCTGGGAGGTTTTAGGGAAGCGATGCTGGAGCAATGTATACCCGTTGAAATCCCAGAATATGACGCCATTGATCTCTGCGGAACAGGTGGAGATGGTAAAGATACCTTCAATATTTCTACCCTTTCTTCCTTTGTGGTGGCCGGGGCGGGGCAAAACGTGGCCAAACACGGCAATATCGGTGTTTCCTCGATTTGCGGTTCCTCCAACCTTATGGCCTATTTTGGTTATGAGTTTACCAATGACATGGGGGAGATCAGGAGAAGTTTGGATCAGGCAGGAATATGCTTTCTTCACGCACCGTTATTTCATCCGGCAATGAAGAATGTAGGTCCGATCCGGAAGGAGCTTGGGGTGAAGACATTTTTCAATATGTTAGGCCCGATGGTCAATCCCAGCTCACCCAAAAAGCAAATGATAGGGGTTTTTAGTTTGGAACTTGCCAGGCTATACGCCTATCTGTACCAAAATGATGATGTCCAATTCAGTATTATTCATTCCCTGGACGGTTACGACGAAATATCCCTTACCGGTGATTTTAAGTTGGTCTCCAATAGAGGTGAAAATGTTTTCTCCCCCAAAAGTATCGGGTTACAGACACTGACAGCAGACGCTATCAGCGGAGGAGGCACCGTCAAAGAGTCCGCCCAGATCTTTGAGAACATTTTGAGAGGGAAAGGTACTCCTGCCCAAAAAACCGTGGTACTGGCTAATTCTGCCGCAGCCCTACAGACGGCCAATCAAGAATTATCTTTTATGGATGCCTTGCTACAGGCCGAGGAGTCCCTAGATAGTGGAAAAGCTTTAAAAGTTTTTAAAGCCCTGGTAATGCCTGCAAAATCTGTTTCAATAGCTAATTAGTTAGAATGAATATTCTGGAAAAAATCGTAGCTCATAAGCAAAAGGAAGTCGATGAGCGAAAAGACCTGGTTCCCGTGAAGCTGCTGGAGCGAAGTATCTACTTTGACAATCAGGTGGTCTCCATGAAGAAATACGTTACCCATCCTGAAAAAACGGGCATTATCGCTGAGTTTAAGCGCAAATCTCCTTCAAAAGGGATGATCAACGTATCCTCTTCGGTGGAAAAGACTACTATCGGATATATGCAGGCAGGCGCCTCCGCCTTGTCCGTTCTGACAGATAAGGAATTCTTTGGAGGAACCAATGAAGATCTGATTTTAGCCAGGAGATTTAATTTCTGCCCCATTCTCCGTAAGGATTTTGTTGTCGAGGAATATCAGATTATCGAAGCCAAATCTATCGGAGCTGACTGCATTCTGTTAATTGCAGCGGTTTTAGAACCCGCTCGTTTGAAGGAGCTTGCACGGTTTGCCCATCAACTGGGGCTTGAAGTATTGATGGAAGTTCACGATTTCGAGGAATTGGATAGGTCACTGAATGAGCATCTGGATTTAGTAGGGGTGAACAACCGGAATCTCAAAACATTTGAGGTATCCTTAGATACCTCACTGGAGCTGGTTGGCAAGATTCCCTCTGAGTTCCTGAAAATTTCGGAAAGCGGGATTTCGAGTCCGTCCACGCTGGTCAAACTTAAAGCCGCGGGCTTTGATGGTTTTCTGATTGGGGAGAATTTCATGAAATCCAGCAGGCCTTATCAGGCAGCCAGCAATTTTATGAATGAGTTTCGTAAGTTGTCAGTTGGTGTTGAATTTTCAAGCCATTCATCATGATCATAAAGGTTTGTGGAATGCGGGATACGGACAATATCCTCGAATTGATTGAAAAAGCTTCTCCAGATTTGATGGGGATGATATTTTATGCCGGTTCTCCAAGATTTGTGGAAAAGGAAAAGATTGATTATGGCTTCTATAAAGCTTTGCCTATCAAGAAGGTGGGCATCTTTGTAAATGCGGATTTGGAATATATCCTTCAAAAGATAGATAATTTTGCTCTGGATGTTGTTCAATTACACGGCGACGAGTCGGTTGAATTCATTACCCAGTTAAAATCGGTTTCTTCTATCAAAATCATTAAAGTTATCCGGCTGGATAAATTGGTGGATTGGCAGGAGGTGAAAGTTTTCGAAGAGCTGGTGGATCTTTTTCTTTTTGATACCAAAACAGAGAAATTCGGAGGTTCGGGGATTAAATTTGATTGGTCTGTTTTGGAAAGTTATCCTTTAAGAAAAGGGTTTTTGCTGAGCGGAGGGGTGGATGAAAAGAGCTGTGACACCATACAGGCATTGGCGATTAAGATTCCGCAACTGGTTGGAGTGGATATCAATTCCAAATTTGAACTCCAAGCCGGAGTTAAGGAAATAGAAAAAGTTAGAAAATTTGTAGAGGAAGTCAGGGGCTATAGTTCCTGATATTAAACAATAGGCACTATGATAGGAGTAGATAAAAAAGGTTTTTACGGCAAATTCGGTGGTGCTTATATTCCTGAGATGCTGCATCCTAATGTCGAAGAATTGAGGGAAAATTACCTCCCCATTACTGAGTCGGAGGAATTTAAGAAAGAATTCCATTTGTTGCTTAAGGACTATGTCGGTCGGCCCACGCCTTTGTATTTTGCCCAAAGATTATCCCTGCAATATGGCGCGAAAATCTATCTGAAAAGAGAGGATTTGTGTCACACGGGAGCGCACAAGGTCAACAATACGATCGGCCAGATCCTGTTGGCCAAGAGGCTGGGTAAGAGTAGAATCATTGCCGAGACCGGTGCCGGACAGCATGGCGTAGCTACGGCTACGGTCGCTGCCTTGATGGGGATGGAGTGTACCGTCTATATGGGGGCAGTGGATATGGAAAGGCAAAAGCCCAACGTGGAACGGATGAAAATCCTAGGGGCTACGGTGGTACCCGCTAATTCGGGAAGCAAAACCCTCAAGGATGCTACCAATGAAGCCATGAGGCAGTGGATCAACAATCCGGTAGATACGCATTATATCATCGGGTCGGTCGTGGGTCCCCATCCTTATCCGGAAATGGTGGCAAGGTTCCAATCTGTTATTAGCGAGGAAATGAAGTCCCAGCTTTTGGAAAAGGAAGGCACGGAAAACCCGGATATTGTTATCGCTTGTGTAGGTGGAGGCAGCAATGCCGCCGGTGCATTTTACCATTACTACAATGCGCCGAAGGTGCGATTGGTTGCTGTTGAGGCAGCGGGCTTGGGCGTTAATTCAGGGAGATCTGCCGCCACCACCTTTCTAGGCAAGCCGGGGATTCTTCATGGAAGCAAAACCCTTTTGATGCAGACGGAAGATGGACAGGTAACAGAGCCCCATTCTATTTCCGCAGGTTTGGATTATCCTGGAATAGGTCCGGTACATGCCCATTTGTTCGATATAGGAAGAGCAGAGTTTGTGGCTGTTGAAGATGAGGCAGCTATGAAGGCGGGGATAGAGCTCAGTAGACTGGAAGGGATTATACCTGCGATAGAATCCGCTCACGCCCTGTCGGCATTGAACGACATAGCTTTTAAGAGTGACGATATCATCGTCATCAATCTTTCAGGTAGGGGGGATAAGGATTTGGATACTTATATCAAGTGGGGAAGGTATTAGGTATTAAATATTAAGTATCTAGTATTTAGAAAAGAGAATCTAGAGCCAAGAATTAAAATCATTATCATGAATTACTTTGGGCATCCCTGCGTATCGGCAGGCAGGCGGCTTCTGACTTCCGACCCCAATAACCAATAACTAATAACCAATATTTAATGAACCGAATAGATCAATTGTTTAAGGAAAAATCGACAGATATTTTATCTATTTATTTTACGGCGGGTTTTCCTGAGCTGGAAGATACGCGTCCGATCATGCGGGCATTGGAAGAGGCAGGGGCGGACATTATAGAAATAGGGGTGCCCTATTCCGATCCCGTGGCTGATGGTCCGACCATTCAAGAAAGTAACAATATTGCCTTGCAAAATGGGATGAGCCTTAGAAAGCTTTTCGCCCAATTGGAAGGCATGAGAGAAGAAATCCAGGTGCCTGTAGTATTGATGGGATATTTAAACCCAATTTATCAATACGGAATGGAAGCTTTTTGTAAGAAGTGCCAAGAGGTAGGGGTGGATGGAATTATTGTGCCCGACTTGCCTATGCAGCAATATTTAGAGGAGTTTAAAGAGATGTTTGACCGATATGGCCTGAGAAATACCTTCCTGATTTCTCCCCAGACCAGCGAAAAGAGAATACGCGAAATTGATGAGTTCTCCGACGGCTTTATTTACATGGTATCCTCCCATAGCATTACCGGAGCAAAGACCGGAATTACCGACACCCAGGTGGACTATTTCCAGGCGGTCAAGAACATGAACCTGAGAAGCCCCCGTTTAATTGGTTTTGGGATTTCCGACCGTACATCGTTTGCCAAAGCTTCTTCTTATAGCCATGGGGCAATTATAGGAAGTGCTTTTATTAAAGTATTGAAAAACGGAGGGAATCTGGAAGAAAACGTAAAATCCTATATCCAAGGTATAAAACAAGCATAAAATGATTGTTCAAATCAAGAGTGACATTACTGCTGCCCAAAAAGATAAGTTGATCCTCGAAATCAACCAAGTCGGGTATAAGACCACAGAAGTCAACACCCAAATCGGTACCTATTTGGTTGGAATCGGGAAGGCAGAGTTCGATATCAGAAAGTTTGGGCACTTGGAGGGAATAGCAGATATCCACATCGTGTCGGATGACTACAAACTGGTATCCAAGAAATGGAAGGTTAAGCCTACCACCATCGATCTGGGCAATGGAGTTTATATCAAGGATGGAGATATGGCAATTATGGCCGGTCCTTGTTCCATTGAATCCGAAGAGCAAATAAGGAGCGTCATTGACCACCTTAAAACGACCGGAATCAAAATAATGAGGGGAGGGGTCTATAAGCCCAGAAGCAGCCCCTACGCTTTCCGTGGCCTGGGCATAGAAGGATTGAAACTCTGGTACGAGCTGGCTAGAGAAGCTGGGATAAAGATCGTTACGGAAGTGATGCAGGTATCTCAGATTGAGGAAATGTACGATTATGTGGATATTTATCAGGTAGGGGCACGAAATACCCAGAACTTTAACCTGCTGGATGAATTGGGTCGAGTGGATAAGGCAGTAATGATCAAAAGAGGAATTTCGGGAACTATAGAAGAGCTTCTCCAATCTGCGGAATATGTTTTTTCAGGCGGAAATGAAAAGTTGATACTTTGTGAACGAGGCATTCGGACTTATGAACGAGCAAGCAGAAATACCTTGGATTTGAATGCGGTTCCCATATTAAAATCAAAATCCCACCTTCCCGTGGTGGTGGATCCATCCCACGGAATCGGCATCCGGGAGTTTGTTCCACAAATGGCACTTTCGGGAGTGATGTCCGGTGCAGATGGAATAATTTACGAAACCCATGAAATTCCTGAAAAGGCTTATTCTGACGGACAGCAGACGTTGGACTTTGCCCAAAGTACTTTATTGGCCGATCAAATCCGAAAAACCTTCGCCCTTAGAAAATCCTTTCCCCTATTATAACTTTCCCCTATTATAAATGGAAGTAGCTATCATTAAATACAATTCGGGAAATGTGCTTTCTGTTCTTTATGCCTTGGAAAGGCTTGGCGTAAATGCTTCTTTGACTGATGATTTTGAGGAAATAAAAAAAGCGGATAAGGTGATTTTCCCGGGGCAGGGGGAAGCCAGCACCGCTATGCAGTATCTAAAAGCCAGAAATCTGGATCAATTAATCAAGGATCTAGAGCAGCCATTTTTTGGAATCTGTTTGGGCCAACAGCTGCTTTGTTCGCATTCTGAGGAAAACGACACGGAATGCTTGGGTATTTTTCCGATCAAAGTCAAAAAATTCCCTCCTTTGGACAAGGTTCCCCATGTTGGTTGGAATAACCTGGAGAATCTGAAATCACCTTTATTGAAAGGTGTGGAGGATACTGATTTTGTGTATTATGTCCACAGTTACTATGCAGAATTAAGTGAGCAATACACCATTGCGACCACTCACTATTTGGGCGACTTCAGCGCATTGCTACACCGGGATAATTATTATGCCATGCAGGCGCACCCGGAAAAAAGCAGCTTGAGTGGGGAAAAAATATTAACTAACTTCTTGAATTTATAATGGAGATCATTCCGGCAATAGACATCATCGGCGGTAAATGTGTGCGGCTTACCCAAGGGGATTACTCCCAAAAGAAAGAATACGGAGACAATCCTTTAGAGATGGCGCAAAAGTTTGAACAGGCAGGCATCAAACGGCTTCATTTGGTTGATCTGGACGGGGCTAAGGCAAAAACAATCGTCAATAGGGCTGTGTTGGAATCCATTGCGCAAAACACTTCCCTAAAAATAGATTTTGGCGGAGGTGTGCAGTCGGATGAAGATATTGAAACCGCTTTCCGATGTGGAGCGGCACAGGTTACAGGAGGCAGTGTCGCAGTTAGAAATCCCGGACTTTTTAAGCAGTGGCTTGAGGTTTATGGTAGCGACAAGATCATACTCGGGGCAGATGCGAAAGATAGAAAAATTGCGATCGGAGGCTGGGCGGAGACCACCACTTCTGATGTGATCTCCTTTATTAGGGATTATCATGAACAAGGTATCCGGTATGTGATCTGTACCGATGTGGCCAAGGACGGCCTGCTCCAAGGGCCTTCTGTAGAACTGTACAAAGATATTATGCAGGCAATACCGGGCGTCAAGTTGATCGCCAGTGGAGGGGTTTCTTCCATGGAGGATCTGGAGGAGTTGCAGGAGTCCGGGGTTTACGGGGTGATTGTTGGGAAGGCTTTTTATGAGGGGAGGATTACATTGAGGGAACTGGCTTCTTTTGTTTAAGCCTAAGCAAATTACAAAGACACCATAAAAGCGATTGCGAACCCGACAGGGACTATTGGCTATAGACTATTTACGAAAAAACTATGCTAACAAAAAGAATTATACCCTGTTTGGATATTAAAGAGGGAAGAACGGTCAAGGGAGTTAATTTTGTGGATCTTCGGGATGCCGGCGATCCGGTTGAGCTGGCAAAGGTGTATGCGGAAGAGGGGGCGGATGAGTTGGTGTTTTTGGATATTACGGCAACCGTCGAAAAGAGAAAAACATTGATCGATTTGGTTACCAAAGTGGCCAAAGCCATTAACATTCCCTTTACTGTTGGCGGGGGAATTTCCACCATAGAGGATGTCAAGGCACTGTTAAATGCTGGGGCGGATAAAATCAGCATCAATTCCGCAGCGGTATACAATCCACAAATAGTAAATGATATGGCGGCCGAATTTGGAAGCCAATGTATAGTGGTAGCCATCGATACACGAAATATAGACGGAATCGACTTTGTTCACACCCATGGGGGCCGGACGGCCACTTTGCTGAATACCCAACAATGGGCTTTGGAAGTTTGTGAAAGGGGGGCAGGGGAGATTCTTTTGACCTCTATGGACCACGATGGTACCAAGGCGGGATTTGCCAATGGAATCACGAGCGAAATTTCGTCTCTGTTATCCATTCCTGTCATTGCATCAGGCGGAGCAGGTAATATGGAGCACTTCAGAGATGTATTTACCGCCGGAAAGGCGGATGCCGCACTTGCCGCCAGTATCTTTCACTTCAAGGAAATTGCCATACCGGATTTGAAGGGCTATTTGGCGGAAGAGGGAGTGAGTGTTAGGGGGTGAGAAGTTGAAGGATTGAAAAGTTGAGAGGTTTAAAAGTTGAGGAGTTGAAGGGTTGGGAGGTTGAGGAGTTAGAAAGTTTATAAGTTGAGAGGTTTAAAAGTTAAAGGTGGATGAGTTTAACTAAATAGCTATACGGTTATGGCCTACGCATTCGAAAAACTGGAGGTATGGCAGAAGTCAAGAACGCTTGTAACGAACATTTACAAAGTGACAAGCTTTTTTCCTAAAGAAGAATGGTATGGTCTAACTAGTCAACTTAGAAGCGCATCCGTTCAATCAGTAGCAATATAGCAGAAGGTAGCACAAGATGGGGGAAAAGAGACAAGGCTCGGTTTTATGGAATTGCGTATGGAAGCCTTATTGAGGTGATGAATCAGTTGATTTTATCTAAAGATCTCCGCTTTATGGATGAAGACGAATTGAAGGCAATAAAGCCGCAGATAGATGAGATTTCTAGAATGCTCGACGCATTGTATAAATCGGCTAAACAGTAATGGAGGGTTGATGAGTTGAGAGGTTTGAAAGTTGAAGAGTTGAGGAGTTGAAGGGTTGGGAGGTTTAAAAGTTGAGGAGTTGAGAGGTTTAAAGCGGCGGAGCAAACTTTTCCACTTATACACTATTCAACTTTTCCACTAATAATAACTTTCAACTTTTCGCTAAAAGAAAAAACATGATAGATCTGAAAAAAATAAATTTCGAAAAGGTTGGTGGCTTAGTGCCGACTATTGTTCAGGATGCCTTCAGCAAGGAGGTTCTGATGTTGGGCTATATGAATGAAGAGGCGCTGGAAAAAACCCTCGCCACCGGAAAAGTGACATTCTTTAGCCGTACAAAACAGCGGTTGTGGACCAAAGGCGAATCCTCAGGTAATTTTCTTATTCTTAAAGATATAAAATTGGATTGCGACCGAGACACGGTATTGATCAAAGTCGCACCCCTGGGTCCAGTATGTCATCAGGGTACCGACACTTGTTTCGGGGAGGAAAACAAGTCCAAAACGGCTTTTATTGACAAGTTGAGAGCAACGATAAAGGATAGAAAGCAGAATCCAACGGACAAATCCTATATGGCCTCACTCTTTGCCAAAGGAATAAATAAAGTTGCACAGAAGGTGGGTGAGGAAGCCGTGGAAATTGTTATTGAAGCTAAGGATGACAACAAGGAGCTTTTTCTGGGAGAAGCTGCGGACCTACTGTACCATTATCTGGTTTTGCTGGAGGCCAAGGATTATGAACTGGAAGAGGTGATGGCGGTATTGATGGAGCGACATAAATAGAAAGCTAGATAGGAGAAGGGAAGAGAGAAAATGGATTAGAGGGCATTTTGGAAAAACACTTTATGTTTCCAATGGACTGAGGTTTGGCTTCCTGCAGATTACGCCGACCGCCGATAGTTCTTCCGGGTACATCCCGTAACATCTGCGGGTGGGTATAGACCTCCTTAATTGAATCTGCGTCAGGATAGAGTACGGCGATATTCGGATGAAATCCCGTCATTTTTTTTTAAAAACGTATACGCAGCATTACATCAATACAAACGATAGTGCTTTTGTAATAAAAGGCCATCACGATTATCTGATGGCCTTTTTATCAAGGTTTTTTCTCGATTTTTTCATAAGATGCCAACACCCCCCTTACCATGGCGGCACTGAATCCATGATGCTCCATTTCATTGAGCCCAACAATGGTGCAGCCCTTTGGTGTTGTTACTTTATCGATAGCGGCTTCGGGATGTATACCGTTTTGGATGATCAGCTCTGCAGCCCCTTTGACGGTCTGGTTGACGATCGTGTTGGCGGTCTTGGCGTCAAATCCGATTTGGATGCCGCCTTGGGTCATGGCCCTCATAAAACGCAGTACAAACGCAATTCCACAGGCACCCAATACTGTGGCACCCTCCATTAGGTGCTCTTCTAGTGAAATGGTAATGCCCACACTGTTAAAGAGGGCCTTAACATTGTCTGCCGTTTCTTGGGATGCATTGACTCCACAGATGCAGGTGACAGATTCCTTGATATCCGCAGCGATATTGGGCATAGCCCTAAATAGCGCAGTGGCGGGATCCAAATAAACCATCATCTCCTCCAACGTGACCCCGGTGGCCAGAGAGATGATGGCCTGTTTATCAGGCATTAGTACAGGCTTTAATTCTTTTAAGATCGCCGCGACATTGTAGGGCTTAACCCCCAGGACCAGCAAATCGGCATCTTTTGCCGCTTGTTTGTTGTCCGAAGTGACGGATACTCCCAGAGGTTTTAGATGAAAAAGGCTGTCAGGATGCCTTCTGGTAACCGTTAGGTTCTTGCTCTCAAAATCATTTAGGCTCAATAGACCGTTCACTATGGATAGTCCAAGGTTGCCACAACCAATAATGGCTATTTTTAAGTCTTTCATTGAAAAATCTGTAATTAGATAAGGGTTAATATTAGCTAAAATTAGAAATAAATGGTGAAAGGCGTTTGCCCTAATAAAATAAAACCCAAAGCTCACTTCAATTGATGATCCTCGCATATAGGGTTAACCACATTCACCTATTGTTTTTTCTTGATGCCTGGAAGTATTCTCTCCAATAAGACTT
>Ga0209075_1002635_pt1 | contig 15660 bp, 12 predicted proteins | sample Stecom2011_FD_187523 | JGI IMG/M metagenome (GOLD analysis project Ga0209075, IMG submission 187523) | Agricultural soil microbial communities from Utah to study Nitrogen management - Steer compost 2011 (SPAdes) (version 2) | ecosystem: Environmental > Terrestrial > Soil > Agricultural land...
GATCGAATGCACTCGCAGAACCCGTACCCCAAACTTCGTGACACACACGAGTCAGAGCAGCGGTCAGAGTCGTTTTACCATGGTCTACGTGACCAATGGTGCCCACGTTCAGGTGTGGCTTAAGACGCTCAAATTTAGATTTAGACACAGTTACACCTCTTCCTGTTTCTTAAGTCCTGGGTATCAACCCTTATTAATGATTGCTTCGGCAATATTGTTTGGCGCTTCCGCGTACCGCGAAAACTCCATTGCGTAAGACGCACGACCCTGAGTGGCAGAGCGCAAGTCCGTCGCATAACCGAACATTTCCGACAACGGAACCTCAGCGCGTACAATCTTGCCCGCGACGCCGTCGTCCATACCCTGAATCAGGCCACGACGGCGGTTCAAATCACCGACCACGTCACCCATATAGTCTTCAGGCGTTACAACCTCGACTTTCATCATTGGCTCAAGCAGTGCAGGATTCGCTTCCAATGCACCCTTCTTCATTGCCATAGACCCCGCGACCTTAAACGCCATCTCGTTGGAGTCTACGTCGTGGTATGAACCATCGTACAAGGTTGCCTTGATACCCAGCAGCGGATAGCCGGCCAGACAGCCGTTTTGCATCTGCTCCGAGATACCCTGCTGAACCGCTGGTATGTATTCCTTGGGAACTGCACCACCAACGATTTCATTAACAAAGATGAAGTTCTCGCCATTCTCTACGTCCAAAGGCAGCGGATCAATTCGGACCTTAACGTGTCCATACTGACCACGGCCACCCGACTGACGAACAAACTTACCTTCTACATCCACAGACTTGCGGATACACTCACGATAAGCCACTTGCGGCTTACCGATATTTGCCTCAACTTTAAACTCACGACGCATACGGTCTACGAGGATATCGAGGTGAAGCTCACCCATACCAGAAATAATGGTCTGGCCGGTTTCTTCATCGGTGCGCACACGGAATGATGGATCTTCCTGAGCCAACTTGCCCAGAGCCACACCCATCTTTTCCTGATCCGCCTTCGACTTGGGCTCAACTGCAACCGAAATAACCGGCTCAGGGAACTCCATACGCTCAAGAATAATTTTGTGGTTTTCGTCGCACAGAGTATCACCCGTGGTGACGTTTTTAAGGCCGATCGCCGCTGCGATATCGCCGGCCAAAACCTCTTTGATTTCTTCCCGGTCGTTAGCGTGCATTTGAACCATACGGCCCACACGCTCTTTCTTACCCTTTACAGAGTTGAACACCGAACTACCGGATTCTAGCTTGCCGGAGTAAACACGGAAGAAGGTCAAAGAACCAACGAATGGGTCTGTTGCTATCTTAAACGCCAAAGCTGCGAACGGAGCATCGTCATCAACCGGACGAGTTTCTTCCTTTCCATCCTCATCGACTTCACCGCGAATAGCCTTAACTTCATCCGGAGCAGGCAGGTATTCAATAACGGCGTCTAGCACTGCAGGTACACCCTTATTCTTGAACGCCGACCCACAGCAAGCCAAGACAATCTCGTTGGCAAGAGTACGCGCGCGCAAGCCCGCCTTAATCTCTTCAAGAGAAAGCTCACCACCTTCGAGATACTTTTCCATGTACTCTTCGTTGGCTTCCGCAGCAGCCTCGACCAACGCTTCACGATACTTGGCAACCTCGTCAACCATATCCGCAGGAACTTCGTCCTCACGGTAGGTCATACCTAGATCGTCATCGCTCCAGTAGATTGCTTTGCCGCGAAGAAGATCAACAACGCCAGCGAACTGTTCTTCCGACCCAATGGGCAACTGCAGCGCAACCGGTGTGGCACCAAGGCGCGTCTTAATCTGCTGAACTACACGCAGGAAGTCCGCACCTGCACGGTCCATCTTGTTGACGAACACCATGCGAGGCACTTCGTACTTGTTGGCCTGACGCCATACGGTTTCAGACTGCGGCTCAACACCAGATGAACCGCAAAATACTACAACGGCCCCATCAAGAACCCGCAGCGAGCGCTCAACTTCAATCGTAAAGTCAACGTGGCCCGGAGTATCAATTATGTTGATACGGTGCTCGTCGAACTGCTTATCCATACCCTGCCAGAACGTAGTTACAGCAGCAGAAGTGATGGTAATACCACGCTCCTGCTCTTGCTCCATCCAGTCAGTGGTGGACGCGCCATCATGGGTCTCGCCCATTTTATGGCTACGACCGGTGTAATAAAGAATACGCTCGGTCGTTGTGGTTTTGCCCGCATCAACGTGCGCACAGATACCAATGTTTCTGTAACGTTTAATCGGAGTTTTGCGTGCCACTGTATAAACCTCGGCTGTTTAGAAACGGAAGTGAGAGAAGGCTTTGTTAGCTTCTGCCATGCGGTGTACGTCTTCACGCTTCTTAACAGCGGCACCTTTGCTGTCAGCGGCATCAAGAATTTCACCAGCCAGACGCTGCGCCATGGATTTCTCGCCACGCTTCCGTGAAAATTCTACGAGCCAGCGCATTGCCAGCGCATTCTGACGGGAAGGCCGTACTTCTACGGGAACCTGGTATGTAGCACCACCTACGCGACGGGACTTAACCTCAACCATCGGCTGGATGTTTTCCAGGGCCTTCTCGAACATCTCGATTGGCTCGTCTTTTGACTTCTCGGCAACAATTGTCAAAGCGCCGTATACAATACGCTCTGCAACCGCTTTCTTACCGCTTTCCATCACGTGGTTGATGAACTTGGCAAGACGCGCACTACCGAATTTCGGATCCGGGATAATCTCCCGCTTAGCTGCAACTCTTCTTCTAGGCATCGATAAGCCCTTATATAATTAAAGGTCTTCAGGAACCCCTGAGATAGCCGGCGGCTACTCAGCCTTACTCTTACCGTTCTGACAAGCAACGATAAAAGACACTCTTTCGGCACATTACGACTTAGGTCGTTTAGCACCGTATTTGGAACGACCCTGCTTACGGTTCTGCACACCTTGGGTATCCAGAGTTCCGCGAACAGTGTGGTAGCGCACACCTGGAAGGTCTTTAACTCGACCGCCACGGATCAGCACAACACTATGCTCCTGAAGGTTATGGCCTTCACCACCAATGTACGAGGAAACCTCGAAGCCGTTGGTCAGACGAACACGGCACACTTTACGCAATGCTGAGTTCGGCTTCTTCGGCGTTGTGGTATACACACGAGTGCATACACCACGGCGCTGAGGACAAGCTTGAAGAGCAGGAACATCACTCTTGGCTGCCTTGCGCTTACGAGGCTTACGCACCAACTGATTAATCGTTGCCATGTAAGCAAACTCCAAAAAACCATATCAATGAAACTTACCCCCAATGAAGGGGGTAAAATTAAGGGTCGCAAGTTTAAGCCCGCGACCCCGCACAGTCAAGATGACTGTTCTCTTTTTAACCACCTCCGAGTAAGTAACTACACGGAGGTGGTGCACCGGACTCAACCTCCGCGGTTGAGTTCTGCGCTCAGAGCTTCTTCAACATCGGCCGCTGTCACGCCCTGCTCTTCCAGCTCGCGTTTACGTCGACGCTCCGCATGATAAGCCAAGCCCGTTCCCGCTGGAATCAGACGACCCACCACTACGTTTTCTTTCAGGCCGCGCAAGTAATCGCGCTTTCCGGTAACCGCACCCTCGGTAAGCACCCGAGTAGTCTCCTGGAACGAAGCTGCCGAGATGAACGACTCAGTTGCCAAGGATGCTTTAGTGATACCCAGCAACAAGCGCTCAAACCTTGCGGGTTCTTTATCCGCAGCAAGAGCTTTTTCGTTCTCCTCCAACAACTTGGTAATCTCAAGCTGATCGCCCGACAACAATTCCGTATCACCGGGATCGGTTACCTCAACCTTGCGCAACATCTGACGGACGATAACCTCAATGTGCTTGTCGTTTATGACAACACCCTGAAGGCGATAAACATCCTGAATTTCGTTGGTGATGTACTTCGCCAACTCCACTACACCCAACAGGCGCAAAATATCGTGCGGATTGGATGGACCGTCAGAGATTACTTCGCCCTTCTCAACAGTTTCGCCTTCGAACACGTTCATTTGGCGATGCTTGGGAATCAGAACCTCATAAGGATCTGCATCCTTGGGCGTAATAACCAGGCGCTTCTTGCCTTTGGTTTCCTTACCGAAGGACACCATGCCGCTGATTTCAGCAAGAATGGACGACTCTTTCGGCCGACGGGCTTCAAACAGATCGGCAACCCGTGGCAAACCACCGGTAATGTCTCGTGTTTTCGAGCTCGCCTGTGGAATACGTGCAACCACATCGCCCAGCTCGATACGTGCGCCGTTCGCCATGGTTACCAGAGCATTCGCTGGCATGAAGAAAATTGCCGCGCCACCACCCGGAAGATCAACGTCGTTTCCTGACTCATCAACCATCTGGATTGCGGGGCGAATATCCTTACCGGCCGCCGGACGTTCCTTCGGATCGATGATCTCCATGGTCGACAAACCAGTGAGTTCGTCGGTTTGGGTACGCACAGTAATACCCTGATCCATGTTGACAAACTTCGCCGTGCCTTCCGCTTCCGCGATGATAGGGTGAGTATGTGGATCCCACTTGGCAACCACAACACCAGCCTCAACCACATCGCCATTCTTAACCGACAGGACCGCGCCGTATGGAAGCTTATACCACTCCCTCTCACGACCCTGATCATCGGCAATAGCCAATGCAGAAGAACGAGAGATAACAACTAGAGAGCCATCACTCTTCTCAAGCGACTTAAGGTTGTGCAGACGCACAGTACCACCGTGCTTCACCTGAACATTGTCTACGGCAGAAGCACGACTTGCAGCACCACCAATGTGGAAGGTCCGCATCGTCAACTGAGTGCCCGGCTCACCGATAGACTGCGCAGCAATAACACCTACCGCTTCCCCGACATTAACTCGGTGACCACGGGCCAAATCACGACCGTAGCACTTAGAACAGATACCGTGGCGAGTTTCACAGGTGATCGCTGAGCGAACCCACACCTCGTCCACACCAGCACCTTCGAGCTCTTCGATTGTTTTTTCATCCAGCAGCGTGCCCGCTGCAACAACCGCGTTATCTTTATCCGTAGGCGTAAAGGTATCACGGGCCGTCACTCGACCTAGAACACGGTCACCCAAAGGTACGACCACGTCACCGCCTTCGATGTGCGGTGTCATGAGCAGACCTTCTTCGGTTCCGCAATCCACTTCGGTAACAACCAAATCCTGAGATACATCCACCAGACGCCGCGTCAAATAACCGGAGTTAGCGGTCTTCAGTGCAGTGTCTGCCAGACCCTTACGGGCACCGTGGGTCGAGATAAAGTACTGAAGTACGTTCAGGCCTTCTCGGAAGTTCGCGGTGATCGGCGTTTCGATGATTGAACCATCGGGCTTCGCCATCAGGCCACGCATACCGGCCAGCTGACGAATCTGGGCAGCGGAGCCCCGTGCGCCCGAGTCCGCCATCATGTAGACGGAGTTGAAGGACTCTTGCATCAGGTCTTCGCCGTCTTCACCCTTAACAGGCTTTCCATCGGGTCCTATCACTTTCTCTTTAGCCAAACGCTGCATCATGGCCTTGGAGACCTTGTCATTAGCGCGTGACCAAATATCGATAACCTTGTTGTACTTCTCGCCCTGAGTCAAAAGACCTGACGCGTACTGAGTTTCGATATCCTTTACTTCTTGCGAAGCCGCATCTACGAGCTCGTACTTCTCTGGCGGGATTTCAAAGTCGTTGAAGCCGATCGAGATACCGGAAACCGTGGCATACTGATAGCCCGTATACATGAGCTGATCTGCAAAAATAACGGTTTCTTTTAGCCCGGCGTCGCGGTAGCAAGTGTTGATAAGGTTCGAGATTGCCTTCTTGACCATTGGCTTATTAACCAGATCGTAGGAAAGGCCATCGGGAACGATATCAAACAACAAGGCGCGACCAACCGTGGTGTCCACGATCTTGTACTCTTCAGTACGCTCACCGTTCTCAAGGATCGCAACTTCTTTTACGCGCACTTTAACGATGGCTTGCAGGTCAACCTGACCGGCGCCGTAAGCACGATGAGCTTCTTTTACGTCCGCAAACACCATGCCCTCACCAAGCGCACTTTTACGCTCCCGGGTCATGTAGTAAAGCCCGAGTACAACGTCCTGAGACGGCACAATGATTGGCTCACCGTTTGCGGGCGACAGAATGTTGTTGGTAGACATCATCAACGCACGGGCTTCCAACTGGGCTTCCAGCGTCAGCGGTACGTGTACCGCCATCTGGTCACCATCGAAGTCGGCGTTATAGGCGGCACAAACCAACGGGTGCAGCTGGATTGCCTTACCTTCGATCAATACCGGCTCAAATGCCTGAATGCCCAAGCGGTGCAGTGTGGGCGCGCGGTTAAGCATGATCGGGTGCTGACGAATAACTTCGTCAAGAATATCCCAAACCACACCTTCTTCACGCTCGACCATTTTCTTCGCAGCTTTGATGGTCGTGGCCAAACCACGATGTTCAAGCTTTGAGAAAATGAACGGCTTAAACAGCTCAAGGGCCATCTTCTTCGGGAGTCCACACTGATGTAGGCGCAGGTATGGACCTACAACAATAACGGAACGGCCGGAATAGTCGACCCGCTTACCGAGAAGATTCTGACGGAAACGACCCTGCTTACCCTTGATCATATCAGCAAGAGATTTGAGCGGGCGCTTGTTCGTGCCAGTTATGGCGCGACCGCGGCGGCCGTTGTCCAGCAGAGCATCTACCGCTTCCTGCAGCATACGCTTCTCGTTGCGCACGATGATATCCGGAGCGTTCAACTCAAGCAGACGCTTGAGGCGGTTATTCCGGTTGATAACGCGGCGGTACAGATCGTTCAGGTCGGACGTCGCAAAACGACCACCATCCAATGGCACCAGCGGGCGTAGATCTGGCGGAAGAACCGGCAGAACAGTCATAACCATGTCGCCCGGCTTATTGCCGGAGTACAGGAAGGCCTCAAGTATTTTAAGGCGCTTACTGAACTTTTTAATTTTAGTTTCGGAGTTGGTCTGAGGAATTTCTTCCCGCAGCAGGTCAACTTGCTCTTGCAGGTCAATGCCTTCAAGCAGCTCCTTGACAGCTTCAGCACCCATACGGGCATCAAACTCGTCTCCAAACTCTTCCAGAGCTTCGTAGTACTGCTCATCATTCAGCAGTTGCCCGCGCTCGAGCGTGGTCATACCTGGATCGATCACAATGAACGATTCAAAGTAAAGCACTCGCTCAATATCACGCAAGGTCATATCCAGCATCAGACCGATACGGGATGGCAATGACTTAAGGAACCATATATGAGCGACCGGGCTGGCCAATTCAATATGGCCCATGCGTTCACGACGCACACTTGCCAATGCAACTTCAACGCCACACTTCTCGCAAATAACACCGCGATGCTTGAGGCGCTTGTACTTGCCGCACAGACACTCGTAATCCTTGATTGGGCCGAAAATCTTGGCACAGAAAAGGCCGTCGCGCTCAGGCTTGAACGTACGGTAGTTGATGGTCTCAGGCTTCTTTACTTCACCAAAGGACCAGGAACGGATCATGTCCGGTGATGCCAACCCAATACGGATAGCATCAAATTCCTTACTTTGGTTCTGGCTCTTGAGAAGATTCAGCAAATCTTTCATCAGTAAAAGCTCCGGATGGCGTTAATCTCGGGCGGGCACACCAGGTACCCGCTCACGCTGCCAAAAACAATTCGGCTCACTCAGATTCCAGCTCGATGTCGATACCCAGCGAACGGATCTCCTTGACAAGAACGTTGAAGGATTCCGGCATGCCGGGCTCCATGCGATGATCACCATCGACAATATTCTTGTACATCTTGGTCCGACCGTTCACGTCATCAGACTTAACGGTAAGCATTTCCTGCAGCGTATACGCTGCACCGTAAGCCTCGAGGGCCCACACTTCCATCTCACCGAAACGCTGACCACCGAACTGCGCCTTACCACCCAGCGGCTGCTGGGTAACCAGGCTATAAGAACCGGTGGAACGGGCGTGCATCTTGTCATCGATCAAGTGGTTGAGCTTGAGGATATACATATACCCTACTGTCACCGGGCGATCGAAGGCGTCCCCTGTGCGGCCGTCGTAAAGCTTGGTCTGGCCGGTTGTACTCAGGCCTGCAAGCTCAAGCATATGCTTGACTTCCGATTCCTTGGCACCATCAAACACTGGCGTGGCCATAGGAACGCCACCTCGCAGGTTGTGGCACATCTCGAGGATTTCCTTATCGCTCAGGGAATCCAAGTCCACCTTGAACACTTCATCAGAGTGGTTATAGATCTCATCAAGAAGTTTGCGCAGCTCGGCCACTTTGCGCTGCTCATCAAGCATTTTGCTGATGCGCTCGCCCAAGCCCTTGGCTGCGGCGCCCAGATGAGTCTCAAGAACCTGACCAACGTTCATTCGCGATGGAACACCCAAGGGGTTCAGAACGATATCAACGGTATTGCCGAACTCGTCGTAAGGCATATCTTCAATCGGCTTAACCGCCGAGATAACACCCTTGTTACCGTGACGACCCGCCATCTTGTCGCCTGGCTGGATCCGGCGCTTGATAGCAAGGTAAACCTTAACGATTTTTAGCACACCTGGTGCAAGGTCGTCGCCCTGCTGAAGCTTGCCCTTTTTGTCGTCAAAGCGCGCTTCATGCTCTTTCGTGCGCTCTTCCAGACCCTGCTCAGACTTCTCCAGCAACTCATTCAGGCTCTCGTCCTGCATGCGAAGCTTGAACCAGTCAGAACGAGGCAACTCAGCCAAGTAACCTTCATCAAGGCTTGCGCCTTTTTTCAGACCAGGACCACTGATGACTTGCTGACCTTTCAACGCATTCAGCAAACGCTCGAAGGTCGCTCCTTCAACAATGCGGTATTCATCTTTAAGGTCCTTGCGATATTGGTTCAGCTGCTCTTTTTCAATTGACTGAGCGCGCTGATCCTTCTCGATACCATCACGGGTAAATACCTGAACGTCGATTACAGTACCGCGGGTGCCTGTCGGCACTCGGGAGGAGGTATCTTTTACGTCAGAAGCTTTCTCACCAAAGATAGCCCTCAGCAGCTTTTCCTCCGGAGTCAGCTGGGTTTCACCTTTCGGTGTAACCTTACCTACCAGTATGTCGCCAGGCCCTACTTCAGCACCAATGTATACAATGCCGGACTCATCCAGCTTAGACAGCGCGCTCTCACCGACGTTCGGAATATCAGCGGTGATTTCTTCGCTACCCAACTTAGTATCGCGAGCCACACAGGTTAGTTCCTGAATGTGGATAGTGGTAAGGCGATCTTCCTGCACCACTTTCTCGGAAATAAGGATGGAGTCCTCAAAGTTATAACCGTTCCAAGGCATAAACGCGATGCGCATGTTCTGACCAAGGGCAAGCTCACCAAGATCAACCGATGGGCCATCCGCCAATACGTCACCACGGGCAATCTCATCACCCTGACGAACGATGGAGCGCTGGTTTATGCAGGTATTCTGGTTAGAGCGGGTGTACTTGGTGAGGTTATAAATATCCACACCAGCATCACCGGCTTCGGTTTCTTCGTTGTTAACACGTACAACGATTCTGGCCGCATCGACACTCTCAATGACACCACCACGACGAGCTGTCACGCAGACACCCGAGTCCTGAGCAACGGTGCGCTCAACACCGGTTCCCACCAAAGGCACCTGGGAGCGCAGCGTTGGTACCGCTTGACGCTGCATGTTCGCGCCCATAAGAGCCCGGTTAGCATCGTCGTGCTCAAGGAACGGAATCAATGAAGCGGCAACAGATACAACCTGACGCGGCGAAACATCCATGAAGTTAACGCTTTCAGGAGGCATAACCGTGGTTTCGTTCTGGTGACGCACGGTTACCAACTCATCCGTCAAACGCATGCCATCGTCGACGGCCGCACTGGCCTGAGCGATAACGTAATTACTTTCTTCAATAGCCGATAGATACACAAGCTCGTCGGTAACCAAGCCGTCGACCACCTTTCTATACGGACTCTCAAGGAAGCCGTAAGAGTTGGCACGGGCATAGGTAGCCAGCGAGTTTATTAGGCCGATGTTCGGACCTTCTGGCGTCTCAATCGGACATACACGACCATAGTGTGTCGGGTGTACGTCGCGAACCTCGAAACCGGCGCGCTCACGTGTCAGGCCGCCAGGCCCCAACGCCGAAATACGACGCTTGTGAGTCACTTCAGACAGCGGATTGTTCTGGTCCATAAACTGAGACAGTTGGCTGGAACCAAAGAATTCTTTAACCGCAGCCGCAACCGGCTTGGCGTTGATCAAATCCTGAGGCATCAAGCCTTCGCTCTCTGCGAGACTCAGGCGCTCGCGCACAGCTCGCTCAACACGCACCAAACCTACACGGAACTGGTTCTCAGCCATCTCACCTACGCAGCGAACACGACGATTACCAAGGTTGTCAATGTCGTCAACGCTACCCTGACCGTTACGGATATCAATCAGCGTTTTCAGAACATCAATGATATCTTCGTGGGTAAGCGTGCCTTCACCGGTACTCTCTTCACGGCGCAGGCGACGATTAAGCTTCATGCGACCGACTGCAGAGAGATCATAACGCTCTTCGGAGAAGAACAGGTTATTGAACAGGTTCTCTGCTGAATCTTTGGTGGGGGGCTCGCCAGGGCGCATCATGCGGTAGATTTCTACCAGAGCCTCAAGCGGACTGCGTGTCGGGTCGATACGCAGGGTATCAGACATAAACGGTCCGCAATCCAGATCGTTGGTATAAAGCGTCTCGATCTCTTTTACGCCAGCGTCCAGAATTGTTTTCACAACCTCTTCACTCAGCTCAGTGTTGCACTCAACCAACACTTCACCACTGGCTTTGTCCACCATATCTTTGGCTAGAACGCGGCCGTAGAGATACTCAGTGGGTACCTCTAGCTCGTTGATGCCTGCTTTTTCCAGCTGCTTGATATGGCGAGCGGTGATTCGACGCCCTTCTTCCACGATCAGCTTGCCTTCGTTGTCTTTGATATCAAATGTCGCGATATCGCCACGAAGACGGCTTGGGACCAACTCCAGCTTGCAAGTTTCAGCGCCCAGCTTGAACTTACTCGTATCAAAGAACATCTCCAGCATTTGCTCGGAGGTGTAGCCGAGCGCCCGCAGGAGGATCGACGCTGGCAACTTGCGTCGACGGTCAATCCGAACGAAAACGGAATCCTTCGGATCAAATTCGAAATCGAGCCAGGACCCGCGGTAAGGAATAACCCTGGCCGAATACAATAGCTTACCGGAGGAGTGGGTTTTCCCTTTATCATGATCAAAGAACACACCGGGAGAGCGGTGGAGCTGGGAAACAATTACACGCTCGGTACCGTTGATAACGAAGGTACCGTTCTCGGTCATCAGGGGCATTTCGCCCATGTAGACTTCCTGTTCTTTGATGTCCTTAATCGCCTTGTTAGACGATTCCCTATCATAAATGATAAGGCGAACCTTAACTCTCAGCGGCGCCGCATACGTTACGCCCCTAAGCTGGCATTCCTTGACATCGAATACGGGCTCGCCAATGCGGTAGCTCACGTATTCAAGCGCGGCATTGCCAGAATAGCTGGCAATCGGGAATACGGATTTGAATGCTGCGTGAAGACCGGTTTCCCGACGATCTCCAGGTGCGGCTTCCATTTGCAGGAAGTCCCGGAATGAATCCAGCTGAATAGACAGCAAATAGGGGACATCCATCACGGAAGGCAATTTACTAAAATCTTTGCGGATCCGCTTTTTTTCAGTGTAGGAGTAAGTCATCTGCATTCCCCAGCTTTAGACCTGATACCTTGTATCAAGAAGCAACCAATGTTCTGCTTCGGGGCCGAATTGCTCGGCTTATCGCGCCGTCTTGAACAAAGACTCTGGTAATCGATAACAGATCTGAAGCAACCCGCAAACGAACACCAGACTCTATAGCATATACAACAGAAAAAGGCCGGTGGCACAAAGCCACCAGCCTGTCTACGCTTATCGCGCAGTTTCGATCAACAGCCGACTCTTACTTAAGCTCAACAGAAGCGCCTGCTTCCTCAAGCTTCTTCTTGCCTTCTTCAGCGTCTGCTTTGCTCGCAGCTTCCTTGATAGTGGAAGGCGCGCCGTCAACCAGTTCCTTAGCTTCTTTCAGACCCAGGCCGGTCAGTTCACGAACAGCCTTGATAACGTTAACCTTCTTCTCGCCAACGCCGGTCAGAACAATATCAAACTCGGTCTGCTCTTCAGCAGCGCCCGCGTCACCACCAGCAGCGGCAGGAGCAGCAGCAACAGCAGCTGCGGCAGATACGCCGAACTTCTCTTCCATTGCTTCAACTAGCGCAACAACGTCCATTACGCTCATTTCTGCAATCGCGTTCAAAATGTCTTCGTTAGACAGAGCCATGACTTTCTCCCAAAAAATTAAATATGGTGTTCAACAGAATCAAGCAGCTTCTTGCTTCTGGTCTCGAACTGCCGCAACGGCGCGGGTCACTTTCGAAGGAACTTCGTTCAGTGTCCGTGCCAGCTTGGTGATTGGTGCCTGTGTTACCGCAGCCAGCATCGTCAACGCTTCGTGACGTGTCGGCAGCTTGGCTAGACGATCGATTTGGTCTGCGCCCATCAGCTCACCGCCGACTGCCAGTCCTTTAATTTCGAATGCGTCTTTCTCTTTAGCGAAATCCTTCAGCAGGCGCGCAGCCGCTCCCGGATCTTCCATAGAGAATGCCAAAATGGTTGGGCCGACCAGAACCTCATCAATGCACTCAAACTCAGTACCGCGAATGGCAATCTTAGCCAGGTTGTTACGAACAACCTTCAGACGCACATTCTCGGCACGAGCTTTGGCACGCAGAGCTGTCATATCACCAGAGGTGACACCACGGTAGTCAGCCAAAACCACAGACAGAGCACCACCGGCAGTCTCGTTGACTTCAGCGACGATCGCTTTCTTGTCTTCGAGTCTAATTGCCACTGGATTTCTCCTCGATTTCGCCGGGGGTATTCCCGGCAAACCCATCATTGCCCCGAAAGCATCACACCGCTTTCTTGAGGCGCCTTAACGGTGTTTGGGTTCAGAGAGAACGTCTTCACACCGTCTGCGCAGGCGTTGCTTTAACCCTTTCAGTCAGAAGACTTCAGGGGCCTGCGGTCTTTGACAGCCTTGGCTTCCGCCTAGACTACAAAGTAACTATCGATCAAAAAATCAGATATCTAGACCATTCTGATCGATAGTCAGGCCAGGACCCATGGTCGACGACAGCGTGATCTTTTTGAGATACACACCTTTCGCAGACGACGGCTTGGCCTTTTTCAGATCTGCCACAAGAGACTCAAGGTTTTCTTTAATGCTCTGTGCAGAGAATTCAACGTTACCCAACGGCGAATGAATGATGCCGTTTTTGTCTGTGCGGTAGCGAACCTGACCCGCCTTGGCGTTTTTGACTGCTGTCTCAACGTCAGGGGTAACAGTACCGACTTTGGGGTTGGGCATCAGGCCACGGGGCCCAAGAATTTGACCCAACTGACCAACAACACGCATAGCGTCTGGAGTGGCAATAACCACGTCGAAATCCATGTTGCCCTTTTTGACCTCTTCCGCGAGATCGTCCATTCCGACAATATCGGCTCCCGCAGCAGTTGCCTTCTCGGCATTCGCACCCTGAGTAAACACTGCTACACGAACGGTCTTACCCGTACCGTGAGGCAACACGGTGCTGCTACGAACTACCTGATCCGATTTACGTGCATCAACACCAAGATTGATAGCAACGTCCACGGACTCTTTAAACTTTACGCTTTGACCCAGCTCAACCAGCAACGATACCGCCTCGTCAACCGAATAAGAACGAGTCGAGTCAACCTTTTCACGAATAAGCTTCTGACGCTTGCTCATCTTTGACATGTTACACGCCCTCCACGGTCAGGCCCATGCTGCGGGCTGTTCCAGCAATGGTACGAACCGCTGCGTCCATATCGGCAGCAGTCAGGTCCGACTCTTTGGTCTTGGCGATTTCTTCGAGCTGCTCACGAGTCACCTTACCAACCTTTTCAGTATTCGGGCGCCCAGAGCCGCTCTTCACACCAGCAGCCTTCTTGAGAAGGACCGGAGCAGGAGGCGTTTTGGTAATAAACGTAAAGCTACGATCGCTATATACGGTAATCACTGTAGGTATCGGCAGACCGGCTTCCATGTCTTGGGTCTGGGCATTGAACGCCTTACAGAACTCCATGATGTTCACGCCACGCTGGCCCAATGCTGGACCAACAGGGGGGCTCGGGTTGGCCTTACCGGCAGCAACCTGAAGCTTAATATATGCTTCTATCTTTTTAGCCATAAAAATACTCCTATGGGTTCAAGCGCCTTTCGGCTCCCCGTTGCAGACACAAAAAGCCCGCAACGCAAAAGCGCGCGAGCCTTCCGATTATAAGCTACTGCTCAGTCTTTCTCGACCTGACCAAACTCCAACTCTACGGGAGTTGAGCGACCAAAGATCAAAACAGCAACTTTGACACGACTCTTGTCGTAGTCAACTTCCTCAACCACGCCATTGAAATCCGCAAACGGACCTTCAATCACGCGAACAACCTCACCCGGCTCAAACAACGTCTTGGGCTTGGGCTTATCCACGCCACTTTCAACACGGCGCAAGATCGCCTCAGCCTCACGCTCTGTGATGGGAGCTGGCTTATCCTTAGTCCCACCAATAAAGCCAAGAACTCTCGGCGTATTCTTTACAAGATGCCACGTGCCATCGTCCATCTCCATTTGAACCAGCACGTACCCAGGATAGAACTTACGCTCACTCTTGCGCTTTTTCCCGTCACGCATCTCAACAACTTCTTCGGTAGGAACCAGAATTTCACCAAACTGGTCTTCCATACCTTCAAGCGCAATGCGCTCTATGAGAGTGCGCATCACGTGCTTTTCATAGCCAGAATACGCATGAACCACGTACCAGCGCTTAGCCATTGCCCACTCCTGTTAACCTATGAATCCGGCGACCAGCCAACTGATTATCGAATCCATGCCCCACAGCAATAGGGACACAACCAGCACAAAAACCACAACAATAACCGTGGTCTGAACCAGTTCTGGCCTGGTGGGCCATACCACCTTCCGGATCTCGACACGAGCCTCCTTAAGGAGAGTCGCGAACCGTCGCCCGCGATCTGTCTGCAAAGCCACTAAGGCCGCAACAATCGCCAGAGCAACAAGAGCCAGAACCCGATACAACAAAGACTCGGCGCTGAAATATTGATTACCAACAACACCAACGGCAATCAGCACAAACACAACCAACCACTTCACTGCATCGAAACGGCTGTTTGACTGAACGGCTTTTGACTCCATGGGAATCAACTTATGTATCCGGATGTTAAAAAAATGGCAGGCCAGGAGGGAATCGAACCCCCAACCTGCGGTTTTGGAGACCGCTGCTCTGCCAATTGAGCTACTGGCCTGCACCGAAACAACTCAGTGCACTTTCTAACAGGCGCACCGACAGCGTGCGCCTGAAAATCGAGCGTATTACTCGAGGATCTTAGCGACGACGCCGGCACCAACGGTACGGCCACCTTCGCGAATCGCGAAGCGCAGACCATCTTCCATGGCGATCGGAGCAATCAGCGTGACTTCCATCTTCACGT
>Ga0209075_1002636_pt1 | contig 15651 bp, 12 predicted proteins | sample Stecom2011_FD_187523 | JGI IMG/M metagenome (GOLD analysis project Ga0209075, IMG submission 187523) | Agricultural soil microbial communities from Utah to study Nitrogen management - Steer compost 2011 (SPAdes) (version 2) | ecosystem: Environmental > Terrestrial > Soil > Agricultural land...
ATGCACTGACTGTAAAGCGCCCCGGCACCATACTGAACACCAGCATCAATGTCTTCGATATCCGGGGCGACGGCGTCTGGCGTCAGGGCATGTGGAACCAGGTGGAACACCTGGATCTGCCAGCGCTGGATGACGTGATGCACACCTGAACGTGCCGCACACTCAAGCGCCACAGTAAAGCAAACAGGCGGCGCCGGGCCGCCTGTTCAAGGCCGTTGCGGCCGGCCTTTCAAGGCATGGCCACCAGGGTTTCAGGCCACCCGGCCCACTTCGGCATGCAGCGTCTGCAGCGAATACACCTGCAGACCGGCTCCATTTCGGATGTACTGCATGCCTTCGACGGCGGCACGGGCGCCGGCGATGGTGGTGAAGTACGTCAGGCCGGCGGCAAGCGCCTGCGTGCGGATCGTACGCGAATCCGCAATGGCGTTGCGACGTTCCTCGACCGTGTTGATCACCAGGGCGATCTCGCCGTTCTTGACCATGTCGACGATGTGCGGCCGGCCCTCGGTCACCTTGTTCACGACCTGTGCAGGCAGGCCGGCAGCCTGAATCGCTGCGGCCGTGCCGCGGGTGGCCACGATCTTGAAGCCCATGGCGTCGAGGCCGCGGGCGACTTCGACCGCGCGGGGCTTGTCGGAATCGCGCACGCTGATGAAGGCCGTTCCCGAATCGGGCAGACGTACGCCGGCCGCCAGCTGGGACTTCACGAAGGCCTCACCGAAGCTCTTGCCCACGCCCATGACTTCTCCCGTGGATTTCATTTCGGGGCCAAGGATGGTGTCGACGCCGGGGAACTTCACGAAGGGGAACACCGCTTCCTTCACGCTGAAATACTCGGGCACGACTTCTTCATTGATGCCCTGATCGGCCAGCGTGCGACCGGCCATGGCGCGCGCGGCAATTTTGGCCAGCTGCAGACCGGTTGCCTTCGACACATAGGGAACGGTGCGCGACGCGCGCGGGTTCACTTCCAGCACGTAGACGTCGCCATTCTGGATGGCGAACTGCACGTTCATGAGCCCCTTGACGTTCAGCGCACGGGCCATGAGCGCCGTCTGGCGCTTGATCTCGGCGATGGTTTCAGCCGACAGCGAATACGGTGGCAGGCTGCATGCGGAATCGCCCGAATGAACGCCGGCCTGTTCAATGTGCTCCATGACCCCGCCGATGAACACGACGCTGCCATCGGAAAGGCAGTCGACGTCGACTTCGGTGGCGTTGTTCAGGAAGTGGTCGAGCAGCACGGGCGAATCATTGCTGACCCGCACCGCCTCGCGCATGTAGCGTTCCAGATCTTGCTGTTCGTGCACGATTTCCATGGCACGGCCGCCCAGCACGTAGCTGGGGCGCACCACGAGCGGGTAGCCGATTTCGGAAGCGAGCGCGATCGCCTCGCCTTCGGTACGCGCCGTGCGGTTGGGCGGCTGACGCAGGCCCAGCTTGCTCAGCAGCTTCTGGAAGCGTTCGCGGTCTTCGGCCACGTCGATGGATTCGGGGCTGGTGCCGATGATGGGCACGCCGTTGGCTTCAAGCGCGCGCGCCAGCTTGAGCGGGGTCTGGCCGCCGTACTGCACGATCATGCCCACGGGGTTTTCCTTGTGCACGATCTCCAGCACGTCTTCCAGCGTGAGGGGTTCGAAGTACAACCGGTCGGAGGTGTCGTAGTCGGTGGACACCGTCTCGGGGTTGCAGTTCACCATAATGGTTTCGTAACCGTCTTCGCGCAGCGCCAGGGCCGCGTGAACGCAGCAGTAGTCGAACTCGATGCCCTGACCGATGCGGTTCGGCCCGCCGCCCAGCACAATGATCTTCTTGCGGTCGGTCGGTTCGGCCTCGCACTCGTCTTCGTACGTGGAGTACATGTACGCGGTGGTGGTGGGAAATTCGGCCGCGCAGGTATCGACACGCTTGTAAACGGGGCGAATGCCCATCTGATGACGCAGCTTGCGCACCTCGGCCTCGGCCGTGTCGAGCAGATAGGCCAGACGCCGGTCGGAAAACCCGCGGCGCTTGAGTTCGCGCAGTGTGTCGTGATCGAGGTCGGCCAGGGTCTTCTGTTCCAGCGCAAGCTCGATATCGACGATCTGCTTGATCTGCGCGAGAAACCACGGGTCGATCTTCGTGAGCTGATGCACCTCTTCGAGCGTAAAGCCCTGCGCGAAGGCGTCGCCCACGTACCAGATGCGCTCGGGGCCGGGCTCACCCAATTCGATCTGCAGCTTCTCGCGATCGGTGGTCATCTGATTCAGGCCATCGACACCCACTTCCAGACCCCGCAGGGCCTTCTGGAAGGACTCCTGGAACGTGCGGCCGATGGCCATGACTTCACCCACCGACTTCATCTGGGTGGTCAGACGCGAATCGGCCTGGGGGAATTTTTCGAACGCAAAGCGCGGCACCTTGGTGACGACGTAGTCGATGGCCGGCTCGAACGAGGCAGGCGTGGCACCGTCGGTGATCTCGTTGCGCAGTTCATCGAGCGTGTAGCCCACGGCCAGACGCGCAGCCACCTTGGCAATGGGAAAGCCCGTGGCCTTGGAGGCGAGCGCCGACGAACGCGACACCCGCGGGTTCATCTCGATGACGATCAGGCGGCCGTTTTGCGGGTTCATGGCGAACTGCACGTTCGAGCCGCCCGTTTCCACGCCGATTTCGCGCAGCACGGCGATCGAGGCGTCGCGCAGAACCTGGTATTCCTTGTCGGTAAGGGTCTGCGCCGGTGCAACCGTAATGGAGTCGCCCGTGTGCACGCCCATCGGGTCGAGGTTTTCGATGGAGCACACGATGATGCAGTTGTCGACGCTGTCGCGCACGACTTCCATCTCGAATTCCTTCCAGCCCAGCAGCGATTCTTCGATCAGCAGCTCGCTGGTGGGCGAGGCTTCGAGGCCACGACGGCAGATGGTTTCGAATTCTTCGGCGTTGTAGGCAATGCCGCCGCCCGTGCCGCCCAGCGTGAAGCTGGGACGAATCACCACGGGAAAGCCCGAGCCGCCCGTGTACTGCGCAATTTCAGCCTGCACCTTCCAGGCTTCTTCCATGGAATGCGCCACGCCCGACTTGGCCGACTCCAGCCCGATGGCGTCCATGGCGTCTTTGAACTTCTGACGGTCTTCAGCCTTTTCGATGGCGGCGGCGTTGGCGCCGATCATTTCCACGCCGTACTTTTCGAACACGCCGTGGCGCGCCAGGTCGAGCGCGCAGTTCAGCGCGGTCTGGCCGCCCATGGTGGGCAGCACCGCGTCGGGGCGCTCGATCTCGATGATGCGCTCGAGCACTTCCCAGGTGATGGGTTCGATATAGGTGACGTCGGCCGTATCCGGGTCGGTCATGATCGTGGCCGGGTTACTGTTCACCAGAATGGTGCGGTAGCCCTCGGCCTTGAGCGCCTTGCAGGCCTGCGCCCCCGAGTAGTCGAACTCGCAGGCCTGGCCGATGATGATCGGACCGGCGCCGATGATGAGAATGCTTTGAATGTCGGTACGCTTTGGCATAGATGGGATCAGTTCTGTCCGGCCATGAGGCTGATGAATTTGTCGAAAAGCACGACGATGTCATGCGGACCGGGGCTCGCTTCCGGGTGCCCCTGGAAGCAGAAGGCCGGCCGGTCGGTCAGCTCGAATCCCTGCAGGGTGCCGTCGAACAGCGAAACGTGCGTGACGCGCACGTTGTCGGGCAGTGACTCGGGGTCGACGTTGAAGCCGTGATTCTGACTGGTGATGAACACACGCCCCGTATCGACGTCTTTTACGGGGTGGTTGGCACCGTGGTGGCCGGTCTTCATTTTGACCGTGCGCCCGGCCAGGCCCAGACCAAGAATCTGCTGGCCCAGACAGATGCCAAACAGGGGAATCTTGCGCTCGAGCGCTGCCCGCGCGGTGTCGATGGCATAGGCACACGGCTCGGGGTCGCCGGGGCCATTCGACAAAAAGATGCCGTCGGGCTTGAGTGCCAGCACTTCTTCGACCGAGGTTTCGGCCGGCACCAGCGTAATGCGACAACCACGGTCGGCCAGCAGGCGCAGAATGTTCGCCTTGATGCCGAAGTCGTACGCCACGACGTGGTACTTGGCTTCGGCCGGCGCCGCATAACCCTTGCCCAGCTGCCACGAGCCCTGCGCCCATTCACGCTTGTCTTTCACTGACACCACGCGCGCCAGATCGAGGCCGGACATGCCGGGGAAGTCGCGAGCCAGCTGCAGCGCACGCTCGGTGTCGTCGCCGACCAGAATGCACGCGCCCTGAGCGCCCTTTTCACGGATGATGCGGGTGAGCTTGCGGGTATCGATGCCCGCAATGGCCACCACGCCTTCCTGCTTGAGATATTCGGGCAGGGATTGCGTGGCACGGAAATTGGAAACCCGCAGCGAGCAGTCGCGAATGACCAGACCTGCGGCATGCACGCGGTCGGATTCGACATCTTCTTCGTTGACACCGGTGTTGCCGATGTGCGGGTAGGTGAGCGTGACGATCTGACCGTTGTAGCTCGGGTCGGTCAGGATCTCCTGGTAGCCCGTCATGGCGGTATTGAAGACGATCTCGGCGACGCAGTAGCCATCGGCGCCGATGGAGACACCCTTGAAGATGGTACCGTCCGCCAAGGCAAGGATCGCTGAAGGCGTGGATTCACAGCCTTCGGGAAGTAGTGACGGCAGCAAGATAAACCCCGGTTGTAATGTCAGTGTTCAAACTTTCTTATTATAGCTGCTGCCGCACGCCACCAGCCGGGGCCGCGAGCCAGCAGGACGGCCGTTGCGGCAGCCGCCCTGCCCGGGCTACGGTAGACTACATTGATTCGTTTTTCCACGCTGAACCGGGAGTCACTCACAACATGGAAACCCAACTCGAAGCGCTGCGCCGCCATACCACTGTCGTGGCCGATACCGGCGACATCGAAGCCATTCGCACATACCGGCCCACCGATGCCACCACGAACCCGACACTGATTCTGAAAGCGGTTCAGAAGGAAGAATATCGTTACATTTTGGATCGCATTCTTACCGATCATCGCAACGCCGATGTGGTGGAAAAAACAAACCGGCTGCTCGTCGCCTTCGGGCGGGAAATCCTGGACATCATCCCGGGCCGGGTTTCTACCGAAGTCGACGCCCGCCTTTCGTTCGACGTGAACGGCAGCATCGACCGCGCGCACGACCTGATCGCGCTGTATGAGCAATCGGGTATTCCACGCGAGCGCGTACTGATCAAACTGGCGTCGACGTGGGAAGGCATCCAGGCCGCCCGCCAGCTGCAATCGGAAGGCATACGCTGCAACATGACCCTGCTGTTTTCGCTGCCGCAGGCCGTCGCGTGCGCGCAGGCCAACGTGCAGCTGATCTCGCCGTTCGTGGGCCGTATCTACGACTGGTACAAAAAAGCGGCCGGCCCACAATGGGACGAAGCCGCGAACGCAGGCGACAACGATCCGGGCGTGCAATCGGTGCGGCGCATCTATGAATACTACAAGGCGTACGACATCCCCACCGAGATCATGGGCGCCAGCTTCCGCAACATCGGGCAGATCCGTGCGCTGGCCGGCTGCGACCTGCTTACCATCAGCCCTGAACTGCTGAACGAACTGAACAGCAGCACCGAACCCCTGGAACGCAAACTGGAACCCGAAGCGGCCAAGCGCAACCCTCCGCCACGCGAAGCCACCGATGAAGTGGCGTTTCGAACAGGCCTGAACGACGACGCCATGGCGACCGAGAAGCTCGCCGAAGGCATCCGCAATTTCTCTGCCGATTCGGTGAAACTCGACGCCCTGCTGGCTTAGATCTCAGGTACCGCGCCGCTCCATCAGCGCCCAGGCAATGGTTCCGGCGTCAACGTACTCCAGCTCGCTGCCTGCCGGAACGCCACGGGCCAGGCGCGTTACCTTGCGGCCCCGGGCGCGCAGCAACTCGGAAAGGTAATGGGCCGTGGTTTCACCCTCCGGGGTGAAATTCGTGGCCAGAATGACTTCCTGCACCGCGGGGTCGGAAGCCCGGCTCAGAAGGCGGTCGAACTGCAGCTGATCGGGCCCGACGCCCTCGAGCGGTGCCAGGCGCCCCATCAGCACGTAGTACAGCCCGGTGTACCCATGGCTGGCCTCGATCATGTTCTGATCGGCCGGCGTCTCGACCACGCATAGCAGCGAGGCATCGCGCCGGTCGCTTGAACACATGGCGCAGATTTCGTCTTCCGAGAACCCGTTGCAGCGCCGGCAGTGCCCCACCCCTTCAACCGCGCGGCACAGCGCCTCGCCAAGGCGCTGGGCACCCCGAGGGTCGTGCTGCAGCAAATGGTAGGCCATGCGCCGGGAGCTGCGTTCACCTACACCGGGCAGGCAACGCAGCGCCTCGATCAGCGCCCGCAGCGGTTCGGGCTCGGAAATCTGCTGAGACATCAGAACGGCAGCTTCATGCCCGGGGGCAGCGGCAGGCCGGCCGTGACCGATGCCATTTTTTCCTGTGCCGTGGCCTCGGCCTTGCGCAGGGCGTCGTTGAATGCAGCGGCCACCAGGTCTTCGAGCATGTCCTTGTCTTCTTCCAGAAGCGAGGGGTCGATCGTCACGCCACGCACGTCGTTGCGGCAGCTCATCGAAACCTTGACCAGCCCGCCGCCCGAAGCGCCCTCAACGACGATTTCGGCCAGAGCCTCCTGCGCCTTCTTCATGTTTTCCTGCATCTGTTGCGCCTGCTTCATCAGGCCGGCCAGCTGACCTTTCATCATGATGGATATCCTTGTAACTGTGATTGATCGTTATTGAATCTTGAATCGGCTCAGGCGACTTTTTCGTCGTCTATGGCCGCAATTGAGCCGGGCATCACCCGGGCCCCAAATTCGTCGATAAGGCTGCGCACGAAAACGTCGTTTTCAACCGCGGCCTCGGCCTGCTTCTGAAGCTCGGCGCGCCGTTGTGCCTGCATGGCACGCGCCGTACCGGAACCGGTCTTGCCGAATTCTATGTTGAGCTTCACCACTTTGCCGAAGTGCTCGGTCAGTACGGTGCGCAGGCGCGCCTGCCCCTGGCGGGCCGCCAGTGAACGGATCGCCACGCGCAACGTGATGCAATCGCCGTCCACACCAACCCATTCACTCTGCCGGGCCAGCTCGGCCGCCAGCCCCGTCAGGGGCAGCCTGGCCGCGAGCACCGGCCAGTCGGCTGCGGTCATGCGGGCCAGCCGCGGAGTGGGCGCAGCTTCGGCTACGGGAGAATCTGCAGCGGGCGGCAACGCGGCCAGCTGCGCGGCTGCAAACTCGGCATCATCGTGCACCGGTTCCCAATCAGGCATGTCACCCTGGCCTGCAAGAGACGCGCCGGGGAAATCCGGAGGAACGTCATCGAAGTCGGGCGGGATGTCGGACCACACCGGCTCGTCATCGGCTATAGATTCCGGTTCTTCGGCAGGCTGCTGCGCCACAGGTTCAGGTTGCGGGGCCGACAGGGCTTCCGGTTCGCGGTGGGGTTCCGGCGCGGGGTGGGGTTCCGGCGCGGGGTGGGGCTCCGGTTCGGGCGGGTGTTCCAGCCCGCGCTCACCACCGCCTTCAATGGCCACGCCTGCAGCGGCGTCCTCGACAGGTGCTTCTGATGCACCGGCGGCCGATGTCACGATTTCCGCCGCTCCGTCTGGCGGCGTGCCCGTTGGCGGCGTGCCCGTTGGCGGCATCGCGGCTGGCGGCGTTTCCGCCTCCGGCGTCACAGCCTCAGGTGCCCCGGCTTCTGCTGTCGCGTCGGGCAGATCTTCCCATGCCGGAACGTCGTCGAATTCTGGCGGAGCCGCCATGGAAACCGCAGCGGAATGCGCCTGTTCAGCTTCGGAAGGCGCCCCTGAAACGCGGGTGGCCGCCCGCACGGCGGGCGCGCCGGATGGGGCATCAGGAGCCTGGGGAATCGCGCTTTCAGCCACAGGGGCGCGCGATGCGCGCGGGAGTACCGCGTCGTTGGCACCTGCACTGGCATCGGCGATGCGGCGGGAAGGCGGCGGTTCGGGCGAATGTGCGCCCGCCGGTGTCAATGACAGCATGCGCAGACACGCCATGACGAAACCGGCGTATTCGTCTGGCGCCAGGGCCAGTTCGCTGCGACTGTGCACCGCCACGGAATAATAAAGCTGCACCAGATCGGGATGCAGGCTTTCGGCCAGCGCGGCAACGTCGTCGGCCATGGGGTCACCCGCCGGCAGGGCGCCGGGCACACGCTGCTGAATCGCAACGTGCGACAGCAGCACCGCCAGATCGGCCAGCGCGCCGGAATACGACAGGCCACGCGCAGCAAGCTCATCGGCCACAGCCACCACATCGGCAGCCCGCCCCGCGCCCAGCGCCTGAAGCAGTCTGACCAGATGGCGCTGATCGATCGTGCCCAGCATGCCCTGCACGGCGTCAAGCGTGAGATGGCCGGCACTGTACGCAATGGCCTGATCGGTGAGCGAGAGGGCATCGCGCATGGAACCGCCGGCCGCCTGCGCCAGCAGCCGCAGCGCCGGTGCCTCGAACTCGAGGCCCTCTTCGCGCAGAACGCCCTGCAGGTGATCGACAATGGCCTCGACGGTCATATGCTTGAGATTGAACTGCAGGCAGCGCGACAGCACTGTGACCGGTATTTTCTGCGGATCGGTCGTGGCCAGAATGAACTTGACGTGAGGGGGCGGCTCTTCGAGCGTCTTGAGCATGGCATTGAAGGCATGCCCCGTAAGCATGTGCACTTCGTCGATCATGTAGACCTTGAAGCGCGCGCTGCTGGGCGCATACACGGCCTGCTCCAGCAACTGGGTCATTTCGTCGACGCCACGGTTCGACGCGGCGTCGAGCTCGACATAGTCGACATAGCGGCCGGCGTCGATTTCGACACAGGCGCGACACTGGCCGCAAGGCTGGGCCGACACGCCCTTTTCGCAGTTCAGCGACTTGGCCAGGATGCGCGACAGCGTGGTCTTGCCCACGCCACGGGTACCGGTAAAGAGCCAGGCATGATGCAGCCGCTGGGTATCGAGCGCATGGGTGAGCGCACGAACCACGTGATCCTGGCCGACCAGGGTATCGAACGAACGCGGCCGCCACTTGCGTGCCAGTACCAGATATGTCATGGGGATGTGCAGCCAGATGACTGTCGGAACGGAAGGGAAAAGTGTACCCGCATTCGACAGGGCCGGGGGCCTGGAGGGATATTCAGACAATGGCGAGCCTGACTTCGGCACTGATTCTGCACGACTATGGCTGCTTCGTTCCCGACCTGACCAGGTTCGCCGCCGAACCATGCGAAGGGGCCCGCCACATCAGAGTTTAACAGGAAGCGAGCCCCCCTGCCTCGCGCCGCAAGGGGCTTGTCAATCGGCAAGAGCCGCCGTACCCTGCATGTCGCCATGGCCACGCGAACCGAATCCGACAGCATCGACCGCTTCATTGACGCCCTGTGGCTCGAAGACGGTCTGGCGCACAATACGCTGAGCGCTTACCGCCGCGACCTCGAGGGCTTCGACCGCTGGCTGCTGGCGCACGCCGGCACTGCCCTTCCCCATGCCACGGAAGCCGATATCCAGGCATGGTTCGCCGCCATGCACGCCAGCAGCAAGGCTTCCACCGCCAACCGGCGGCTGGCCGCCCTGCGCCGCTACTTTCTCTGGGCGACGCGCCATGGCCTCATCGATCACGATCCCTGCCTGCGACTGCAGGCCTCGAAGCAGCCCCCGCGGTTTCCCAAAACGCTCAGCGAGTCGCAGGTCGAGGCGCTGCTGCAGGCACCCGATCTTTCCACGCCGCTCGGCCTTCGCGACCGTGCCATGCTCGAAACGCTTTACGCCACCGGCCTTCGGGTCAGCGAGCTGGTGAACCTGGGGGTGCTCGATGTCAACCTGGCTGACGGTGTGGCGCGGGTCACCATGGGCAAGGGAGGCAAGGATCGCCTGGTGCCCATGGGGGCCGAAGCACAGCACTGGGTCGAACGGTACCTGCGCGACGCGCGTGGCGCGCTGCTGGGCGCGCACCGTTCTGACGCCCTCTTCATCACGGGGCGTGGCGGGCCCATGACGCGGCAGGCCTTCTGGCAACTGGTCCGCAAGTACGCGCTCAAGGCAGCCATTCACGTACCCCTGTCGCCCCATGTATTGCGCCACGCCTTTGCAACGCACCTGCTGAACCACGGTGCCGATTTGCGCGTGGTGCAACTGCTGCTGGGCCACGCCGACATTTCCACTACCCAGATCTACACACATGTGGCGCGCGAACGGCTGCGCCAGCTGCACGCCCGACATCACCCCAGGGCATGAATCTGCGCTCGCAGATGTCGTCCAACCTTGTTCTGACTCATGGCAAAAGCAAAACACGTATCGGAAACCCCCGCCACCCGGATGCTCAAAAAGCTGGGCATCGCCTATACCGAGCACACGTATGAATATGTCGAACACGGTGGAGCGAAGGAAAGCGCGCGGCAGCTCGGCTTCGATCTGCACCAGATCGCCAAGACACTGATCATGGAGGATGAGGGTGCCCGCCCGCTCGTCGTCGTGATGCACGGCGATCGCGAAGTTTCCACGAAAAACCTGGCACGGCAGATCGGTGCCAAACGGGTGGAACCGTGCAAGCCCGAGGTCGCGCAACGGCACTCGGGCTATATGGTGGGCGGCACGTCGCCGTTCGGTACGCGCCGGAAGATGCCGGTCTGGGTGGAAGCGGGCCTGCTGGAATTCGAGCGCATTTACCTGAATGGCGGCCGGCGCGGATATTTGATTGGCATCGCACCCGGGGCTCTGGTGCAAGCGCTGGGCGCGCAACCGGTGCAAGTGGCCCTGGAAAAATGAACACGGCACACCCTGATGGGTGCCGCCCTGGTGTGGCCACACAGGCAATTCGGGCATGACCGGTGGCGTCCCCGGCAGGAATCGAACCTGCAATCTTCCCTTAGGAGGGGAAAGTTATATCCATTTAACTACAGGGACGCGAAAAGCCTTTCATTATATCGTCATGACAACGCCGGCACGAAGGCCGGCGTCGTTGTGTGAAGAAAAGAAACCCGATTACTCGAGCTTGATGTTGCCCTTCTTCACGACATCATGCGCCCAGTCGTACTGCTCCTGGATTTCCTTGGCAAACTCGGCGGGCGAGTTACCGGAAGGCTCGGCACCCTGCTTTTGCAATGCCTCGATGACTTGCGGGGTCTTGAGCGCCTGGGCAGCCGCTTCGTGCAGCTTGTTCAGAATGGGCTCAGGCGTGCCGGCAGGTGCCAGCAGGCCATACCAGGCGGGCTGATTCAACTGCGGATACCCTACCTCTTCAAGCGTGGGAACGTCTTTCAGAGCATCGAGCCGCTTGTTCCAGGCGATTGCCATGGGACGCAGGTTGCCGGCCTGGATCTGGGCCATGGACGACGGCAGGTTGTCGAAAAGCACTTCGATCTGGCCGCCCACTGCGTCGGTGACGGCGGGGCCTGAACCCTTGTACGGCACGTGCATGATATCGGCGCCGGTAGCAAGCTTGAAGGCTTCGCCGAACAGGTGAAGCACGCCGCAGGTCCCAGAGCTTCCATAAGAGTACTTGCCCGGGTTGTCTTTCAGAACCTTGAGGAATTCTTCGAAGTTCTTGGCCGGGAATTTGGGATTCACCTCGATAACGTTGGGAACGTTGGCGAAGTTGGTCACCGCAACGAAGTCTTTCAGCGGGTCGTACGGCAGGTCGTCGGGACGGCACGCCTTGTTGACGGCCATGGTCGAAACAGTGGCGATCGACAGCGTGTAGCCATCGGGCTTGGCACGTGCAGCTTCCTGAGCACCGATGGCTCCGCCCGCACCACCCTTGTTCTCGACCACCATGGTCTGACCCAGAATCTTGCTCATTTCCTGGGTCACGATACGCGCGACGATGTCGGTGGAGCCGCCCGGCGCGAACGGCACGATGACGCGAATGGGCTTGTCGGGATAGTTGTCGGCTGCGTGGGCTGCAGTGCCCGAGAAAACGGCAGCAATACTGCCGGCCAAAGCCACTGCTGCAAACTTCGTGCTCATGAACTTCATACACTCTCTCCTTTCTGTGGCTTTTTCTTTTTGGGAAAAAACCGGGGGTGGCATTTTAAGCTAAGCTTGCCGGTCGCCGCCTAGTGTTTCTACTTATTCCACCATGACGATCGTCACACTCGTTCTGCCCGATTTTCTGCTGATTGCTCTGGGCTGGGCTCTTTTGCACATGCTGAAATACCGTGCCGAATTCTTCAGCACGGCAGAGCGGCTGGTGTACTACATTTTGTTTCCCGCCCTGCTGTTCAGCTCGATCGTCAAGGCTCCGTTGAGCATTGCGGAAGCGTCGACCCTGATTGGTGCCACAGCGGCCCTGATGGGCGGGGGGGTTGCCCTCGCCTGGCTTGCGGCCCCGGTGTTACGGCCCGACCCAATGATACACGCGTCGTTGGCACAATGTGCATACCGTTTCAACACGTACATCGGTCTGTCGTTGTCGCTGAGTCTTGCCGGCACCACCGGGCAATCGATCATGGCGGTCATCGTGGGCTGTGCCGTGCCGCTTGCCAACATTGCTGCCGTGTCGGGCCTGGCCCGACGCCAGAACACACGCGTGTCCGGTGAACTGGTACGCAACCCGTTGATTCTCGGCACGGTTGCGGGGCTCACCTGCAACCTCATGGGCCTGGAGCCGCCCGGGTTCGTAATGGACACGCTCGGTCGCCTGGGCGCATGCGCGCTGGCTCTGGGGCTGATCTGCGTGGGCGCCACCCTGTCGATACAGGGCTTGGGGCCCGCCGCCAAGGTCATGGGCTGGATGATCGTCGTGCGGCTGCTGGCCATGCCGGTGGTGGCGCTGGTGATCGCGGCGGTTCTGCCGCTGTCCGCACTCGAGAAGCAAATGCTGTTGCTATTCAGCACGCTCCCGACGGCCTCGTCCACCTACATTCTGGCGGTACGCATGGGCGGAGACGGTCGCAGCGTAGCCGTCACCATGTCGGTCGGCACAATTCTTTCGGGGCTCACGATTCCGCTCTGGATGCACTTTTCCCCTTTTTGAGGTCTGCACGCCATGTCGTCGAATCAAAGCAAATTGAACGAAATTAGGCTGAAATTGGCCGACGAAGAGGCCACTTCTGCCCTGGCCGCCCGTTTCGCGCCGCTTCTGTGCGGGCAACATGAAGGTATCGGGGCCGGCGGACGCATCCATCTGCGCGGCGACCTCGGAGCGGGCAAAACGAGCTTCGCACGGGCACTTTTGAGAGCGGCCGGCATACGGGGCAGGATAAAAAGCCCCAGCTATGCGCTGGTTGAAAGCTATAATCTTTCTAGCTTACACTTCTATCACCTTGATTTTTATAGATTTAGTGATTCGCGAGAATGGCTGGACGCAGGTTTTCGCGATATTCTCGACGACACAGCGATCGTTGTGATCGAATGGCCCGAGCAGGCGGGCGCGATGCTGCCGCCGCCCGATCTTGACATTCAGCTGATACATGAGGACGAAGGGCGCAGCGCTGTGCTGACGGCGCACAGTGAAAAAGGATCTCTATGGCTGACGACTCTATTTCCGCCAACGCCGGCATCCCCTCGCCAGACCTCGGCCGGCGACGACTGATCGCGAGCGCCTCGACGCTGCTCGTTCTGCCGGTCATTCCGCGATTCGCTCACGCCGCCAGTATCGTGGCGGTACGCACCTGGCCGGCCGACGAATACACCCGCGTCACGCTCGAGATGGATTCGGAACTCAAGGCCGAACACTTCACGCTCGACGGCCCCGACCGGCTGGTTGTCGATATCGAAGGCCTGACGCTGAACAGCACGCTGAACGAACTGGTGTCGAAGGTGCGGCCCAACGACCCCTACATCGGTTCGGTTCGCGTCGGGCAGAACCGGCCCAACGTCGTGCGGCTGGTGCTCGATCTCAAGCAGCCGGTCGCACCGCAAATCTTCACCCTGAAACCCATCGGTGAGTATAAATACCGGCTGGTGCTCGACCTCTACCCCAAGGTGGCCCAGGACCCCTTGCTCGCCATCATGGACAGCAAGGACCCCGACCCCCTTGCCGACGTGCTGGAACAGCTGGCGCAACAGAACAATCAGGCCCCGATTCCTTCGGTGCAGGGGCAGACCATGCCCCAGACCGCTCGCAAGCCCGACCTGCCCTCGCCGCCCAAGAGCACACCGGCGCCCTCGAGGCCCACGACGCCGCCACCGGCTGCCTCCCCGGCGCCCGGGCCGCGCCGTGGCCCCCTTCTGGTTGCCCTGGACCCGGGGCACGGCGGTGAAGATCCGGGCGCCATCGGCCGTGGCGGCACGCGGGAAAAGGATATCGTCCTGGCCATTGCCCGGCGCCTCAAGAAGCTGATCGACTCCACCCCGGGCATGAAAGCCTACATGACCCGCGATGGCGACTACTTCGTACCGCTGCATGTGCGTGTCCAGAAAGCGCGCCGGGTCAAGGCCGATCTCTTCATTTCCATTCACGCCGATGCGTGGATCAAACCCACCGCGCGCGGTTCGTCGGTTTACGCCCTCTCGCAAAACGGAGCCACCAGCACCATGGCGCGCATGATGGCGCAGCGTGAGAACGAGGCCGACCTGATCGGCGGCGTGAACCTGGGCACGCACAACGCACAAGTGGCCAAGGTACTGCTCGACCTTTCCACTGCGGCGCAGATCAACGATTCGATTCGCGTTGGCGGCAAAGTGCTGCACGAGATCGGCAAGATCAACCGGCTGCACAAGCGCCAGGTGGAACGTGCCGGCTTTGCCGTGCTGAAAGCCCCCGACATTCCGTCGATCCTGGTGGAAACGGCCTTCATCAGCAACCCCACGGAAGAAAAGCTGCTGCGCAGCAGCAAGTATCAGGAGCAAATCGCCCGTGCCATGCTTTCGGGCATCCAGGGGTATTTCCGCGAAACACCCACGCTGGCACGTCGCAGCTGATACACGGCGCATCCCGCCCCCCTTGACGCCGCGCCGCCCCTCCGTCGCGCGGCGCGATGGGCACGTGTGCCCGTGTGCTGCGGTTAGAATTTGACGATGACCCGACGACGTTCCATCTCTCCCCTGCCCGACCTCCTCATCAGCCAGATCGCTGCCGGCGAAGTCATCGACCGGCCGGCGTCGGTGTTGAAGGAATTGCTGGAGAACGCGCTGGACGCCGGCGCGCACGCCATCGAAGTACGGCTTGACGGCGGAGGCATCCGCCGCATTGCCGTCACGGATGACGGTTTTGGCATTCCGCCCGACGAACTGCCGCTCGCGCTGCGGCGGCACGCCACCAGCAAGATCGGTTCGCTGGAAGACCTCGAACATGTCGCGTCGATGGGCTTTCGCGGTGAAGCGCTCGCCTCCATCGCATCGGTGGCGCGCCTCACGATCACGTCGCGCTGCCCCGATGCCGAGCACGCCTGGCAGATCGACGGCGGCACACTGCAGGTCAGTGCCGCGGCGGGCCCGGACGGCACCACGGTCGACGTACGCCAGCTGTTCGACACCGTGCCGGCACGACGCAAGTTCCTGCGCTCCGAAACCACTGAATACGGCCATTGCCTCGATGCGCTCGAGCGCATCGCCATGGCCCACCCTGACGTCGCCTTCCGGCTGTTTCACAACGACAAGGCGCAACGTCACTGGCGTGCGGGCAGCATGCCCCAGCGGCTGCGCGACGTGCTCGGGGCGGAGTTCATTGATGCCGGCATACTGGTCGAACG